>ERZ1034939.34-NODE-34-length-113967-cov-152.154654_pt1 | contig 113967 bp, 100 predicted proteins | sample MGYA00520626_ERZ1034939 | MGnify/ENA primary metagenome ERZ1034939 (study PRJEB33766, sample SAMN09781751) | gut metagenome | biome: gut microbiome | host: Homo sapiens | place: Madagascar | study: EMG produced TPA metagenomics assembly of the PRJNA485056 data...
CCGATGGTAGTGTGGGGTCTCCCCATGTGAGAGTAGGGAACTGCCAGGCATCAAACAAGTGAAGAGGCCATCCGAAAGGATGGCCTTTTTGCGTTTATACGCCAAAAAAACGGCAGGCCGGGTAAGGCAAAGCCGCCACCCGGCACGTCAGACCGCACTCCACGTCACAATAAAGCCCGCAATCCCATCCACATCATTTAAGTCCAGCACCGGAACCTCAAGCGGCAATACCACATCACTGGCCACCGCAATGACATGCTCATCCAGCGTTAACTCGCTGAAATCATGCCCGGCATCGCTTCTGAACAGCAGGATCTTAGGCACTGCCTCATGCTTAAATCCCTCAATCAGCACCAGATCCAGGGTGGAATGATCCATCCGACTGACCAGATAAGCGAGATCCAGCGGGGCCTCATCCGGCGTTTCTGTCATTAACGCCCAGCGCTGAGGACTTGCTACCATCGTTTGTGCTGCTCCGGCCTTACGCAGCTCATAGCTGTCTTTTCCTGGCGTATCGATATCCATGTTGTGATGACTATGCTTAATCAATCCCGGACGAAGGCCTCTGGCACACAGCGCGGGTATCAGCTTTTTCAGCAGCGTGGTTTTCCCGGTCCCACTCCATGCGGAAATGGCTAAAAGAGGTATCATTTTTTCTCCTGCATCATCTGCAAATCTTCATGCGTATTCACGTTCACAAACGCTGATTTCACATCGCTAAAATCAACGGAATCGCCGCCAGACTCACGCATGAAGACCATCACCCTGCGCTCTCCCGCAGCCAGATAGCTCTGCAGAGCAGGCACTAGCGATCGATGCATCAACGCGATAGCAGGATGGTCACGCTCGCCGTCATGTACCCAAACCACAGGTGCTGTACCACGAAGCAGGAACAGACGCTCGACGAGATCGGAGGGAATAAACGGGTTATCGCAGGGACAGAAGATAAACCACTCTCCGTGCGACTGTTGCATGACCGAAAGCATACCGGCAAGCGGGCCCGGGTAATTCTCAAGGCTATCCTGATAAACGGCGTACCCGCTTTGCCGGTAAGTGTCGATATGTCTGTTCGCGCTGATGGCCATTGTCGTCACCTGGCCGGCGAGCGTATCGGCGACATGCTGCCACAAGGGTTTTCCATTAAGAAGCTGAAGCCCCTTATCTTTACCGCCCATTCGCGTTGCTCTGCCGCCTGCCAGAACGACCCCGATGATTTCCTGGCTAACATTCACGAATATCGCCTCTTTTATTGTGGGATTGACCCTGCTAACGTGTCACTCTAAATGAAAGGAGCACCACCATGAAATGTAAACGTCTGAATGAAGTTATTGAACTCCTCCAGCCCGCCTGGCAAAAAGAGCCAGAGCTAAGTCTGATGCAATTTTTACAGAAACTGGCGAAAGAGTCAGGTTTTGACGGCGATCTGGCAGACCTTTCTGACGACATCCTGATCTACCACCTTAAAATGCGCGACTCCGCCAAAGATGCTGTTATTCCTGGTATTCAGAAAGATTATGAGGAAGATTTTAAGACCGCATTGCTGCGCGCCCGAGGCGTAATTAAAGAGTAAAAGCTTGTAAGCGGCGGCACCGAAATCGCCACAAGATGATATCCTGAATCATTCGTATAATTTCCGGATGATCGGATGAACGACCAGGCTTTTACTTTCCAGACATTACACCCGGACACCATTATGGATGCCCTGTTTGAACAGGGTATTCGGGTGGATTCCGGGCTAACACCATTAAACAGCTACGAAAACCGCGTCTATCAATTTCAGGACGAGGATCGTCAGCGCTACGTCGTAAAATTCTATCGTCCTGAACGCTGGTCCGCTGAACAAATTCAGGAAGAGCATCAGTTTGCTCACGATCTGCTGGATGACGATGTCCCTGTTGCCGCGCCCCTGAAATTCAATAACCAAACGCTCCTCACACACGAAGGATATTACTACGCAGTATTCCCAAGCCTGGGTGGTCGTCAGTTTGAAGCGGATAATATCGATCAGATGGAGTGGGTTGCCCGCTATCTTGGGCGTATACACCAGACGGGGCGCAAAAAAGCCTTTATTGCCCGCCCGACGATGGGGATTCAGGAATACCTTCTTGAACCGCGCGAACTATTCGAAACGTCTGCAATGATCCCCGCTGCGCTAAAGGATGATTTCCTCAACGCCACCGATAAGCTTATTGCTGCAGTGAAAACCTGCTGGCGCGATGATATTTCCGTCCTGCGCCTGCATGGCGATTGTCACGCCGGGAATATTCTCTGGCGTGATGGACCGCTGTTTGTCGATCTCGATGATGCGCGTATGGGGCCAGCGGTTCAGGACCTGTGGATGCTGCTCAATGGCGACAAAGCCGAGCAACGCATGCAGCTTGAAACCATTATTGAAGCTTATGAAGAATTTAGCCCGTTTAATTCAGACGAAATTGCCCTGATTGAGCCTTTACGTGCGATGCGTTTTGTTTATTATCTCGCATGGTTAATCAGGCGTTGGGACGATCCGGCATTTCCTCGCAATTTCCCGTGGCTTACCGGAGAGGATTACTGGCGTAGCCAGATATCTACATTTACTGAGCAGGTTAAGGTTCTTCAGGAGCCCCCTCTGCAATTAACGCCGATGTATTAATTGGACACACCCAGGAGAGAGTTAATCATGAAAAAAATTTGGCTGGCGCTGGCAGGTATGATTCTGGCATTTAGCGCTTCTGCTGCGCAGTTTACCGATGGCAAACAGTTCATCACGCTGGACAAGCCGGTCGCTGGCGAGCCACAGGTTCTGGAGTTCTTCTCGTTCTATTGCCCACACTGCTATCAGTTCGAGCAGGTGCTGCATGTTTCTGACAACGTGAAGAAAAAGCTGCCGGAAGGCACCAAAATGACCAAGTACCACGTTGAGTTCCTGGGCCCATTGGGTAAAGACCTGACTCAGGCATGGGCGGTGGCGATGGCACTGGGCGTGGAAGATAAGATCACTTCGCCAATGTTTGAAGCCGTACAGAAAACCCAGACCGTTCAGACCACTGCGGATATCCGTAAAGTGTTCGTTGATGCGGGCGTGAAAGGTGAAGAGTACGATGCCGCATGGAACAGCTTCGTGGTGAAATCACTGGTTGCCCAGCAGGAAAAAGCGGCTGCTGATCTCCAGCTTCAGGGCGTTCCGGCGATGTTTGTTAACGGCAAATATCAGCTGAACATGCAGGGCATGGACACCAGCAGCATGGATATTTTCGTACAGCAGTATGCAGATACCGTGAAATACCTGGTCGAGAAGAAGTAATTTCGTTGATGTAAAAACGCCGGTCACTGACCGGCGTTTTTGTATGAAGATTTTATCTTGTCTATCTGTTCGTCTTTCTCTTTCCAGAGCGTATTAAGCCACTGCTGGAAACGACGTTTGAAGTTCTTATCGTTTACGTAATCACCGTGCAGTTCAGCGTCAATCGGAACCAGGTCGACGTGCACGACAATGCGCGTCAGTTTGCCGCTGAGCATATCGAAGAACGGCGTCCTGTCGTTTTCCGGATAGCAGAGCGTGACGTTAAGAAGTTTATCGAACTGTGCTCCCAGCACGTTAAGCGCCATCGCAATCCCCGCCGCTTTCGGCGGCAACAGATGCTGATAAGGAGAGCGAGTTTGCTGGCGCTTCTCTTCCGTAAACCGGGAACCTTCAACAAAGTTCACGATGGTCGTAGGATGTGCGCGAAACTTTTCACAGGAACGGCGTGTGGTCTCCACATCCTTACCGCGACGTTCCGGATGACGAATCAAATAGCTGCGCGAATAGCGTTTCATAAACGGCATATCAAGCGCCCAGCAGGCCAGCCCGATAAAAGGCACCCAGGCGAGCTGCTGTTTCAGGAAGTATTTGTTCATCGGGATGTGTTTGCGAAAAAGCACGCATAACACCACGATGTCCGCCCAGCTGTGGTGATTGCAGATCAGCAGGTACCAGTTCTTTTTGTTGAGACTCTCGAGCCCTTTGACATCCCACTTCAGATGCGGGTTAAGGCACAACAGGATCGCCAGCCCTTCGCACCAGCAATACATCATGAAGTTACAAAATGCGGACACGGCTCGCCACACCACGGGTACGGGCAGCAGCAGTTTAATGATCCCGGCGAGAATGATCGGCACGGAACAGGCGATCGTCACCAGGATAGTTAAAATGATGCTTAGCAGTAATGTTATTGCAGCGAGCAATCTCGACATGATGAGCTTTTTCAAATAGTTAGCTGTAAGTGAGCGACCGGCTAGTCGACGCTGGGCGCTGATTTTACCAGAAAACAGACGAATGAATGGCGCTTTCACATGATGATTTGGCGGCTTTTACCCTGGCGCAGCAGATTTCTCTGGGGTTCTGCGCTAATCAAGGCTTATATCCACATAGACTAAATTGCCATCAGTTGACCATATAGATAAGATCTAACAACATAACAGCATGATAATTAAGATCTAAATATTACCTCATATGTGTTTTTCGCGTCTGTTATTCATATGAAGTGAAAATATTCACAAACTTATCCACAGTTTTATTTTTGCGAGCGATCCTCACGATCGCAAAATCTTTTCCTGTATCTGGCGCTAATAACTGATGTTTTCATCCTTCTGTGGCATCCTTTACTCATAAATTGATTAAAGGCACGGACATTATGGTTCAGATCCCAGAAAACCCTCTTATTCTCGTCGATGGCTCTTCTTACCTGTATCGGGCATACCATGCGTTTCCTCCTCTGACCAATAGCGCAGGGGAACCTACCGGCGCAATGTACGGCGTGCTGAATATGCTGCGCAGCCTGATCCTGCAGTATCAGCCAACCCATGCGGCCGTCGTTTTTGATGCAAAAGGCAAAACGTTCCGCGACGAGTTGTTTGAACATTACAAATCCCACCGTCCGCCAATGCCTGACGATCTGCGTGCGCAGATAGAGCCGCTGCATGCCATGGTAAAAGCCATGGGGCTACCGCTGCTGGCCGTTTCTGGCGTTGAAGCCGATGACGTCATCGGTACGCTGGCGCGTGAAGCCGAAAAGATGGGTCGTCCCGTGCTGATCAGCACCGGTGATAAAGATATGGCACAGCTGGTGACGCCAGGGATCACCCTGATTAACACCATGACCAACACCATTCTGGGGCCTGAAGAGGTCGTCACTAAGTATGGCGTGCCGCCAGAGCTGATTATCGACTTCCTCGCGTTGATGGGCGACTCCTCGGATAACATCCCTGGTGTTCCTGGCGTCGGAGAGAAAACCGCGCAGGCGCTGCTTCAGGGGCTGGGCGGGCTGGATACGCTCTACGCCGAATCAGACAAAATCGCCGGGCTCTCCTTCCGTGGCGCAAAAACCATGGCCGGAAAACTGGAAGAGAACAAAGAGGTGGCTTACCTCTCCTATAAGCTGGCAACTATCAAAACCGATGTCGAACTGGAGCTGGGCTGTGAGCAGCTGGAAGTACAGCAGCCTTCTGCGGACGAGCTTCTAAGTCTTTTTAAGAAATACGAATTCAAGCGCTGGACCACTGACGTGGAAGCTGGCAAGTGGCTGCAGGCAAAAGGGGCGAAACCTGCGGCAAAGCCGAAGGAGACGATTGTCGTTGATGCAGAAGAGCAGGCGGAAGAAGAAGCTGTGGTGCTTTCCTTCGACAACTACGAAACCCTTCTTGAAGAGTCTCAGCTCATTGCCTGGATCGAAAAACTGAAAAAAGCGCCGGTCTTCGCCTTTGACACCGAAACGGACAGTCTCGATAACATTTCTGCCAATATGGTAGGCCTGTCATTTGCGACAGAGCCTGGTCATGCGGCCTATGTTCCCGTGGCGCACGATTACCTGGACGCGCCGGAACAGATCTCCCGTGAACGCGTGCTTGAGCTGCTGAAGCCGATCCTGGAAGACGAAAAGGCGCTTAAGGTTGGGCAAAACCTCAAGTACGACCGCGGTATTCTGCAAAACTACGGCATTGAACTACGCGGGATCGCCTTCGACACCATGCTCGAATCCTACATTCTGGACAGCGTCGCGGGCCGCCATGATATGGATTCCTTATCTGACCGCTGGCTTAAGCACAAAACGATTACCTTTGAAGAGATTGCCGGTAAAGGGAAAAATCAGCTCACCTTTAACCAGATTGCTCTCGAAGAGGCAGGACGCTACGCGGCGGAAGACGCTGACGTCACGCTGCAGCTGCATTTGAAGATGTGGCCAAAGCTGCAGAAGCACGAAGGTCCGCTGAACGTGTTCCAGCATATTGAGATGCCGCTGGTGCCCGTGCTGTCCCGCATTGAACGCAACGGCGTGAAAATCGATCCAACGGTGCTGCATAACCACTCCGGGGAACTGGCGCAGCGCCTGACCGAGCTGGAGCAAAAAGCGCATGAGCTTGCAGGCGAGCCGTTTAACCTCTCTTCGCCGAAGCAGCTGCAAACCATTCTGTTTGAAAAGCAGGGCATCAAGCCGCTGAAGAAAACCCCTGGCGGTGCGCCTTCAACCTCTGAAGAGGTGCTGGAAGAGCTGGCGCTGGATTACCCGCTTCCAAAAGTGATTCTGGAGTACCGTGGTCTCGCGAAGCTGAAGTCTACCTACACTGATAAGCTCCCGCTGATGATCAACCCGAAAACGGGCCGCGTGCACACCTCATACCATCAGGCTGTCGCGGCGACCGGTCGTCTCTCGTCAACCGATCCCAACCTGCAGAACATCCCGGTACGTAACGAAGAGGGCCGCCGTATTCGCCAGGCTTTCATCGCACCAGAGGATTATCTGATTGTCTCGGCGGACTACTCGCAAATCGAACTGCGCATTATGGCGCACCTGTCCCGCGACAAAGGCCTGCTGAGCGCTTTTGCCGAAGGGAAGGATATCCACCGGGCGACTGCAGCCGAAGTCTTCGGTCTGCCGCTGGACAGCGTAACCAACGAACAGCGCCGCAGCGCTAAGGCGATCAACTTCGGGCTGATTTACGGCATGAGTGCATTCGGGCTTTCGCGCCAGCTCAACATTCCGCGTAAAGAGTCGCAGAAGTATATGGATCTTTACTTCGAGCGTTATCCGGGCGTGCTGGAATATATGGAACGTACCCGCGCGCAGGCGAAAGAGAAAGGCTACGTTGAAACCCTGGACGGCCGCCGTCTCTATTTACCGGACATCAAATCCAGCAACGCCGCGCGCCGTGCTGGCGCAGAGCGTGCCGCGATTAACGCCCCGATGCAGGGCACCGCGGCGGACATTATTAAGCGCGCAATGATCGCCGTTGATGCCTGGCTCGAGAAAGAGAAACCGCGCGTGAAAATGATCATGCAGGTACACGATGAACTGGTATTTGAAGTGCACAAGGACGACCTCGACGCCGTGTCGAAGAAGATCCACGAACTGATGGAAAGCAGCATGACGCTGGACGTGCCGTTGCTGGTGGAAGTGGGAAGTGGTGAAAACTGGGATCAGGCTCACTAACGGTTCTTCGCATAACGCGCTGTTTATGTAAGTTTGCAACATAAGAACGCGCGTTTTGTGACGATCATTAGAATTCCCTATGTAAAGAATGAAAAAAAACTACAAAAAGTGCTTTTTCTGCAGCACAAAAAGGGGTAGAGTTATCGACGTAGGGTACAGAGGTAAGATGTTCTATCTTTCAGACCTTTTACTTCACGTAATCGGATTTGGCTGAATATTTTAGCCGCCCCAGTCAGTAATGACTGGGGCGTTTTTTATTGCGGCAAAGAAACTTTCGGGCAAAAAAAAGCGCGGCCATCGCCGCGCCCGGTATTACTCTTCTTCCGCTTCCGTCGCGGGTTCCAGCTCGTTAAACCAGGTGTCGAGCTTTTGACGCAGCTTGTCCACGCCCTGCTTTTTCAGCGAGGAGAACGGTTCAACCTGCACATCCCCGTTGAACGCCAGCACCGCTTCGCGAACCATATTCACCTGCGCTTTACGCGCGCCGCTTGCCAGCTTATCGGCTTTTGTCAGCAGCACCAGCACGGCGATATCGCTTGCCACCGCCCAGTCGATCATCTGCTGATCCAGATCTTTCAGGGGATGGCGAATATCCATCAGCACCACCAGACCTTTCAGGCACAGGCGTTTTTCCAGGTATTCACCCAGCGCACGCTGCCACTTGATTTTCATCTCTTCGGGTACCTGCGCGTAACCGTACCCCGGTAAGTCGACCAGGCGTTTGCCCTCTGCGACTTCAAACAGGTTGATCAGCTGGGTACGGCCTGGTGTTTTTGAGGTACGCGCCAGGTTCTTCTGATTGGTCAGCGTATTCAGGGCGCTGGATTTCCCCGCATTAGAGCGGCCAGCAAAGGCCACTTCAATACCGGTATCAGAGGGGAGGTGGCGAATATCGGGCGCACTGGTGACAAAATGCGTCTGTTGGTAGTTCCAGGTAGTCACGTGGTCGTCTCCAAAATCGTAATCTGAGGGGGATTATACCTGAATGCAGGCAAAAGGCTTTTCTGATTGCTATGCCCTGTAGGCGAATGCCCCCACCGGTGTGAGAGATCGGCCAGTGATGCTATGGGAGATTTCAGAGAATTCGCAGGCGTTAAAAAACGCAAACTGTTTTAAATCATAAGCTTATTTTCGGGTAATTGTCTGAAAATCTCTTTTTATACCGTTTCGTTGCTTGTTAGTTTAACGGAACAAGGTAAAGTGTGCGTCAGGGCGAGGAAGCCAACAGGAAATCGACTTAAGGATTAGGGTCAGGAGCGCCAGGAGGCGAAGACGCAGGATTGTCAGGACGACCAGCGCCTGGAGGCGTTTTAACAGGAAATGGAACCGTATCACGGACGGTATTAGCCAAGGGATAAACAGGGTTTGTTGTTGGCAAACATGGAATGTCTGACCCGCTAAGGGTTGTGAGTCAGGAAAAAAGGCGACAGATTGCTCTGTCGCCTTTTTTCTTTGCTTGCTTTCTGCTAGATTTCGCCGCAATTCTATACTGAAGAAAACGACTTAAAGATAAAACATCATGAAAAAACCAACCTCCGCTGCGGGCGCGAAACGCCCTGCAAAAGCACGCCGCAAAACGCGCGAAGAACTGAACCAGGAAGCGCGCGACCGCAAACGCGACAAAAAACATCGCGGTCATGCTGCGGGTAGCCGTGCCAACGGTGGTGGTGCAGCGGGCGCTTCTGCAAAAGGCAAACAGCAGAAAGATCCTCGTATCGGCAGTAAAACTCCCATTCCACTGGGCGTGACAGACACCCCGGTCACTAAGCAGCACAAACCAAAGAGCGAGAAACCTATGCTTTCACCGCAGGCTGAGCTGGATTTGCTGGAGAACGATGAGCGCCTGGACGCGCTGCTGGAACGTCTTGAAGAGGGTGAAACCCTGACCGCTGAAGAGCAGTCATGGGTGGATGCCAAACTGGATCGCATCGACGAGCTGATGCAGAAGCTGGGTCTGTCTTACGATGACGAAGACGACGAAGAAGAAGACGAAAAGCAGGAAGATCTGATGCGTCTTCTGAAGGGTGGAAACTAACATTTGCACCCGGCAGGCACGATAGTCCTGCTTATAACCCTTCCGGTTATATGTTATCTGGTGTGGTTATTCGTTAAACTACGGCGGTTGTCGCGGCGACAGAAGTGGCTGCGCACCCGAATGATGGCCCGCAATGGGGTCAGAACGGGCCGCCGTATACGAACGCGACACCAACGGAAGGAGTGAGCATGTCAGCACCAACTATCGACTGGGATTTGGCCCTAATCCAGAAATATAACTATTCCGGGCCGCGTTATACGTCATACCCCACCGCGCTGGAGTTCTCCGATGCCTTCGGCGAGGGGGATTTTCAGCAGGCTGTTGCGCGCTATCCTGAGCGTCCGCTGTCGCTCTACGTCCATATTCCGTTCTGCCACAAGCTTTGCTACTTCTGCGGCTGCAATAAAATCGTGACCCGCCAGCAGCATAAAGCCGACCAGTACCTTGACGCGCTTGAACAGGAAATTGTGCATCGCGCGCCGCTGTTTAAAGGCCGTCACGTCAGCCAGCTGCACTGGGGCGGCGGTACGCCAACCTATCTGAACAAAGCGCAAATAAGCCGCCTGATGACCCTGCTGCGCGGCAATTTCAGTTTTAACGACGACGCTGAAATCTCGATCGAAGTCGATCCGCGTGAAATTGAGCTGAATGTCCTCGATCACTTACGCGCCGAAGGCTTCAACCGCCTGAGCATGGGCGTGCAGGATTTTAATAAAGAGGTTCAGCGTCTGGTGAACCGCGAGCAGGACGAAGACTTTATCTTTGCCTTACTCAACCATGCGCGTGAAATTGGCTTCACCTCGACCAATATTGACCTGATTTACGGCCTGCCAAAGCAAACGCCGGAAAGCTTCGCCTTCACGCTGAAGCGCGTGGCCGAACTCAACCCGGACCGTCTGAGCGTCTTTAACTACGCGCATCTGCCGACGCTGTTTGCCGCCCAGCGTAAAATCAAAGATGCCGATCTGCCTTCTGCCCAGCAGAAGCTGGATATCCTGCAGGAAACCATCACCTCGCTGACCGACACCGGCTATCAGTTTATCGGCATGGATCACTTTGCCCGTCCGGACGACGAACTGGCGGTCGCTCAGCGCGAAGGGGTCCTGCACCGCAACTTCCAGGGCTACACGACCCAGGGCGATACCGATTTGCTGGGAATGGGCGTCTCCGCCATCAGCATGATCGGCGACTGCTACGCGCAAAACCAGAAAGAACTGAAGCTGTATTACCAGCAGGTTGATGAGACGGGCAACGCGCTGTGGCGCGGCATCGCATTAACGCACGACGACTGTATCCGTCGCGATGTGATTAAGGCGCTTATCTGCAACTTCCGTCTTGATTTCAGCGATGTGGAAGCGCAGTGGGCGCTGAACTTCAGCGATTATTTCGCGGAAGACCTGAAGCTGCTGGCGCCGCTGGCGAAAGACGGGCTGGTGGATGTGTCGGAGAGCGCGATTGAGGTCACGCCAAAAGGGCGTCTGTTGATCCGCAATATCTGCATGTGCTTCGACGCGTATCTGCGTCAGAAAGCGCGTATGCAGCAGTTCTCGCGGGTGATTTAAACTGCAATGCCGGGTGGCGGCTTCGCCTTACCCGGCCTACAAAAGTGCGAAATGTAGGCCGGGAAAGCGAAGCGCCACCCGGCTTTTCATCGCCAACTCGCTAGCTAAACAGCCCAACCAGCGCCGCGCACAGCACCGCCGCAACGGCGGTTTGTGGCGTGTGGCTTTCAGCGGCTCCGCTAGAGAGCATATTCACGAATGTTTCCAGCATGATGTTCACCCCCAATTTCCGGGCACGATCATACAAAACTCATCGGAACAGTAAAGCGCAAAATAACGGCAATTTGCGCTCAATTAATAACCTTTACACAAGCGCGGATATTACTCCATTCCCAGCTCTTTCAGCTTGCGCGTCAGGGTATTGCGTCCCCATCCCAACAGGCGAGCGGCTTCCTGCTTGTGGCCCTGCGTATGACGAAGCGCGGTAGTTAACAGCGTACGCTCCATCTCAGGCTGCGCTTCAGACAGCAGGTTTTGATGACCGGAACGCAGCGCGCGGTCGGCCCACTGCGCCAGCAGCGTTGCCCAGCTGTCCGGCAAAGCATGCCCGGTGCTGCTTTCAGGCGCGGTCGCTTCAAACAGCTCGGCCGGTAAATCCTGAATCAGCACTTCCTGCCCGGCGGCCATCACGGTTAACCAGCGGCAGGTGTTTTCCAGCTGACGCACGTTGCCCGGCCACGCCAGGCGCGTCAGAGCGGCATCGGTTTCCGGGTGAAGCTGCTTGGCCTCCACACCCAGTTCGCGGGCGGCTACCTGCAGGAAATGGCGCGCCAGGCGGGGAATATCTTCCCGGCGTTCACGCAGCGGCGGCAGATGAACGCGAATGACGTTCAGACGATGGAATAAATCCTCACGGAATTTGCCTTCCTGCACGCGCTGCTCCAGGTTCTGGTGGGTCGCGGCGATAATTCGCACGTCCACCTTCACCGGCGCATAACCGCCCACGCGGTAAAACTGTCCGTCGGCCAGCACGCGCAGCAGACGGGTCTGGACATCCAGCGGCATATCGCCGATCTCATCCAGGAACAGCGTGCCGCCGTCTGCCTGTTCGAAGCGCCCCTGGCGAATGGTATTTGCGCCGGTAAACGCCCCTTTTTCGTGCCCGAACAGTTCGGATTCAATCAAATCCTTCGGGATCGCCGCCATATTCAGGGCAATGAACGGTGCTTTTGCCCGCGGGCTGTGGCGATGCAGCGCATGCGCCACAAGCTCTTTACCGGTTCCCGATTCGCCGTTAATCAAGACGCTGATGGACGAGCGGGACAGACGGCCAATAATGCGAAACACGTCCTGCATCGCCGGCGCTTCGCCGATGATGTCGGTGGTTGGCCCAAAATCGGGCGCGTGGCGCGGCTGCTGCTGCTCCTGATAGTGGCTAATCGCGCGCTCAACCAGCGCCACCGCCTCGTCGATATCAAACGGTTTTGGCAGATAATCGAATGCCCCTTGCTGGTAAGCGCTCACCGCGGCATCCAGATCGGAGTGGGCCGTCATTATGATGACCGGAAGCATAGGGTGGCGTTGTTTGATCTGCTTTAACAGCGCCAGCCCGTCCATGCCCGGCATGCGAATATCCGACAGCAGAACATCGGGCGTTTTGGTGGTGAGTGCGTCGAGCACTTCGCTGCCGCTCTCAAACGTCGTGCAGCTTAATCCCGCCCCTGTGAGCGCGCGTTCAAGCACCCAACGGATGGAGCTATCGTCATCGACTACCCAGACTATCCCTCGTTGCATAAACGTCACCTTTATTTTTTAATCGGCAGGAAAACCGAAAACTCGGTATGTCCCGGCCAACTGGTAAATTCAATTTTTCCAGAGTGTTGATCGATCAAACTGCGGGCAATGGATAAGCCCAGGCCGGTTCCGCCTTCGCGACCGCTGACCATCGGGTAGAACAGGGTGTCCTGCAGATGCGATGGAATGCCGGGCCCGTTATCCTCGACGTCGATTCGGGCTGCAAGCCGATAGCGCACGCCATGTAACGTGAGCTGGAAGGCGGTACGGGTGCGTAAAATAATCTCGCCCCCGTCAGGCCCCAGCGCCTGCAGGGCATTGCGCACAATGTTCAACAGGACCTGCTCAATCTGATCCGGGTCATGGGCCAGTTCCGGCAGGCTTGGGTCGTAATCACGTACCAGCGTGACGTTCTCCGGCAGCTCCATCGAGACGAGCTTCACCACCCGTTCAGCCACTTTATGGATGCTTTCTGTGACGTGCATTCCCGGCTGCTGTGGCCCGAGAAGGCGGTCAACCAGATTCCGCAGACGGTCCGCCTGCTCAATGATGACGTTGGTGTACTCCGCCAGCGCAGGGTCTGGCAGCGCCTTGGTCAGAAGCTGCGCCGCACCGCGTAATCCGCCCAGCGGGTTTTTGATTTCATGCGCCAGACCGCGCACCAGGTCTCGGGCGGCAATTTGCTGTGCATGCTGAAGCTGTTCCTGGCTCAGTCGGCGCTGATTATCCATCGGCGCCATTTCCAGCAGGATCAGGCCTTCGGGAAGACGTTGCGCGGTCAGCGACAGAATGTGCGAACGCCCGTCGATCACCAGCGTCACTTCGTTATCGGTGAAACCCTGGCCTGCCTGTAAACTTTCCTGCATCAGGCCAATATTCAGCGAAAAATAGCTCAGGAGTTCCGGAAGTGGGGTGCCGAACAGTTTACGTGCGCTTTGGGCGAGCAACTGCTGTGCCGCCGGGTTGGCGTAATGAACGGCCAGCTCGTCATCGACCAGCAAAATGCTGTTAATCAAAGAATTGAGGATCTGCCCAGCATCGGGCAGCGTGCCAGTTGCCATTCAGCAGTCTCCTGGAGTCGTTTGCACTAATTTAGTGCAGTATAGCGTTTTCGGCGTCAAAAGCGCGTGAGATCAGATTGTTGGTGGAGAAAAAAGCCCATCCGGAGATGGGCTAAAAGTTTCCACGGCAACTACTCCCGGCGCTTGTCACGCCGGGTAAAACAACTTAATTAAACGCTGTAGTACAGTTCGAACTCAACCGGGTGCGGAGTCATACGCACGCGGTCGTTCTCTTCAGTGCGCAGCGCGATGTAAGCATCGATAGCGTCGTCAGTGAATACGCCACCTGCAGTCAGGAACTCGCGGTCTGCGTCCAGCGCCTGCAGGGCTTCTTCCAGAGAGCCAGCAACCTGTGGGATCTCTTTCGCTTCTTCTGGCGGCAGGTCGTACAGGTTTTTGTCCATCGCTTCGCCTGGGTGGATCTTGTTCTTGATACCGTCCAGACCGGCCATCAGCAGTGCTGCGAAGCACAGGTATGGGTTAGCTGCTGGATCCGGGAAGCGCACTTCGATACGACGCGCTTTAGGAGACGCCACCACCGGGATACGGATAGAAGCAGAACGGTTACGCGCAGAGTAGGCCAGCATCACTGGCGCTTCGTAGCCCGGGACCAGACGCTTGTAGGAGTTGGTGGTTGGGTTCGCCAGGGCGTTGATCGCTTTAGCGTGTTTGATTACGCCGCCAATGTAATACAGCGCCTGCTCGGACAGACCGGCATATTTGTCACCAGAGAACAGGTTGGTACCGTTCTTGGACAGAGACATGTGGCAGTGCATACCGGAACCGTTGTCGCCAAACATTGGTTTTGGCATGAAGGTCGCGGTTTTACCGAAACGGTGCGCAACGTTGTGCACAACGTATTTGTAGATCTGAATTTCGTCCGCTTTTTTGGTCATGGTGTTGAAGCGGGTAGCCACTTCGTTCTGACCCGCCGTCGCCACTTCGTGGTGGTGCGCTTCAACAACCAGGCCCATCTCTTCCATCACCAGACACATGGTGGAACGAATGTCCTGTGCAGAGTCGACCGGAGGAACCGGGAAGTAACCGCCTTTCACGCCTGGACGGTGACCTTTGTTACCACCTTCGTATTTGGTGGAGGAGTTCCATGCGCCTTCGATGTCGTCGATAGCCACGTGGGAGCCAGAGATAGAGGCACCAAAACGGATGTCATCGAACAGGAAGAACTCTGGCTCTGGCCCGAACAGAACGGTGTCTGCGATGCCGGTAGAACGCAGGTACTCTTCAGCGCGTTTCGCGATGGAACGTGGGTCGCGGTCGTAGCCCTGCAGGGTGCCTGGCTCGAGGATGTCGCAACGGATGATCAGGGTAGGTTCTTCGAAGAACGGATCAATGACCGCAGTGGTCGCATCTGGCATCAGAACCATGTCGGATTCGTTAATGCCTTTCCAGCCACCAATGGAGGAGCCGTCAAACATTTTGCCTTCTTCAAAGAATTCGGCGTTCACCTGATGAGCAGGGATTGTGACGTGCTGTTCTTTACCTTTGGTATCGGTGAAGCGCAGATCAACAAACTTCACTTCATGTTCGTTCAGCATCGTCAAAACGTGTTCAGCGGACATACTTAACTCTCCAGATTGGTCATTGTCGTCGTGGTAACGAGGTCTTCAATTTCTGTTTGTACTGGCTGGTGCCATGTATTTTTTATAAAGCGAAATCTGTGCCAACTTTTAAAACACCCCAAAAAGGCGTTATCATGCGCACCATAGTGCAAAAGGGCTGCACCACGATGGATTTGTTGCACCAGTATAGTGCTTCAATGTGAACATTGAGCACCATATTGGTGCAATTTACGTTAAAGTGCCCTTTTACCGCTCCGTGAAAGCGATCACAAAGCATCTCTGCAATACTTGTTTGCGGGGGATGTTTGTGATCCTGTTTTGTAGTGCGATTAATCCGTGTACAATAACGCGCTATTTCTAAATGCCTGAGGCAAAGTTGTGATCGAAAATTTGCGTAACATCGCCATCATCGCGCACGTTGACCATGGTAAAACTACCCTGGTCGATAAGCTGCTGCAGCAATCCGGTACGTTTGATGCGCGTGCCGAAACCCAAGAACGCGTGATGGACTCCAACGATTTGGAGAAAGAGCGTGGGATTACCATCCTCGCGAAAAACACCGCGATTAAATGGAATGACTACCGTATCAACATCGTTGATACCCCAGGGCACGCCGACTTCGGTGGTGAAGTTGAACGTGTAATGTCCATGGTAGACTCCGTTCTGCTGGTCGTTGACGCAATGGATGGCCCAATGCCACAGACGCGCTTCGTGACCAAAAAAGCATTTGCCCATGGTCTGAAGCCAATCGTTGTTATCAACAAAGTTGACCGCCCTGGCGCGCGTCCTGACTGGGTTGTTGACCAGGTATTCGACCTGTTCGTTAACCTCGACGCGACCGACGAGCAGCTGGACTTCCCTATCGTTTACGCCTCTGCGCTGAACGGTATCGCAGGTCTGGACCACGAAGACATGGCTGAAGACATGACCCCGCTGTATCAGGCGATTGTTGACCGTGTTCCTGCGCCAAACGTCGATCTCGACGGTACCCTGCAGATGCAGATCTCTCAGCTCGATTACAACAACTACGTTGGCGTTATCGGCATTGGTCGTATCAAGCGCGGTAAAGTGAAGCCGAACCAGCAGGTCACTATCATCGATAGCGAAGGCAAAACCCGTAACGGTAAAGTTGGTAAAGTACTGACTCACCTGGGTCTTGAGCGTATCGAGAGCGACATCGCTGAAGCAGGCGATATCATCGCTATCACCGGTCTGGGTGAACTGAACATCTCCGACACCATCTGCGATCCGCAGAACGTCGAAGCGCTGCCAGCCCTGTCCGTTGATGAACCAACCGTATCCATGTTCTTCAACGTCAACACCTCTCCGTTCTGTGGTAAAGAAGGTAAGTTCGTTACCTCTCGTCAGATCCTTGACCGCCTGAACAAAGAGCTGGTGCACAACGTTGCGCTGCGCGTTGAAGAAACCGAAGACGCTGATGCATTCCGCGTTTCGGGTCGTGGTGAGCTGCACCTGTCTGTTCTGATCGAAAACATGCGTCGTGAAGGTTTCGAAATGGCGGTTTCCCGTCCGAAAGTTATCTTCCGCGAAATCGATGGCCGTAAACAAGAGCCGTTCGAAAACGTGACGCTGGACGTTGAAGAGCAGCACCAGGGTTCTGTGATGCAGGCTCTGGGTGAGCGTAAAGGCGACCTGAAAAACATGAATCCAGATGGCAAAGGCCGCGTACGTCTCGACTACGTGATCCCAAGCCGTGGCCTGATCGGCTTCCGTTCTGAGTTCATGACCATGACTTCAGGTACCGGTCTGCTGTACTCCACCTTCAGCCACTACGACGACGTGCGTCCGGGTGAAGTGGGCCAGCGTAACAACGGCGTGCTGATCTCCAACGGTCAGGGTAAAGCGGTTGCGTTTGCGCTGTTCGGTCTGCAGGATCGCGGTAAGCTGTTCCTGGGTCACGGTGCTGAGGTTTATGAAGGCCAGATCATCGGTATTCACAGTCGTTCTAACGACCTGACCGTAAACTGCCTGACCGGTAAGAAACTGACCAACATGCGTGCGTCCGGTACTGACGAAGCAACGGTTCTGGTTCCACCGATCAAGATGACTCTGGAGCAGGCTCTGGAATTCATCGATGATGACGAACTGGTCGAAGTGACTCCACAGTCAATTCGTATCCGTAAGCGTCACCTGACCGAGAACGATCGTAAACGTGCAATGCGCGGTGCGAAAGAAGACTAATACGGTTAATCCGTAGGCCGGGTAAGCGCATGCGCCACCCGGCAACGAAAAAGCCGCTGAGCGATCAGCGGCTTTTTTATTAGAACGAATACCGTAACCCTAAACGGATCCGGTACTGCTCCCGGTTGTAATCATTCCACCTGTCCAGCCACTGCAGTTCGAGGTACGGCAGCCAGTTTCTGTCGATTTTATAGCTGAACTTGTTGGTAATTTCCCAGTGATGGTCTTTGCCATTTTTGCTGTGGTAATCATTCACCCGCTGGAAAAAGTGCGGTTCAAAGGTGTAGAAAAATGCATCCGTTACTTTGAAATTCCAGTAGTTGGCGAATTCGTGCGTGTCATTCTTATCCATCTGCCCGTTATAGTCCGGCGTATCGTAGTTGTTATGGTTATAGCGATAGCGGAACGTCAGATTAAACCAGTCTGTAAATTTGTAGTTGGTATCTAAATAAACCGCACCGCCGGACCCTGCGCTGCTGTCGTTAATCAACCCACCGGGCTGGAAAGTGAGTTTGTCGGTCGGCTTAAAGAGCGGATACCACCCCTCGATTTCGTTATAGCTGTGTTTCAGCTCATCCCATTTGCCCACGTTATAGGCGTTGGTGAACATCAGTCCCGCGCCCATATCGAAGTTATAGCCCGCACGCAGGATCACCTCGTGCAGTTCTGAGGCCGTATTGTAGGCTTCGCGGGTTTCGACATAGGCCCCGGCAAATACCGGGCAGGACACAGACGACACGATCAGTACAGTGATGATTCTTTTCATAATTTGTCCATGTATCAGGTACAGAAAGGCCTCCCTCCTGATAAACAGGAAGGACATAGTGGCCGGATTTATTGTTATAAAGTGACTGCTGACGCTTTATTGTTGGTGGTTATCTCAGGGGTATTCGCGGTTTGTTTCTTCCGTTTTCCAATCTCCTCGATAATAAAGGCGAAGCGCGCTTCGTTGAGTTTATAAAACAGCCCCATGGTCACGGCAGCAACAATCGCCAGGCCGCACGGCCAGAGGAAAATAAGCTGACGCAACCCAAGCAGCGTGCCCGCGCTCTGCACTGCATGGGGAACGTAGCCAATCTGGGTCAGCATAATGCCGGGCAGGAAACCGGCGAGCGCGGCGGAGATTTTGCGCGAGAAGGTATAGCCGGTATACACCGACCCTTCGGCGCGAATGCCGGTTTTCCACTCGCCGTAATCGACGGTATCCGGCACCAGCGCCCAGTTCAGGCTGTTCACAAACGCGGTGCCGAAGAAGGCCATGCAGGAAAACAGCACGAACAGCAGGGAGCTGGTCCCCCAGAAGAAATTCAGCACGTCGCCCACTGCCCACAGCGCCAGGCCACCCAGATAGACCGGTTTCTTGCCAAAGCGCTTCACTGCGCCGGGCACCAGAAACACGCCAATCAGGATGCAGCCCATGCTGAAAAAGCCCATCCACGACAGCAGATGCAGATCGTTCAGCACGTACTGGGTGTAATAGACTTGAATCGCTAGCTTGATGTTAAACGCGGCGAGGGTACACAGGTTGGCGATGCATAGCACCAGCAGCGGCGGATTGCGGAAAATCGCACAGAACGATTTCAGAATGCCGGGCTTGTGGTGATCGGGTGTGAGCTCCACATAGCGTTCTTTAACTCCGCTGTAGCACCACCACATGCAGAACAGACCGCCAGTGACGAACACCAGCGCGGCCACCAGATAGCCGAGGGAGGGCTGGTGGGCGAACAGCGCCTGAATGGGCATAAAGCCGACGGTGCAGAGTAACAGCCCCACCGTTGCGCCGCCCTGACGCCAGGCCGCCAGCTGGGCGCGCTCGTTCGGGTTTTTGGTGATGGCCGGGACCATCGCACCGTAGGCGCAGTTCATCAGGCTGTAGCAGAGGCCAAACATCTTGAAGAGCACGGTGGCGAGCGCCGTTTTCACCGTCAGGCTAAAGTCGTTGGCCATAAACTGCGCCGTCGCGACCAGCGCCACCGGCACGGAGGCGTAAAGAATGAATGGCCGGAATTTTCCTCTTGCACCGATGTGACGCCGGGAATCGAGCAGTACGCCGGTTAGCATGTCGGTAAACGCGGTAAAAAACTTCGCTACCAGGAAAATAATGCCGCCATAGAACGCCGGCATGCCCAGTTCGTCTGTATAAAACTTCAGCAAATACAGCGTACCAATACACAGCATCAGGTTCGAGCCAAAATCGCCCATCCCGTAGGCGCACTTCTCTCGCAGGCTCAATTTCAGGGTTAACGGATCAGTGTTATGTGTCATGGTCGATCCTCAGAGCGCCCCGCAGGGCGCTCTATCACGTCATTTATGCCGTACGTTTGCGCAGTTCGATTTCTTCGACGATGCGCACATACATCTTCTCGTTGAGGTTATAGAAGCAGCCCATCGCCACGATGGTGATGACCGCCAGCAGGCTCGGGTAGATAAATATCAGCTGCCGCAGCCCTTCAACCGTGCCACTGGATTGCACCACGTTGGGCACATAGCCGATCTGCGTGAGCATGATCCCCGGGAAGAAGCCCGCCAGCGCCTGGGATACCTTCCTGAAGAAGGTAAAGCCGGTGTAGACCGTCCCTTCGGAGCGCACGCCGGTGCGCCACTCGCCGTACTCAACGGTATCGGACACCAGCGCCCAGTTCAGGCTGTTCACAAACGCGGAGCCGAAGAACGCCAGGCAGGAGAACGCCACAAAGCTCACCGAGCCGCCGCCGAAGAAGTAGTTGAGCAGATCGCCCGCCACCCAAATCGTTAGCCCGCTGATGTAGACTTTTTTCTTGCCGAAGCGCCGCACCGCGCCGGGCATCATAAAGACGCCGATAAAAATGCAGCCCATGCTGAAGAAGCCCATGTACGACAGCAGGATCGGGTCGTTCAGCACGTACTGCGTGTAGTAGACCTGAATGGCAAGTTTGACGTTAAAGGCGCCCAGCGTGCACAGGTTCGCGATGCACAGGATAAACAGCGGACGGTTTCCGGCGATGGCGCGGAACGACTGCAGCAGCCCCGGTTTTTGCGCCGGGTTAGCGGGCTGCGCCTCGACGTAACGCTCGGTCACCCCCTTGTAGCACCACCACATAAAAAACAGTCCGAACAGCGAGAAGAGGGTGGCGGCAAAGATGTAGCCAAGCTGGTCATTGCCTTCAATCAGGTTCATCACCGGAACAAAACCCACGGTACAAAGCAGCAGGCCCAGCGTAGCGCCGCCTTGACGCCAGGCGGCCAGCGAGGCGCGCTCGTCCGGGTTTTTGGTAATGGCCGGTACCATCGCGCCGTAGGAGCAGTTCATCATGCTGAAGAACAGGCCGTACAGCATGAACAGCACCGTCGCCATCACCGTTTTACCGGTGATTTCAAACGGCGTGCCGACGAAGTTGGCAATCGCCAGGAGGGTCACCGGGAACGCTGCATAGAGCACGAACGGGCGGAATTTTCCTTTCGGGCCGATCTTGCGCCGCGAGTCGAGCATGATCCCGGTGCCCATATCGGTGAAGGCGGTAAAGAACTTCGCAATCAGGAAGATGATTCCGCCGTAGGTACCCGGCAGCCCCAGAACATCAGTATAAAACTTCAGCAAATAGAGCGTGCCGATATCCAGCAGGATGTTTGAGCCGAGATCGCCCATCCCGTAGGCGAGTTTTTCTTTAAACGGCAGGCGTAGGGTTGCCGGATCGGAAGTATGTTGACTCATTATTGTTCTCCGTCTGCCCGCAGGTTTCCCTGCGGGCGAGCCTTATCAGATATCACGTAAGGTGCTAAACAGATCTGCCCATTCGCTGTGCTGGCGGTAGAAGACAGGCGGCTTGCCGAGCGGGGCATCAACGGTCACGTCACCGCCCTGGCAGGTTTCCCCAGTCCACGCATTCACCCAGCTGTCCTGCGGCAGATAGAGCGACCAGTCGCGGCGCCCCTCTTCATAAACCGGCGCCACCAGCAGGTCGCGGCCAAACAGGTACTGGTATTTCAGCGTGTAGGCGCGCGCATCGTCCTCGTAGTGCAGGAACAGCGGACGCATCACCGGCAGGCCGCTTTTTGCGTTCTGCGCGACGGCGGCTTTGATATACGGCTTCAGGGTGGTGAAGACGGTGGTCATGCGCGCGAAGTGCGCGATGGTTTCCGCGTCGCCGTCAAACTGCCAGTTATCGCCTGGACGGTTGCCCTCATGGGTACGCATCATGGGCGTAAAGGCGCTGAAGTCGCACCAGCGCAGCAGCAGCTCTTTGCTGCGCTTCATCTCGAACAGCGTGGTATAGCCGCCGATGTCGCTGTGATGCAGGCCGTGCCCGGTCATCGCCAGCGACAGCGCCGCAGGGATGACGGATGCCAGACCGTCGTCCAGGCTCCAGTCGACATTCTGATCCCCCGCCCACATCATCACCGAGTGCTTCTGGCTGCCGGTGTAGCCCGCGCGCATGAAGAACAGGATCTCGCCGAGCTTGCCGGTCTCTTCCAGCGCCTCGTAGTTACATTTGGCCCACAGGGCAGGCCAGGCGTTATGCATGATCTCCGCGCTCACGCCGTTATGCAGGAAGGTGTCGGTCGGCAGGTACTCCCCGAAATCGGCCATCCAGCCGCCGCAGCCCAGTTCGATCAGATTCTTTTTGATGACTTCTTTGTACCAGTCGTAGGCTTCCGGGTTGGTCAGGTCGATAACGCCCGCGTAGAACTCGCCGAACTCAACGTGGTAGTCCTTGCCGTCGGCGTTTTTGGTCAGATAGCCGCGCTTCGACGCCTCTTCGCAGAGATCTTTATCGCTGGCGACGTACGGGTTGATATAGGAGAGGAACTGCACGCCTTCCTCTTTCCACTTCGCAATCCGCGCATCAAGCTGCGGATAGAGCGCGCTGTTCCACTTCCAGTTCCACATCACGCGCTTGCCGAAGGAGGTCATGCGAATGCCGGACCAGTCCTGCGCCCAGATGCCGTTCACCTTTACGCCGCCGTTACGCATGGTGTCGAGCTTCTGCTGGCACACCTCGGTGCCGCCCTGAATGCCCAGCGTCACGCCGTCGTACACCCAGTCCGGTAGCTCTGGCTGACGCCCCAGCAGTCCGGTCAGTTTTTCCAGTAGATCGACGTACGTTTCCGCACATTCGAAGCGCAGCGTGGCGTTATCTTCCCAGAACGCCAGCTCGTGGAAGTCCGGCGCGCTGAAGTCAAAGTTCATGTAGCAGCTGTTATCCACGTGGCAGTAGTACTTCTGGGTGCTCACGAAGGTAGGCTGTGGGAAGAAGGTCCAGTAGTAGTCGCCGCCCGCATTCTCTTTGCAGTCGGCCTGCCAGGTGACGTAGGTCTGCTTGTTACGGCCCACACCCTGCTCGCTGGTCCACAGCGGGAACGGCTTGCCGCGCAGGTCGAAGTACGAGAACTGCTCGCCGCAGCCGTAGATATGATCGTCAGGCTGTGCTGCCAGCCGCAGCCAGATGCGGTTATGGCTGGCGGCGTCATTTTTCAGCTTCAACTCCAGACGGCCTTCCGCATCCACGCCCACCAGCAGCGTCGCGCTCACCGCGTCGCCGCGGGTAAAGCGGATTGCCCAGCCCGCGCTTTGCTGCGTGACGGTCGCGTTCGTCAGGGCAATCTTTTCGTTGAGCTTGTCTTTGATGCTGAAGTTGCCGCGAAACATCTCGATATCCGCCTCACCTGCGCCAATCCACAGGCAAGGGGCATCCGCAGAGTGGGATAAAATCAGACGGTCCTGCCAGCGCAGGGTGAAGCCAGTTTCGTTATTTTTCAGGTCAATATTGTGTAGGGTACGCATAAAAACTCCGTCTTAATTATTTGGCCTGGCTGTCCAGTAATCCGGCGGCGACGGCAGGCGCTAAGCCCGGCGCCAGCGGCAGGCGGGGGATCACCAGGCAGTGCAGCAGGTGGTAAATATCCTGCTTGCCGTCCCAGACTTTGGTCGTCACTTCGTTATTGGTGTCCAGCTCCTGCCACCAGGAACCGTTTTCGTAATCCATCAGGTACTTGATGCAGTAATCCCACCACTTCTGATACCAGGCCTCGTACTGCGCTTCGCCGGTCACGGTATAGAGGGCATAGGCCGTGCCCATCGCCTCGACGATTGGCCAGCGCACGCGTTCACGCACAATAGGCTTGCCGTCCCAGCCCACGGAGTAGACAAATCCATCGGCCCCGTCGGGTGCCCAGGCGTCGCGGATGGTGGCGTGGAACAGTCCTTTCGCATCTTCCAGAAGCCAATCTGGCGGGGTTTCAAAGCGCGCTTCTAAGGCGGCGTGCAGGTGCAGCATCAGGCGGCCCCACTCAATCCAGTGCCCCGGCGTGCCGCCGTAGGCGCGGAAGCGGTGGGCGGGGTTATCAATGTTGTAGTCGCGGATCGGGTTCCAGCTGGTGTCGAAATGTTCGTTAACGCGGTACTCCCCTTTGCGCGCTACGTCGTGAATAATCACCGACGCGATGCGCAGGGCGCGGTCGAGCCATTTACGGTCGTGGGTCACGTCATAAACGATCAGGAAGGCTTCTACGGCGTGCATGTTGGCGTTACCGCCGCGATAGTCTTCCGTTTTGCTGAATGCTTCATCCCATGACTCCAGGCACATTTGCTCCTGTTCGCTCCAGAAGTAGCGCTCAATCACCTCGATGGCATCGTCCAGCAACTTACGTGCCTGCGGGTGACCCGTGGTCACGGCGCTCGCCGCGCCCAGCAGGACGAAGAAGTGCTGATAGCCCTGCTTGGACGCATCAATCACGCCTTCATCGTTAACGCAGGCGTACCAGCCGCCGTGCTGCTTGTCGCGCAGCGGGCCATTCAGGGCATTAATACCGTGCTCAACCAGGGCATACGCACCGGGACGCCCCATGTTCGCCGCCACCGCGTAAACGTGCAGCATACGCGCGGTGATCCACAGATGCGTGCCCATATCGCTACGCACCTGGCCGTTATTGCCCAGCCAGCCAAAGCCGGTCGGTACGGCGGCATTTTTACCGAAATCGAGAATGCGGTCGGTCTCTTGTTCGAGCCAGCGATTATGGCTCAGGGTGTTAAACCATTTCATGTTCGGGTCCTTTCTTAACGGCGAGCCATCATTTCGTCGACGATCTCACCCAGACGCTGAAGTTTGGGGACGGAGATATCACGCAGCATCAGCTCGGTGTCCGGCAGGCCAATCACAGAGGACCAGACGGCACGACCGGCTAAAAAACCCGATGCCCCCGCCTGCATGGCGACGCTTACGGCGCGCGGGAATAACTTATCGTCCACGCCGGACGAGAGGATCACCCACGGCATGGCGATGTTCTCATTCAGCTTTTGCGAGGCCGCCAGCAGCGCCTGCTGCGTGCCCTTGCCAAACAGCGGCATCTCCACTTTGTAGAGGTCGGCACCGCTGTCGCCCAGCTCTTTGGCCGCGTCGATAATCGCCTGTTCGCGGTTAAACGCGGCACCGCGACGTGGCGGACGCACCACCGGCTCGATAATGCTCAGCAGACCGTTATCGTGGCAGAGCGTGTTGAACGCCTTCACCATCTCAAGGCGCTGCTGCGGATCTTCATCGCTGCGCCACAGCACCAGCAGCTTCAGTGCTTTGCCGCCATCGCGTTTGACCGCCTGCGCGTCGACGTTCTTGTCGATCACTACGCTGTCGACCGGAATACCGTTCCCCGGGATAAACTCGTCGGCGGCCACAATCATTGCGCAGCTTTTCGCTACGGCCTGCTGCTCGACAATCTGGCGATAGCAGAACTGCTGGTCGACGAGAATGGCAGAGGCGTACGGCGACAGAATTTTTGCCGCGTTTACCTTAAAATCCGTCAGGTGCTGGTCGGTTACCGGAACCGGCGCGCCTGCTGCAGCAAACATCAGGCGCATCGCTTCGCGCTGATCCACGGCCAGCATCGCAAAACCGCCGGAAGGTCGGGTGATATCTTTCAGGGTGTACATCGTCATTCCTCAGTCCTTTCGTATCAGAGTGTTTTTTTCAGCCCGGCAGATGCGCGAACCTGTTCAAGAATGGCCGTCCAGTCCTCGCGCCCGCGCCCGGCGGCGCGTGCCTGGTTGTAAACCTCGCGGGAGGCCGCGCCCAGCGGCATCGGAACGTGGAGCTGGTTAGCCACGTCGAGGGCGATCCCCAGATCTTTATGCGCAAGGTCGATCATGAAGGCGGGTGAAAGATCCCCTTTCAACACCTTGTTCGGCCATGAGGTCGTGAAGTGGCCTTTACCCGCAGGCGTACCGCTCATGACCTTCAGCGCCACATCAAATGAGAGCCCCAGTGCTTCACACAGCACGGCCGCCTCCGCCGAGAGAGCGTTCAGGGCAATGCTCATGTAGTTATTGATAAGCTTCACGCGGATGCCCATGCCCGGCCCGCCGGCATTAATCAGCTCATTGCCCATCGCCATTAATACCGGAGTGGCGCGCTCAATTTGCTGCGCCGTGCCGCCTGCCAGCAGGAGCAGCGTGCCGGCGATGGCATGATCTGAGGTGCGTCCGACAGGCACATCCATCAGGCTTAAGCCGCGTTCAGCCATGTCGCGGATCAGCGCGTCGGTTTGCAGTGGGTGTATGGTGGACATATCAATGACTAGCGCGTCGCGGGACAATCCTTCGCACACGCCGTTTTCGCCAAACAGCACGCTGCGTACCAGGTCGCCGTTTGGCAGCATGGTGATGATGAATTCGGCATCCGTGGCGGCCTGCGCGGGTGTTGTCACCGCCCGTGCGCCGCTCTCTACCAGCGCCTGAACCGCCTGCGGGTTCACATCGAAGACGTTAAGCTGATGACCTTGTTTCAACAGATTCTTCGCCATTGGCGCGCCCATCTGTCCTAAACCGATAAATGCGATTGCTGACATGCCTCTCTCCTGTCACATCGTGTCAATTTTTGCGCGTTTATGTTGTCTGTTTTTGATCGTATTTGTAATTTATAGTCAAAAAATTGACACGAGTCACTTTTTAAACATTTGATGAAATTAAAATGAAAGCATCAGAAATCGCAGAAGGAATCACCATGGCTCGCATCGTTTGTGTCGGTATTACCGTGCTGGATCGCATCTGGTATCTCGATGACTTACCAAAGGAAGGTGGGAAATATGTCGCAAAGGACTATACGGAAGTGGGGGGCGGCCCGGCGGCAACTGCGGCTGTGGCGGCGGCGAAACTGGGCGCGGAAGTGGATTTTATTGGCCGGGTGGGGGACGACGATACCGGCAGACGGCTGCTCGCGGAGCTGGAATCCCTGGGGGTGAAGACCCGTTACACCCGCGTATTTAAGGGTGCCCGATCGTCACAATCGGCGGTGCTGGTGGACGCGGGCGGAGAACGCGTGATTGCCAACTACCCCAGCCCCGATCTCCCTGCGGCGGCAGACTGGCTGCATGAAATCGACTTCTCGAAGTGGGATATTGTTTTAGCAGACGTGCGCTGGCATGACGGGGCGAAACAGGCGTTTACCCTGGCCCGTAAGCAAGGTGTGCCGACGTTGCTGGATGCGGATGTTACCCCACAGGATATTGCGGAGCTGATTACCTTAAGCGACCACGCGGCCTTCTCCGCGCCGGGGCTGCGGCGTTTAGCGCAGCTGGATAAAACCGAAGATGCACTGAAAAAAGCACAAACGCTCACAAATGGACATGTGTATGTCACTCAGGGGCGAGACGGCTGCTTCTGGCTGGAAGACAGCACGTTGTGCCATCAGCCCGGCTTTGAGGTGAACGTGGTGGATACCACCGGGGCGGGCGACGTTTTCCATGGCGCGCTGGCTTTCAGTCTGGGGCAACAATCGTCCACTACAGACGCCGTCCGCTTTGCCAGCGCCGTCGCAGCGCTGAAATGCACGAAGCCCGGTGGGCGTGCAGGTATACCCGACTGTGATCAAACCCGCTCTTTTTTGTCACTTTTTGTATAAAATGCGGGGCGAGATGGTTTTCAGAGGACAGCCCATGAGTCTTACCGAACTGACCGGCAACCCGCGTCACGATCAGCTGCTGACGCTGATTGCCGATCGCGGCTATATGAACATTGATGAACTGGCGCAACTGCTGGATGTCTCCACGCAAACGGTGCGCCGGGATATCCGCAAGCTGAGCGAGCAGGGACTGATCACGCGTCATCATGGCGGGGCGGGCAGGGCGTCCAGCGTGGTGAACATGGCGTTCGAACAGCGCGAAGTCTCGCTTACCGAAGAGAAGCGAGCGATTGCCGAAGCCATTGCGGACTATATTCCCGATGGCTCCACCATCTTCATCACCATCGGCACGACCGTAGAGCACGTTGCCCGGGCGCTGCTGAACCATAATCATCTGCGCATTATCACCAACAGCCTGCGGGTGGCGCACATTCTGTATAAGAACCCGCGTTTTGAAGTGATGGTGCCAGGTGGCACGCTGCGCCCGCACAATGGCGGGATTATCGGGCCTGCGGCGACGGCGTTTGTGTCTGGTTTTCGGGCGGATTATCTCGTGACGAGCGTGGGAGCCATTGAGCACGACGGCGCGATGATGGAGTTTGACGTCAATGAAGCCAGCGTGGTGAAAACCATGATCGCCCACTCCCGGCACATTCTTTTAGCGGCCGATCATACGAAATTTACCGCCTCCGCTGCGGTGGAAATTGGCAACGTGGCGCAGGCCACTGCACTCTTCACTGACGAGATGCCTGGCTCGGCTCTGCAAAATCATCTGAAATCCAGTAAAGTTGAAATCGTCCTGGCCAGCACCGGCGATGATATCGCCTGAAGCAAAAAAAGCCGCTGAGTAAACAGCGGCTTGAACATTGTTATTTAAAGCTGTATTTCACCCCCAGCATCCCCTGCGTATCGCTGTAGCCTTTGTCGCCTATCTGCTGAGCCACGTTGCCCCATACGCTAAGCTGCGGCGTAATCTGCCCCTCTACGCCTGTCTTGAGTTCACCGATATTGCGCGTACCACGCATCTCATTGCTAACGTCATCCATGCGGATACGCGTGGTCTGGGTGTTGTGGATCCAGTTCGCTTCGATAAACGGCTGGAAGGTCCGTGATTTACCGTCGTCAATCGCGTTATGTCCGCTGATGTAGGCCTTCACGCCGAGGCGCGTCATCAGGTTCCCCCGGGTTTCGTCTTTCACCCGCGTGCCGTTGCGCTCATGATGGTCGTCAGCCTGCACGTCCATCCAAACGGCCTGCGCTTTCGGCTGGAGCCAGTAGCTGTTGCGGCCGCTTTCGCCCACCTTAACGCTATAGCCTGCTTCTACAGAGGCGGTCACGCCCCTGGAGCGATAGTTCTCTGTGGCCTGATCCTGTCCCATCACCTTATTGTCGAACCAGTTATACAGCACCCAGCTATCAACATAAGTGCCACTTTTATCCGCGTCGTTTGCGTACCAGGTACCGTACAGACCGACGCTATAGCCATTCACTTCACCGCGTGAGTGGTAGCCGGTCAGGCTGGAAGCGCTCCGGCTCTGACTGTTGCCGTAGCCCGCCATCAGGCCAAGATGCCAACGTTCCAGACCGTCGGTGCTCCACTGGGCGACATCGCCACCCAACTGCAGCACGTAGCGATTGGCGGTGGTTTTTAACTGGCCGCTGCCGTCTCTGAAACGCGTATGACCGCCGACGTTACGCATCCACAGGCTCGTCACTTTCTGCTCGCCAGTGAGCATGTCGGTGTACTGCGTTTCACCCAGACGATCGTGCAGGCGGGTCATAAACAGCGTATTTGCCGCATAGCTGTTTGCCAGGTAGCTACCAAATTCCGGGCGATACTGATGCTCGCTTTTCGGTGGTGCAGGCGGTGGGACCGGCTCTTGCGGCGGAATCACCGGGTCAACGGGCGGATCTACCGGGTCGACTGGTGGGTCCACGGGGTCAACAGGCGGGTCTACGGGGTCGACCGGTGGGTCAACTGGATCAACGGGCTCGGCGAGGCTGGTCAGAAACCAGTTTTTACCTTTTTGCACCACGTTATAGTCATAACCGCCCGCCACGATACGGCTGGCCTTCTCAAACGTCCCGTCAGAGTTGCCGCCAACGCTGACAATTTCAATCCCTTCTACGGTTTGCGCGCCAGTACCGCCAATGTTGTTCACTTCCACCCCGGTATGACCGGACGTGTTGCCTTCAACAATCAGTTTGTTCGTTTCCGAAGTGTCGTCAAACAGGACGGTATTGAAAACCAGCTTGCCGCCGTTGCCGATAAAATCATCCTTGATGGTCAGCGTTTGCCACGCCGCGTCCTCTGCATGCTGAAAATTAATCGTGCCACCCGCATTCAGCGTCAGGCTGGTCAGCGTGGAGCTGTCGCGCAGATTCCAGACGGCATCATTCATCGTGAGTGCGATAGTACCGGTACCCGCGGCGTTGCTCTCAATGAAGGACGCCCCATTCCACAGGGAGTTGTCATCCATCGTCAGCGTAATGGTACTGTTTTGTGCCGGAAGCGTGCTGGTGGCCGCGACGCCGCCCGCGGAAAGGACATCGCCGTTGAGGATGAATTTGCCTCCAGCGGACGCGTCAATTACCCCGCCGTTACTGGCGTTCAGGGCATAGCTACCGTTGTCGCGATGGCCTGCGGTGGTAATGGTTGCACCACCCGCGAGGGCTATCACACCGCGTGACCAGGCATACATCCCGTGCGGCGCTTGCGCAGAGCTGCTGGTTTTCTCGCTGCTGTTTACCGCAATGGTGATGTTATCTCCCAGATTCACCGCACCGGTGTAAGCATAGACGCCATGCGCGCTGGCACCGTTGGTCGTGATAGTGGCACCTTCATCAAGGGTGATAGTTGACGAGCCGGTAGAATAAACCCCGGAAGCACTGGCCGCGTCGGTGGTAATCGTCGCGCTTTTGCCTAGCTCAATTTTTGACGCAGAGCCCGCATACAGGCCATAGGCCGATGTGCCGTACGTTTCGATGGTCGCCTCATCTCCCAGACGAACGTAAGAGCCGCTCTGGTTGGTGCGGATCCCTTCGGCGTAGGTACCGCGCGTCACAATATGGGCACGATCGCCGACGATAACGTTATTTTTTGCCTTCGTCGCATCATTCAGTGCATAGGCGCTAATCCCGCGTCCTGTGCTGCCCGTGGTTTCGATATAGAGATCGTCCCCCACATAAATATTGGCGGAGCCAAGCGATCCCTGGCTGAAGGAGCTGTAGCCGGCATTGATGCCGTCACCGCTTTGGCCATTAACGTAAATGTGGGTGCGATCGCCGGTAATGATAAATACCGGGTTGTCCGGCGTGTTCATACCGTGGGTACGAATACCGTCGACGTCTTTACCATTATTGGCAGCCACTTTTGACTGGGTGCGAATAGTCAGATCGTCACCGAATATCACCCCCGGACTGCCGGACGTGGAGTTCTGAATAACGGTAACGGAATGCTCAAAGGCTTCCGCCCCAGGCCCTTCGAGGGTGATCCCATCTCCGTAGATCGGGATATTACCGGCGCTGTACTGGTAGACATAGTTAGGATCGCCGGTATTTTTGCTAAAGTTCGTGTTTGCCGTTGCAGGTATCATCGCCTGTATTTCTGCAGGCAAATCCGTTACCGCTCCGGAAGCGGGTAAATTAGCAAAATCTATTACCGCTGCATGTGCGGTAAATAGCGCTGACGATAACGCCAGCGAAATCGCAGCGGCGACTGGTGAGTGTTTCATTAAATATGGCATGACTGCCCCCTTTCTTTCAGGCGTAGAACATCCTCCACACCATTAAATGTGGGTAGGTAAACAGGTTGAAATTACAAAATAGAAACGAGAATTTTATGAATGCTGGTGCCTAACTTCCTCTCAAGTCGTATTTTATGGACGTAAATTTTTTTAACATCAATGCCGTCTGTTTTTATAATCTCCTGAAGGCACGCTCCTGACAAAAATCTGTTAAGTAACGTGAATTCAACAGCATTTAAGATACTGCCGCGTCTGCTATTCACTCGTCTCCCGGTGAATAGATGGCTAATTTTTTCTTTTAATATAATGTCACTGTCATCCGAATAAATAACTCCCTTTATTTCACTGCGGTGAGTGAGTAAATAATTGGCCAATGCTTCCAGCTTGCGGTCTGAGATAATCACAATGTTCATGTTAGTTCTCGCCAGACGTTCAATCCATTGCGGATCGGCAAGTGCGCGCAGGTTGTACATCGAAAAGTCTACAAATATAAATCCGCGTAATAAGTGATTCTTGTTTCCTCGCACTATTTTATTTTCTACTGCAATCTGCAGGAAATGGTTATCACCTGGCCAAACTGCGAACGAGGCGTTTCCACAATATTGTGAACGTACTGTGTTATCTGGATATAACTGACAGGACAATTCACAGCTTATACAGCGGACAACCTTATGCGACGATGTTATCATCCAGTCCACTCCTGTCTTATTTTCATCGTCAATATTTCACTGCCATGCAAATGTGTCAATCTTGAAACATATCCAGTGGCCCTCTCTTGTTTATGAAAAATAGTGATAAAGAATATAAATTCCTGGTGATGTCTATTCTGTCAGGCCATAGCCATCGCGAAAGGACATACGTTGGTCGACGTATTCCAGGAATATTCATCAGTCCCTTAAGATTATTCGACAAAAAAAATCCCAGGGGAAGATTCACGAAATAGCACTAAAAGCTAAAGATTCGTTTCTTTACTCTGCCGCAACGACCGTCTTTTCTCTTGTTGTGGCTCAATATAATTATTTGGTCTGGCGAAGTGTAATGAAATCTCATTATGTCGTTTTAGATGAGAAAACCTAAGAAAAACACATCTTAACCTATTGAAAATGAATGTGTTATTTTTAATCTTAGTTGGAATGGTATCGCGTCCTGATCCTTCTGACCTATACTCTTGTTAAATATACGTATGTCTTTTTGGTGTGTATGGTTAAGTATTGTTATTGCTGAGGAAAGGAAAATTGTATCTCATTAACAAATTGGTCGAGTATGATCCAGAAAACAAAACCCTGGTAAATCATATTTCCGGGCGCTCGATACAATTGCAGCTTCCTGCCAACCTCTGTTTTCTCTATCTCGTCACCCATCCCGGAGAAATAATTTCGCAAAATAAGTTAATGATAGTGGGATGGGGTGAGCGCAATGACGTCACCACACCGAATACCTTTTATCAGGCTATTTTGACATTACGCAACGCCCTGGCTGAGGTGGGGTTACCGCGCGATACGGTAAAAACGATTTCGCGTCGCGGGCTTATGCTTTCCGAAGCCACCCAGGTTGAACGATTTATTCCAGGCGCTGAGCCGGTAATAGCCAATAAAGACGCAGTCGTTGCCGATAGCACCGCGGTCAAGAGACCGGCCTGGCTGATAATAACGACCGCAACGCTTTTGCTGATCGCGCTTATCAACGGGGGGATATTATACAAACAGCACCAGAACATGCCGTTTAGTCACTACATTCCACTTTCTACGGGCAGCAGTGCCTGCCAGCTTTTTTATGCGCCTAACGAACCTATGCAGGACCATTACTTGCGCTTGTTAAACAATAACCCTGGCCTGTGTGCCGAAAAGCGATATGTTTTTCTCATCGGCTACAGTAAAACGGAGCGAATCGCGGCGTTTGCCTGTAATAAGGATCCGCGTCGCGATGCAGCCGCGTTTTGTACCACCCATTATTTTTGGGCACACGAGCAATGATGACTCTTCGAAACCGTATTATTTTACTGGCGGCGATTCTGGTGGCGGCTATTACCAGCGGCTGGTTAGCTTACTGGAATTTGTCGAGTACGCCGATACGCTGCACGGGAAATGTGGAATGGACGATTGGTAAAAACCGATTTGTGGGTACGGTTTCCTGGCGAATGCAGCATCGGGAGGGCGCGACCATCATTAACGGAAAATTATTTGGTCAGACGGTGTCTGAAGTTAACCGGACCATCTATTTTCACTACAGTTACCATCAGAATGCGCGCGTGTTAAATAACGATCGTATTGTTAAAACCTTCGCCGATAATGCGGATGAGGCTGATATCAACGCAACGCTACCGGGCTTTTACCGTACGCCGGGTCGGGACCTGAGCCTGATGATTGATGAGTACCGGGGAGCCTGGCTTTTTGCCGCGTCAAACGTCCCTTCACTTTACTGTCGTAAAAATGCACCGTAAAAATCGATCGCACACCTTAGAGCGCACGCATAGTCAAATCTCTTTATTCCCGCTACAGTTACTTCTCCACGGCGAGCAGGAGATAAACATGCTTTATATCTTTGATTTAGGAAACGTCATCGTCGATATCGATTTTAATCGTGTGTTGGGTGCATGGAGCGACTTTAGCCGCGTGCCGCTGGCAACGTTAAAGCAAAATTTCGCGATGGGTGAGACCTTCCATCAGCATGAACGCGGCGAGATTAGCGATGAAGAATTCGCTGAACGTTTCTGTCAGGAGATGGATCTACCGTTAAGCTACGAGCAGTTTTCACACGGCTGGCAGGCCGTATTTGTCGCCATCCGGCCTGAGGTGATCGACATCATGCATAAGCTTCGCGAGCAGGGACATCGGGTCGTTGTGCTGTCAAACACCAACCGCCTGCATACCACGTTCTGGCCTGAGGAGTACCCTGAAGTTAAGGCGGCGGCGGATAAGATCTATCTCTCGCAGGAGATGGGGATGCGTAAGCCTGAAGCGCGAATTTATCAGGCTGTTCTGCAGGCAGAGGGATTCACCGCGGCCGATGCGGTCTTTTTCGATGACAACGCCGATAATATAGAGGGAGCTAACCAGTTGGGTATTACGTCAATTCTGGTGACCGGAAAAGAGACGATACCTGACTACTTTGCGAAGCAGCTATGCTAAAAACCGTTCATCAAAAAGCCACGCACCATACTCGCCCGCTGCGGGCCTGGCTGAAACTGCTCTGGCACCGGATTGATGAGGACAATATGACCACGCTGGCGGGTAACCTCGCCTACGTGTCATTGCTCTCGTTAGTGCCGCTGGTGGCGGTCATCTTTGCCCTGTTCTCCGCCTTTCCGATGTTTGCGGACGTCAGCGTGCAGCTTCGTCATTTTGTCTTCGCGAATTTCATTCCGGCAACCGGGGATGTTATCCAGAACTACATTGAGCAGTTTGTTGCCAATTCCAGCAAGATGACGGCAGTGGGGGCGTGCGGTCTTATCGTCACCGCGCTGCTGTTGATGTATGCCATCGATAACGCGCTGAACACGATCTGGCGGAGTAAAAAAGCGCGGCCAAAGGTCTATTCCTTTGCCGTGTACTGGATGATCCTCACGCTGGGACCGCTGCTGGCCGGGGCGAGCCTGGCAATCAGTTCTTATCTGCTCTCCCTGCGCTGGGCGAGTGATTTAAACGGCGCTATTGATAATGTGCTTCGCATCTTTCCGTTGATCCTGTCGTGGCTCTCGTTCTGGCTGCTCTATAGCGTCGTGCCGACCACGCGCGTGCCTAACCGCGATGCGGTCGTGGGGGCGCTGGTGGCGGCATTGCTCTTTGAGCTCGGTAAGAAAGGGTTTGCCCTCTACATCACGATGTTTCCGTCCTATCAGCTGATTTACGGCGTGCTGGCGGTGATCCCCATTTTGTTTGTCTGGGTCTACTGGACCTGGTGTATCGTCTTGCTTGGTGCTGAAATAACTGTCACTCTCGGTGTATACCGCGAACTTAAAAAAGCAGCAGCAGCTGAAAAACAACAAGAAGCAGACCAACCATGATTGCATTGATACAGCGCGTAACCCGTGCCAGCGTCACCGTGGAGGGAGAGGTGACGGGTGAAATTGGCCCAGGACTTTTGGTGTTGTTAGGTGTCGAAAAGGATGATGACGAACAAAAGGCCAACCGCTTGTGTGAGCGCGTGCTGGGCTACCGTATTTTCAGCGATGCGGAAGGCAAAATGAACCTGAACGTCCAGCAGGCAGGCGGCAGCGTGCTGGTGGTTTCCCAGTTTACGCTGGCAGCAGATACCGAGCGCGGTATGCGCCCGAGTTTCTCCAAAGGGGCCGCGCCGGATCGTGCAGAAGCACTTTACGAGTACTTTGTTGAGCGTTGTCGCCAGCAGGAAATGAATACGCAAACCGGACGATTCGCTGCAGATATGCAGGTATCGCTGGTGAACGATGGCCCCGTCACATTCTGGCTCCAGGTATGAGCATACTTACGGCATGGCCGCGGGTAACAAGAGAGAGTACAGCTATGTATCACCTTCGAGTACCGCAAACGGAAGAAGAGTTAGACGCTTATTACCAGTTCCGCTGGGAAATGCTGCGCAAGCCACTGCATCAGCCAAAAGGCTCTGAACGCGACGCCTGGGACGCGATGGCCCACCATCAGATGGTGATGGACGAAGAGGGCAACCTCGTGGCCGTCGGGCGTTTGTATATCAACGCCGATAACGAAGCGTCTATTCGCTTTATGGCGGTTCATCCCTCCGTGCAGGACAAAGGTCTGGGGACGCTAATGGCGATGACCCTGGAATCCGTCGCCCGTCAGGAAGGCGTTAAGCGTGTCACCTGTAGCGCCCGCGAAGATGCCGTTGAGTTCTTCGCTAAACTCGGCTTTGTGAATCAGGGGGAAATCACGACCCCGCAAACCACGCCGATTCGTCATTTTTTGATGATCAAACCCATCGCTACGCTGGACGATATTCTGCATCGCGCCGACTGGTGCGGACAGCTCCAGCAGGCCTGGTATCAGCACATCCCGCTCAGTGAAAAAATGGGCGTGCGCATTCAGCAGTACACCGGACAAAAATTTATTACCACCATGCCGGAAACCGGCAATCAGAACCCGCACCACACGCTGTTTGCCGGCAGCCTGTTCTCACTGGCCACGCTCACCGGCTGGGGACTGATCTGGTTGATGCTGCGCGAGCGCCATCTGGGTGGCACCATCATTCTTGCCGATGCTCATATCCGCTATAGCGCACCGATCAGCGGCAAGCCGAGTGCGGTGGCCGATCTGGGGTCACTGGGCGGCGATCTGGACCGTCTGGCTCGTGGCCGCAAGGCTCGCGTACAAATGCAGGTTGAACTGTTTGGTGATAAAACACCGGGCGCGGTGTTTGAAGGCACCTACATTGTTCTTCCGGCGAAACCTTTTGGCGCGTATGAAGAGGGTGGGAACGAGGAGGAGTAATCTCCTGTTCACGCTCCCCGGGCGTGCTGAATCCGCCCGGCGACATCCCGCATAACGTCTCGCGCTGACTGGCTAACGCCGCCAAGCTGAAAGAAGCCATGGATGACGCCCAGCCAGCGCTGAGCGGTACACTTCACACCCTGCTCCGTCAGATGCTGGAACAACATTTCGCCCTCATCGCAGAGCGGATCGTACTCTGCGGTAATAATGTGCACAGGCGGAAGACCGTAAAAATCATCGCGCCACAGCGGACTTGCTTCGGGGTGCTGGCGGTCGGTGTCAGCGAGGTACATTTCATACCCACTGAGCAGGGTATCGCGGGTGATGATGTAATCCGTGCCATTGAGGGCATAGCTTTCAAAACTGGCCGTGGCGTCAAGCATGGGGTAGATGAGAATGAGCTGCGCAGGTTGCCACAGCCCTTTAATCTTAAGCCGCAGCGCCGTTACCAGCGCAAGATGTCCCCCTGCGCTGTCTCCGCAAAGGGTGATCCGGTTTTTATCCACGCCCAGTTTGTCCGCATAGTGCCAGACCAGATCGGCACCTCTTTCCGCATCGTCATGTGCGGCGGGGAAAGTATGCTCCGGCGCCAGCCTGTACTGAATCGCAATCACCCGGCAGTTGCCGTAGCAGGCTAACTGACGGAGTTGGTTGTCATGGGTATCAAAGCCGCCGCTGATAAAGCATCCGCCGTGGTAGTAGATGGCAGCAGGCAATATTTCAGGTGCATTGAGAGGTGAAAATACCCGAATGGTAAGACCCTCAAGAACAAGCGTCTCCACCTGAACGCGCGTTTCGGTCTCCCCGGCAAGCCCCGTGCTGGCAATATAGCCTGCTCGTCGCACCTCAATGCTCTGGCGACGTGACGAGGGCCGACCTGCAGCGATAAACCCCTGAACCAGCTGTGCAATACCCTGTTCCAACGCCATGAAAATTCCCTTTTACTGTATGGATGAACAGTTTTATAGCCTGGTTTGATTCAAAAGAAAACAAGAATAGTGTTGAGGGCAACAATCTGGAAAGCACCTCGCAAACGGAAGGCAAACTATTGGCTGGGACTTTAACCCTACTGAGAGAAAGTGTATGTTGCCTTGAAAATAGACAATAGTGATATACTGAGGTGATATATGAGTTTACTGGCGGAGCTTAACATGGGCAGAATCCTGATCGATTTGTCGGATGACGTTATTCAACGTCTCGATAACCTCAAACAGCTGCGTAACCAACCTCGTGCCGAATTACTGCGTGAAGCAATTGAGCAGTATCTCGATCAGCAAAGCTCGTCCGTTATCCGTGATGCGCTTGGTCTTTGGGGGAACCAGCAAGAAGATGGTTTAGAGTATGAGCGCAAGCTGCGTGAGGAGTGGTAGTGATGGAACACATGGCGGTTTTTGATACCAATATCCTGATCGACCTTTTCAACAATCGCGTCGAGGCAGCAAATACGATCGAAAACACAGCATCGCACCGGTCAATCAGTCTAATCACATGGATGGAAGTCATGGTAGGGGCGCGCAAACATGGCCACGAAGCGAAAACCGCGGCGGTAATGGGCGCATTTGAGGTTATCGATGTAACCCGAGAGATCGCAGAAAGAAGCGTCGTGCTCCGTGAGAAGCATGGCATGAAACTGCCGGATGCCATTATTTTAGCGACTGCCCAAAGCAGAAATTGCCCGTTAATCACCCGGAATACCAAAGACTTTCAGGGGATTGCCGGGGTGGTTTTACCTTATCAATTGTAGGCCGGGCAAGCACGCGCCGCCCGGCACTGTCACAGGGAATTACTCCCCTTCACCCGGGAACAGGAACGGGTTGATCGAGCTACGGGCAAAGCCCTCCTGCTCCATCTTCGCGTCCAGAATCAGCGAGGCAAGATCGTCGGCTACCGCTTCGACTTTCGGGTCTTTTTCCTGATACAGAATCTTCAGGTAAGTGCCGCAGTCGCCGCAGCTTTCGGCTTTCACCGCCGCGTCTTCATTTTCCAGCGACCAGTAGTTCAGATCGCGGGTCTGTTCGCAGTTGCTGCACTTGATGCGCACCACGTGCCACTCGGTTTCACACAGGTTGCAGTGCAGATAGCGCAGCCCCTGCGTGGTGCCGATTTGCACCATGCTGGAAACTGGCATAGAGCCGCAGACCGGGCAGAACTGGCGCGCCTCGCCGTATTCGGCGCGCGCTTTACCCGGGATCAGGCTCGCCATTTGCGCCCAGTAAAGCGACAGCGCAGCCCAGATAAACGGCGCTTTATCGCTACTGACCAGCGAGAAGTCAGAGGCAAACAGCGCGCTCGCCATCTCTTCCAGCTCTTGTTCGGACGCTTTTTCCAGATTTTCAATGACCGCCAGCGCGGTACCGCTCATCTCCGGCTTCAGCTCGGCAATGAGCGAATGCAGCAGCTTTTGCCAGTGCTTGTCGCGCGGCAGGACGTGAATGTCCAGCGGTGGCTTGCCCTGCGTGTTGGCTTCTTTGATGCGCGCGGTCAGATCCATTTGCAGCGGGTGATCGTACAGCACCACTTCCTGCGCGTGGGCGACCAGCGCGGCAAAACGCAGAAAATCGCCCAGCGGGTTGTTCTCTGCCAGCTCGCGCAGACGCTCTGCGCGGCGGTTATAGAGGTTCTTGAGTCTGGGGAATAACAACGGCGGAATATAATCCGCCGTGCGTTTCTCGCTCGACCCCAGCTCATCTTGCGGGATTATGCGAATACTCATTCAGATGACTTTTCCTGTTTCTGGCGGACTTCACGGTACCAGCGCGGGTGATGCTTCTTCGCCCACGTACTGGTTACCCATCCTTCCACCATCGCGGTAATGGTGCCTTTCACCCAAAGGGCGGCGTAGATATGCACCATGATAACCACAATTAACGCCACTGCGGCAAATGAATGCAGCATTAACGCGAATCGGATCACCGGGATTGAGAAAGCAGGCGCAAAATAAGGACGCCAGATAATCACGCCGCTCACCAGCAGCAGAACCAGGAAAATAATCGCCGCCCAGAAAACGCATTTCTGACCGAAGTTATAACGCCCGGTGTCACCTACTTCCTCGTTGACGACGATCTTACGAATATTCTTCGCCCAAAAGATATCATCCCGATTGATTAGGTTATGGTGCCAGTAGCGGAAAAACATAATGATGAACGACGCGAACATGATGACGCCCACAAACGGGTGCAGGATGCGCGCCAGCTGTGGTGTCCCCATGATCTGCATCAGCCAGTTGAAGGACGGGAAGAAGAACCCCAGCCCGCTTATCGCCGCCAGCATGAAGCAGAAGGCGGTGACCCAGTGGTTGATGCGTTCCGGCGCGGTGTAGCGCACGATGGTGTCACGTTTTCTCATTTGCGCACCTCGTCTTTCTCTTCATGCAGGTTGTCGTCTTCCTCTTCCGCGCGGTTCGGACCGACGCCGACGTAGTGGAAGATGCTCGCTGCGAAGGTGGCAGCAAAGCCCACCGCTGCCAGCGGTTTCCATATGCCTTTCCAGAACTTCACGGTAGCGCTGATTTCCGGGTTCTCCGGCAGGCCGTGATACAGATTCGGCTTGTCGGCGTGGTGCAGCACGTACATCACGTGCGTACCGCCAACCCCGGCCGGATCGTACAGGCCTGCGTTGTCGTAACCACGGGTCTTCAGCTCGCCCACGCGCTCTGCCGCCAGCGTTTTCATATCCTCTTTGGAGCCAAAGTGGATTGCGCCGGTTGGGCAGGTCTTCACGCATGCAGGCTCCTGGCCGACGGTAACGCGGTCAACGCACAGGGTGCATTTGTAGACGCGGTTGTCTTCTGGGTTCAGGCGCGGTACGTCGAACGGACAGCCCGCGATGCAGTAGCCGCAGCCGATGCACTGTTCGGACTGGAAGTCGACGATGCCGTTGGCATACTGAATGATAGCCCCTTCTGACGGACATGCCTTCAGGCAGCCCGGATCCGCACAGTGCATACAGCCGTCTTTGCGGATAAGCCATTCCAGTTTGTCGTTCTGCTCCACTTCCGAGAAACGCATCACCGTCCAGGACTTGGCGGTCAGGTCTGCCGGGTTGTCGTACACCCCGACGTTGTGACCCACTTCGTCACGCAGGTCGTTCCACTCAGAGCAGGCCACCTGACAAGCTTTACAGCCGATACAGGTCGTCACGTCGATAAGCTTCGCCACTTCCTGCTGGTGGTCCCGCGCCTGAGGCGCGGGCGTGAAACCGTTAGTCGCGGAACGACGGATAATGTCTTGAGATTGATAAGCCATAAATCGTCTCCGTTACACCTTTTCCACGTTCACGAGGAAGGCCTTAAACTCCGGCGTCTGCGTGTTCGCATCACCGACGAACGGCGTCAGGGTGTTCGCAATGAACCCTTTCTTCGCCACGCCCTCATAACCCCAGTGAATCGGAATACCGATGGTATCCACCTGCTGACCGTGAACGTTCAGCGTGCGAATACGCTTGGTCACCACCGCCTTGGCTTTAATGTAGCCGCGGTTAGAGGAGACCTTCACGGTATCGCCATGGGCAATGCCGAGCTTGTTCGCCAGCTTCTCGCCGATCTCCACAAACTGTTCCGGCTGCGCGATGGCGTTAAGCAGCGCGTGCTTGGTCCAGTAGTGGAAGTGCTCGGTCAGACGGTAGGTGGTACCCACGTACGGGAACTTGTCTTTTTTACCCAGCGCTTCAAAGTCGCCCTTGAAGATACGGGCAGCCGGGTTAGAGACCACGTTCGGGTGCAGCGGGTTGGTGCCCAGCGGCGTCTCAAACGGCTCGTAGTGTTCCGGGAACGGACCTTCCGCCATCTTATCGATAGCGAACAGACGCCCCATCCCTTCAGGCTGCATGATAAACGGCCCAACGTCGCTGCCCGGTGCGGCAGTGCTGTAGTCCGGAATATCCACGCCGCCCCATTTCGCGCCGTCCCATTTCAGCAACTGACGCTTCGGATCCCACGGGTTGCCCTGCGGGTCAGCGGACGCACGGTTATAGAGGATGCGGCGGTTGAGCGGCCACGCCCATGCCCAGCCCAGCGTATTGCCAAGGCCTGACGGGTCGGCGTTATCGCGGTTGGCCATCTGGTTGCCTTTCGGCGTCCAGCTACCGGCAAAGATCCAGCAGCCGCTGGAGGTGGTACCGTCATCGCGCAGGTGGGCGAAGGTACTAAGCTGATCGCCTTTCTTCGCCAGCACGGTGCCGGTGGCCGGGTCGATAACGTCCGCCAGCGCCTTACCGTTGCTCTCCATCGCCACTTCTTCCGGCGCTGGGTTTTCCGGCGTAGAGTAGTTCCAGGTCATGTTCAGGACCGGTTCCGGGTTCGCGCCGCCTTCTGCCGCGTACATCTTACGCAGGCGCAAGAAGATACCGGCCAGGATCTCGCCGTCGTTCATGGCGATGCCCGGGGCATCAGCGCCTTTCCAGTGCCACTGCAGCCAGCGTCCGGAGTTGACGATAGACCCGTTCTCTTCCGCAAAGCAGGTCGAAGGCAGACGGAACACTTCGGTCTGAATCTTCGACGGATCAACGTCGTTCGATTCGCCGTGGTTCTGCCAGAAGGTCGAGGTCTCGGTATTGAGCGGGTCAATCGTCACCAGGAACTTCAGTTTCGACAGCGACTCAACAACCTTGTTCTTGTTCGGGAACGAGGCCACCGGGTTAAAGCCCTGGCAAAGATAGCCGTTCACTTTGCCCTGGTGCATCATCTCGAAATACTGCAGAACGTCGTAACCTTTGTCCCACTTCGGCAGCCAGTCAAAGCCCCAGCTGTTTTCCGCCGTCGCTTTATCACCGAAGAACGCTTTCATCATCGAGACGAAGAACTTCGGATAGTTGCCCCAGTAGTTCACCTGGCCTTCAAGCAGCGGTTTAGGCGTGCTGGCCGTCAGGTAGGTTTGCAGGTCGGTCTGTTTCTCGCTTGGCAGGTTCATGTAGCCCGGCAGGCTCTGAGACAGCAGGCCGAGGTCGGTCAGACCCTGAATGTTGGAGTGACCGCGCAGGGCGTTCACGCCGCCGCCTGCCATCCCCATGTTGCCGAGCAGGAGCTGAACCATCGCCATGGTGCGGATGTTCTGCGCGCCGATGGAGTGTTGCGTCCAGCCGAGGGCATACAGGAACGACGCGGTTTTGTCTTTCGCGCTGGTTTCGGCGATAAGCTCGCACACCTTCAGGAAGTCCGCCTTCGGCGTACCACAGATGTTTTCGACAACCTCCGGCGTGTAGCGGGAGACGTGCTCTTTCAGCAGGTTCCACACGCAGCGCGGGTGTTGCAGAGTGGTGTCGCGCTTCGCAAAACCTTTTTCATCCAGCTCGTAGTTCCAGCTGGTTTTGTCGTACTTGCGTTTTTCAGCGTCGTAACCGCTAAACAGGCCATCTTCGAAGTGGTAATCCTCACGCACGATCAGGCTGGCGTTGGTATAGGCTTCGGTGTATTCGCGGTTGTATTTTTCGTTGGTCATCAGGTACAGCAGTACGCCTGACAGGAAAGTGATGTCAGTACCTGAACGAATAGGGGTGTAGAAATCCGCCACTGACGCAGTACGCGTAAAGCGGGGATCGATCACAATCAGTTTCGCACCGTTGTGGATTTTGGCTTCCATCGCCCAGCGGAACCCGACCGGGTGCGCTTCAGCGGCGTTACCGCCCATCACCACAATGAGGTTGGCGTTCTTGATGTCGACCCAGTGGTTGGTCATCGCACCGCGACCAAATGTTGGAGCAAGACTTGCTACCGTTGGTCCGTGTCAGACACGCGCCTGGTTGTCGACCGCGAGCATACCGAGTGCGCGCGTAAATTTCTGGGTTAAATAACCGGTTTCGTTGCTGGAAGCAGAAGCACACAGCATCCCGGTGGAGAGCCAGCGGTTGACCGTGACGCCGTCGGCGTTCTTCTCAACAAAGTTGGCATCGCGGTCTTCTTTAATCAGTTTAGCGATGCGGTCAAACGCCTCTTCCCAGCTGATTTGCTGCCATTTGTCGGAACCCGGCGCGCGATATTCAGGGAATTTCAGGCGGCTTTCGGAGTGGATAAAGTCCACCAGACCGGCCCCTTTCGGGCACAATGCGCCGCGGTTAACCGGGTGATCCGGGTCGCCTTCGATATGGAAAATAGACGCTTTGGCGTTTTTAGCACCGTCGCCGAGGCTATACATTAACAGCCCGCAACCGACAGAGCAGTACGTACAGGTATTACGGGTTTCACGGGTGCGCAGCAGTTTATACTGCCGCGTTTCCGCCAGCGCTACGCCGGGCGCAAAGCCCAGTGCCGCTGCCGTGGTGCCTGCCATACCGCCAGCGCAGATCTTAAAGAACTGCCTTCTGCTGACCTGCATGGGTCACTCCTTGTTTCGACATTGCTTACATATGTAGTTTTGACTTCGCGGTTGAAGAATGACCGCAAAGGAGAAAAATTTGCGTTAATCCCTCAATTCCACGAGGGATATCATCAGAATACCACATTGTCGGTACCGCTGTTCTAATGGCGTTAATACAAAGTGAACGTATTATCACCATGTTGATTATAAAGTGTGATATCGATCACATTAACAGCTCTGCATGTTAAAGCGATGTAGCCGGTGGCAGGTTGCACCCCTGCTAAATGAGTAGGAGAATGGTTGTCGAAAAGTTGATCCATACTATGCGTACAGCCTGTGGTTTATGCTGCAATAGCACGCTCGCTTCCGTGGTTGTTCAGGAATACCGCTGTGTCTAAACAAAACCGTGATCCCCACTCGTCACCCCTGCCTGCCGGCATTGTAGAACTGTCGGTACACCGACCGCCCCGCATAACCGATGCCACGCCCGATTTTCTGGCGGAAGAAGTGCCCGTTGCGCTCGTTTACAACGGCATCTCGCATGTGGTGATGATGGCATCTCCGAAAGATCTTGAGCTGTTCGCCATCGGTTTTTCCCTCTCGGAAGGCATCATCGAGCATCCGCAAGAGATCTACGGCATGGACGTGGTCCAGGCCTGCAACGGTCTTGAAGTGCAAATCGAACTCTCCAGCCGCCGCTTTATGGGGCTTAAGGAGCGTCGTCGCGCGCTGGCCGGGCGTACCGGCTGCGGCGTGTGCGGCGTTGAGCAGCTTAATGATATTGGCAAGCCCGTTGCGCCACTGCCGTTTACTCAGACCTTTAATCTGGCGCACCTCGACCCCGCCCTTGAGCATCTCAACGACGTACAGCCCATCGGCCAGCTGAGCGGCTGTACCCACGCGGCGGCATGGGTGTTGCCGTCGGGAGAGATTGCCGGTGGGCATGAGGACGTGGGCCGCCACGTGGCGCTGGATAAGCTACTCGGTCGTCGTGCGCGTGAAAGTCAGGTCTGGCAGCAGGGCGCGGCGCTCGTTTCCAGCCGGGCCAGCTACGAGATGGTGCAAAAGTCCGCCATGTGCGGTGTGGAAATTTTGTTTGCGGTGTCGGCGGCGACCACGCTGGCGGTAGAGGTAGCGGAGCGCTGTAACCTGACGCTGGTGGGTTTCTGCAAGCCGGGAAGGGCGACGATTTATACCCATCCTCAGCGATTAATAGTTGATCAGTAATTTTGAATGATATTAGCAAATCCTTCCGCTTTTAGTTGTTCGCGATGAGGTCTAGTATTTATCTCATCAAGGCACGGTGCCTTACCTAAACAACTTAATGAAAGGGTTTAAATCATGAAAAGCATCAAAACTTTTGTCGCTGTAATCGCTCTGGCTGCTTCTTTCGGTTCTTTCGCTGCGCAGATTGTGACCGCAACCGCCTCTACCATTGATGGTGCAGAAGCGAAAATCGCGGCTCAGGCTCAGGAAGCGGGCGCATCATCGTACAAAATTACCCAGGCATTCTCCGGTAACCGCGTACACATGACTGCTGAACTGAACAAATAAGCGAGTCACACCGTCGAAAGAGCGCCCCCGGGGCGCTTTTTTAGTTTATGCCCGCCACGCGCAGCAATGCCGTCACCACCGCCGCGGCCACAATGACCACGATTAACGGCATTTTCCGCCAGGCCAAAAACACCGCAAACGCCACGCCCAGCACGCGCGCCATGCCCGCGAAGTGTTCTCCCTCATAAAAGGTGGTCGCCAGCGCGACGGAGAACAGCAATACCGTTGCCGCATCTGACAGCAGCGCCTGAGAACGCTCCGACAGCGCCAGCCGGTTGCCGAGTTTGGCGCCGCCAAGGCGCATTAAATAGGTTCCGGCAGAAAGAATGGCGATGCCGAGAATAAAGACCGTCATGTTTTCCATTATTTTTTCCTCGCGGCAAGACCGAGTAAAGAGAGCAGTACCGGCAGGCCTACTGGGGCAAACGGCACGGCGGCCAGCGATAACACAGCGCCGCTGCAGGCGCGGATCAACGTGGTACGGTTTTTAAATGCGGGAACCACTAATGCCAGCAGAATGGCCGGAAATACCGCGTCCAGCCCGATGGTTTCCGGGTCGGGCAACAGTTTGCCCACCATGGCACCCAGCAGCGCGCCCAGCGGCCAGATGATGGCAACGCCTAAGCCGCATAGCCAGTAGGCGGCTTTACGCTGTTCGGCGGTTTTTTGCGACAGGCCAAACACCACGCTTTCATCGTTCATGATGTGGCAGCCCAGCAGGCTCAGACCGCGCTTGCCCACCAGCTCACGCACCGTCACGCCAAACGGCACATGCCGCGCGTTGACCAGCAAACCTGCCGCCGCAGCTGCCAGCGGATTGCCGCCGCTCGCCACGATGCCGATAAACATAAATTCAGACGCGCCCGCCAGCACGGTAATGGAGAGCACAAACGGCACCCAGACCGGGAAACCGTAGGCCATCGCCAGTGAGCCGTAGGACATCCCGACCACGCCCACCGCGAGGCAGACCAGAATGATTGCTTTTATGGTGTCGCCTTTCAGACAAGAGAGATGATGCTTCATACAATTTTAGCCATATCGAACGTGTATCCATTATAATGAACGCAACGAAACTGATTTTCAAGACGAACGATTTGTTCGTTTTATAGAACGCGAGGCCGTTATATGACGCAGCCGATCAGCCTGATCGCCAAAAGTCTGGTGCGAGAACGCCTGCGAACCGGGCTTTCACTGGCGGAAATTGCCCGCCGTGCCGGGATCGCAAAATCCACGCTTTCCCAGCTGGAGTCCGGCAACGGTAACCCTAGCCTGGAAACGCTGTGGTCGCTCTGCGTGGCGCTGGATATTCCTTTCGCCCGTTTGCTTGAGCCACAGTTGCCGACCACGCAGGTGATCCGCCGTGGTGAAGGGACAAAAGTGGTGGCTGGACAGGCTAACTATGAAGCCATTTTACTGGCGGCATGCCCCCCCGGCGCGCGCCGCGATGTCTATCTTCTGATGACCCAACCGGGAGCAGACCGTATTTCACAGCCGCATCCACCTGGCTCGGTTGAACATATTATTGTGACGCAGGGGCGGGCGCTGGTCGGTCTGCTCGACGCGGCGGAAGAGCTCGGCGCAGGGGATTACATTTGTTATCCCGCCGACCAGCCGCATATCTTCAAGGCCCTGGAGCCAGACACTTACGCGCTGCTGGTGGCGGAACAAAACTAACAGAGATACGGAAACTCATGTCGCTTAAAGCCATTGCCAAAGAACTGGGGCTGTCAGTCACCACCGTCAGCCGCGCCCTCAACGGATATGACGACGTCTCCGCCGAGACGCGTGCACGCGTGGAAGCAGAGGCCCAGCGCCGTGGTTACCGACCGAACACCTTCGCTCGCCGCCTGAAGATGGGCAAAATTGACGCCGTTGGGCTGGTGTTCCCGGTCCATCCTGTTCCGCTCAATAACAGCGTATTTATGGACATGGTCGGCGAAATTAGCCACGAACTGGCGCGACATGAAATCGATTTGTTGCTGATTGCCGATGACGATCTGGCCGATAAACACAGCTACATGCGCATGGTGCAAAGCCGCCGCGTGGATGCGCTGATCGTGGCACACACGCTGGATCACGATCCCCGTCTTGAGCAGCTGCAGGCGGCCGGTTTTCCATTCCTGGCGCTCGGGCGCAGCCATCTCCCGCAGCCGTACGCGTGGTTTGATTTCGACAACTACGCCGGTACGCATCAGGCTACACGCTGGCTGATCGAGAAAGGCCATCAGCGTATCGCGCTACTTGGCGAAAGCAACAATCAGGCGTTTATCACCCAGCGCCGTCAGGGCTATCTGGACGCGTTGCGGGAAGCCGGGCTTTCCAGCGAATGGCTGCGCGCTATGCCGCCTTCGCGCCGCGTTGGGTATGCCACCACGAAAGAACTGCTTGCCCTGCCGCAGCCGCCCACGGCCATCATCACCGACTGCAACACCCACGGCGACGGCGCGGCGATGGCGCTGGCGCAGATGGGGCGTTTATCCGGCGACAACGCCGTCTCACTGGTGGTCTATGACGGACTACCCCAGGACAGCATCGTCGATATTGACGTGGCGTCGGTGATCCAGTCCACCCGCCAGGGCGTCGGGAAACAGATTGCCGATATGGTGCGCCAGCTCATTAACGGCGACGATATTGAACAGCTTCAGGTACTCTGGCAGCCAGAATTCTCTCCGGGCCAGACGGCTTAAATAGCGCAAAATTTTAAAGCCGATCACAGAACCGAAACGTTTTGGTTTGTATCCGAAACGTTTCGGATCAACACTCAGATCATCCCGATGACAGGAGATGTCTGATGCAAGATTCCGTTTTACGTCTCGAAACCACGACGGTAGACGTGGTGATTAAAACCCATCCGTTCGCCGAAATTCTCTACTGGGGGCCTCACCTTCGGCACTTTTCGCCGCAGGATGTTGCTCTGCTCGCACGTCCTGTTGCAAACGGCAGGCTTGACGTCGACTCCCCGGTCACGCTGATGGCCGAGCTGGGGCACGGCCTGTTTGGCTCGCCGGGCATTGAGGGGCATCGCCAGGGGCTGGACGGTTCCCCGGTGTTCAAAACCACCCAGGTGCAGCAGGGCGTAAATACCTTGACGATAACCGCCGAAGATGAGCATGCGGGACTGCGCCTGACCAGCGAGCTGGCGCTGGATGCCAGCGGCGTACTGGTGGTTCGTCACGGTTTAACGAATCTGAAAGCGATCCCCTGGCAGGTGGACCGTTTCGCCGTCACGCTGCCGGTGGCCGAGCGCGCGCAGGAAGTGATGGCCTTCCACGGACGCTGGATCCGTGAATTCCAGCCGCACCGCGTAAAGCTTGAACACGACAGCTTCGTGATTGAAAACCGCCGGGGTAAAACCTCCCACGAGCACTTCCCGGCGCTGATTGCCGGTACGCCGTCGTTCAGCGAAATGCAGGGTGACGTCTGGGGCGTGCATCTGGGCTGGAGCGGTAATCACCGCCTGCGCGCGGAAGCGAAAACCGATGGTCGTCGCTACCTGCAGGCCGAAGCGCTCTACCTGCCGGGTGAAATGGCGGTTGAGGAGGGCGATACGCTCTGGACGCCGCGCCTGTATGCCAGCTACTCCACGCAGGGCCTGAACGGCATGAGCCAGCCGTTCCATCGCTACCTGCGCAACAACGTCATCCGCTTCCCGGAAAACAAACCGCGCCCGGTGCACCTCAATACCTGGGAAGGGATCTACTTCAACCACGATCCGGACTACATCATGCGCATGGCCGACGAGGCTGCCGCCCTGGGCGTGGAGCGCTTCATCATTGATGACGGCTGGTTCAAAGGCCGTAATGACGACCATGCGGCGCTGGGCGACTGGTATCTGGATGAGAAAAAATACCCGAACGGCCTGACGCCGGTGATCGACCACGTCAAGCGGCTCGGCATGGAGTTTGGCATCTGGGTAGAGCCGGAGATGATCAATCCGGATTCCGATTTGTACCGCGCGCATCCTGACTGGGTACTGGCGCTGCCGGGCTATCCCCAGGCGACTGGACGACACCAGCTGGTGCTCAATCTCAACATCCCGGAGGCCTTTGATTACCTGGTGGAGCGCATGAGCTGGCTGCTGGGCGAGCATGCGGTCGACTATGTGAAGTGGGACATGAACCGCGAGCTGGTGCAGCCGGGACACAACGGTAAAGCCGCTGCCGACGCGCAGACCCGCCAGTTTTACCGCCTGCTGGACGTGCTGGGCGAGCGCTTCCCGCCTATTGAGTTTGAATCGTGCTCCTCCGGCGGTGGGCGCATTGATTATGAGGTACTGACCCGCAGCCATCGCTTCTGGGCGTCCGACAACAACGACGCGCTGGAGCGCAGCACCATCCAGCGCGGCATGAGCTACTTCTTCCCGCCGGAGGTGATGGGCGCGCATATCGGTCATCATAAATGCCACGCCACCTTCCGCCAGCATAGCATCCAGTTTCGCGGCTTGACGGCCCTGTTTGGCCATATGGGGCTGGAGCTGGATCCGCTCACCGTGGACGCACAGGAGCGCGAAGGCTATCGCCATTACGCCGCGCTGCACAAGCAGTGGCGAGAGGTGATCCACCATGGTACCCAGTGGCGTATTGATATGCCGGATGCCACCACGCTGGCGCAGGGGATTGTGAGCGAAGATAAGGCGCAGGGGCTGTTTATGGTCAGCCAGCTCGCGATGCCGGATTACAGCCTGATGATGCCGCTGCGCATGGCGGGGCTGGAGGCTAGCGCGCGGTACCGCGTCATGCTGCTCGATCACCCGAATATTCAGATTACGGGCGAGGGAGGGCACACCATGCGCAAGCTGCCAGCGTGGATGGAAACGCCGCAAACGGTGAGCGGCGAGTGGCTGATGCAGGCGGGCATTGCGCTGCCGATTCTGGATCCGGAAACCGCCGTTCTGATTGGCGTTGAACGCGTGTAAAGGTGACGGGCCGGGCAGCCGGCCCTCCGTTGAGGATAAAAATAATGAACACAACAACCTGTACCCACAAAGACAACCCTAACTTCTGGATCTTCGGGCTGTTCTTCTTTCTCTACTTCTTCATCATGGCCACCTGCTTTCCGTTCCTGCCGATTTGGCTGTCGGATATCATCGGCCTGAATAAAACCCATACCGGGATTGTCTTCTCCTGCATCTCGCTGTCGGCCATCGCGTTCCAGCCGCTACTGGGCGTTATTTCGGACAAGCTGGGGCTGAAAAAACACCTTCTGTGGATCATCGCGGTGCTGCTGGTTCTGTTCGCACCGTTCTTCCTGTACGTCTTCGCGCCGCTGCTGAAAGCCAATATCTGGCTGGGCGCGCTGAGCGGCGGGCTGTATATCGGTTTTGTATTTTCGGCCGGATCGGGGGCGATTGAGGCCTACATCGAACGCGTGAGCCGCAACAGCTTCTTTGAATACGGCAAGGCGCGGATGTTTGGCTGTCTCGGCTGGGGCTTGTGCGCCTCCACGGGCGGCATCCTGTTCGGCATCGATCCGTCGTATGTTTTCTGGATGGGATCGGGAGCGGCATTGCTGCTGATGCTGCTGCTGGTGGTCGCGAAGCCGAAGCCCAACCAGACGGCGCAGGTCATGAATGCCCTGGGCGCGAACCAGCCGCAAATCACCGCAAAAACCGTGTTCAACCTGTTCCGCCAGCGCAGAATGTGGATGTTTATCCTCTACGTGATTGGCGTGGCCTGCGTGTATGACGTTTTCGATCAGCAGTTTGCCACCTTCTTTAAAACCTTCTTCGCCACGCCGCAGGAGGGGACCCGCGCCTTTGGTTTCGCAACGACTGCCGGGGAGATTTGTAATGCCATCATTATGTTCTGTTCGCCGTGGATCATTAACCGCATCGGCGCGAAGAACACGCTGCTGATCGCCGGGGTGATTATGGCGACGCGCATTATCGGCTCGTCGTTCGCCACCACTGCCGTGGAGGTGATTGCCCTCAAGATGCTGCACGCACTGGAAGTCCCGTTCCTGCTGGTGGGCGCCTTCAAGTACATCACCGGGGTGTTTGATACCCGACTGTCGGCGACTATCTATCTGATCGGCTTCCAGTTTGCCAAACAGTCGGCGGCGATTATTCTCTCCGCTTTTGCCGGGAATATGTATGACCGGATCGGCTTCCAGGAGACGTATCTGATGCTGGGCTGTTTCGTGCTGGCGATTACGGTGGTGTCGGCGTTTACGCTGAGCAGCAGGCAGGAGATTGCCGCCGCCGCGGGGGCGGCAGCGCTAACACATCAGTCCAGGTAAAAGACCTCTTTAAGCTCCGCACTCACCGGGCTGTTATCCGGGTTCGACGGCATGACGTCGCCCATATGTTTCCACCAGCGCTGGCAGACGTCGGTATTCGCTACCGCGTTCCAGCGCTCCTCCGATTCAATCTCCACGGTCGCAAACAGCAGGTTACGTGCTTTGTCGAGATAAATGGCGTAGTGGTGAGCGCCGTGGTCTTTCAGCACCGCTTCAAGCTCGGGCCAAATTGGATTGTGGCGACGCGCGTACTCCTCGTGCGCGTCCGGGTTCACCTGCATCACAAACGCTTTGCGGATCATAATGCCTCCAGATAGAGCTCGCGGACTTCATCGCGGCTGGCGGTGCGCGGATTGCATGGCGCACACGGATCCGCGAGGGCTTTATCCAGCCAGCCTTCGATATCGGCTTGAGTGACGCCGAGCTGGCTGAAGCCCGCAGGAATGCCGACGCGAGCGCTCAGGTCGCGAATCGCCTGAATGGCGGACATGCTGGCGGCTTCATCACTCATGCCGCGGGTATCGACGCCCATCGCCTGCGCCACGCGGGCGAAGCGGGTGATGGCGTGCGGGCGGTTAAAGCTTTCGACGATCGGCAGCAGAATGGCGTTGCACACGCCGTGCGGCAGGTTATGCGTCGCGCCCGGCTGGTGCGCCAGGGCGTGTACCAGACCCAGACCCGCACTGTTAAACGCCATGCCCGCCAGATACTGGCCAAACGCCATCTGCTCGCGCGCCTCAAGGTTATGACCGTTATCAACCGCTTCCGGCAGCCAGAGGTTGATCAGGCGAATCGCCTCCAGCGCGTTGGCATCGGTCAGCGGGTGCGCGCCAACGGACACATAGGCTTCAATGGCGTGGGTTAATGCGTCCATACCGGTTGCGGCGGTCACGGAGGCCGGAATATCCAGCATGACGCTGGCATCGTCCACGGCGATATCCGGGATGATGTTCGGGTCGATGATTACCTCTTTCACCTGACGCGCGGAGTCGATGATCACCGCATTACTGGTCATCTCCGCCGCCGTCCCTGCGGTGGTGTTGATCGCCACCAGCGGCACCCCCGCATTTTTCACCTTGCCGACGCCGGAATAATCGGTTGACGGGCCGGGGTTAGCGGTGAGGATTTTAATCGCCTTGGCGGTATCAATCGGGCTGCCGCCGCCAAAGGCAATGACGTAATCACACTCCGCGTCCCGGTAAGCCGAAAATCCTTTTTGCACCAGCGCTTCTGTTGGGTTCGGGAACACCTCATCGAACAGGTGATACGACATCTGATGGGCGTCCAGCGCGGTAAACAGGCTGTCGAGCAGACCCAGCTTCACCAGTTGGCCGTCGGTGACAATCAGCGCTTTTCCCCACTGCTTGTTCGCTACCAGATTGACCATATCGCCGATTGCGCCCGCGCCGTGAAGGCTGATTTTTGGAAGCGCCAACATAAAGCTCATGATAATTCTCCTTAACGATCAACGTTTGTCCTGCAAAAGCGTTATGCGTATAAATCCAGCGCGGATTGCAGCGGGCTCACGCCAAAGCGCTTGCCGAGGGCGATGAGCGCTTCCCGGGGAATAGTCTGCTTCATGCCGCCCATGGCGTACACCTTCACCAGCACTTCCGCTGATTTCTCAGCGGTGTCGATCAGGCCAAAGGTTTCATCCAGCGTTGGACCGCTACCGAACACGCCGTGGAACGGCCATAGCACCAGAGAATGTTTTTGCATATCAACGGCGGTTGCCTGGCCGATTTCGTCGGTACCCGGTACCATCCACGGCAGAATGCCCACGCCATCCGGGAATACCACCAGACACTCGGTACTGCCTTCCCAGAGTTTGCGGGTGATGACATCGGTGCTGTTTTCCAGCACGTAGGTCAGGGCGATCAGGTTCGTGGCGTGGCAGTGCATGATCACGCGGTCCTTGCCATTGGTCGCTTTGATGCGCTCGCAGTGTGAGAGGAAGTGCGCCGGCAGTTCGGAGGTGGGCACCGCTTCATCCGTGAGCCCCCACAGAATGTGGTAACCCGCGCCGTCGCTGTCCACTTTCACCACGCCGAGGTTGGCCTCCGGGTCGAGCTGGACGTTACGGAAAAACTTGCCGGAACCGGTGACGATAAACGGCGTGTTGGCGAGCAGCGGCATCGGCTGGCTCAGCGCGATATAGCGCGGCTTCGCGTGGAAATCGGCCGCGAAAGGTTCGATATCCGCGTCGTCCAGGCGCAGCGTCAGGTTGCCGCCGTTGCGCTCGTCCCAGCCTTTCAGCCAGGCGTCGGAGGTGGCTTTGATCATGCCCTGGACGAACCAGGAGTGGGTGATAGTCTGCATACTGTGGTTCCTTTGAAAATGCCGGGTGGCGCTACGCTTACCCGGCCTACTCTTACCCGTAGACCCGGCAGGCAACGTGCTGCCGGGCGATGTTTTTACTGACGAGCGGCGAGAACGTCTTTCTCATACGCCCGCACGTTGTTCAGCCACTGGCTGCCCGCTGGGGCATCGTTACGCTGGCAGTACATCTCCCACACTGCCTGCCACGGCAGGGATTTCTGCTCTTCCAGCAGCGCCAGACGTGCGGTGTAGTCACCGTTAGCCTCCAGCTGTTTCAGCGTGGCGACAGGCTCCAGCAATGCGCGCAGCAGGGCTTTCTTCATATTGCGGGTGCCGATAACCCACGCCGCGATGCGGTTGATGGAGGCATCGAAGAAGTCGAGGCCGATGTGTACGCGGTCAAAGAGGTCGTGGCGGATGATTTCGCTGGCAATCGCCTGGGTTTCGTCATCCAGCAGCACCACGTGGTCGCTGTCCCAGCGCACCGGACGGCTGACGTGCAGCAGCAGACGCGGCACGTAGAGCATGGCGGCGGAGATTTTGTCGGAGATGACCTCGGTCGGGTGGAAGTGGCCAGCATCCAGACACAGCGCGGTCTGGCGGCTGGTGGCGTAACCCATATAGAACTCGTTTGAGCCAACGGTATAACTCTCGGCGCCTATGCCGAACAGCTTGCTCTCGACGGCGTCGATGTGGTGCGCCGGGTCCAGCTTCTCGCTGAGAGCCTCATCCAGCGCGGCCAGCAGGCGCTGGCGCGGAGCCAGACGATCGACGGTGATATCCTTCATGCCGTCCGGGATCCAGATGTTCATCACCGACGGTGTGCCGAGCTGCTCGCCGAAATATGCCGAAACGCGGCGGCTGGCCTTCACGTGATCGATCCAGAACTGGCGGATGTCGTTGTCCGCGTGGGCGAGGGTGAAACCGTCCGCACTCAGCGGATGTGAGAAGCAGGACGGGTTAAAGTCCAGGCCCAGCCTGTTGGTTTTGGCCCACTCTACCCAGTTCTTAAAGTGTTCCGGTTTGATTTCGTTGCGCGCCACCGGCTCATCGGATTCGAGATAGATTGCATGCAGGTTCAGGCGCTTTGGCCCCGGGATCAGGCTCAGCGCCAGTTCAAGGTCGGCGCGCAGTTCGGTCGCGTTGCGCGCTTTGCCTGGATAGTTACCCGTGGCCTGAATACCCCCCGTCAGGGAACCGCCTGGGTTCTCGAAGCCAGCGACGTCATCGCCCTGCCAGCAGTGCATGGAGACGGGCAGACGGTCGAGCTGGCGCAGCGCCTCTTCGACATCCACGCCGACGGCGGCGAAACGCTGTTTAGCCAGATCCCAGGCTTGTTCTAATTGAGTTGTCATGCACAAAGCTCCTTAGTCAGTCGGTTTTGCTGAAACTGCGCGCGAAAGCGAGCAATTTCATGGCAGGGATTGGGTGTGAAGGTGGTCAGACTGGCGTTCGCCGTCACCACCGAACGGAAGTCGTCAACGTTGGAAAGTTCGTCCAGAGTCATCAACTGAATGCCGATATTGCCGAGCGTGGAGGCCTCCACGGGACCTGCCACCACGGTGATGCCGCAGGCATCGGCGCAGAGCTGGTTCAGCAGCTGGTTCTGGCAGCCGCCGCCCACGATATGCAGCTGGCTGAAGGGTTTTCCTCGAAGGCTCGCCAGCTCGCTGAGGATGTCGGCATACAGCAGGGCGAGGCTGTCAAAAATGCAGCGCGCCAGTTCGGGAGGGCTGGACGGCACCGGCTGCCCGACCTCGACGCAGGCGGCCTGAATTTCGGCGCTCATGTGCGCCGGATTGATAAAGCGCTCATCGTTCGGGTTGATCAGGAACGTGCAGGCCTTCAGCTTCTCGGTTTCGGCGATAAGCGCAGGCAGGTCGGTAATGTTTTGCTCTTTTAGCATCCGCTGGAGCAGCCACAGCCCCATGATGTTTTTCAGTACGCGGTAGCGGCCTTCGGCACCCCCTTCGTTGGTAATGTTTGCGGCCATGGCGGCATCGCTGACGTACGGGGTTTTGCTCTCAAAGCCCATCAGCGACCAGGTGCCGGACGAGAGGTAAGCCGCGTCTTTGCTCGCAAGTGGGGAAGCGATCACCGCGCTGGCGGTATCGTGGCTGGCGACGGCAACGACAGGAATTGCGTTCCCCTGTGGGCAAATCCAGTGACCGATCACATTACCCGGGTGGGTTGGTGTACCGAACCAGGAAGGCGACGCTCCCGTCCAGGCCAGCAGATGTTCATCCCAGTTATCCGAGTTGATGTTGACCAACTGCGTGGTGGTGGCGTTGGTATATTCCCAGTTCATGTTGCCGGTCAGGCGATAGCTCAGGTAGTCCGGGATCAGCAGCGCATGGGCCACGTCCGCCACCAGCTCTGGCTGTTGCTCGACCAAAGCGCGCAGCTGATAAAGCGTGTTAAACGGCAGAAACTGAATGCCGCTGCGTCTGTAGATGTTGTCCTTGCCAAGCTGGGCGATAGCGTGCGCCATCAGGCCGTCGGTGCGGCTGTCGCGATAAGAAACCGGCAAGCCGACGCGTTCGCCATGGCGATCAAGCAGAACGTAGTCCACGCCCCAGGTATCAATGCCGATGCTGTCGATGCGAATACCATCGTTGCAGACGTTGTTCAGTCCGATACGGATCTCCGCCTCCAGGGCATCGATATCCCAGGCAACAAAACCGTCCTGCTTTTGCAGGCAGTTGGCGAAACGGTGCATTTCGCGAAGCGCAAGCGTGTGCTGCTCACGGTCCCAGCTCGCGAGCATTACGCGCCCGCTGGATGCGCCTAAATCGACAGCCACACAATGGCGAAAAGTCATAGTCGGGTCCTTTCTTAAGTCATTAGCGGTGAGTGTAAAAAAGGGAAGAAAAAGTCACCTTCTCACCACTGACAGGCCAAATCTCGCGCTGGCAAGAAAGCAAAGGTGAATGTGAGGGAGTTCACAGTTTCCAGTGGTGGCGGGATTTTCAGGCAGTGTGACGCTGACCGCATTTCCCGATCTTTCCCCTTGTTTCTTGAAAAATGGACAGCTTTTGCGAGGTTTACTGCCAAAAATTGAAGGTGAGTGCGGAAGGCCTTAATTACTATTTTGAGAACATTTTTCATTGGTGGAGGCCGTTATGACCGTACTGCACAGCGTGGATTTTTTTCCTTCAGGAGGGGCGCCTGTCGCGATTGAGCCACGGCTTCCTCAGGCCGCGTTCCCGGAGCATCACCATGATTTTCATGAAATTGTGATTGTTGAGCGCGGGACGGGTATTCATGTCTTCAATGGCCAGCCGTATACCATCAGCGGCGGTACGGTGTGCTTCGTGCGCGACCACGATCGGCACCTGTATGAGCATACCGACAACCTGTATCTGACGAATGTGCTCTACCGTTCCCCGGATGCGTTCCAGTTTCTTTCGCGGCTGAATCAGCTGTTGCCCCAGGAGCAAGACGGACACTATCCGTCGCACTGGCGCGTGAATCAGTCCACCCTGCAGCAGGTGCGTCAGCTGGTGGAGCAAATGGAGAAGAGCGAGGACGGGGGGGAGACGCACGCCATTGCCACGCGCGAACTGCTGTTTATGCAGCTTCTGGTGCTGCTGCGCCGCAGCAGCCTGGTGGAAGGGCTGGAAGATAACAACGCGCGCCTGAACCATCTGATGGCCTGGCTGGAAGATCATTTCGCTGAGGATGTCTGCTGGGAAACGCTTGCGGATGATTTTTCACTGTCGCTGCGCACTCTGCATCGCCAGCTTAAGCAGCATACCGGTATGACGCCGCAGCGATATCTCAACCGTCTGCGCCTGATCAAAGCGCGTCATCTTTTACGTCATACCGACGAAAGCGTCACGGATATCGCCTATTGCTGCGGTTTTGGCGACAGCAATCACTTTTCAACGCTGTTTCGCCGGGAATTTAACTGGTCGCCGCGTGATATTCGTCAGGGGAAAGACGCGATGCTTCAGTAACGCGAGGGCAGTCACCGTTTTATTTCCGCAAAAAAGCTAATAGTGTCAGGTTATTCGGCGTAGAGGTCGTGGTGTGGCTGCTCAGTTAATCCTTCGCAAAGATGATTTTTATGCCTCCGCGAGCCAGGCCGTGACGGTGGCCGACCGCTACCCGCAAGACGTCTTTGCCGAACATACCCACGAGTTTTGCGAACTGGTGCTGGTATGGCGCGGTAACGGCCTGCACATCCTCAACGACCGTCCCTACCGCATCACGCGCGGAGATCTGTTCTATATTCGCGCGGAGGATAAACACTCCTACGCCTCGGTTAATGACCTGGTGCTGCAGAACGTTATTTACTGTCCGGACAGGCTCAGGCTTAACGTAGACTGGGCCGCAAGCATTCCGGGTTTTCTTGATGCTAAGGGTTCTCCGCACTGGCGCTTAAGCAGTAACGGCATGGCTCAGGTACGGCAGGTTATTTCTCAACTGGAGCAGGAGAGCCAGAAGAACGACCCCGTTTCTAACCAGCTAGCGGAGTTGCTTTTCGCCCAGCTGGTGGTGACGTTAAAGCGCCATCGTTACGCCACTGATAACCCCTCTGCCACGACGCAGGAAGCGCTGCTGGATAAGCTCATCACCACGCTTGCGGGCAGCCTGAATAAAAACTTTATACTGGAGAAATTCTGCGAGCAGGAGCAGTGCAGCGAGCGCGCGTTGCGCCAGCAGTTCCGCACCCTGACCGGGATGACGGTCAACCACTATCTGCGCCAGCTGCGCATCTGCCATGCACAATATCTCCTGCAGCATACGGAGTGGATGGTCAGTGATGTGGCGATGTGCTGCGGCTTTGAAGACAGTAACTACTTTTCAGTGGTGTTTAATCGTGAGGTGGGGATGACGCCGGTACAGTGGCGTCATCGCAGTCGAAAGGGGTCGTGATCAGTTTGCCATGCCGAGCCCAACGATATTGGCAGCGATAATGATCACCACGCAGCCGAGGCTCAGTACGCCAACCGGACGATGTCCGGCGTTCTTCCACTCTTTCAGCATCAGACCGACCAGCCCGCCACACAGTACGTAGAAACTCATGTGCAGCATCCAGCTTACGTAGTCGTATTGCACCGGAATGCTGGCATGGCCCCAGGCGTAGAAGAAAAACTGTAAATACCACATCAGCCCGCCGAGCGCGGAGAGTAACACGTTGGTGATGATAAGCGATGTTGCCAGCGAGAAGTCGGTTTTTACCGACAGGTTTTTTACTTTTGCGAGACGAATGAAGCAGAAGCCCAGGTTAACCATCGCGCCGCCACCCATAATCACAACATAGCTTGGCAGCGCAACGTACAGCGGGTCGACGCCCAGCGCGGCGGCGGCGTCATGCATAGGCCTGGCAGCATTCATCGCGAACGACATACCGGCCGAGAAGATGCCGCACATCACCGCCAGCAGCAGACCTTTCTTCAGGTTAAAATCTTCAGCTTTAATGCCCATCTTGCGCTCTTTCAGCTGCCCCGCGCGAGTCACTATTCCTACGCCAACGACCGCCACCAGCACGCCCAGGAGCGTCATCCGCCCACCCTGAGTATTAATAAGCACCTCGACGTTGCCGTTGAGAACTGGCGTCATCAGGGTTCCGACGATCAGCGTAATGCCAATCGCGATACCAATGCCCATCGACATGCCGAGATAGCGCATGGTGAGGCCATAGTTGATGTTACCGACGCCCCACATCGCGCCGAACAGGAACACCGGCAGCAAAGTGGAGGCGCTGAAGGAGGAGAAGTAGCCCCAGAAATCGGGCAGCAGCATGGCGCTAATGGTCCAGGGCAAAATCAGCCAGGACACGACCCCGCCAACGGACCACATGGTTTCCCATGACCAGCCTCTCACCTTTTTAAACGGAGCATAGAAACAGGCTGCACTGGCAGCGCCTATCAAATGCCAGAAGATACCCATCGTAATCGCATGATTCATTTTTACACCCTCATCGTTTTTATCGTCAGTGGCTTCTCTTCGACTTGAGGAGTGTAAAAATTAGGCAGTCCGGGAACCTTCAGAAGGTTGCCGCACAGGTGTTCTGGATGGCAATCAGCACGTTAACCGCGTGAGCAGACTCACATTTCCGCTATTAATCGAAAACTGAATAACCTTATAAAAACTACGGCATTGATAATCATTTTCAATATCATTTAATTAACTATAATGAACCAACTGCTTACGCGGCATTAACAGCTGTGCCGCCCGACAATAATGGAGAGGATTATGAGTTATACACTGCCATCCCTGCCGTATGCCTACGACGCACTGGAACCGCATTTCGACAAGCAGACGATGGAAATCCATCACACTAAACACCACCAGACCTACGTGAACAACGCGAACGCCGCGCTGGAAAGCCTGCCAGAGTTCGCTAACCTGCCTGTTGAAGAGCTGATCACCAAGCTGGACCAGCTGCCAGCGGACAAGAAAACCGTGCTGCGTAACAACGCGGGCGGCCACGCAAACCATAGCCTGTTCTGGAAAGGCCTGAAGACCGGTACCACCCTGCAGGGCGACCTGAAAGCGGCTATCGAGCGCGACTTCGGTTCTGTTGACAACTTCAAAGCGGAATTCGAAAAAGCCGCTGCAACCCGCTTCGGCTCCGGCTGGGCGTGGCTGGTTCTGAAAGGTGACAAACTGGCGGTGGTTTCTACCGCGAACCAGGACTCCCCGCTGATGGGTGAAGCGATCTCTGGCGCATCCGGCTTCCCAATCCTGGGTCTGGACGTGTGGGAACACGCTTACTACCTGAAATTCCAGAACCGTCGCCCGGACTACATCAAAGCGTTCTGGGACGTGGTGAACTGGGACGAAGCAGCAGCGCGTTTCGCCGCTAAAAAATAAGGTTGCATTGACGCCTGTGAGAAGCGAGTCTGATGGCTCGCTTTTTTTGTATCTGCGTAATGGAGGCAGCGATGCATTACCCGGTGAATGTATTTACAGGCAAGGTAAGGGAGTACGACGGCAGCCGCCCGAGCGCCATCGCCAAAATTCAGGTCGACGGTGAGCTGACGTTAACCGACCTTGGGCTTGCGGGCGACGAGCAGGCCGAAAAGAAGATCCACGGTGGGCCCGAGCGCGCACTGTGCCACTACCCGCGCGAGCACTATCAGCACTGGAAAACCGAGTTCCCCGAGCAGGCGGACCTCTTCGTCGCCCCCGCGTTTGGCGAGAATCTCTCCACCGAAGGGCTCACCGAAAAGAACGTGTTTATTGGTGATATCTACCGCTGGGGCGATGCCCTGATTCAGGTGACGCAGCCGCGCTCGCCGTGCTTCAAGCTCAACTTCCATTTCGGTATTCATGACATGTCGGCTCAGATGCAAAGCGCGGGTAAAACCGGCTGGCTGTACCGTGTAGTGCTGGCTGGGCAGGTGTCAGCGGATGCGCCGCTTGAGCTGGCGTCGCGGTTGAGCGATGTCTCGGTGTATGACGCCTGCGCCATTGCCTGGCATATGCCGTTTGATGACGAGCAGTATCATCGCCTGCTGTCGGCGGCGGGGTTGTCGACCAGCTGGACAAGAACGATGCAGAAGCGGCGTTTAAGCAGCAAGATCGAGGATAATTCGCGGAGGTTGTGGGGTAAATAGTCCTCCGTAAAGCGTAGGCCGGGTAAGGCGAAGCCGCCACCCGGCACTAACAGCTACGAACGCTTATACAACGGTAGCCACAGCGTTAACCGCAGCCCACCCAGCGGGCTGTCGTCGGCTTTCACCCAGCCGCGGTGCTGCTGCATGGCGGTTTCCACAATCGCCAGACCGAGTCCCGTACCGCCCGATTCCCGGTCGCGCGCTTCGTCGGTACGGTAGAACGGACGGAAAATCTGCTCGCGGTCTTCCGGGCTGACGCCAGGACCGTCGTCGTCGACAATGACGGTGATCCCGTCTTTATCCACCGAGAACGCCACCTCAATCTTCGTGTGCGAGTAGCGCAGGGCGTTACGCACGATATTCTCCAGCGCGCTTTCCAGCGTGTTGGGGTTACCGTACAGCGGCCATGGACCCGGCGGGAAGTTGACGGTGAAGGATTTGCCCATCTGCTCCGCTTCGAACGCCGCGTTATCCAGCACTTCATGCCACAGATGATTGGCTTTCACCGTTTCGCTCACCAGCGCGTTTTTCTGCTGATTGCGCGACATGACCAGCAGATCGTTGATCATGCTGTCCAGACGATGCGCTTCGGTTTCGATACGCTCCAGCTCTTTGCTCTCCCCGCTGCGGCGGCGCAGCAGCGCGGTGCCAAGCTGTAAGCGCGTAAGCGGGGTGCGCAGTTCGTGCGAGATATCCGACAGCAGACGCTGTTGTGCCGTCATCATGCGATCGAGAGCGCTCACCATCTGGTTAAAACTGGTCCCGGCGGCAAGGAACTCCTGCGGTCCGGCTTCCAGTTCAGGATGTTGTCGCAGGTTACCCTGGGCCACTTCGTCAGCCGCATTTTTCAGCTTACGGGCCGGTTTTGCCAGGCTCCACGCCAGCCATAACAGCAGCGGCGAGCTGACCAGCATAGTAACAATCAGCAGCAGGAGAGGGCGGTCAAACAACAGGTTGATAAAGTCGGACTGGGAGCTGCTCGCGGGGCGAATCAGGTAGAGCTGATAGTTATCCTCGCCATCTCTGACGGAGAACGGCCCCACCATCTCTACGCGGCCATATTTTTTCTTCTGGGGGTGATCGGCGTTATCTGCCTGGCCAATGAAGTTGCGGATGATCTGCATTTCATTGCGATCGGCGCCAATCACGCGGCCTTCGCTGGTCACCAGCAGCAGGCGTTGTCCGGGCGGCGCCCACTTGTCGATAGCGCGAAATAGCCTGCGCCACCACATTAAATCGTTTGGCGGATCGTTTGCCAGCTCGGCTTCCACGTGCTGCTCGATCATCACGCCCTGACGTTGCTCGCTGTCGAGAAGCTCCGTCATCTGGCGTGAGTCGAGTTTTGGCAACATCAGTACGAGCATTAAAACCAGTGCCAGCGTCAGCCAGAAGATGGCGAAGATGCGGGCGGTTAAGCTTCCTATCATGAAGCGGAAACCATCAGATAACCGCGACCACGCAGGGTTTTAAACCATGGGTGACCGTCTTTACGCTCCGGCAGCTTACGGCGCAGGTTAGAGATGTGCATGTCGATGGCGCGGTCAAACGGGGTCAGACGTTTGCCCAGCACTTCCTGGCTTAAATGTTCACGCGAAACCACCTGGCCGAGGTGCTGCGCCAGCAGATACAGGAGGGTGAACTCCGTGCCGGTCAGTTCCAGCGTCTGGCCATCAAAGCTCGCTTCCTGACGGCCCGGGTTCAGGCTCAGGGAGTCGACTTCAAGGGTAGGCGAGCTGTTGTCGGTATTCTGCTGCTGCTCGCTCCAGTGGGAACGACGCAGGATCGCGCGAATACGGGCGACCAGTTCGCGGTCGTTAAACGGCTTCGGTAAATAGTCATCCGCGCCCAGCTCAAGGCCGAGTACGCGATCGAGTTCGCTGCCGCGAGCGGTCAGCATGATTACGGGAGTCTGGTGTGTCTGGCGAAGTTCTTTCAACGTATCAATACCGTTTTTCTTCGGCATCATCACGTCGAGCAAAAGTAAATCGATGCTGTCGTCAAGGAGACTCAGCGCCTGCTCGCCATCATGGGCAACCAGGACGTTGAAACCTTCCATGTCGAGCAACTCCTTTAAAAGGGATGTGAGCTCTCGGTCATCATCAACTAACAGGATTTTATTCATTGTTTAAATACCTCCGAGGCAGAAATTACGACATCAAGGCTGTCTAATCCATGACTTTACGTTGTTTTACACCCCCTGACGCATGTTTGCAGCCTGAATCGTAGACTGTCTCTCGTTGAATCGCGACACGAAAGATTTTGGGAGCAAGTGATGCGCAAAGTTACCGCTGCCGTCATGGCCTCAACGCTGGCGTTCAGTGCGTTTAGCCAGGCTGCTGTAGCTATCATCAGCGATAACGGTTCCTCACAAGAGGACACAACGCAGCACAGTAGCCAAAGCCATATGTTTGACGGCATAAGTTTAACCGAACATCAGCGTCAACAGATGCGAGATCTGATGCAGAGGGCGAGACACGACCAGCCCCCTGTTAATGTTAGCGAAATGGAGACAATGCATCGCCTTGTCACCGCAGAAAATTTTGACGAAAGCGCTGTGCGCGCTCAGGCCGAAAAAATGGCACAGGAACAGGTTGCTCGCCAGGTTGAAATGGCGAAGGTCCGCAACCAGATGTTCCACCTGCTAACGCCCGAGCAGCAAGCGGTTTTGAACACCAGACATCAGCAGCGTATGGATCAGCTGCGTGAGGTTGCACGGATGCAGCGAAGCTCAGAAACGACGTTTTTCAGTAGCAATAGCAGTACCCGTAGTAACCAGTAAACCCTGTTTTCCTTGCCATAGACACCATCCCTGTCTTCCCCCACATGATGTGGGGGTTTTTTTTGCCCCGCATTCTGATTTGTTAACCGTTTATTCATCCTTCGACTCCACATGCTTCCGTTATACTAGCGGCATGACATGACAGGAGCGTTTATGAATCAATCCTATGGAAGACTGGTAAACCGGGCCGCCATGGCCGCGACGATCATGGCGTCGTGTTTGCTGGTCATTAAGGTTTTTGCGTGGTGGTATACCGGATCGGTCAGTATTCTGGCGGCGCTGGTGGACTCGCTGGTCGATATTGCCGCCTCGCTGACCAACCTGCTGGTGGTGCGTTACTCGCTGCAGCCAGCGGATGAAGAGCACACGTTTGGGCACGGCAAAGCGGAGTCGCTGGCCGCGCTGGCGCAGAGCATGTTTATATCCGGTTCTGCGCTGTTCCTGTTTCTCACCGGCATTCAGCATCTCGTCTCGCCGACACCGATGAACGATCCCGGCGTTGGCGTCGTTGTGACGATTGTCGCGCTTATATGCACACTTGTTCTGGTAACGTTCCAGCGCTGGGTCGTTCGCAAAACGCAAAGTCAGGCCGTGCGGGCGGATATGCTTCATTATCAATCTGATGTTATGATGAATGGGGCTATTCTTATTGCGCTCGGTCTGGCCTGGTATGGCTGGCATCGGGCCGATGCGTTGTTTGCGTTAGGGATTGGTATCTATATTTTATATAGCGCCCTGCGGATGGGGTATGAAGCGGTGCAATCACTGCTTGACCGCGCCCTCCCGGACTCAGAACGCAATGAAATTTTTTCTATCGTGACCGCCTGGCCCGGCGTCAGCGGTGCGCACGATCTTCGAACGCGGCAGTCAGGGCCGACCCGCTTTATTCAGATTCATATTGAAATGGAAGACAACCTGCCACTGGTTCAGGCTCACGTGATTGCTGAGCAGGTTGAGCAGGCGATTTTGCAGCGTTTTCCTGGTTCAGACGTCATCATTCACCAGGATCCCTGCTCGGTTGTACCCGGACATGTTGGGCTTTCGTAATTCGTTGTAAAAAAGTGAGCCAGGCCAGCATTTTGTGTATAAATTACCGCCATTTGGTCTGACCTGAATCAATTCAGCTGGAAGGGATTGATATACTATTTGCAGTATTCGTTGGTCGATAAGTTTCTTCCGGCAACAGATTTCAATTTTGCATTCCTAAGTTCAGAGGTAGTCATGATTAAGAAAATCGGTGTGTTGACAAGCGGCGGTGATGCGCCGGGCATGAACGCGGCAATTCGTGGGGTTGTTCGCGCGGCGCTGACGGAAGGTCTGGAAGTTTTTGGTATCTATGATGGTTACCTGGGTCTGTATGAAGACCGTATGGTTCAGCTCGACCGTTACAGCGTCTCTGACATGATCAACCGTGGCGGTACCTTCCTTGGGTCTGCACGCTTCCCGGAATTCCGTGATGAACACGTTCGTGAAGTGGCTATCGAGAACATGAAAAAACGTGGCCTGGACGCCCTGGTGGTTATCGGTGGCGACGGCTCGTACATGGGTGCAAAACGTCTCACTGAAATGGGCTTCCCGTGCATCGGTCTGCCAGGCACTATCGACAACGATATCAAAGGCACCGACTACACCATCGGTTACTTCACCGCGCTGGGTACCGTTGTGGAAGCGATTGACCGCCTGCGTGACACCTCTTCTTCTCACCAGCGTATCTCTATCGTTGAAGTGATGGGGCGTTACTGCGGTGACCTGACCCTGGCTGCGGCGATTGCGGGTGGCTGTGAGTTTGTCGTGGTTCCGGAAGTGGAATTCAGCCGTGAAGATCTGGTGGCTGAAATCAAAGCGGGCATCGCGAAAGGCAAGAAACACGCGATCGTGGCTATCACCGAGCACATCTGTGACGTTGACGAGCTGGCCAAGTACATCGAAACCGAAACCAAGCGTGAAACCCGTGCCACCGTACTGGGGCACATCCAGCGTGGCGGTTCCCCTGGCCCGTACGACCGTATTCTGGCGTCCCGTATGGGCGCGTACGCAATCGAACTGCTGCTGCAGGGCCACGGCGGCCGCTGCGTCGGTATTCAGAACGAAAAACTGGTTCACCATGACATCATCGACGCGATTGAAAACATGAAGCGTCCGTTCAAAGGTGACTGGCTGGACTGCGCGAAAAAACTGTACTGATTGGCTCTGTTGCCCGGTGGCGCTGCGCTTACCGGGCCTACAAAAGCACGACTCGTAGGCCGGGTAAGGCGTAGCCGTCACCCGGCTTTTTTATGCGTGCACGCTTTTTTATTCCACTACGTTATAGCCAATCTTTTTTTATTCTTTAATCCTCGATTCGCTTTCTGGCACGCTGCATTCATCAAAACACTACACAAGAGAGCTGGGCGATGAATAAATGGGGCGTGGGTTTAACATTATTGCTGGCATCGACCAGCGTTCTGGCTAAGGACATCCAGTTACTGAACGTGTCATACGACCCGACGCGTGAACTGTACGAGCAATACAACAAAGCGTTTGCGGCACACTGGAAACAGGAAACCGGCGACAATGTCGTGGTTCGCCAGTCTCACGGCGGTTCTGGCAAACAGGCGACCTCCGTCATCAACGGTATCGAAGCCGACGTGGTGACCCTGGCGCTGGCCTACGATGTTGACGCGATCGCCGAGCGTGGCCGTATCGACAAAAACTGGATCAAACGCCTGCCGGATAACTCCGCGCCATACACCTCGACCATCGTTTTCCTGGTCCGTAAAGGCAACCCGAAACAGATCCATGACTGGAATGACCTGATTAAGCCAGGCGTGTCCGTCATCACCCCAAACCCGAAAAGCTCTGGCGGCGCTCGCTGGAACTACCTGGGCGCGTGGGGCTACGCGCTGCACCACAACAATGGCGACCAGGCCAAAGCGCAGGAATTCGTGAAAGCGCTGTATAAAAACGTTGAGGTGCTGGACTCCGGCGCGCGTGGCGCCACCAACACCTTCGTCGAGCGCGGGATTGGCGACGTGCTGATCGCATGGGAAAACGAAGCCCTGCTGGCCACTAACGAGCTGGGTAAAGACAAGTTCGAGATCGTGACCCCAAGCGAATCAATTCTGGCTGAGCCGACCGTCTCTGTTGTCGATAAAGTGGTTGAGAAGAAAGACACCAAAGCGGTGGCAGAAGCTTACCTGAAGTATCTCTATTCGCCAGAAGGCCAGGAAATTGCGGCGAAAAACTTCTATCGTCCACGCGATCCGGCGGTGGCGAAGAAATACGAAAGCGTCTTCCCTAAACTGAAACTCTTCACCATTGATGACGAGTTCGGCGGCTGGACGAAAGCGCAGAAAGAGCACTTCTCTAACGGCGGTACGTTCGATCAGATCAGCCAGCGCTAACCATTAGCCAATGACACGGTAACCCGGCGTGAGAAATCCGCCGGGTTTTTTATTTGGTCATCATTTTGCGTTACTCTTTTGCCTCTATTGAAAACAGGGAACGCGTTGTGAAAAAAATTATCTTATTGATCCTCATTGTCATCGCCCTTGTCGCTGGCGGCGTGTACTGGATGAAAGCGGGTAATCCGAATGCGTTGCGACATATCGTTCTCGACCAGTGCGTGCCGAATCAGATCCAGAATCGTAACCCGGCACCGTGTGCGCAGGTGAAAACGGATGCAGGCTATGTGGTCTTTAAAGACCGCAACGGGCCGCTGCAATATCTGCTGATGCCGACATATCGCATCAACGGCACCGAGAGCCCGCTGTTGACCGAAGCGCACACGCCGAACTTTTTCTGGCTGGCCTGGCAGTCGCGCAGCTTTATGACCCTGAAGCGTGGATCCGAGGTGCCCGACAGCGCCATTTCGCTGACGATTAACTCGCCGACTGGTCGCACGCAGAACCATTTTCATATTCATATCTCCTGCCTGCGCCCGGACGTGCGCGAGAAACTCAACGCCGCGCAGGGAGAAATCAGCACCCAGTGGCTGCCGCTTCCCGGCGGGCTGGAAGGGCATGAGTATCTTGCTCGTCGGGTGACGGAGAATGAGCTGGTGCAGCGCAGCCCGTTTATAATGCTGGCTGAAGAGCTGCCGGAAGCGCGCGACCATATGGGGCGCTTCGCCCTGGCGATGGCACAGCAGTCCGATGGTTCGTTTGTGTTGCTGGCAACCGAACGTAACCTGCTGATGCTTAACCGCGCGTCCGCTGAGGAACTGCAGGATCATCAATGCGCTATTCTGAATTGACCCCACCATAAATAGCGTTTACTCGCCCTGCCTGTCGCCGTAGACTTGCTGAAAAATTCTACAGGAGACAGGCATGTCGCTCTGGTCAACGTATCCTCTGCTGGTACCCTCACTGATCGTTGGCGTCACTATCGTGCTATGGGCGACGTCGCTGTTGCCGGAATTCATCACCGCGCTGCTGTTCTTTACGGCGGCAATGACCGCGAAGATCGCCCCGCCGGAGGTGATTTTCGGCGGTTTTGCTTCGTCGGCCTTCTGGCTGGTCTTCAGCGGATTCGTGCTCGGCGTGGCGATCCGTAAAACCGGTCTGGCAGACCGGGCCGCCCGGGCGCTGTCGGCAAAGCTCACCGACTCGTGGGTATTAATGGTAGCGAGCGTGGTGCTGCTGAGCTATGCGCTGGCGTTTGTGATGCCGTCGAATATGGGACGTATTGCGCTGCTGATGCCGATTGTCGCCGCGATGGCAAAACGCGCCGGTATCGCCGACGGCTCCCGCGCCTGGTTTGGTCTGGCGCTGGCGGTAGGGTTTGGGACGTTCCAGCTTTCGGCGACGATTCTGCCCGCTAACGTGCCTAACCTGGTGATGAGCGGTGCGGCGGAAGGCTCGTACGGCATCCATCTGAACTATGTCCCGTATCTGCTGCTGCACACGCCGGTGCTGGGCATTCTCAAAGGCCTGATTCTGATTGGCCTGATCTGCTGGCTTTTTCCCGGCAGCCCAAAACCGCCGAATGAACAGGCGCCGTCTGAGCCTATGGGGCGGGACGAAAAGCGTCTTGCCTGGCTGCTGGCGGTGGTGCTGGGGATGTGGGTGACGGAGAGCTGGCACGGCGTGGGGCCCGCCTGGACGGGGCTGGCGGCGTCAATCATCGTTATGCTGCCCCGCATCGGTTTTATCACCGGGGAGGAGTTTTCTGCGGGGGTAAATATGCGTACCTGCATTTACGTCGCGGGCATTCTTGGGCTGGCGATCGTCGTGACCCAAACCGGTATCGGAACGGCGGTGGGCGAGGCGTTGCTCCGCATTATGCCGCTCGATGCAGATAGACCGTTCACCAGTTTCCTGGCGCTGACCGGTATTACCACCGCACTCAACTTCATTATGACCGCCAACGGCGTTCCGGCGCTGTATACCACCCTGGCGCAAAGCTTCTCGGATGCGACCGGTTTCCCGCTACTGTCGGTGATCATGATTCAGGTGCTCGGCTATTCCACGCCGCTGCTGCCGTATCAGGCGTCGCCGATCGTGGTGGCGATGGGGTTAGGAAAGGTGCCTGCCAGGGCGGGGATGGTGCTCTGTCTGGCGCTGGCGATAGCGACCTATGTGGTGCTGCTGCCGCTGGATTATCTGTGGTTTAGCCTGTTGGGACGGCTGTAAAAAAGCCCGGTGGCGCTGACGCTTACCGGGCCTACAGAACCGTAGGGCGGGTTAGCGCAAGCGCCACCCGCCACAAAGACAATTACGCCTGTTTAGCCGCTTCTGCCGCTTTAACGATCACCGCGAAAGCGTCCGCTTTCAGGGATGCACCGCCAACCAGTGCGCCATCGATGTCTGGCTGGGTGAACAGCTCAGCAGCGTTAGATGCGTTAACGGAACCGCCGTACTGGATGATCACTTGCTCAGCCACTTTGGCGTCAGCTTTCGCAATGTGGTCACGGATGAATTTGTGAACCGCCTGAGCCTGCGCAGGGGTTGCTGATTTGCCGGTACCGATCGCCCAGACTGGCTCGTAAGCGATTACCGCGCCTTCGAACGCTGCCGCGCCCTGGGTTTTCAGCACTGCGTCGATCTGACGTGCGCACACTTCTTCGGTTTTGCCCGCTTCGTTTTCTGCTTCAGTTTCACCGATGCACAGAACCGGGATCAGACCCTGCTCTTTCAGCACGGCGAATTTCTTCGCGATGAACTCGTCGGATTCTTTGTGATAGGTGCGACGCTCGGAGTGGCCGATGATGATGTATTTCGCGCCGATATCTTTCAGCATTTCAGCGGAGGTTTCACCGGTGAACGCGCCAGACAGGTTAACGTCAACGTTCTGCGCGCCCAGAATGATGTGGCTGCCGTCAGCGGCACGTTTAGCCAGATCCAGATACATATCCGGCGGAGCGATAGCAACCGCGCAGCCCGTCACGCCAGCCAGCTCTTTACGCAGGTTCGCAACCAGTTCGTTTACCATGTGGCGGCTGCCGTTCAGTTTCCAGTTACCCATCACTAAAGGATGTCGCATTTCAATTCTCCACGCTCAATAAGCGAATTAAGGAATATGGCCACCCTGTCGGGCAGCATGGTCTGTGAATCAGTATAGAGATTTTCCCTCGAAAGGCTTTGCTTTTTGTCATTAATTCGCCCCGCCGAGGGTGTCAGATAGTGCCAGCTTAATCGGTTCAACAGCGAAGGTCAGTCCTTTTTCGCCGTTGTCCGCCACAACATAGCGGATCGCGCCTTCGGTATCGGTGTAGTAACGCTTGTTTTTACCGGCGGTGAGGAGTTTTTGCAGCTTTTGCTGGCTTTGCTTTTTCGTTAGCGCAGGGGTAAACGCCTGCAGGACCGCGCTCATATACTCCAGCGCTTTTGCCTTCGCGGCTTTCTGCTCTGGCCCCTGTATTGGCAGCCAGGTGATTTGCATGCTTTTGATTTTTAACGTCCCGCGTTCCAGCGCCGTGGAAGCATACAAATTCTCGTTAATCTTGCTTGCCGCACGGGTCAGGGTAGGCGTGTCGCGGGGGCCATCAATGGCACGAAACTCATCCAGCGGCAGTGTGGGGTTGGCCTGATTGAAGGCTTCACGAAACTGGCTGATGGACTGATCGAACGACGGTGCGCCCGCCAGCAGATACGGTGCGGTGGTCGGGGCTGTGGTTTCGGCGGCGTGCAGGGTAAAGCCCGCGCTGAGCAGCGCTAAACACAGGAAAAGAGAATGTGTCGAACTTTTCATCAACATTGCCCCTGGCCGTAAGTGCTCATGATTAAAACGATATCTGGTCGGCTTGTCAAAAGGTCACAACTCCAGGGTAAAATGCGCGCGATATGATAATAAGGAACCTTACATGACCATACAGCAGTGGCTGTTTTCATTCAAAGGGCGTATTGGACGCCGTGATTTCTGGATCTGGATGGTGACGTGGGTTGTCGCCATGCTGCTTCTGTTTTTCGTTGCCTATAACGCATGGCTAAGCACGCAAACGGCGGCCTTCGCGCTGGTCTGCCTGCTCTGGCCAACGGCGGCTGTCGTCGTGAAACGCCTGCACGATCGCGGACGTTCCGGCGCGTGGGCATTTCTGATTATTCTGGCGTGGATGCTGGTGGCGGGAAACTGGGCGATGCTGCCGTCCATCCTGCCGTGGGTTGTGGGCAGGCTGCTGCCGTCGGTCATCTTCGTGATGATGATTGTCGATCTGGGTGCGTTTATCGGCACCCAGAGCGAAAACAAATACGGTAAAGATACCGTTGAGGTGAAATACCGCTGATCACCAGTAGTGTTCGGCGGTCATATGGCCTGGCCGGCGGCGAAGATGTTTCGTCATCTGCCGGGTATCCTTCAGAAGCTGCTGCGTGTCCCGTACCATCTGCGGGTTGCCACACAGCATGACGTGGCTGGTTTCAGCGTTCAGCGGCAAACCCACCGCCTCTTCCAGGGCACCACTCTCAATAAGCGCCGGCACGCGGCCGGTCAGCGTTCCTGCTACGGTTTCACGGCTGACCACCGTCTGAATCTTTAACTTTCCGCCGTACTGCTGCTCCAGCGCCTGCATCTGCGGCAGGTAGCTCAGATCTGCAGCGTAGCGCGCGGCGTGCACCAGCACGATGTTTTTAAAGCGCTCGAGGTCTTTGCCGTACTGCAAAATAGAGAGATAAGGACCGATGGCCGTGCCGGTTGCCAGCATCCAGAGCGTGTCACAATCCGGGATCTCTTCGAGCACAAAGAAGCCTGCTGCTTCACTCACGATCTGCACCTCGTCGCCGGGCTTAAGGGCGGCAAGGCGCGGGCTGAGTTTACCGTCAGGAACGGTGACCAGATAGAACTCGAGATCCGGGTTATCAGGCGCGTTAACGTAAGAGTAGGCGCGCTGCACGCGCTCGCCGTCGACATCCAGCCCCAGCTTCGCAAATTGCCCGGCTTTAAACGGGTGTACGGGAGCATGCACGGTGAGACTAAATAGCGCATCGGTCCAGAACTGTACCTTTGTGACTTTACCTGTTACCCAGTCCGCCATGATCTTCTCCTGTGCTGTTTCTCTGTTCTATCTTCCGTACTTAACGGGGAGATTTCCAGCCCATTTGGGCCGGAAAGCTCTATCGATCAAACGGTTTTACAGAATGTGCGTCTGTACGTCCGGGTCTTTGCGGTCGAGATAGTGGATAGACTGGATGCGGCGAATGGTGCGCGATTTGCCGCGGATCAGCAGCGTTTCGGTGGTCGCCATATTGCCCTTGCGGGTGATGCCGTCCAGTAGATCGCCTTTGGTGATACCGGTCGCCGAGAAGACCACGTTATCGCTTCGGGCCATATCATGTAGCGCCAGCACTTTGTTGGCCTCGATACCCATCGCTTCGCAGCGTGCCAGCTCGTTTTCCCCGATACGGTGGTTCTCTTCGCTGTCGCCTTTCACCTCGTGGCGGGGCAGCAGACGAGCCTGCATATCGCCGTCCAGCGCGCGGATCACTGCCGCAGAGACTACGCCTTCCGGTGCGCCGCCGATGCCGTACAGCACGTCCACTTCGCTGTCCGGCATGCAGGTCAGGATCGAGGCGGCAACGTCACCATCCGGAATGGCAAACACGCGCACGCCGAGCTTTTGCATCTGCGCGATAGTGGCGTCGTGGCGCGGTTTTGCCAGAATCGTCACGGTAAGTTCGCTAAGGGGTTTGCCCAGGGCGTTGGCGACGTTGCGAAGGTTCTCGTCCAGCGGCAGGCTGAGGTCGATTGCGCCTTTTGCACCAGGACCGACAATCAGCTTTTCCATGTACATATCCGGCGCGTTAAGGAAGCAGCCCTTATCGCCTACGGCCAGCACTGCCAGGGCGTTGGCCTGACCCATTGCCGTCATGCGCGTACCTTCGATCGGGTCGACGGCGATATCCACAGCATCACCTTTGCCGGTACCGACTTTTTCACCGATATAGAGCATTGGCGCTTCGTCGATCTCGCCTTCGCCGATCACGATAGTGCCGTCGATGTTGACCTGGTTAAGCACAATGCGCATGGCATGGACGGCTGCGCCGTCGGCGGTATTTTTGTCACCACGACCCAGCCATTTATAGCCTGCAAGGGCGGCCGCTTCGGTGACGCGGGAAAACTCGATAGCAAGTTCACGTTTCATGAGGTACTCGTGCAATCAAAAGGAATTGCACGAAGTTTATCACAGAGTGGGGAGGGGGGTTTTAAGTCCCCTCTCCCCAAAGGGGAGAGGGATACGTTTGTCTTACTCGTCGTGCTCTTCCCACGCTAGGGCGCGTTTGACCGCTTTCTTCCAGCCGCTGTAGCGGAAGTTACGCTCGGTGGTTTCGATGCCCGGGCGGAATTCGCGTTCGATCACCGCTTTTTCCTGCAGCTCGTCCAGGTTCTGCCAGAAGCCTACCGCCAGACCGGCAAGGTACGCCGCGCCCAGCGCCGTCACTTCACGCACTTCAGGACGCTCAACGCGGGTGCCCAGAATGTCGGACTGGAATTGCATTAGGAAGTTATTCGCGACCGCACCGCCGTCCACGCGCAGGGCGTGCAGACGAATGCCAGAGTCCGCCTGCATCGCTTCCAGCACGTCGCGCGTCTGGTAGGCGATGGATTCCAGGGTGGCGCGAATAATGTGGTTAGAATTCACGCCACGCGTCAGACCGAAAATCGCGCCGCGTGCATACGGGTCCCAGTACGGTGCGCCCAGACCGGTGAACGCAGGCACCACGTACACGCCGTTGGTGTCTTTCACTTTGGTCGCGAAGTACTCGGAGTCGAACGCATCGCTGATCAGCTTCATCTCATCACGCAGCCACTGGATAGACGCACCGGCCATGAACACCGCACCTTCCAGGGCATAGTTCACTTCGCCGCGCGGGCCGCAGGCGATGGTGGTCAGCAGGCCGTTTTCTGATTTCACCGCTTTCTCGCCGGTGTTCATCAGCATAAAGCAGCCGGTGCCGTAGGTGTTCTTCGCCATCCCTTCCTTGACGCACAGCTGGCCGAACAGCGCCGCCTGCTGGTCACCGGCGATACCGGCGATAGGAATACGGGTGCCGCCTTTACCGCCGATGTTGGTCTGGCCATATACCTCAGAAGACTTGCGCACTTCAGGCAGCATCGCGCGTGGGATATCCAGCGCGTCCAGCATCTTGTCATCCCACTCCAGGGTGTTGATGTTGAACAGCATGGTACGCGAGGCGTTGGTGTAGTCGGTGACGTGAACGCGTCCCTGGGTCATCTTCCAGATAAGCCAGGTGTCAACGGTACCGAACAGCAGCTCGCCGCGCTTTGCACGCTCACGTGAACCTTCCACATGGTCGAGGATCCATTTCACTTTGGTGCCGGAGAAATACGGGTCAACCACCAGACCGGTGGCGCTGCGCACGTACTCTTCCATGCCGTCGCGCTTCAGCTGTTCGCAAATCTCAGAGGTACGGCGGCACTGCCAGACGATGGCATTGTAAATAGGCTTACCGGTTTCACGTTCCCAGACAATCGTCGTTTCACGCTGGTTAGTGATACCAATCGCGGCAATCTCGTCGGAACTGATATCGGCTTTCGCCAGCACTTCGACCAGCGTGGAGCTTTGTGACGCCCAAATCTCCATTGGGTCGTGTTCTACCCAGCCTGGACGAGGGTAAATTTGCTCAAATTCGCGCTGTGACACGCTGACGATGTTCGCGTCATGATCCATTACGACAGCGCGGGAGCTGGTAGTGCCCTGGTCGAGCGCAACGATATATTTTTTTTCGGTCATGGTATGTGTCCCGTAGTCAGATTACAGCGAAGCTTTTTGTTGTGCGGTAGAAGTCGTTTCCTTCTCCTCTTCCACACAGGTGTCGCACGGTAAATGGCGACCAATTAATTTGCGGTAGCTGAACGCACCCAGCGCAGCCCCGACAACTGGCGCAAACAGCGGTACCAGGAAGTAAGGAATGTCTTTGCCGCCGGTGAAGGCGACGTCGCCCCAGCCTGCGATAAAGGCGAACGCTTTAGGTCCGATATCACGTGCCGGGTTCATCGCGAAGCCGGTCAGCGGGCCCATGGAAGCGCCAATCACCGCAATCAGCAGGCCAATCAGCAGAGGGGCCAGCGGACCGCGCGGAATGCCGTTTCCGTCGTCGGTCAGCGCCAGGATAACGCCCATCAGAATAGCGGTAATCACCATTTCAACTGCGAACGCCTGCACAAAATTGATATGCGGGTTTGGATAGGTTGAGAAGATGCCTGCCAGATCCAGACTTTCGACGCTGCCGCGCACCATATGATGCGTCTGTTCGAAGTCGATGAAAAGATTGTAATAAAGCCCGTAAACTAACGCCGCTGCGCAAAACGCGCCGGCAAACTGAGAAAGAATGAAAGGAACAACTTTGCGTCCGTCGAAGCACGCGAACAGCCACAGTGCGATAGTCACCGCCGGGTTAAGATGTGCACCAGAAACCCCTGCAGTCAGGTAGATGGCCATCGCCACGCCCAGACCCCAGATGATACTGATTTCCCACTGACCAAAACTGGCACCCGCCACTTTCAGTGCAGCGACACAGCCCACTCCGAAGAATATCAACAACCCGGTACCAAGGAACTCGGCAATGCACTGGCCTTTTAAGGTTGATGTCTGACTCATAATCGGAATCCTGAAGAAATTGATGTTTATTGTTAGCATGGCCGCCCGTGACAGCCACGATGCCCTGTAGACATAGTGTTAATTTATCGTTAACGAGCAAAAACGAGAAATATCGAAATCAAAATGTGTGGTCTGTGTCAATAAAATGAGCGTTTTCGCGCCATAAAGCACATTTTTACAGCAGTACAGGATCGGTGCAGGAATGAGAGCTGAATCATTTCATTAACGAATGAGTTAACAATTTAGGGGGATATGACGCGAACGCACCAGGACCAGACCTAAAAGTGTTGCAAACCGCGATCTGCGCGGTGTGTCGCTGGACACAGAGCGCCGCGCTCCATACAATCGACGGTATATGTCGTGCGCGTTTATGTTAAAGCGTCGCCTTGCAATTCAGGAGAGGTAGCATCATGTCTTTAGAAGTGTTTGAGAAACTGGAATCGAAAGTACAGCAGGCGATTGACACCATCACCCTGCTGCAGATGGAAATTGAAGAGCTGAAAGAGAAGAACAACAGCCTGGCGCAGGAAGTACAGAACGCGCAGCACGGCCGCGAAGAACTGGAGCGCGAAAACAACCAGCTGCGCGAACAGCAGAACGGCTGGCAGGATCGCCTGCAGGCGCTGCTGGGACGTATGGAAGAAGTCTGATTCCCATTGGGGTGAACTGAACAGGCCGGGTAAGGCGATGCCGCTACCCGGCTTTTTTTATGCCAGTTATAAAAAAGGCCGCCAGAGGCGGCCTTAACGCTACTTGTCCTGCGCTGTCATAGCAAAAGCAACGAACATATTCGGTTCATCACTCTTTACAACGAGTACGCTGGCGACAATGAACGCGATACATAAATAGCGTTTCATTATGCGGTCCCTGCAGCTAACCGCTCCACCGTTCACCACCGGTGATAAGTCGGTGGACACAAGCCCTGGTGTGGGCTGTTTTACGGTTGTGAATACACCTTTCCCTGGACCGATGCCCATTTGCGAGATGGCGGAAAGGGACGCAGCATCATAGTTAACATCAGCCTCGCCGTTAAGATGTGCAAATAAAATTAGGATTTTATAAAGGGGTTAAGGGATTGCCTGCCATTTATTGAGAGGTATGATAAAAGTCCCTGGTGTGGAGCTGTAAATCCTCCCAACGGACCGCGAATCCCGAGGGACAAAAAAACCGCCACATTGCTGTTGGCGGTTTTTTTTATGGTCCACGCTTACGGTTTTATTACTCGATATCCAGCGGATCTTCGGAAAGGATAATGCCGGTATTATCGGCGTAGAGATGGTCGCCGGAGAAGAAGGTCACGCCGCCGAAATTGACGCGCACGTCGCTTTCGCCGATACCGTCACCCGCCGCCCCTACCGGTATGGCCGCGATGGCCTGAATCCCGATATCCAGGTCTTCCAAATCGTCCACCTGACGCACGGAACCGTAGACCACAAGGCCTTCCCACTCGTTCTGCACGGCAATACCGGCCAGCTCAGCATCAATCAATGCGCGCCGCACGGAACCGCCGCCATCGACCACCAGTACGCGGCCGCGGCCGTTCTGTTCGAGCAGATCGTACAACAACCCGTTATCCTCGAAACATTTCACCGTGACGATCTGTCCGCCAAACGACGACCGCCCACCAAAGTTGGAGAACAGCGGTTCAACGACGTTGACATCTTCCTGGTAGATGTCACAAAGCTCGGAGGTATCGTATTTCATAGGTTTAACGCTCAGTTGCTGCGAATGTGTTCAGTATATCGTGCGAAATGCGTTGTTGGCAAAATCATCAATTGTTAATTGATATTTGTCAGCTAACTGAGCGTCTGGCTTAAGACAATCCCGATGACGAACAACAGGTTAGTCAGCAGCGCGCCTTTTACCGTGCGCTCCAGCATCGGCGGCATGGCGGCCGGGCTACGTTCACGCATCACAAAACGGGCCTGCTTAATCAGCAGTGGCGCGGCAAGCACAAACAGCCAGCCCCACAGACTGTGCAGGGAAATCAGGTTAAACAACGCCAGGCAGACCAGGGCCCCCATCAGCAGGCAGGCATGGTAGCGACGCGCATTCACTGGCCCCAGACGGACCGCCAGGGTGTTTTTACCGTTCTCGCGATCGCTGTCGATGTCGCGCAGGTTGTTGATGTTGAGCACCGCTGTCGCCAGCAGACCGCAGGCGGTCGCAGGCAGGAACAGGGCAGGGATCACCGTATGCGCCTGTAAGTACCAGCTTCCCATGACGCTCAGCCAGCCGAAGAACACCAGGACGGAGATATCACCGAGCCCAATATAACCGTAAGGTCGCGTGCCGACGGTGTAGGTGATGGCCGCGATAATGGCCAATAAGCCCAGCACCAGAAAACCAATGAAATCGCTGGGAGTCTTAGACGCCACCGTCACCAGCGCCAGACCCGATAAACAGATCAGCACCACGGTGATGATTAACGCGCGCTTCATCTGCGCCTGGGTAATAACCCCTTTTTGCATTCCACGTAGCGGCCCGATACGGTCAGGTTTGTCGCTGCCTTTCACCGCGTCGCCGTAGTCGTTGGCGAGGTTGGAGAGAATTTGCAGCAGGCCAGCGGTAATCAATGCCAGCGCGGCGACCAGCGGATCGAAATAACCCTGCCACCAGGCAAGCGCCGTACCGACGATAATCGCGGCGAAGGCCAGAGGAAGTGTTTTAGGGCGCAGACTTTCGAGCCACGCCTGCGTACGGCTGATGTCAGTCATAAGTATTTAGCCAATAAAAATGGGGGCATTAGCCCCCATTAAACGTGATGAGAATCCAGTAACCGCGATTATAGGATAAAACGGCTCAGATCTTCATCTGCCACTAACGCATCCAGATGTTTACTCACATATTCTGCGTCAATGGTAACGGTTTGACCGTTCAGGTCGCTCGCGTCGTAAGAGATATCTTCCACCAGGCGTTCCAGCACGGTATGCAGACGACGCGCACCGATGTTTTCGGTGGTTTCGTTCACCTGCCATGCAGCCTGGGCAATACGTTTGATACCGTCTTCGGTGAACTCGAGGTTCACGCCTTCGGTCGCCATCAGCGCTTTGTACTGTACGGTGGCAGAGGCGTTTGGCTCGGTCAGGATACGTTCGAAATCTTCGGTGGTCAGCGCCTGCAGCTCAACGCGGATAGGCAGACGGCCCTGCAGTTCCGGGATCAGATCCGACGGGCTGGCAACCTGGAAGGCACCTGATGCGATAAACAGGATGTGGTCCGTTTTCACCATGCCGTGCTTGGTGGAGACGGTGCAGCCTTCAACCAGCGGCAGCAGGTCGCGCTGAACGCCTTCGCGGGACACGTCCGGGCCGGAGCTGTTGCCGCCGCGCTTACAAATTTTGTCGATTTCGTCGATAAACACGATACCGTGCTGCTCAACCGCGTCGATAGCGTCCTGCTTCAGCTCTTCCGGGTTCACCAGCTTCGCCGCTTCTTCTTCAATCAGCAGCTTCATCGCGTCTTTGATTTTCAGCTTACGCGCTTTTTGCTTCTGACCGCCCAGGTTCTGGAACATGGACTGCAGCTGGCTGGTCATCTCTTCCATGCCCGGAGGCGCCATGATTTCCACACCCATTGGCGCGGCAGCGAGATCGATCTCAATCTCTTTGTCATCCAGCTGGCCTTCACGCAGTTTTTTGCGGAACGCCTGACGTGCAGCAGACGGTTCCGCCTGCTGTTCAGCCTGACCCCAGTTGTTTTTTGCCGGCGGGATCAGCACGTCGAGAATGCGCTCTTCGGCCATCTCTTCCGCACGATAGCGGTTTTTCTCAATCGCCTGGACGCGCACCATTTTGATCGCCGAGTCGGTCAGATCGCGGATGATGGAGTCCACTTCTTTACCCACATAGCCCACTTCGGTGAACTTGGTGGCTTCAACTTTGATGAACGGCGCGTTAGCCAGCTTCGCCAGACGACGGGCGATTTCAGTTTTACCGACGCCGGTCGGGCCGATCATCAGAATGTTTTTCGGCGTAACTTCGTGGCGCAGCTCTTCGTCAAGCTGCATACGACGCCAGCGGTTACGCAGGGCGATAGCCACGGAGCGCTTGGCGTTATCCTGGCCGATAATGTGTTTGTTCAGTTCGCTGACAATTTCGCGTGGGGTCATTTCAGACATGGGAGATCCTTACGCTTTGGAGGTCAATTCTTCGATGGTGTGGTTGTGGTTGGTATAGATGCAGATATCACCTGCAATATCCAACGCCTTCACCGCGATATCACGCGCGTTCATGTCGGTATTTTCCAACAGCGCGCGGGCAGCAGCCTGGGCATAAGGGCCGCCAGAGCCGATGGCAATCAGGTCATTTTCCGGCTGAATCACGTCACCGTTACCGGTGATGATAAGCGATGCGGTCTCATCGGCGACCGCCAGCAGCGCTTCGAGCTTGCGCAGCATGCGGTCGGTACGCCAGTCTTTCGCCAGCTCAACGGCGGCTTTCACCAGATGACCCTGGTGCATTTCCAGTTTACGTTCAAACAGTTCAAACAGCGTGAAGGCATCCGCCGTGCCGCCTGCAAAGCCGGCGATCACTTTGTCGTTGTAGAGACGACGCACTTTCTTCACGTTGCCTTTCATGACGGTATTACCCAGCGTGGCCTGGCCATCACCGGCGATTACCACATGGCCGTTACGGCGTACACTTACTATTGTTGTCACGAGCAGACCCCCTGGTTACAGAATCGGGAAACAGAAGCCCTGAGCCTGTGCCCAGGGCTGAATTAAATGATAGATGGGGGGGAATTTGGGGGTTTCAACCCCCGGAGGCGAGTCGAATGCAGTTTGTGTGACCGGCGATTTTCAAACGAGAAAGGGTGCCATCGGCATTTTCTTTGCCTTTGACCGGACCAATCACCACGCGATTCCAGCCGTTATTGGTGGTAATACGCGAATCAAACCCTTCAAAGGCCAGCTGCGCGCGCACCGTTTCCGCCTGCTCCGCACCTTTGAACGAACCGCACTGTACCATCCAGCGACGTTCGTCTTTTTTCTCCGCCGTCTGCTTCGGCGCTTCGGTCTCTTTCGTTACCGGCGCGGCCTGCTGCGTTTTCGGCTGCTGGGCGGTGGTATGCGCTGGCGTCTGGAGCAGATCCTGATACGGCTGAGCCGCCTGCTTCTGCGGCTGCGTTTTAGGCTGCTGCTGGACAGGTTGAGACTGCACCGTACGCGTCGGCTGCTGATACGGCTGTTCCGTGACCCGCGGCTGTGCCTTAGGCTGCTGTACCGGCTGAGTTTGCGCCCACTGCTGTTGCTGCTGAATCTGCTGTTGTGCCTGGCGACGCTGCAGCGTTTGCTGACGCTGTTCCGGCGTCTGCTCATTCCACGGCACTTCGTTCAGCTGCGTAGGCTGCTGGCGCATATCGGCCTGCATTTGTGCCAGCAGCTGACGCTGTTCATCCGTCAGCTGATTCGCATTCTGCACTTCACCACCCGCAGAAGGTTCGGTTGGCGCACGCACCCCAGGCTGACGGCTCTCCAGCTCTTTGATATAGCGCCAGCGCTCTTCAGGCTTCGGAGGGAGGCCATTTCCGGCGACTTTACTGGCCTGAAGCGCCTCGGACTCTTCTTTTTTATGGTGCGTGATAAAGTACAGGCCACCAATAAAGGCGACGACTACAGCCGCAGCAATAGCGACCATTGCTGGCGAGACAGCAGGCAGGTTACGTTGCTTTTTTCTTGAGCTACTCTTTTTGCGTCGCGAAGGTGCCGGCTGGCCGCGACGTACATAATCTCGTTGTGCCACTATCGTTTCGCTGTATTTATTCGTTCGTCAGTCCGCCATGTTACTTAAGCGGCGGGGCTTTGACCAGATAAGGGTATCCGAAAGACGTTTACTTTAAGTCAATGCCTGGGTCGTGCCGCGGACGATCAGTTCGCAGTCCAGCAACCGTGATCCGCTGCTAACTGTTTGACCGTGAAGCTGATCCAGCAGAAGCAGCATCGCTTCGCGGCCGATCTGGTAGCGCGGCTGAGCGACCGTTGAGAGCGGCGGATCGCAAAATTCCGAAAGCGAAATATTATCGAATCCGATGATGGATAAATCTTTCGGTATGCGAAGACCGCGGCGTTTGGCATACGATAATGCGCCCAGCGCCATCACGTCGCTGTGACAAAATACGGCGGTTGGCGGCTCAGGCAGGTCCAGAAGTTTCTCCAGCGCCTGTCCACCGGCTGCGAAGGTAAAATCACCGCGTGCAATGTAGTGCGGATCGACGGTGACGCCGGTCCGGCGCAGCGCCTGAACGTAGCCCTGCAAACGGTAGTGACACAGCGGCATCTCTTCCGGCCCGGCGATGCAGCCAATACGCTTATGCCCCAGCTCCTGGAGATAGTTTACGGCGTTGAACGCGGCGGTAAGGTTATCGATATGGACCGTCGGCAGCTCCAGCTCTGGCGCAAACTCGTTGGCCATGACCATCGGCGGTAAATTACGCTGCTCTTCGATGCTGGCATCAAACGGCAGGCGAGAGCCAAGCAGCAGCATGCCGTCGATCTGCTTGGTGATAATGAGGTCGATGAAGGTTTTTTCCTGCTGGTTCTGGTGGGCGCAGTCGCCAATCAGCACCAGGTACCCCTGTTCCGCCGCGGTGACTTCAATACCGCGGATAATCTCGCTAAAGAAAGGGTCACAGATGTCCGGCACAATCACCAGGATGGTGCGCGACTCGTTGCGTTTGACGTTACGCCCCATTGCCTGCGGAAAATAGCCCACTTCAAGCGCAGCCTGCTCCACCCGGTTACGGGTCGCCTGGGAGACTTTATCCGGGTTCATTAATGCGCGGGATACTGTTGCCGTAGAGACCTGTGCTTTCTGGGCAACGTCTTTCATGGTCGCAGTCGCAACCTCTTTCCTGGACTTCAACGTCTTCTCCTCGCCTGAACACCGAACTTCTGACATCACCATTTTTACAGATAGTTAATGGAATCGGTTACAGAATTTTCATAAAAAGTGTGAGGAGCGTTAAATTTTTCGATCCAGCTTCAGCCTTCGATAGGGTCGACGTCCAGGACCCACTTCACTTTTCGCGCTTCGGGCAAGGTGTTTATCAGTACCAGCGCGCCGCTGACGATATGCTGAAGACGAATACGCGAGGGGTGCTGGAGCAAGATCTGCCAGCGGAAACGGCCGCCGCGTTTTGGCGCGAGGGCAGGCACCGGGCCCAAAATCCACAGCTGGTTATCCACCAGCGGGCTGGCCTGCAGGAGGTTTCTCAACTGCTGCAGGAAAAGTGGCGCCTGCTGGTTGTTATGATCTTCCGCGCGGATGATGACGTGGCTGGTCCACGGCGGCAGCTGCATGGTCTGGCGTTCCGCCAGCGCCTGCTCGGCAAAAGCGTCATAGCCTTTGTGCAGCAGGGTTTGCAGCAGTGGGTGCTCCGGGTGGTGCGTTTGCAGCACCACTTCGCCCTGTTTACCGGCGCGTCCTGCTCGTCCGGCTACCTGGGTGTAAAGCTGGGCGAAGCGCTCGGCGGAGCGGAAATCTGCCGAGAACAGCGCGCCGTCCACGTCCAGCAGAGCGACCAGCGTCACGTCCGGGAAGTGGTGGCCCTTGGCCAGCATCTGGGTGCCAATCAGGATGCGCGCGCCACCGCGATGCACTTCCGCCAGCTGTTGTTCCAGCGCGCCTTTGCGGCTGGTGGTGTCCCGGTCGATACGCGAAATCGGCACGTCCGGGAAGAAGGGCCCAAGCGCCTGTTCCAGCTGTTCCGTCCCCAGACCGACCGGCACAATATGCGTTGAACCACATGACGGGCACTGGCGCGGCACCGGACGCTGGCTGTCGCAGTGGTGGCAGCGCAAATGCCGCTGGGCCTGATGGAAGGTGTAGTAGTGATCACAGCGCGGGCACTCGGCAATCCAGCCGCAGTCGTGGCACAGCAGGGCGGGGGCAAATCCACGACGGTTGAGGAACAGAATGACCTGATTCCCCGCCTGCAAATGCTGGCGCATGCGGGTAATCAGCGCAGGCGCTAGCCCCGCCTGAACCTGCTGACCTTTCAGATCCAGCACGTGCTGAATGGCCGGACGGGCATTCCCCGCCCGGCGCGTCAGGCGCAGCATGTGGTATTTACGCTGGCGCACGTTGTGCAGCGTTTCGAGCGCAGGCGTGGCGGATCCCAAAACAATAGGAATTTGCTCGCTGTGCGCGCGGTAGACGGCCAGATCGCGGGCGTGATAGCGCCAGCCTTCCTGCTGTTTATAGGAGCTGTCGTGCTCTTCGTCGATCACGATTACGCCAAGATTTTTAAACGGCGTGAACAGCGACGAACGGGTACCAATCACAATCGCCGCTTCGCCGTTTTTCGCTTTCAACCAGGCACTGAGGCGCTCGCTGTCGTTCAGGCCGGAGTGCAGAACTTCAACCGGCGCGTTAAAGCGCTCGCGGAATCGGGCGATGGTTTGCGGCGTCAGTCCAATTTCCGGCACCATCACCAGCGCCTGCTTGCCCTGCGCGAGCACGTTTTCCAGCACGCTCAGGTAAACTTCGGTCTTGCCGGAACCGGTGACCCCCGCCAGCAGCCAGGCAGAGAAATGATCGGAGGCGCTATGAATCGCGCCTACCGCGGTGGCCTGCTCGGTATTCAAACGCAGGCGATCCCCTGAAACGGAGAAATTTTCCCGCCAGTCGTAAAGGGCAGGCGCTTCGCTTGCCAGGTCGCTCAGCCCTTTCTTTCTCAATGCCTGTAGCGCCGTTTCGCTGACCTCAAGCTCGTCGACCTGATGCCGCCAGATTTTCCCCTGACGCAGCGCCGCCAGCGCCTGCTGCTGTTTCTGCGAACGCTTCAGGCTGTTGATGTCGACGGCCTGGCCTTCCTCCGTGGCAAACCAGTACCACATCGGCGCGTGGCTGGCGCTTTTGCCCTGACGCAGCATTATTGGCAGGGCGTGGAACAGGACGTCGCCAATCGGGTGATGATAATAATCTGCCGCCCACAGCAGCAGTCGCCAGGTGCTGGTGGAGTAAACAGGCTCGCTGTCCAGCGCCTCAACGACCGATTTCAGTTCGTTAAGCGGCAGTTCGCTTTTATCGCTGACGGAGACAACGATCCCCACGCGCTGCTGTTTGCCAAACGGCACGGTCACGCGGCAGCCCGCTTTGGCGTTCATACTGTCGGGCAGCAGATAGTCAAAGGTGCGGGGAAGCGGAACGGGCAGGGCAACGTGAGCGACGGGCATCGAATCTTCCTGACTTGAAAAGTGGCGCGTTAGTATACACATTAGTAAAAGCGGCGTGCGGATCAGTTTGCATACGTTGGTCAAATTCTGTATGATTCGCCGCCTTTGGTGTACTTTACGCCAAAGAACTTACAATCAACATCGCGTGGTGTCTGGCGTTAGGGCTGGAAGAGCGACGCGGCCTTAACTGAGGTTCTCCCATGAAAAAAGATATTCACCCGAAATACGAAATGATTACTGCAAACTGTTCTTGCGGTAACTCTATCCAGATCCGCTCTACCGTGGGTCACGATCTGAACCTGGACGTGTGCGGCAAATGCCACCCGTTCTACACTGGTAAGCAGCGTGATGTTGCAACCGGTGGCCGTGTTGACCGCTTCAACAAGCGTTTCAGCATCCCGGGCGCTAAATAAGCATCCAGAAAAAACCGCCTACGGGCGGTTTTTTTGTGCCTGTTATATCCCTTCTGAATAAATCACACCTGGATATTTTTATCTAAAATAATTAATTACGCATCATTGTATTAAAATATTTGTCTGATGTATTCTTTAACGGATAGTGAACTGCATCTCTCATTTCTTTAATTCTTTGCCACCTTTTAATGAGTGTGTCAAAAATTAAAAGGTTTCTCTCGTTTCGTAAAATTACACTTCGCCCGTCATACATTCTTATTCGCCATTACGACAAGGTGGCTTTCAGGGCGCATTTACTTCGAGGGAACTGTTATGAAATTGAAGCAAGTCTTATTTGTGCTTCCGTTAATATCGTGCGCGGCGCAGGCGGGATATGTGGATTACCGACACGAGTATTACGACGATGGGCGTAACTATGACCGTGTATACATGTCACACCGCTTTGGCACCGGCTTTGGCGTAGCGGTTGAGGCGGTATCGCGCTCCGATAACAAGCAGTCTAACGACGCGCTTAATAATATGGAAAGTAACAGCAACGAATATACCGCAAGCTATCAATTTACCTGGCAAGGTTTTATATGGCAGCCGGGCGTCGCCGTTGAAATGGGTGATGACATGGCCATCTATAAGCCTTATCTGCGCGTACAGTATAATATTAATGACAGCTGGTGGACGGCGTTTCGTTATCGTACGGAGTACACTCGCCGTAATGCTGACGGTAAAGATGACCGTATGGTTTATCGTCCGGAAGTGTGGTTAGGTTATAATATTGATAGCTGGATGTTCGAGTTAAACGGCATTTATAAATTCGCCGATAACGAAGACCTGTATAACAATAAAAAAGAAGATTACGAATATAACTTCCGCGTGGCGTATAACATCGACTCGTGGATCCCGTTTATCGAAGTGGGCAATGTCTCTTCCGGCTATAACACCGCGACCAGCGACGATCGCCAGACGCGTCTGCGCGTGGGTTTAGGCTACAACTTCTAAAAACTATCCCGCTGAGTCACCTCAGCGGGATCACACCGCAGTTAGTATTCCCACGTCTCCGGGTCAATACCCAGTTCACGCATGATTACTTTCGCCTCTTCCGGGATTTCGTCACTACGCTCTTTGCGCAGATCGTCATCGTTCGGCAACGGTTGACCGGTAAACGCATGCAGAAACGCTTCGCACAGCAGTTCGCTGTTGGTTGCGTGGCGCAGGTTATTCACCTGACGACGCGTACGTTCATCGGTGAGGATCTTCAACACCTTCAGAGGAATGGAAACCGTAATTTTCTTTACTTGCTCACTCTTCTTACCGTGCTCAGCGTATGGGCTGATATATTCGCCGCTCCATTCAGCCATGAGATACCTTTAATCCTCTCAGTCATTTATTTAAAGGTGCAAAACCGGTAACCACCCGTTTTGAACCGCAATCTTGCTTAGTTTACCGTAGAGACGATACCGTGGCACGGATATTGCCGCTGCAGCGTGCACTAAAGCATATAATTTTAACGGCTATTTGCGCATTGCTCAATCTATACGCAAAGAAGTTTAGATGTCCAGATGTATTGACGTCCATACTTTCAGTGTTTACTCTGGTGCCTGACTTTTCACCTCATTCGCCAGGAAGCCCTCACCATGACGCGTAAACAGGCCACTATCGCAGTGCGTAGCGGATTAAATGATGACGAGCAGTACGGCTGCGTTGTCCCGCCCATTCATCTTTCCAGTACTTACAACTTCACCGGATTTAATGAACCCCGCGCGCATGATTACTCGCGTCGTGGCAACCCTACGCGTGACGTGACCCAGCGCGCGCTGGCCGAACTGGAAGGTGGCGCAGGTGCTGTGTTAACCAACACGGGGATGTCCGCCATTCACCTGGTGACCACCGTGTTCCTGAAACCAGGCGACCTGCTGGTTGCGCCGCACGATTGCTACGGCGGCAGCTATCGCCTGTTTGATAGCCTGGCGAAACGCGGCTGCTATCGCGTATTGTTTGTCGATCAAAACGACGAACAGGCGCTGAAACAGGCGCTGGCAGAGAAACCGAAGCTAGTTCTGGTAGAAAGTCCAAGCAATCCATTGTTGCGCGTTGTCGATATTGCGAAAATTTGTCAGCTCGCAAGGGATGCGGGAGCGATAAGTGTAGTGGATAATACGTTCCTCAGTCCGGCCCTTCAGAACCCACTCGCACTGGGTGCCGATCTGGTATTGCATTCATGCACTAAATATCTGAACGGCCATTCTGACGTGGTAGCAGGCGTGGTGATTGCCAAAGATCCGGATGTTGTCACCGAACTGGCATGGTGGGCCAATAATATTGGCGTCACCGCAGGCGCCTTCGACAGCTACCTGCTGTTGCGCGGTATCCGCACGCTGTCGCCGCGCATGGACGTGGCGCAGCGCAATGCTCAGGCGATTGTCGACTTCCTGAAAACCCAGCCGCTGGTGAAGAAGCTGTATCACCCGTCGCTGCCGGAAAATCAGGGGCACGAGATTGCCGCGCGCCAGCAGAAAGGGTTTGGCGCGATGTTAAGTTTTGAACTGGACGGTGACGAGCAAACGCTGCGTCGCTTCCTGAGCGGGCTGTCATTGTTTACGCTGGCGGAATCTTTAGGTGGGGTTGAAAGCTTGATCTCCCACGCCGCGACCATGACGCACGCAGGAATGGCACCCGAAGCACGTGCCGCCGCCGGTATTTCTGAGACGCTGTTGCGGATCTCAACCGGTATTGAAGATTCTGAAGATTTAATTGCCGATCTGGAAAATGGCTTCCGGATCGCAGCCAAGGGGTAATCATGAGTGTGATAGCGCAGGCAGGGGCGAAGGGTCGTCAACTGCACAAGTTTGGTGGTAGTAGTCTTGCTGATGTGAAATGTTACCTGCGTGTCGCAGGGATCATGACGGAATATTCACAGCCGGGTGACATGATGGTTGTCTCGGCGGCGGGCAGTACCACCAACCAGTTGATTAGCTGGCTGAAACTGAGCCAGACCGATCGCCTTTCTGCGCATCAGGTGCAACAGTCCTTACGTCGTTACCAGAGCGAGCTGATTGCTGGCTTGCTGCCTGCGGACGTAGCGGACGGGCTGATCAGCGCCTTCACGCATGACCTTGAGCGTCTGGCCGCCCTGCTGGACAGCGGCATTACCGATGCGGTGTATGCCGAAGTGGTGGGGCACGGTGAAGTGTGGTCCGCGCGCCTGATGGCTGCGGTTCTGCAACACCTGGGTGTGGACGCCGCCTGGCTCGACGCGCGTGATTTCCTGCGCGCCGAACGCGCCGCGCAACCACAGGTGGATGAAGGCCTATCCTACCCGCTGCTGCAACAGCTGCTGGTGCAGCATCCGGGTAAACGCATTGTGGTTACCGGCTTTATCAGCCGCAGCAACGCGGGTGAAACCGTGCTGCTGGGCCGTAACGGCTCCGACTACTCGGCAACGCAAATCGGTGCGCTGGCGGGCGTGTCCCGCGTCACCATCTGGAGCGACGTGGCCGGTGTTTACAGCGCGGACCCGCGCAAAGTAAAAGATGCCTGCCTGCTGCCGCTGCTGCGCCTGGATGAAGCCAGCGAACTGGCGCGTCTGGCCGCACCAGTGCTGCACGCGCGCACCCTGCAGCCGGTTTCCGGCAGTGATATCGACCTCCAGCTGCGCTGCAGCTACACCCCGGACCAAGGCTCCACGCGCATTGAGCGCGTGCTGGCGTCCGGTACCGGGGCGCGTATTGTCACCAGCCACGACGACATCTGCCTGATTGAATTCCAGGTTCCTGCGGGCCAGGACTTCAGGCTGGCGCATAAAGAGATCGACACGATCCTGAAACGCGCCCAGGTGCGTCCGCTGGCCGTGGGTGTTCACAATGACCGCCAGCTGCTGCAGTTCTGCTATACCGCAGAAGTGGCGGACAGCGCCCTGAAAATTCTGGATGAAGCCGGCCTGCCGGGCGAGCTTCGCCTGCGTCAGGGGCTGGCGCTGGTGGCGATGGTGGGCGCGGGCGTCACCCGTAACCCGCTGCACTGCCACCGCTTCTGGCAGCAGCTGAAAGGCCAGCCGGTGGAATTTACCTGGCAATCGGAAGAGGGCATTAGCCTGGTGGCCGTTCTGCGCAAAGGGCCAACCGAAAGCCTGATTCAGGGTCTGCATACCTCGCTGTTCCGCGCGGAAAAACGCATCGGCCTGGTGCTGTTTGGTAAAGGCAACATCGGTTCCCGCTGGCTGGAGCTGTTTGCCCGCGAACAGGTCACGCTTTCGGCGCGTACCGGGTTCGAATTCATTCTCGCAGGCGTGGTGGACAGCCGCCGCAGCCTGCTGAACTACGAAGGGCTGGATGCCAGCCGCGCGCTTGCCTTCTTTAATGATGAAGCCGTCGAGCAGGATGAAGAGTCGCTGTTCCTGTGGATGCGTGCGCACCCGTATGACGATCTGGTGGTGCTGGACGTTACCGCCAGCGAACAGCTTGCCGATCAGTATCTTGATTTCGCCAGCCACGGTTTCCACGTCATCAGCGCCAACAAGCTGGCGGGGGCAAGCAGCACCGACAAATACCGCCAGATCCACGACGCGTTTGAAAAAACCGGTCGTCACTGGCTGTATAACGCCACCGTGGGTGCGGGCCTGCCGGTAAACCACACCGTGCGCGACCTGATTGAAAGCGGCGACAGCATTCTGGCGCTGAGCGGTATCTTCTCCGGTACGCTCTCCTGGCTGTTCCTGCAGTTTGACGGCACCGTACCGTTCACCGACCTGGTGGATCAGGCGTGGCAGCAGGGCTTAACGGAACCCGATCCGCGCGTTGACCTCTCCGGTAAAGACGTGATGCGCAAGCTGGTGATCCTGGCGCGTGAAGCGGGTTATGACATCGAACCGGATTCCGTCCGCGTCGAGTCGCTGGTGCCTGCCGGTTGTGAAGAAGGTTCTGTGGACCATTTCTTTGAAAATGGGGAAGAGCTTAACGAGCAGATGGTGCAGCGTCTGGAAGCCGCGAACGAGATGGGGCTGGTGCTGCGATACGTGGCGCGTTTCGAGGCCAACGGAAAAGCGCGAGTCGGTGTCGAGGCGGTGCGTCCTGAACATCCGCTGGCGGCGCTGCTGCCGTGCGATAACGTCTTCGCCATCGAAAGCCGCTGGTACCGTGATAACCCGCTGGTGATCCGCGGTCCGGGCGCCGGGCGCGACGTTACCGCCGGGGCCATCCAGTCCGACATCAACCGTCTGGCTAAGCTGCTGTAAAAACTCAATTTCCCTCTCCCTGTGGGAGAGGGTTAGGGTGAGTGCAGTCTAATGCACTCACCCCCATCATGAATTTCCCTCATCTTCCCTGAGCAAACCTCACCGTTATTGTTGATTATTTCTATTGACGTCCCTCCGCTTTTCCGTCATTTTTACATCTGGACGTCTAAACGTATAGAAGTTCACAACACAACAGATAATGACACGCGATTGATAGGGGTAGGGTATGAGCTTTTTTCACGCCAACCAGCGGGAAGCACTGAACCAGAGCCTGGCCGAAGTAAACGGCCAGATTAACGTCTCTTTTGAATTTTTCCCGCCGCGCACCAGTGAAATGGAGCAAACCCTGTGGAGCTCTATCGATCGTCTCAGCAGCCTGAAACCGAAGTTTGTCTCCGTGACCTACGGTGCGAACTCCGGCGAGCGTGACCGTACCCACAGCATCATTAAAGGCATCAAAGATCGTACCGGTCTGGAAGCGGCGCCGCATCTCACCTGTATCGACGCCACCCGCGACGAGCTGCGTGCCATCGCCCAGGATTACTGGAATAACGGCATTCGGCATATTGTTGCGCTGCGCGGCGATCTGCCGCCGGGCAGCGGTAAGCCGGACATGTATGCCGCCGATCTGGTTGGGCTGTTGAAGGGCGTGGCTGACTTTGATATCTCCGTTGCCGCCTATCCTGAGGTTCATCCGGAAGCGAAAAGCGCCCAGGCGGATCTGCTTAACCTCAAGCGTAAGGTGGATGCCGGCGCGAACCGCGCCATTACCCAGTTCTTCTTTGATGTAGAAAGCTATCTGCGCTTCCGTGACCGCTGCGTTTCCGCGGGCATCGACGTTGAAATTATCCCGGGTATTCTGCCGGTCTCTAACTTCAAACAGGCGAAGAAATTTGCTGATATGACCAATGTGCGTATTCCGCTTTGGATGTCTAAAATGTACGAGGGGCTGGACGATGACCCGGAAACACGCAAGCTGGTGGGCGCAAACATCGCGATGGACATGGTGAAGATCTTAAGTCGTGAAGGGGTGAAGGATTTCCACTTCTACACGCTGAACCGTGCTGAGATGAGTTACGCCATATGCCACACGCTCGGCGTTAGACCAGGCGTGTAACAAAAAAGAGCCCTCTTCGGAGGGTTTTTTGATTTATAAGGGTTTTATTTTCCTGCCATATCAGCAATGCTGCCTTTAACGTACAAAACTCATGTATTTTCCATGGGAAATTAAACGGATTTAACTATCGAATCTGTGGGTTATCTCAACTATACCTTATCAAAAAGGGCGTATATCGTAACGGTAACACTGTAAAAGGGAGCATAGCGATGAGCACGTCAGACGAGACCAATAAAGCGGCATCAGTCGGCAAATGCCCGTTCCATCAGGGCGGCGTCGATCACAGCGCGGGCGCAGGTACAGGCAGCCGCGACTGGTGGCCAAAACAACTCCGCATCGATCTTCTTAACCAACATTCCAATCGTTCGAACCCGCTGGGTGAAGACTTCGACTACCGCAAAGAATTCAGCAAACTTGATTACTCTGCCCTTAAAGGCGACCTTAAAGCGCTCTTAACCGACTCTCAGCCGTGGTGGCCAGCCGACTGGGGCAGCTACGCGGGCCTGTTTATCCGCATGGCGTGGCACGGCGCGGGTACCTATCGCTCCGTTGACGGGCGCGGCGGGGCAGGACGCGGTCAACAGCGCTTTGCGCCGCTGAACTCCTGGCCGGATAACGTGAGCCTGGATAAAGCGCGCCGTCTGCTGTGGCCCATCAAGAAAAAATACGGACAAAAAATTTCCTGGGCTGACCTGTTTATCCTCGCGGGTAACGTGGCGCTGGAGAATTCGGGCTTCCGCACCTTTGGTTTCGGTGCCGGGCGTGAAGACGTCTGGGAACCGGATCTGGACGTGAACTGGGGTGATGAAAAAGCCTGGCTGACCCACCGCGATCCGGAAGCGCTGGCGAAGCGTCCTCTGGCCGCCACCGAAATGGGCCTGATCTACGTGAACCCGGAAGGGCCAAACGCCAGCGGTGAACCGCTGTCAGCGGCGGCAGCGATTCGCGCGACCTTCGGCAACATGGGCATGAACGATGAAGAGACCGTGGCGCTGATTGCAGGTGGTCACACCCTCGGCAAGACTCACGGCGCGGGTGAAGCCACCCACGTGGGTACCGACCCGGAAGCCTCACCAATTGAAGCGCAGGGCCTGGGCTGGGCCAGCACGCTCGGCACGGGCGTGGGCGCTGATGCCATTACCTCCGGTCTGGAAGTCATCTGGTCACAAACCCCGACGCAGTGGAGCAACTACTTCTTCGAGAACCTGTTCAAATACGAATGGGTGCAGACCCGCAGCCCGGCAGGGGCGATTCAGTTTGAAGCCGTTGATGCGCCGGAAATCATGCCCGATCCGTTCGACCCGTCGAAAAAACGCAAGCCGACCATGCTGGTCACCGACCTGACGCTGCGTTTTGACCCGGAATTCGAAAAGATTTCCCGCCGTTTCCTGAACGATCCGCAGGCCTTCAACGAAGCCTTCGCGCGCGCGTGGTTCAAACTGACCCACCGTGATATGGGGCCAAAATCGCGTTACCTTGGCCCGGAAGTGCCGAAAGAAGATCTGATTTGGCAGGACCCGCTGCCGCAGGCGGTGTTCAACCCGTCGAAAGAAGACATTGAAAGCCTGAAGGCGGAAATTGCGGCGTCCGGTCTGTCCGTCAGCGAGCTGGTTTCTGTGGCCTGGGCGTCGGCATCGACCTTCCGCGGCGGCGACAAACGTGGCGGCGCCAACGGTGCGCGTCTGGCGCTGGCGCCTCAGCGTGACTGGGATGTGAACGCCGCGGCGGTTCGCGCGTTACCGGCGCTCGAAGCTATCCAGCGCACCACCAACAAAGCCTCTCTGGCCGATATCATCGTGCTGGCGGGCGTGGTAGGCGTTGAGCAGGCCGCAAAAGCGGCGGGCGTGTACGTCACCGTGCCGTTCACGCCGGGCCGCGTGGATGCGCGTCAGGATCAGACGGATATCGAGATGTTTAACCTGCTCGAACCGATTGCCGATGGTTTCCGCAACTACCGTGCGCAGGTGGATGTGTCCACTACGGAGTCGCTGCTGGTTGATAAAGCCCAGCAGCTGACGCTGACCGCGCCGGAGCTGACGGTGCTGATTGGTGGCCTGCGCGTGCTGGGTGCCAACTTTGATGGCAGCAAGAACGGCGTGTTCACCAACCGTGAGGGCGTGCTGAGCACTGATTTCTTCGTGAATCTGCTGGATATGAACACCCAGTGGAAGGCGACCGACGAATCCAATGAGCTGTTTGCCGGAAGCGATCGCGCCAGCGGTGAAGTGAAATATACCGCCACCCGCGCCGATCTGGTCTTCGGTTCTAACGCCGTCCTGCGCGCGCTGGCAGAGGTTTATGCCAGCGATGATGCGCATGAGAAGTTCGTTCGCGACTTCGTTGCCGCATGGGCGAAGGTAATGGATTTGGATCGGTTTGACGTGAAGTAACCCTTGTGCCGGGTGGCGGCTACGCCTTACCCGGCCTGCAAATTAAAATGCCATGTAGGCCGGGTAAGCGCAGCGCCACCCGGCTTTTTTATTACTCCCACTCCTGCAGGAATCGCTGTCCATACTGGTCTGCCACCAGCAGTGCCGCATAGACCTGATCCGGCGTGACGCCGCCGGGCATGTTGTGGATGGTTTCTCCTTCCGCACAGGACGCTTCGGCGATCAGACGCATTTTGGCCGGAATATCCTCTTTGATGTTCAGCTGTGCCAGCGTGATTGGCAGCCCAACGCTGTGGCAAAGCGCCGCGACGGTTTCAATTTCTTCTACCGGCGCATTTTCCAGCACCAGCTGCGTCAGGGTACCAAACGCCACTTTCTCCCCATGATAGAAGTGATGCGCGTCCGGTACCGCCGTCATACCGTTATGAATAGCGTGTGCCGCCGCCAGCCCGCCGCTTTCAAAGCCGACGCCGCTGAGATAGGTGTTGGCTTCGATAATGCGTTCCAGCGCAGGCGTCACCACATGCTGTTCCGCCGCCAGCATCGCTTTTTCACCCTCTTCAACCAGCGTGTTGTAGCACAGCTCCGCGAGCGCCAGTGCCGCCTGGGTGCATTTACCCCCGGCCATGGTGGTCGCACCGCTGCGCGAGCAGGCGCGTGCTTCAAACCAGGTCGCCAGCGCGTCGCCAATCCCGGCGGCCAGCAGACGTGCAGGCGCACCTGCTACCACTTTCGTATCCACAATGACCATGTTCGGGTTGTGTGGCAGCATCAGGTAGCGATCGAACTCGCCGCTGTCGGTGTAAATAACGGAAAGGGCGCTGCACGGCGCGTCGGTGGAGGCAATAGTCGGCGCAATGGCGACCGGCACGTTCATAAAGTGGGCCAGCGCTTTGGCGGTATCCAGCGTTTTCCCGCCCCCAATACCCAGCACCGCCAGGCAGTCGGCGCTATCGGCCAGTCTTTTCAGCCGATCGATTTCATTTTGTGAACACTCGCCGCCAAACGGCGCGATTTCGGCATGCAGTTCAGCTTTTTTAAAACTTTGTCGTAGGGTTTCTTCGGCAAAACCCAGCACAAATTTATCGCCGACGACCAGCCAGCGGTTGGCCAGCGGTTTCAGATAGTCGCCGAGACGGGTCAGTACGTCAGCGCCCTGGATATATTTCCCCGGCGATTGAATGATACGGTCCATAACAGTTCTCCCTTAGAGGTTGAGGTTACCAAACGCGTTTTTCCAGTCCTGCTCGAACTTCTCTATGGCTGACTCTACCGCCGGTGTGCCGAGCATGTGTTGCGCTACGTCTAAGGGAAGCGTGATTGCTTCACATCCTGCCAACAGGCAGTCCAGCGCCTGACGCGGCGTTTTGAAGCTGGCGGCCAGCACCTTGCTTTCCGGCGCGTGCAGTTCCAGCAGGGACTGCAGTTCCTGAACCATGCGAATGCCGTCACCGCCCTGCGCGTCGACGCGGTTTACATACGGCGCGACATATTTCGCCCCTGCGAGTGCGGCGAGCAGGCCCTGCGCCGCGCTGTAAACGGCGGTGCCCAGTGTGGTTATCCCCTCTTTTTTCAACGCTTTAATTGCGATAAGCCCCTGAGCCGTCACCGGGATTTTCACCACAATGCCCGGAATGGCGTTACTCAGACGTTTGGCTTCTGCCACCATGCCTTCGGCATCGCGGCTCATGGTTTGAGCAAACAGCGTGCCTTCCGGCCCGATGGCTTGTTGCAGGCGCGGCAGCACGTCCCAGATGGATTCACGGCTGGCGGCAATGATGCTCGGGTTGGTGGTGACGCCCGCGATGGGAAAGATGCGCGCCAGGCGTTCTACTTCCGCCACGTTGGCGGTATCCAGGTACAGTTCCATTATTTTTCCTTAAGTCAGAAAGGTTGAATAAAGGATACGGCGCACCCAGGCGCGGCGAATACAGGTCAATTTTGCCAAATACTGGACAAATGTAATGTCCTTAGCGAAGTGAGAGAGCGATCACAATGCTACTTTTTGGCGATCAGCTGGCTGTGGTACTGGCGTCGATATTCGGAAGGGGAACGTTCGGTGTGCTTGCGAAAGAGACGGCAAAAGTAGTTGCTGTCCGTAAATCCGCAGCGTGTGGCGATATCTTTAATTTTGAGGTCGTAGCCTTTCAGCAGCTGACGCGCATGTTCCAGGCGCGTTTTTGTTAAATATTCATTGAATCCGACGCTGCCGACTTTCTGGAATAGATGGGAAAGGTAGTTTGGTGAGATGTAGAACGCCTGTGCCACGGATTCGCGAGTTAACAAAGAGGCATAATTTTCTTCGATATAGCTCCGAACGGCTTCGAACAGCGCCCTGCTGCGGCTGTCGGTGTGAATTTCGCTGCCAAGCAGATCCCGGCAGTGGCTGAGCAGGCTTAAAACTACCAGCTTTGCTGTGTCTTGTTCCTCAGGCTGCATCTGTAATTCGGTGAGCGTTTGCAGAAGAAAAGCCCCCGTTCGCGGGCCACGTCGGGCAACCTGGAGTTGTTGTAAGAGCACATTGTCACGCTGTAACTCGATTGTAAGCTGCTGCTTACCGAAATGTATGCTCAGGACGTGAGGCGCAGGATGCGTGATTTGTCCAAAAAAAGAAAAAAACGCCTCGCAGGGAGTGCCAAGGGTAATGCCGAGGCAGGGAGAGGTTCGGGGATGCTGTTCAGCCAGCGCTGAGAAACGAATCTGACCCAGCGGTAACGTGCGGTTCACCAGGTTAGTCAAAATCTGGGTGATATCGGAATGCATAAGGAGACTACCGAAATTTGCCGGGTGGCGCTAACGCTTACCCGGCCTACTTATCGTAGGCCCGTGCAAGCGCAGCGCCGCCGGGCGTAAAGCATTAGCCGGTGTTACGCATACCCGCCGCAACGCCCGCAATCGTCACCATCAGCGCCTGTTCAACGCGTGGATCCGGCTCTTTCCCTTCTTCTTCCGCCAGACGCGAACGGTGCAGCAGCTCTGCCTGCAGGACGTTCAGCGGGTCGGTGTAGATGTTACGCAGCTGGATAGACTCGGCAATCCACGGCAGGTCCGCCATCAGGTGTGAGTCGTTGGCGATATCCAGCACCACTTTGATGTCGCCTTCCAGCAGTTCGCGCAGTTCTTTACCCAGCGCCCACAGCTCTGGCTTCACCAGGCGCTGATCGTAGTATTCCGCCAGCCAGAGGTCAGCTTTCGAGAAGACCATCTCCAGCATTCCCAGACGGGTAGAGAAGAACGGCCAGTCGCGACACATGGTCTCCAGCTCGCTCTGTTTGCCGTCTTCCACCACTTTTTGCAGTGCGGCACCGGCACCCAGCCAGGCGGGCAGCATCAGACGGTTCTGCGTCCAGGCAAAGATCCACGGGATTGCACGCAGAGACTCTACGCCGCCGGTCGGTCGACGTTTTGCAGGACGTGAGCCCAGCGGCAGTTTACCCAGCTCCTGTTCAGGCGTGGCTGAACGGAAGTAAGGCACGAAATCTTTGTTTTCACGCACGTAGCCGCGGTACAGATCGCAGGAGATAGCCGACAGCTCGTCCATGATGTGGCACCAGGAGGCTTTCGGCTCCGGCGGTGGCAGCAGGTTCGCTTCCAGGATCGCGCTGGTATAAAGCGACAGGCTGCTGATGGTCACTTCCGGCAGGCCGTACTTGAAGCGGATCATCTCACCCTGCTCGGTCACGCGCAGGCCGCCTTTCAGGCTTCCCGGCGGCTGTGACAGCAGTGCCGCGTGTGCTGGCGCGCCGCCACGGCCAATTGAGCCACCGCGTCCGTGGAACAGGGTCAGCTCGATACCGGCTTTTTCGCAGGTTTTGATGAGTGCATCCTGCGCCTGATACTGCGCCCAGGATGCCGCCATCACGCCCGCATCTTTCGCGGAGTCGGAATAGCCGATCATTACCATCTGTTTGCCCTGAATAAAGCCGCGATACCAGTCGATGTTCAGCAGCTGGCTCATCACGTCGTTGGCGTTGTTCAGGTCGTCGAGAGTTTCAAACAGCGGGGCGACCGGCAGGGCGTAGTCGATTCCCGCTTCTTTCAGCAGGAGGTGGACGCCCAGCACGTCGGATGGGGTTTTCGCCATGGAGATCACATAGGCGGCGACCGATCCTTTCGGTGCGTCCACGATCGCTTTACAGGTGTTGAGCACTTCGCGGGTATCGTTGCTTGGCTCCCAGTTGCGCGGCAGCAGAGGGCGCTTGGAGTTCAGCTCGCGGATCAGGAACGCCTGCTTGTCAGCTTCGGACCAGCTTTCATAGTCACCGATGCCGAGATAGCGGGTCAGCTCGCCCAGCGCTTCGGTATGACGGGTACTTTCCTGACGCACGTCGATACGCACCAGCGGCACGCCAAAACACTTCACGCGACGCAGGGTGTCGAGCAGTTCGCCGTTGGCGATGATGCCCATCCCGCAGGCCTGCAGCGATTTATAACAGGCGTAAAGCGGCTCCCAGAGCTGTTCGTTCTGGCTGAGCAGGCCTTCTGGTTTTGGCAGGCGCTGGCCTTTCAGGCGCGCTTCCAGCCAGGCCTGAGTGGCCATCAGCTGACCACGCAGCTTTTTCATCAGGAAACGGTACGGCTCGCTGGCGCCTTCTTCGCCGGCCAGCGCGCGCAGTTCCGGCGTCGCTTCAACCATCGACAGCTCGGAGATCAGCACCTGAATGTCTTTCAGGAACAGGTCGGTCGCTTTCCAGCGGCTCAGCAGCAGGACGTGGCGGGTGATTTCTGCGGTAACGTTCGGGTTGCCGTCGCGGTCGCCGCCCATCCAGGAGGTGAAGCGAACCGGCACGAAATCGACCGGCAGACGGTAGCCCAGGTTCGCTTCCAGCTGTTCGTTCAGCTCGCGCAGGTAGTTTGGTACCCCTTCCCACAGGCTGTTTTCCACCACCGCAAAGCCCCATTTGGCTTCGTCGACCGGGCTTGGGCGATGCTTACGAATTTCATCGGTGTGCCAGGACTGGGCAATCAGCTGGCGCAGACGGCGCATCAGCTGGTTGCGTTCATAGTCGGCAATGTCTTTGTTATCCAGCTGCTTCAGGCAGTTGTTCACTTCCACCATTTTGTGGATCAGGGTGCGACGGGTAATCTCGGTTGGGTGAGCGGTCAGTACCAGCTCCAGCGAAAGCGACTCCACCGCTTTTTTGATGGTGGCTTCGTTGAGGTCGGGCTGGTCTTTCAGTTTACGAAGGGTGCGGGCAATGACTTCCGGGTTGCTGGCCGCTTCGCCGTTTGGCGAAATGCTGTGGTATTGCTCAGCGGTGTTGGCCAGGTTCAGGAACTGGCTGAAGGCGCGCGCAACGGGCAGCAGCTCATCGTTAGAGAGGTTCTGCAAGGTGGTGAGCAGCTCCTGACGACTGGCCTCGTTACCGGCACGGGAAGATTTAGACAGCTTGCGGATGGTTTCAACGCGGTCGAGGATGTTTTCCCCCAACGCATCTTTGATGGTATCTCCAAGCACTTTGCCGAGCATACTGACATTACTACGCAACGCGGAATATTGTTCGTTCATAAAAACCCAGTCACCCCATCATTTTTGTTTATGCCCATGTGAAAATCTTTTGGACATTATTTTGTCATCTCCCTTTATAAAGCCACGTAAAACCCCCGTCGTCAATTGCTGCGAAAACGGTTCAGCAAACGAATAAATGTGGGCAATTTACGAAATTTAATTCGCATTGCGTCAGATAAGAGATGCTTATGGAAATGTGACGAAGATCGCGGGATTTACTCCCCTCATCCTGCCCTCTCCCCAAAGGGGAGAGGGTGTTCAAATTCCCTCTCCCCTTTGGGGAGAGGGTTAGGGTGAGGGGCAGTTTTTAATGCCAGCAGAAGTGATGCACAACCTGGGTAATCAGTTCGCGGGTGGGTTTGATAAAGCGGGTTTCCAGATATTCATCCGGCTGGTGCGCCTGGTTGATGGAGCCTGGGCCAAGAACCAGCGTCGGGCAAAGCGTCTGAATAAACGGCGCTTCGGTGCAGTAGTTCACCACGTCGGTTTTCTGGCCGAGCAGCTTTTCTACCACGTCGACCAGCTGATGGTCCGGCGGGCATTCGTAACCCGGGATGGGCGGATGCAGTTCGGAGACCGTCAGGCGACCCGGCCAGCGTTCGCTCACCGGGGCCAGCGCCTCATTCAGCAGGCCGTCGAGATCGCTCAGGGTCATGCCCGGCAGCGGGCGAATATCCATGTGCAGTTCGCAGCAGGCGCAGATGCGGTTGGAGGCATCGCCGCCGTGCAGGCTGCCGAGGTTCAGCGTCGGGTACGGCACGGTGAACGCCTCATAGTGGTAACGCTCTTTCAGATCGTCGCGCAGGGTCATGATGCGGCCGATGGCGTCATGCATCAGCTCAATGGCGTTCACGCCGCGCGCCGGATCGCTGGAGTGGCCGGACTGGCCGAGCACGCGCACGGCGGTAGAGATATGGCCTTTATGCGCGCGAATCGGCTGCAGAGATGTCGGCTCGCCGATGATCGCGCAATCCGGGCGAATCGACGTGTTTTCAGAGAAGTAGCGCGCGCCCGCCATGCTGGTCTCTTCATCAGCGGTCGCCAGAATGTAGAGCGGTTTTTTCAGCTTCGTCACGTCCACGTCACGCAGCGCGTCGAGGATAAAGGCGAAGAAGCCTTTCATGTCGGCGGTGCCCAGACCGTAGAGCTTGTTGTCGTGCTCGGTCAGGGTGAACGGATCGCGCGTCCAGCGGCCATCGTCGAACGGCACGGTGTCGGTATGACCGGCCAGCAGCAGGCCGCCCGCACCGGTTCCGGTACTGGCGAGCAGGTTGAATTTGTGGCGAGTGCCGGGGACGGGCTGAACCTCAACGTTAAACCCAAGATCGCTAAACCAACCCGCCAGCAGATTGATTAAAGACTCATTGCTCTGATCCAGCGCTTCTTCCGTTGCGCTGATAGACGGTGTGGCAATCAGGGCGCGGTAGATCTCGATAAATGGCGGTAAGTTCATTTTCATTGTTGACACACCTTAGGTCGTGATAGTATCAATATTCATGCAATAAATGTGAATAAAAATACATTAACGTTGAGCATAAAGGAACCCGATGTTGAATACGCTGATTGTAGGCGCTAGCGGTTATGCGGGCGCAGAGCTTGTAAGCTACGTGAATCGCCATCCACATATGACCATAACCGCTTTGACCGTGTCAGCGCAAAGCAATGATGCAGGAAAGTTAATTTCCGATTTGCATCCGCAGCTTAAGGGCCTGGTCGATCTGCCGCTGCAGCCCATGTCTGACATCAGCGAGTTTACTGACGGCGTCGACGTGGTGTTTTTAGCCACCGCACACGAGGTCAGCCACGACCTGGCGCCGCAGTTCCTGGCGGCTGGCTGCGTGGTCTTCGACCTCTCCGGCGCGTTCCGCGTTAACGACGGCGCGTTCTACGAAAAATATTACGGTTTCACCCATCAGCACCCTGATCTGCTTGAAAAAGCGGTGTACGGCCTGGCGGAGTGGAGCGCAGATAAACTGAAAGAAGCGGATCTGATTGCCGTTCCGGGCTGCTACCCGACGGCGGCGCAGCTTGCCCTGAAGCCGCTGATCGACGCGGGTCTGCTGGATCTGAACCAGTGGCCGGTGATCAACGCCACCAGCGGCGTGAGCGGTGCAGGACGCAAGGCGGCGATATCTAACAGCTTCTGCGAAGTGAGCCTTCAGCCGTATGGCGTGTTTAATCACCGTCATCACCCTGAGATCACAACGCATCTGGGCGCGGACGTCATTTTCACCCCGCACCTGGGCAGCTTCCCGCGTGGGATCCTCGAAACCATTACCTGTCGCCTGAAACCGGGCGTGACCAAAGAGCAGGTGAGCGAGGTCTTCACGCAGGCGTATGCGGACAAACCGCTGGTACGTCTGTACGACAAAGGCGTGCCGGCGCTGAAAAACGTGGTCGGTCTGCCGTTCTGCGATATCGGCTTTGCCGTTCAGGGTGAGCATCTCATCGTGGTGGCCGCAGAAGATAACTTACTGAAAGGCGCTGCCGCACAGGCAATGCAGTGTGCAAATATTCGTTTCGGTTTCCCTGAAACGCAGGCTCTTATTTAAGGTGTGATGATGAACCCATTAATTATCAAACTCGGTGGTGTACTGCTGGACAGCGAAGAAGCGCTGGAGCGTCTGTTTACCGCGCTGGTGAACTATCGCGAATCACACCAACGTCCACTGGTGATTGTGCACGGCGGCGGCTGCGTGGTGGATGAGCTGATGAAAGGTCTCAACCTGCCGGTGATCAAGAAAAACGGCCTGCGCGTGACGCCTGCGGATCAGATTGACATTATCACCGGTGCGCTGGCGGGTACGGCGAACAAAACCCTGCTGTCCTGGGCGAAGAAACACCACATTGCCTCCGTTGGCCTCTATCTGGGCGATGGCGACAGCGTAAAAGTGACCCAGCTCGACGAAGCGCTCGGTCATGTTGGACTGGCGCAGCCGGGTTCGCCTAAGCTGATTAACACGCTGCTGGAAGGCGGGTTCCTGCCGGTGGTGAGCTCTATCGGCGTGACCGAAGAGGGTGAGCTGATGAACGTTAACGCTGACCAGGCGGCAACCGCACTGGCGGCAACGCTGGGTGCGGACCTGATCCTGCTCTCCGACGTGAGCGGCATTCTGGACGGAAAAGGCCAGCGCATCGCAGAAATGACGGCAGAGAAAGCCGAGCAGCTGATTGCGCAGGGCATCATCACCGACGGCATGATCGTCAAAGTGAACGCCGCGCTGGATGCGGCACGCACGCTGGGTCGCCCGGTAGATATCGCCTCCTGGCGTCACGCGGAGCAGCTCCCGGCGCTGTTTAACGGCACGCCGATTGGCACGCGTATTTTAGCGTAATCGATTTAATGTTTTGTAGGCCCGGTAAGCGCAGCGCCACCGGGCAATGAAATTCAAAGATATTAAGGAAGCATGTTATGGCACTTTGGGGTGGGCGTTTTACACAGGCAGCGGATCAGCGGTTCAAACAGTTCAACGACTCTTTGCGCTTCGACTACCGCCTGGCCGAACAGGATATTGTCGGCTCTGTGGCCTGGTCCAAAGCGCTGGTGACGGTGGGCGTGCTGACCCCAGAGGAACAGCTGCAGCTGGAAGAGGCGCTGAACAATCTGCTGGAAGAAGTACGTCTGGATCCGCAGCAAATTCTGCAGAGCGATGCCGAAGATATTCACAGCTGGGTGGAAGGTAAACTGATCGACAAGGTCGGCCAGCTGGGTAAAAAGCTGCATACCGGCCGGAGCCGTAACGACCAGGTCGCCACCGATCTGAAGCTGTGGTGTAAGGATACCGTTGGCGAACTGCTGGCGGCGAACCGTCAGTTGCAGACCGCGCTGGTGGAGACCGCACAAAATAATCAGGACGCGGTGATGCCGGGTTATACCCACCTGCAGCGCGCGCAGCCGGTGACCTTTGCGCACTGGTGTCTGGCCTATGTAGAGATGCTGGCGCGTGACGAAAGCCGTCTGCAGGATACCCTGAAGCGTCTGGACGTCAGCCCGCTGGGCAGCGGCGCGCTGGCGGGTACCGCTTACGAAATCGACCGTGAACAGCTGGCAGGCTGGCTGGGCTTTGCCTCCGCAACCCGTAACAGCCTGGATAGCGTCTCCGATCGTGACCATGTGCTGGAACTGCTCTCTAACGCGTCTATCGGTATGGTGCACCTGTCGCGCTTTGCCGAAGATCTGATCTTCTTTAACTCTGGCGAAGCGGGCTTTGTTGAGCTGTCCGACCGCGTGACCTCAGGTTCATCCCTGATGCCGCAGAAGAAAAACCCGGACGCGCTGGAGCTGATCCGCGGGAAATGTGGCCGCGTGCAGGGCGCGCTGACCGGCATGATGATGACCCTGAAAGGGCTGCCGCTGGCGTACAACAAAGATATGCAGGAAGACAAAGAAGGGCTGTTCGACGCGCTCGACACCTGGCTGGACTGTCTGCATATGGGCGCGCTGGTGCTGGATGGCATTCAGGTGAAGCGTCCGCGCTGTCAGGAAGCGGCGCAGCAGGGCTATGCGAACTCGACCGAGCTGGCGGATTACCTGGTGGCGAAGGGCGTACCGTTCCGTGAAGCGCACCATATTGTCGGTGAAGCGGTGGTGGAAGCCATTCGTCAGGGTAAAGCCCTTGAAGAGCTGGCGCTTGCCGACCTGCAAAAATTCAGCGCGGCGATCGGGGAGGATGTATATCCGATTCTGGCGCTGCAGTCCTGCCTGGATAAGCGTGCGGCGAAAGGCGGCGTGTCGCCGAAGCAGGTGGCGCAGGCGATTGCGGATGCGAAAAACCGCCTGATTTGATGCCTGAAACGTCGGGTGGCGGCTTCGCCTTACCCGACCTACAAAACCCCAGCCCAACCCTGAGTTGGGCTTTTTTACGCAAAAAAAAAGCGGACCACGGGGTCCGCAAAAGTTCACGTTGGCTTTAGTTGTTCGAGTTTTGAGAGAAACTCGCTGACGGTGCGGGGACGTCAAGGGTCAAACACGTGCCGCCTCGTCTATGTGGTGTATTATTCAACAGAATGCTTGATAGGGATAATCGTTCGTTGCTATGCTATCTATCGCCATGAACTATCGTGGCGACGGAGGATGAATAATGAATATTCGTGATCTTGAATACCTGGTAGCGTTAGCCGAACATCGTCACTTTCGCCGCGCGGCAGATTCCTGCCACGTCAGCCAGCCCACGCTGAGCGGCCAGATCCGCAAGCTGGAAGACGAGCTGGGCGTGATGCTGCTGGAGCGCACCAGTCGTAAGGTTCTGTTCACACAGGCAGGTCTTCTGCTGGTGGATCAGGCGCGCACCGTGCTGCGCGAGGTCAAAGTGCTCAAGGAAATGGCAAGCCAGCAGGGGGAGGCCATGTCCGGCCCGCTGCATATTGGCCTGATCCCAACCGTTGGCCCGTACCTGTTACCGCACATCATTCCGATGCTGCACCAGACGTTCCCGAAACTCGAAATGTACCTGCACGAAGCGCAAACCCATCAGTTGCTGGCACAGCTGGACAGCGGCAAGCTCGACTGCGCCATTCTGGCACTGGTAAAAGAGAGTGAAGCCTTTATTGAAGTGCCGCTGTTCGATGAGCCAATGATGCTGGCGATCTATGAAGATCACCCGTGGGCGAACCGCGATCGCGTGCCGATGGCCGATCTGGCGGGTGAAAAGCTGCTGATGCTGGAAGATGGCCACTGCCTGCGCGATCAGGCGATGGGCTTCTGCTTCGAAGCGGGTGCGGATGAGGATACCCATTTCCGCGCAACCAGCCTGGAAACGCTGCGTAATATGGTCGCGGCGGGAAGCGGTATTACGCTGCTGCCTGCGCTGGCGGTACCGCACGAGCGTAAACGTGATGGCGTGGTTTATTTGCCGTGCATTAAACCAGAGCCGCGTCGTACGATTGGCCTGGTCTATCGCCCTGGGTCACCGCTGCGCAGCCGCTATGAGCAGCTGGCAGAGGCCATCCGTGGTGCGATGGATGGCCATTTTGACAGCGCGTTAAAACAGGCGGTTCAGGCCGTTTAGTGCCGCGACCCGATAGGCTTCCGCCATGGTCGGGTAGTTAAAGGTGGTGTTAACGAAGTACTCAATGGTGTTACCACCACCTTTCTGCTCCATGATGGCCTGGCCGATATGAATGATTTCCGCGGCGCGTTCACCAAAGCAGTGAATCCCGAGGATCTCTTTTGTCTCGCGATGGAACAGAATTTTCAGCGTTCCCACGCTCATCCCGACGATTTGCGCCCGCGCCAGATGTTTAAACTGCGCACGACCCACCTCGTAAGGCACTTTCATTGACGTCAGCTGCTGCTCGGTTTTCCCTACGGAACTGATTTCCGGGATGGTGTAGATGCCCGTCGGGATATCTTCAATCAGATGCGCCGTCGCTTCGCCTTTCACCAGCGCCTGAGCCGCAATGCGTCCCTGGTCGTAAGCGGCTGAGGCCAGGCTTGGGTAGCCAATGACGTCGCCGACCGCGTAAACGTGCGGCAGGGCGGTCTGATACATGCTGTTGACCTTCAGCTGACCGCGGCTGTCGGTTTCAAGCCCGATATTTTCCAGCTGCAGGGAATCGGTGTTGCCGGTACGGCCGTTGGCGTACAGGAGGCAGTCCGCTTTCAGCTTCTTGCCGGACTTGAGGTGCATGATCACCCCGTCGTCGCAGCCTTCGATCTTCTCGTACTCTTCGTTGTGGCGAATGACCACGCCGCTGTTCCAGAAGTGGTAGGAGAGGGAGTCCGACATCTCCTGATCGAGGAAGGCCAGCAGGCGGTCGCGAGTGTTGATCAGGTCAACTTTGACGTCCATTCCGCGGAAGATCGACGCATATTCGCAACCAATGACCCCTGCGCCATAGATAATGACGTGGCGGGGTTCATGGTGCAGGCTGAGAATCGAGTCGCTGTCGTAGACGCGCGGGTGCGAGAAGTCCACGTCGGCCGGATGGTACGGGCGTGAACCGCAGGCAATCACAAATTTTTCAGCGGTGATGGTTTCAACCGACCCGTCGTGGCATTCGAGTGCCAGGGTGTGTTCATCCACAAAATGCGCGTTGCCCTGCAAAATTTCACAGTGGTTACGCTCATAAAACCCCTGACGCATGCGCGTCTGCTGGTTAATGACGGTATCCGCGTGGTTCAGGATGTCGGCAAAGGAGGAACGAAGAAGTCGGGAGTGGTCGCTGTAAAGAGGGTTCTGGTTAAATTCGATAATGCGGCTAACGGCGTGGCGGAGGGCTTTCGAAGGGATGGTGCCCCAGTGGGTGCAACCGCCGCCGACATTATGGTAGCGCTCAATGACCGCTACTCTGGCTCCCTGTTTCACCAGACCCATAGCAGCGCCTTCGCCGCCGGGGCCGGAACCAATAACTATTGCGTCGTAATCGTAGGAATGTGGCATGGCAAGGCTTACCTGTTCTTATACATAAAAGCAACAGAATCATAACATCATTGCCAGAGTAACCCAATTATCGTTGTGCTTTTTTCCGGCAGTGGAGCACAAACCGCACGTAAACAATCATTCACAAAGCCAGGCAAACAGATTAATTTTATTCTCTGGTATAGTGCCATCAGGCCTTTGGAAGGATTCAACTATCGTGATGGGCGTAAGAGCACAACAAAAAGAGAAAACCCGGCGTTCGCTGGTGGAAGCCGCATTCAGTCAACTGAGTGCTGAGCGAAGTTTTGCCAGTTTGAGCCTGCGCGAAGTCGCACGTGAGGCCGGGATTGCGCCAACGTCCTTCTATCGTCACTTCCGTGATGTGGATGAACTGGGCCTGACCATGGTCGATGAGAGCGGTTTGATGCTGCGCCAGCTGATGCGCCAGGCGCGTCAGCGTATCGCCAAAGGGGGCAGCGTGATCCGTACCTCCGTGTCGACCTTTATGGAATTTATCGGCAATAACCCCAACGCGTTTCGTCTGCTTCTGCGTGAGCGTTCGGGCACGTCGGCGGCGTTTCGTGCCGCCGTCGCACGCGAAATTCAGCACTTCATCGCGGAACTTGCCGACTATCTTGAACTCGAAAACCATATGCCGCGTGCGTTTACCGAAGCACAGGCCGAGGCGATGGTGACGATTGTTTTCAGCGCAGGTGCCGAAGCGCTGGATGTCAGCATTGAACAACGCAAGCAGCTTGAAGAGCGACTGGTATTGCAGCTCAGGATGATCTCCAAAGGCGCGTACTACTGGTATCGCCGTGAACAAGAGAAACTGGCACATCAAACCGAAGAGTGAAGGTGAGTAATGAAACAGTCAGGTCAGGATAAAGGGACGCTGTTGCTGGCATTGATCGCTGGCTTATCCATTAATGGTACGTTCGCCGCTATTTTTAGCTCCATCGTGCCGTTTTCGATTTTCCCGCTGATTGCGCTGGTGCTGACGGTGTACTGCCTGCATCAACGCTACCTGAACCGCACCATGCCGGTGGGGTTACCGGGGCTGGCCGCCGCCTGCTTTATTCTGGGCGTATTGCTGTACAGCACGGTGGTGCGCGCGGAGTATCCGGATATCGGCTCTAACTTCTTCCCTGCGGTACTGTCTGTGGCGCTGGTGTTCTGGATTGGCTCGCGCATGCGTAGCCGTAAAAGCCAGTTACCAGAGTAAAGGTTTTTGACATTGTAGGCCGGATAAGCGAAGCGCCATCCGGCTTTTTTGGCAGGTGGCGCTTCGCTTACCTGCCCTACAAGGCCACATTACTTCGCCGTGAGCAGTACACCGCACTCCATATGGTGCGTATACGGGAACTGATCGAACAGCGCCAGACGTTCAACCTTGTGCGTCTGGCCTAACGTTTCCAGGTTCTTGCACAGCGTCTCCGGATTACAGGAGATGTACAAAATACGCGGGTACGCCTGCACCATCTTCTCGGTTTCGCTGTCCAGGCCACTGCGCGGCGGGTCGACAAAAATTGTCTCACACTGGTAGCTCTTCAGATCGATGCCTTCCAGACGGTTAAACTGGCGAACGCCGTTCATCGCCTGCGTGAACTCTTCTGCGGCCATACGAATGATCTGCACGTTGTCGATATGGTTGGCGGCAATGTTGTACTGCGCGGCGGCAACCGACGGTTTGGCGATTTCCGTTGCCAGGACGCGATCGAAGTTACGCGCCAGCGCCAGCGAGAAGTTGCCGTTACCGCAGTAGAGCTCAAGCAGATCGCCCGTTGATCCTTCCGTCGCCTTCAGCGCCCACTCCAGCATCTGCACGTTCATTGCAGCGTTCGGCTGGGTGAAGCTGTTCTCGACCTGACGATACACCATCTCTTTACCCGCCACCGGCAGACGCTCGTCGATGTAGTCCTGATCCAGCATGATTTTGGTTTTTGTCGCGCGGCCAATCAGGTGAACGTTGATGTTCTGCGCACGCAGCGCATCGCGCAGCGCTTCTGCCTGCTCGCGCCACTCGTCGTTCAGGGCTTTGTGGTACAGCAGGGAGACAATCGCCTGATTGCTTTGCGTGGTCAGGTAGTCAATCTGGAACAGCTTGTGGCGCAGTACCGGGTTGTTACGCACGCCGTCCATTATCAGCGTCATTAATTGGTTAATGAGCTCACTCGCTGCCGGGAAGCTGTCCACGCGGATACGGGACTTCGTCTGCTGATCGAAAATGATGTGGTACAGGTCGTCACCGTCATGCCAGATGCGAAACTCGGCACGCATGCGGTAGTGGCTGACAGGAGAGCGGAACACCTCGGGAACGGGCGCGTTGAAAGGCGTCATCATACTTTGCAGGCGGACAACTTTCTCTGCCAGCTGCGCGTCGTACTGTTCTGTCGGGAGGTGTTCTGGGGTCATGATGCGTCCTGAGTGATAAAGAATTACGCGGCGATTGTAGGGATTGTTCAGGGGATGTCCAGATTTAATGGCCAATAGCTGTCTGGACATCCATACGTGTCTAATTGTAGCATTCTGTTTCCGGTCTCCTGAGAGTGAAAAGGGAATCCAGTGTAAATCTGGAGCTGACGCGCAGCGGTAAAGACTGGCGGGATGAGCGTTGTAGACACTGTGAAAATGGGAAGTCTTCATCCTTATATAGCCACCTAGCCCGAAGACCTGCCGGGATCACGTCGCATTTGGTTTCATCATCGCGTGCTATCGATGAGGCCTGCGGCATCCTTCTTATATTGTGGATGCTTTAACAATGATTAAAAAAGTATCGCTGTTGACGGCGTTGTCCGTCACGGCATTTTCGGGCTGGGCGCAGGATAGCGCAGACTCGTTGGTGGTGACGGCAAATCGTTTTGAACAACCTGAAAAAACTATTCTGGCTGCAAACACGGTTGTTACGCGTGCCGATATTGACCGTTGGCAGTCAACCTCGCTCCTGGATGTTATGCGCCGCCTGCCCGGCGTGGATACGGCGCAAAGTGGTGGGATGGGGCAACTCTCTTCTCTCTTTATCCGTGGCACCAACTCCAGCCACGTCCTGATCCTTGTTGATGGGATCCGCCTTAACCAGGCGGGCGTCACGGGGTCGTCCGATCTCAGCCAGTTCCCAATCTCCCTGGTACAGCGAATCGAATATGTTCGTGGACCGCGTTCGGCGGTATACGGCTCAGACGCGATCGGTGGCGTCGTAAACATTATTACTACTCGTGCGAAGGACGGTACCACGCTGAATGCTGGCGTAGGCTCGCACGGCTACCAGAATTATGGTGGCAGTACTCAGCAAACACTGGGCGACAGCACACGCGTCACGCTTGCGGGTGATTACACCTATACCAAAGGGTTTGATGTGGTTGCGGACGGCAACAATGGTGGCCTTGCCCAGACCGATCGCGACGGCTTTATGAATAAAACGCTCTACGGCGCACTGGATCACGCATTCTCGGAGCAGTGGAGCGGTTTTGTTCGCGGCTTTGGCTACAGCAACCGTACGGCCTACGACGGTTACTACAGCTCATTTACGCCTGACGTACTGGTCGATACCCGCCAGCTCTATAGTCAGACCTGGGATGCAGGATTGCGCTTCAACGATGACATCTTCCATTCACAGCTGCTCACCAGCTATAGCCACAGCAAGGACTATAACTACGACCCGAATTTAGGCCGCTACGATTCGACAGCCACGCTGGATGAAATCAAGCAGTACAATGTCCAGTGGCTCAACTCCGTTGATGTTGGCCATGGGAACATTGGCGCGGGCGTTGACTGGCAGAAGCAGAGCACCGAGCCAGGTACAAACTACGTGACCAACGGCTACGACCTGCGTAACACCGGCGTCTACCTGACCGGGCTGCAGCAGTTTGGTGACTTCACCCTGGAAGGAGCGGTTCGCAGCGATGACAACTCTCAGTTCGGTCGTCATGGCACCTGGCAAAGCAGTGCGGCCTGGGAGTTCGTGGAGGGTTACCGTTTCGTTGCTTCTTATGGTACGGCCTATAAAGCACCGAATCTGGGTCAACTCTATGGTTTCTATGGCAATGACCATCTTGATCCAGAAGAGAGCAAACAGTGGGAAGGTGCGTTTGAAGGCCTGACGGCAGGCGTGAGCTGGCGCGTATCCGGCTACCGTAATGACGTTGATAATCTCATCGACTTCGATAATAACCTCCAGCAATATTACAACGTCGGTAAAGCACGCATTAAAGGTGTGGAAGCGACAGCATCGTTTGACACGGGGCCGTTGACGCATACTGTAGGCTACGACTACGTGGATGCCCGCAATGCCGCAACCAACGAACTTCTGGACCGCCGTGCTAAGCAGCAGGTGAAATATCAGCTCGACACGCAGATCTATGATTTCGACTGGAGCCTGACTTATCACTATCTTGGTACGCGTTACGACACTGACTTTGGTACTTACCCGTCTGAGAAAGTAAAAATGGGCGGTGTAAGCCTGTGGGATGTCGCAGTTTCGTATCCTGTCACCTCACACCTTACAGTTCGTGGTAAAATAGCCAACCTGTTCGATAAAGATTACGAGACAGTTTATGGCTACCAAACTGCAGGACGGGAATACACCTTGTCTGGCAGCTACACCTTCTAATCCGCGTCCCACCGTGCTGGTGTTTGATTCCGGCGTCGGTGGGCTTTCGGTCTATGATGAGATTCGGCATCTCCTGCCGGATCTCCATTACATCTACGCCTTCGATAACGTCGCTTTCCCGTACGGGGAAAAGAGCGAAGATTTTATTGTCGAGCGCGTGGTGGAAATCGTCACTGCGGTACAAAAGCGCTATCCCCTTGCGCTGGCTGTCATCGCGTGTAACACGGCGAGCACCGTTTCTCTTCCCGCCCTGCGTGAAAAATTCCAGTTCCCGGTTGTGGGCGTCGTCCCTGCAATAAAGCCTGCCGCGCGTCTGACAGCGAACGGCATTGTGGGCTTGCTGGCCACGCGAGGCACGGTAAAGCGTCCTTATACCCGCGAGCTGATCGACCGTTTCGCTAATGAATGCCAGATTGCGATGCTCGGTTCGGCTGAGCTGGTGGAGATGGCGGAAGCGAAGCTGCATGGCAAGTCGGTATCACTCGACGAGCTGCGTCGTATTCTTCGTCCGTGGCTGAGGATGCCCGAACCCCCGGATACTGTTGTGCTGGGCTGTACCCACTTCCCGCTACTCCAGGAAGAGCTATTAGAGGTACTGCCGGAGGGGACGCGTCTGGTGGATTCCGGAGCGGCTATTGCCCGTCGTACGGCATGGTTGCTGGAGCATGAAGCCCCGGATGCGAAATCTACCGATGCGAATATCGCGTTTTGTATGGCGTTAACAAAAGAAACTGAACAACTTTTACCCGTTTTACGCCGTTATGGCTTTGAAACGCTCGAAAAACTGGCGCTATAGCACTGTTTTGAGCAAAAAAGAGACGGTTGAAAGTTTTTTTTAAAAGAGGGGTTGTCAACGTCTGAGAACTCCCTATAATGCGCCTCCACTGACACGGAACAACGGCTTACAGGCCGCCGGGTTAGCGGGGTTCAGAGATGAACGCCAACAGAGAAAAGCGAAAATAATCACTTGACTCTGAATGAGGAAAACGTAATATACGGGACCTCGCAACGGTGAGCGAAAGCCGCGTTGCACTGCTCTTTAACAATTTATCAGACAATCTGTGTGGGCACTCAAAGTGACATGGATTCTTAATGTCTTCGGACAATAAATGAATACCAAGTCTCTGAGTGAACATACGTAATTCATTACGAAGTTTAATTCACGAGCATCAAACTTAAATTGAAGAGTTTGATCATGGCTCAGATTGAACGCTGGCGGCAGGCCTAACACATGCAAGTCGAGCGGCAGCGGAAAGTAGCTTGCTACTTTGCCGGCGAGCGGCGGACGGGTGAGTAATGTCTGGGAAACTGCCTGATGGAGGGGGATAACTACTGGAAACGGTAGCTAATACCGCATAACGTCGCAAGACCAAAGAGGGGGACCTTCGGGCCTCTTGCCATCAGATGTGCCCAGATGGGATTAGCTAGTAGGTGGGGTAACGGCTCACCTAGGCGACGATCCCTAGCTGGTCTGAGAGGATGACCAGCCACACTGGAACTGAGACACGGTCCAGACTCCTACGGGAGGCAGCAGTGGGGAATATTGCACAATGGGCGCAAGCCTGATGCAGCCATGCCGCGTGTATGAAGAAGGCCTTCGGGTTGTAAAGTACTTTCAGCGGGGAGGAAGGGAGTAAAGTTAATACCTTTGCTCATTGACGTTACCCGCAGAAGAAGCACCGGCTAACTCCGTGCCAGCAGCCGCGGTAATACGGAGGGTGCA
>ERZ1034939.40-NODE-40-length-106148-cov-12.710631_pt1 | contig 106148 bp, 104 predicted proteins | sample MGYA00520626_ERZ1034939 | MGnify/ENA primary metagenome ERZ1034939 (study PRJEB33766, sample SAMN09781751) | gut metagenome | biome: gut microbiome | host: Homo sapiens | place: Madagascar | study: EMG produced TPA metagenomics assembly of the PRJNA485056 data...
GCATCTGCCGCACCTCGCTCGCCGTATCGGCACTTAGAATTATGCGGTATTGCCCAAAGAAAAAACGCCCATGCTCAGTTTTCGAGCAAGGGCGCAAAAGCAAAAAAGGAGAATGTGCTGAATGGGTGAAACAAATTTTGTAGAGTCTTCCACCCCTATGGTGAATTCGGTGCTGCATGCCACCAAAATTTTGGATTATTATGCCTCGCAGCGCCGTGAATATCTAAGCCTTACCGAGATCAGCCGTGCGGTGGGGCTGCATAAAACAACGGTTTATCGAATTTTAAGAACACTGCAATCGGTTGGCTGGATCGAGCAGTCCAGCGCCAGCGGACAGTATCGGCTGGGCAGCGGCATTCTGATGGTCGCATCAGCTGTGTCGGTGCATTATACGGCACGCCAGCTGATCAGTGAAGAAATGCGCCGCTTGTGTGAACTGCACAACGAAACCGTGGTGCTGTCCGCACTGCGAGGAGATACCGGCATTTGTGTAGACCTTGTGAAGAGCCACCACAATTTGGGGATTTCGGGCGAAAATGGTTACATTGTGCCGCTGGATGCCGGTGCAACCGGCAAAACCCTGCTGTCGGCACAGCCGGATGAACTGATGGAGAAGCTGCTGCACAATTACCCCGGCCGGGAAGAGGAGCTGCGCGAGCAGGTGCAGGAAATTCGCCATCGCGGATATTGCGTGTCGGAGGGGGAAGTGGACGGCGGCGTTGCAGCCGTAGCCGTGCCGCTGCCCATGCCGGATCGCATCTATACCCTGAGCTATTCCGGCCCGGTAGAGCGATTGCGCGGGTTGGATTACACCGTGCTGGCAAACTCGCTGCAGCAGGCTGTAAAGAATATCCGCCTGAAATGTGACGGCATGGAAAAATAAAAAAACCGCCCCCGGCTTTGCAAAAAAATGCAAGGCCGGGGGCGGTTGGCTTTTAAAAAGCGGATCATTCGGGTTTGTTTTCGGATTTATCCTGCGGATCGGTGCTGCTTACATCGCGGAATTCCACATCCACGGCGGGGGCGTCGCCCTCGATCGTGGGGCGCTGGGTTTCGCCGTCCAGCACCTCGGGGTGCTCTTTCAGGCAGGCGCGCAGTCTGGCGGCGGCATACACGCCGGTACACAGATTCATCACGCCCTCCACGATCAAAATCGCGCCGATGGCGATCATCATGGATTCGGCGGCGTCAAAGGGGTCAAACAGCATCACTGCGCCCAGCACAAGGCTCACCGCCAGCGGCAGCAGCATACCGCCCACCGAGCCGCCGGCCTTGCGCAGCCACCAGGCATCGTGCAGGCGCACAAGGCTGTCGAAAATCACAAACAGGCCGAACACCATGGGCACCGCCCCAATGATGCCATCGGGGAAAAACAGCAAAAACAACCCGGCTCCCAAACACACAATGCCGCCCGGCAGCCACAAAAAGCGCAGAAGGGCGAATTCGTCGGGGCGGAACGCACGCACCAGCAGTGCTGCGCCGCACAGCGCCACCACAGCGCCCACCAGCACACACAGCGCCCGCAGGCTGTTGAACGGGTGCGCGATCAGCACGCCGCCCAAAATGATATACAGGATACTAAACAGATAAAAGCTGCGCTTGAGCTGTTTGAACATGGCGGGCCGTCCTTTCTCTGCCGAAGGGGGCAGACTTTCAACATTTTACAGGGGAATTGTGGAAAACCGGGAGGCGGCTTGGGGTATTTGCCCCATTATGCCTCGGGGTGCTGATACAAAGGCTGAATGATCTTTTTGTTGGCGCGGGTCATAAAGAAAATGCTGGTGGCCAGCGCAACGCTTTCGGCGATCAGGAAAGCCCACCACACCATGTTCACATCGCCGCTCAAGCTCAGCAGGAACGCAGCGGGGATCAGCACCACCAGCTGGCGGATCAGGGAAACCAGCAGCGAGTAGACACCCTGCCCCAGCGCCTGAAAAACGCCCGAGTTCACAACGCCGATACCGGCCAGCAGAAAATGCGGCGAAATAATGCGCAGGGCCTTTACGCCAAGGCCCATCATATCCTCGCTGGCATCAAACATATTCAAAAGCACGTTGGGGGCCAGCTGTGCGGCCAAAAGCCCCAGCAGCATAATGCCCGTGGCATAAAGCCATGCCAGCTTGATGGCTTTCATAATGCGCTCGGGCTTGCGGGCACCGTAGTTGAAGCTGACAATGGGCACAAGGCCGTTGTTTAAGCCGAAAATGGGCATAAACACAAAGCTTTGCAGCTTAAAGTAAGCGCCGAACACGGCCACGGCGGTGCTGCTGAAGGCCATGAGAATGGTGTTCATGCACAGCGTCATAATGCTGCCGATGGCCTGCATGGCAATGCTGGGGGCGGCCACATTGTAAATGTTGGCAATGGTGCGGCCATGGGGCTTGAAGCCGCGGAAGTTCATGTGGACTTCCTGATTGACGCGGTGGTTAAAATAAATGCCCATGGCGCAGCCCACAAACTGGCCGCACACCGTGGCAATGGCGGCGCCGGCGGCCTCCATGCGGGGAAAGCCGAACAGGCCGAAGATCATAATGGGGTCCAGAATAATATTGGTCAAAGCGCCGGCCAGCTGGGTGATCATGGCGTAAAAGCTGCGCCCGGTAGCCACCAGCAGCTTTTCCAGCATACACTGCAAAAAGCAGCCGATGCTCAAAACACACACGATGCCCAGATAGTCGATGCCATATTGGCGAATGGCTGTGTTGGTGGTTTGGGCATAAAAGAAGGCGCGGGTGCCGAACAGGCCGAACAGCAAAAACGGCACAAAGGTGCAGCAGCTCAAAAACAGGCCGTTTTGGGCCGAGCGGTTCACCTGCTCGTAGTTCTTTTCACCCAGGCTTTTGCTGAGCAGGGCGTTTACGCCCACGGCGGTGCCCACGGCAAAGCTGATCAGCAGGTTCTGCACGGGAAAAGCAAGGCTGAGTGCAGAAAGGGCATCCTCGGAAATGCGGCTCACAAACACACTGTCCACAATGTTGTACAAAGCCTGCACCAGCATGGAGATCATCATAGGTACAGACAATTTGATCAGCAGCGGGTTGATGGCCACATAGCCCATGGGGTTTTCTTCATGGACTGCGGCGGTTTTGGTTTCGTTCATAAATACTCTGTTTCCTCCTTGCGGCAGGGCGCGCAGCCTTGCCGTAGCTCTATCAAAAATGTAAGCAGACTAACTTTTTAAGTATAACAGAAAAGGCTGCGCTTCGCAAGTGCGCAAAGGGCATTTTCAGCGTGCTTTCTTTTGCTCAGGAGGCGTTTTTCTGCACCACGCTCAGCTTGGCGCGGGCGGGCAGGCAGGCGGCCCAGTCCCCGGCGTTTTGCAGCCAGCCAAAGCTTTCGCAGGTGTGGTCGGGGCAGGGGGAATCCACAAAGCGGATGCGGCCGTTCTGCACCTCAAAATGCACGGTGTAATAGCCGGTATCCAAATCGTAGCGGGCGTTTTTGTTCAGGGGGTATTCCACGCGCTGCCCGGCATCGCCGTATTCCACCACGGCCGTTTCGCCGCTGCCCCTGGCGCTGTGCTGCAGCCAAAGCCAGCTCAGCGCGGCCAGCAGGCAGATCACGGCGGCAAAAATCAGATTTTTTCGGCGGCTGCTCATCGGTGCACCTCCCCCACGGTCATGCGGCCGGTGGGATCAACAGCGAACACGGTGTAGCGCACGGGGGGCGTGCTGGGGGGCGGCAGCTGCACACAGCCCTGCATGGGCAGCACAAAGCGTGTGCGCTTGTGCGCGGTAGTGGCAAACACTTTTTTGCCGTTGCGGATAATGCCCACACAGCCGCGCGGCACACCCTCGCTGCCGCAGAAATCCGCCGAAAGATCCAGCGGGCCGTCCACGCCGCACAGGCGGTACAGGCCGTTGGAATCCGGCACCGGCTGCAGTGAAACCGTCACACGGCCCGGCTTTTGCCAGCCGCCTGTTTTGCGGCGGCGGTGCAAAAGCAGGGTAAGCCCGTCCCACACATCCATAAAATACGAAAGATGCCATGCGCGGGGGGCGGAATCATCGGTGGGGGCCAGCGGATCGTTTACCAGCACATAATCCACACCGTCCCGGGTGACAAAGCCGGTGACATTCACATAATGCCCGGCGGCTTCACCGCATTCGGCCACAGCGGGGGGCACGGGCATCTGGCCGGGATAACTCAGGCGAACGGCGGCGGCAAACCCGCTGCGCACCTCCTCGCGCAGATGCGGCAGGTCACACCACAGGGCGTAGCATTCGTAGCCCCAGCAGCCCGCAGCCGCCGTGCCGAAGGTAAGGTTGGCACAGGTGCGGTCGGCCCAGTCGTACATGGCGTGGGCCAATTCCTCGGGAAGTACATCCTCGCCCCAGCGGTTCATCAGCCCCGTTAAGCACACCGGCAGGCTGATGCGCCCGCCGAACAGCGGGTCGCGCAGCAGCTGGCTGTAGGCCGGAACGCGCAGCTCGCGCTGCATGGGGCGGCTGGCGGGGGCACGGGTCGTGAAAGCAAAGGTATGCACGCTCATGGCCAGCAGATCCACCGCAGGGGAAATGCGCTCGTCCTCGGTGTACAGATAAATGCGCATTTGGGCCTGCATGGCCGTTTTGCCGTCCAGATTCAGAATGTTGCCCTCCACCGAAACAGGGCCGCGCGGCGGGCGCTTGGCGTTGGCGCGGGTGGTCAAAAACGGGCTCCAGCGGCCAAAGCTGCTCCATGTGGTCCAGTTTCCGTCCACCATCACGCGGGCCTGGGCTTCCACCACGGTGCCGTTGGGGGTGTCGGCGTTCCAGCTCATGATCAGGCGGGTGAACGCCGGAAAAGAAACGGGCTGGCTGGTGTAGCAGCCGTACAGAACATAGCGCCCGGCCACACTGTCCAGCCGAAGGCGGCCGTCTTGAATGGTGACATTGTCCAGCTCGCCGCGCATCAGATTTTCGGTGCCGCTGAGAACATACAGATTTTTTGCTTCCATGAAAGGCTCTCCACACTGTGATAGTACTGTGATCATATTGTGATGATCGTGTTGGTTTTATTGTACCCCCGGGCCGTGAAACTTGCAACAAGAGAGAAAAAAATAAGGGCTGTATATTTATAAAATATCCTTATAAAATTGTGCGCAAAAAAATATAGAAGAAATGCAGCGCGGCAGTCCGAATTGTGGTACAATGGAACTGTATACTGGGGCGAAGCCCGGAAAGTGTGGAAAAAGATGGATATATTGAGAACGATCGCATGGTTTATATACTTTTTCGGGTATATGATCCTGCACAAAAAAGATCTGAACAGCGGCCTGCAGGCGCTGGAAGCGGGCGATGAGGCCCGTGTGAACGAGCTGGTGAACCGGCATGTGCCTCACTGGTGCAGCGAGCTTTTGCGCCGCGCGGGGGTCAGCGTGCAGGTGGAAGGCCGCGAAAACATTCCCAAGGGCGTGGCCTGCGTGTTTGTGGCCAACCACCGCAGCTATTATGATATTCCGCTCATGCTCACCTGCCTGGACGGGCCGCACGCACTGGTGAGTAAGGCCGAGGTGGAAAAAATTCCGCTGGTGCGCGGCTGGATGAAGCTTTTGCACTGTGTGTATGTGAACCGCGGCGATGCCCGTGCCAGCCTGCGGGCGCTGAATCAGGCCGCCGAGGAGGTAAAGCAGGGCCGCTCGGTGAGCATTTTCCCCGAAGGCACCCGCTATAAAGGCGAGGAAGGCGGCATTGGCGAGTTCAAGGGCGGTGCGTTCCGCATTGCCACCAAAACCGGTGCGCCCGTGGTGCCGGTGGCCATCAGCCACAGCCGCGATGTGATGGAAAACAATCGTATGCTGATGCACCCGGCCAAGGTGACCGTGCGCATTCTGCCCGCTATTCAAGTGGCCGAGCTGGACAAGGAAACCAAAAAGGCCCTGCCCGAGCTGGTGCAGGAGCAGATCCGTTTGGCCCTGCCCGAGCATACCCCGGCGCCGGAAAACGCCGAGAATCCGTATCACCGGCTGTACACGCAGAACAACAGCTTTGCCCAGCTGGCGCGCAGCCAAAATGCCGCAGAAAAGTAATGGGCCGCAAGGCAGAAAAAGAGAGGAACAGGCACTATGAATGAACTGGAACAGGCCCGGCAGCAGATCGACGAGATCGATGCCCAAATGGCCGCACTGTTTGAGCAGCGTATGCAGGCTGTGACCATGGTGGCGCACCACAAGGCACAAACCGGCATGGCTGTGTTTGATGCCAGCCGCGAGGATGCGGTGGTGGCCAAAAATGTGGCACGGCTGCAAAACCCCAAAATGGCTGCGTATTACGAGGATTTTATCCGCCACACCATGGCGGTTTCCCGCAGCTATCAGGAATATCGCCTGGGGCTGGACAAGGTGGCCTATCAGGGCGTGGAGGGTGCGTTTACCCACATTGCGCTGCGGCATTTGTTTCCCCATTCCAAGGCACTGAATTTTGCAGGCTGGAACGAGGTGTTCGATGCCGTGGTGAGCGGCGAGTGCGCCTATGGCGTGCTGCCCTTTGAAAACAGCAATGCGGGCGATGTGTCCAGCGTGCTGGACCTGTGCTATCAGTACGAGGGCATTCATGTGGTGCAGATGTACGATCAGCCCATCAGCCAGAATCTTTTGGTGGTGCCCGGCACAGCGCTGCAGGATGTGCGCACGGTGCTCAGCCACCCGCAGGCCATCAGCCAGAGCAGCCAGTTTCTGCGCGCCAACGGCTTAACGGCCAAGGCCAGCGCCAACACCGCCATTGCGGCCAAGCAGGTGGCGGAAATGGGCGATAAAAGCGTGGCGGCCATTGCCAGCGCCGAAACGGCGGCGCTGTACGGGCTGGAGGTGCTGGTGCGCAATATCAACACGGACGGCGACAACACCACCCGCTTTATCGTGATCAGCAAAGAGACCCCGGCCAGCGGCAACCGATTCAGCCTGCTGTTTACCGTAAGCAACAAGCCCGGCGCACTGAGCGAGATCATTCAGATCATCGGCCGTGCGGGCTTTAATATGGAATCCATCAAAAGCCGGCCGCATCCCGGCGAAAAATTCCAGTATTATTTCTATGTGGAGATCGAGGGCAGCCCCATGAGCGAAAAGGGAAAGCTGCTGCTGGACGAAATGCAAAAGCTGTGCCGCACGGTGCGGCTGCTGGGCGTTTACAGCCGGGAGGAGCCCCATGGGTGAGCATTCTGCAAAGTTTTACCTGCGCCATGCGGGCGGCGGCTGCGATCTGATCTTAAAGCGCGGCTGTTTGGCCAATCTGCGCAGCTTTACGGATACGCAAAGCCGAAAAGTGGCGGTGATCACCGGCGCAGGCACCCCCGAAGCATTGGCCGGGCAGGTGCTGGCACAGTGCAAAAACGGCAGTGTGTGCCGCCTGCCCGCGGGCGAAAAGGGCCGGGGAATGTCCGGGGTGCAGTTTGTGCTGGAGGCTTTGTGCCGGCAGGGGCTGGCACAGGGCGATCTGGCGGTGGCTCTGGGCGGGCGAAATGTGCAGGGCGTGGCAGGCCTGGCCGCGGCCATTTATCAGGGCGGCATAGAGCTGGCGGCGTGCCCCTCAACGGCGCAGGCGCAGCTGTGTGCCTGCGGAGGAGAGCTTTTGGGCGTGGAGCTAAGGCCCGGCTGCCGGGCGGGGGTGTATAAGGCCCCTGCGCTGATCATGGTGGACCCGGCGCTGCCCGAAACCGAGCCCGCCGCCCGGCGGGCAGCAGGCTATGCGTGGGCTTTGCAGATCGCCTTGACCTGTGACCCCAAGCTGCTGGCGCTGCTGGAAGCCGCCGAGCCGGACTACGATGAAATTTTGTGGCGCACGCTGCAAAACAAGAAACATCTGATGGATCAGAACCCGGCGCAAAGAGCCCCCGTGCTGGAATGCGGTATGCCGCTGGCCCGGGCGCTGTGGCAGCTGTATGGCTGCCGGGGCCGCCGCACCAAGGGGCTTTTGCCCGGCGAATGCCTGGTGCTGGCGCTGGAAGGCGTGACCATGGATAAAGCCCTGCTGCACCGCCTTCGCGCACTGTGCCGGGCCCTGGGCCTGCCTGCGCGCGCGGTGTGGAACCGCAGCCGGGTGCTGGAGGCCCTGCTGGACGAGGCCGCGTGGCAGGGTGGCGCGTTGGAATCGGTGCAGATCACCGGCCTTGGCTGCTGGCAGGCTTGCCGTTTGCAGCCAAACGAGATCCGCCAAAGGCTGCAGCCCAAAACCCCGGAGGAGAAGTAAGCCCATGAAAAATACATTTGGAAATGCCGTTTCTTTAACGATATTCGGCGAAAGCCACGGCGCGGCCATCGGCGCTGTGCTGGACGGGCTGGCCGCCGGGCTGCCCGTGGAAAGCGACTACATTGCTGCGCGCATGGAGCGCCGCCGCGCCCGGGGCGATGGGCTTTCCACCGCCCGCATTGAGCCGGACAAGGTGGAATTTCTTTCGGGTGTGGTGAATGGCCACACCACGGGCACCGCCATTGCGCTGACCATTGCCAACACCAACACCCGCAGCGGCGACTATGCCAAAACCGCCGATCTTTTGCGCCCGGGCCATGCCGATTATACGGCCTATGCCAAATATGAGGGCTGGCAGGATGCCCGCGGCGGCGGGCATTTCAGCGGCAGAGTGACCGCTGCAGCCGTGGCGGCGGGCAGCGTTTGCGAGCGGGTGCTGGCCGGGCACGGCATTCGTGTGTACACCCACATTGCCCGGCTGGCAGGGGTGGAGGATGCGCCGCTCAGCAGTGCGGCGGGGCTGGTGTGCCCCGAGCCGGAAAACGGCCATTTTGCCCTGTTGGACCCCAGCCGGGAAGCCGCCATGCAGCAGGCGGTGCGCGCCGCTGCCGCCGAGGGCGACAGTGTGGGCGGCGTGCTGGAAACCATTGTGACCGGCCTGCCCGCAGGCGTGGGCGAGCCGTGGTTCGACAGTGTGGAAAGTGAGCTGGCGCACATTGCCTTTGCCATTCCCGCCGTAAAGGGCATAGAATTCGGCATGGGCTTTGCCATGGCAGACCAGAGGGGCAGCTGCGCAAACGACGCTTTTTGTATGCGTGAGGGAAAGATCGCAACGGCCACCAACCATAACGGCGGCGTGAACGGCGGCATTACCAACGGAATGCCGGTGGTGTTCCGCACGGCGGTAAAGCCCACGCCCAGCATTTATAAAACCCAGCAAACGGTGGACTATGTGAACCGCCGCGAAGCCGAATTGAATATCCAGGGCCGGCACGACCCCTGCATTGTGGCACGGGCCGCCGTGGTGCAAAACAGCCTTACGGCTTTTGGCGTGCTGGATCTTTTAACGCAGCGTTACGGAACGCTGTGGCAAAAGCACGGAGAGGTATAAGCAAAAGCTGCCGTGCAGCAAAGGAAAAGAGAGGAAAGTATTTATGGAATACGGATTGATCGGCGCAAAGCTGGGGCACAGCTACAGCAAGGTGATCCATGAGATGATCTGCGATTATGATTACGATCTGTGCCCGCTGCCCACCGAGCAGGAAGCGCACGATTTTATGAAGCGGCACGATTTTAAGGCCATCAATGTGACCATTCCCTACAAGCAGCTGGTGATCCCGTACTGCGATTATGTTGACCCGAAGGCCCTGAGCATTCATGCGGTGAACACCGTGGTGAACCGGGACGGCAAGCTGTACGGCTACAACACCGATTATGCGGGCTTTGAATATCTGATGAAAAGCCATGATATCTCGGCCAAGGGAAAAACGGTTTTGATTCTGGGCTCCGGCGGCACCAGCAACACCACCGCCGCCGTGTGCCGCGATATGGGGGCCAAGGCGGTGTATAAGGCCACCCGCAAGCCGGGCCACGGCGCAGCCGGGGAAGGGCTGATCAGCTATGCCGATGCCAAGGAGCATAAGGAAATTCAAATTCTGATCAACACCACGCCCCTGGGCACCTATCCCAATGTGGGGCAGGCCGCCATTGATCCCATAGAGTTTCCCAATCTGGAGGCCGTGCTGGATGTGGTGTACAATCCCTTTAAAACCGAGATCGTGCTGCGCGCCGAGGAGCTGGGCATTCCGGCCTACAGCGGCTTTGAAATGCTGGTGGCGCAGGCGGTGTTTGCCGCCGAGCATTTTCTTTCCAAGCCCATCAACCATGCCGAGATCGGCCGTGTACACGCCATGCTGAAAAAAGATATCTCCAATGTGAGCATTGTGGGCATGCCTTCGGCAGGCAAGCGCAGCATTGGCCTGCGCCTTGCCAAAAAGCTGGGCAAGCGCTTTGTGGATACCGATGCGCTGGTGGAGCAGCGCGCCGGGAAAACCATTCCGGAAATTATGCAGGAGGATGGCGAAAAAGCCTTCCGCAAGCTGGAGAACCGTGTGATCGCAGATGTGAGCAAGGAAAACCGCCAGCTGATCTGCACGGGCGGCGGCTGTCTGGAAACCGTGGGCACGGCACGCCTTTTGCACCAGAACGGGCCGATCTTGTTTATTGACCGCCCGATCGAGGAGCTGACTGTGGGCGGAAACTATCCCCTTTCCACCAGCCGTGAGCGGCTGGCTGAAATGGAAAAAGAGCGCCGCCCGCAGTATGTGGGCGCAGCGGACGAAACCATTCGCTATGATACATCTTTTATGGAAGCCGTGATCGATGCCATGGATGCCATCGACCGCTGGTTTGAAATGACCGAGCAGGAGGCGTGAGTATGCAGGTAACCGTTCGTCCGGGCACACTGGGCACACAGAATGCCGTGATCACCGCACCCCCCAGCAAAAGCATTGCGCACCGCGCCGTGCTGTGCGCCGGGCTTGCCAAGGGGCTGAGCCTTGTGAAAAATCTGGAATTCAGCCAGGACATCAAGGCCACGCTTGCGGGGGTAGGGCAGGGCTGCGCCAAGGTGAAATGCGGCGAAAACAGCGCCCGTATTGAGGGCCACGGCGGCTTTGCCACGCTGGTAAAGCCGGTGTTCTGCGATGAAAGCGGCAGCACCCTGCGCTTTTTCATCCCGGTGTTCAGCCTTACCGGCCAAAAGGTGCGCTTTACGGGCGCAGGCCGCCTGTTTGAGCGGCCCATGGGCGTGTATCAGAAAATTTTTGAAAGCCAGCGCCTGCAGTTCACCCAAACCAGTCAGGATATCACCATCAAGGGCGCACTGGGGGGCGGCGAGTACGAGCTGCCGGGCAATGTGAGCAGCCAGTTTATCAGCGGCCTTTTGTTTGCGCTGCCGCTGCTGGATAAGCCCAGCAAGATCAAAATTCTGCCGCCGTTTGAAAGCCGCAGCTATGTGCAGCTTACCCTGGGGGTGCTGCAGGATTTCGGCGTGCAGGCAGACTGGAGCAGCGAAGAGCCCGACACATTGCTGATCCCCGGCGGGCAAAGCTATCACAACCGGGATTACACGGTGGAGGGCGATTACAGTCAGGCGGCCTTTTTTGCCGTGCTGGGCGCACTGAAGGGCGGCATTACCATCAACGGCCTGCGCCCGGACACCCGCCAGGGCGATGCGGCCATTCTGGATATTCTGCAGCGGTGCGGGGCAAAATTTGAGCGCTATGGCGACAGTGTGCGCTTTGAAAAAAGCCAGCTGCACGCCGCCGAGATCGATCTGGCCGACTGCCCCGATCTTGGCCCCGTGCTGATGGTGCTGGGCTGCTTTTGCGCCGGGCGCACCCACATTGCCAATGCCGCCCGCCTGCGCCTGAAGGAGAGCGACCGCATTGCCGCCATGCAGGCTGAGCTGGCAAAGTTTGGCGCAAAGATCACCAGCACCGAAAACGATGTGTATATCGAGGGCGGTGTGCCGCTGAGCCTGCCCGGCAAGCTGCACGGCCACAACGATCACCGCGTGGTGATGAGCCTGGCGGTGTGCGCGCTGGGCGCAGGCTTTACCGCCGTGGTGGACGATGCACAGGCCGTGCGCAAATCCTGGCCGGACTTCTTTGAGGTGCTGGCAAAAACCGGTGCGGAAGTGGAGAGTGAAAGCGATGGAACAAAATAAAATTTACCTGATCGTGGGCCTGGGCCTTTTGGGGGGAAAATATGCCAAGGAGCTCAGCGAGCGCGGTTTTACCGTGACTGCCATCGAGCGCAGTGAGGAGCGGCTGCAGTTCGCCTTGGAGCATGGGTATATCAGCCGCGGAAAATCCGCAGATTTTACGGATCTGATCCAAGAGGCGGACCATATCGTGTTTGGCCTGTATCCCACAGTGTTTATCGAATGGGTCCGCCAGTGGGGCAAATATATCCAGCCCGGCTGTGTGTTTACGGATGTTTCGGGCGTGAAAACCGGCCTGGTGGATACCATTCAGCAGCTTTTGCCCGAGGGTGTGGAGTTTATTGCCAGCCACCCCATGGCAGGCAAGGAGACCAGCGGCGTGGAAAACAGTGACAAGGTGGATTTTTCCACGGCGAATTTCATCATTACCCCCACCGAAAAAAACACCCCGCAGGCCATTGCGTGGTGCCGTGAATTGGCCGAAACACTGGGCTTTCGGCACATCACCACGCTCACTGCTGCCATGCACGATCACATGATCGGCTATGTGAGCCAGCTGTGCCACGCCATTGCGGCGGCGCTGATGATCGCCGAGGACAACACCAGTCTGGCAGAGTACACGGGCGATTCCTTCCGCGATCTTACGCGCATTGCCCGGCTGAACGATAAAATGTGGGCCGAGCTGTTTTTGTGGAACAAGGAAAACCTGATCAATCAGATCGACCAGTTCGACATGGCCCTGCAAACCATCAAAAAGGCCATGGAGGACGATGACCGCGAAAAGCTGGAAAGGCTGTTTCAGCTTTCCACCAAGCGCCGTGCGCTGTTTGATAAAAAGCAGTGATGGATCAAGTCTAAACGAAAAAACTCTAAGCGCTGAACCGGCAAACGGCGCAAGCCGCCTGCCGAAAAAGCGATGCGCCGGGGCCAAAAGCCGCACCGGCGCACCGGATACCCAAAAAAATGCAAGGGGGCTGTGCTGAATGCCGCGAAAGGAAAAACAAAAACTCAAGCTGATGGCGGTGCTGGATATTTTAAGGCGACAGACCGATGAAAAACACCCTGTTGGCGTGCCCGAAATCCTGCAGCTGCTGCAGGAGAGAAACATCAGTGCCGAGCGAAAAAGCATTTACGACGATGTGGATACCCTGCGTGAAATGGGCTATGATGTGCAACTGCGCCGGGGGCGCAGGGGCGGATATTATCTGGCCGAGGGCGAGTTTCAGCTGGCGGAGCTCAAGCTGCTGGTGGATGCCGTGCAGGCCAGCAAGTTTATCACCAAGGCCAAAAGCCGCGAGCTGATCAAAAAACTGGAGCGCTTTACCAGCCGCTATCAAGAGGATGAGCTGCAGCGCCAGGTGTTGGTGAGTGGCCGCTACAATAAGGCCAGTGATGAGCGCATTTACTACAGTGTGGATGCGCTGCACCGCGCCATTTTTGAAAAACGCCAGATCACCTTTACCTACCGTGAATGGAACATGGAAAAACGCCTGGTGGCGCGGCACAACGGCAAGCTGTACTGCGTGAGCCCGTGGGCGCTGGTGTGGGAAAACGGCAACTATTATCTGATCGCCTACAGCGAGGGCAAGCTGAAAAACTACCGTGTGGATAAAATTGCCCATGTGGAGCTGCTGGATGCCGACCGGGAAGGCGCCGAAGCCTATGCGCAGTTTGATGTGAACCAATATGTGCAGCAAATGTTTGATATGTTCGGCGGCGAAGAGGAAAATGTAACACTTTTGTGTGACAAAAAGCTGGTTGGTGCGATCATTGACCGCTTTGGCACCGGGCCGATCCTGATCCCGTGTGAGGATGGCGAGCATTTCCGCGTACACGTGCAGGTGCAGGTGAGCCCGCGCTTTTTCGGCTGGGTGGCCGGTTTTGACGGCGGTGTGCAGATCGCAGCACCGGCTTCCGTGCGCCGGAAAATGGCTGCGTGTATGCACAAAAACGCCGCAGCCAACGAGGGCGAGCCAACGCTGTGACCCTGCCGTTTTAGGGCAGACAAAAAGCAGGCGGCTGCACAGGAAAAGTTTCCTGCGGCAGCAGCCTGCTTTTATCCATGAAAATGCAGCCGGTCAGCGGGGGCTTTGCAGCGGCTCTGCCACGGTAAACCCCTGGGGCGGCAGGGCGTACAATGCGCCGGCAAACAGCAGCAGCGCCGGGTTGCCGGGCAGGTGGAAAAAGATGATCTCGAAATAGGCATACACGAGCATACACAAAAAGATCAGCGCAGTATAAGCCCGCCCGCCCCGGAAAAGCTGCCACAAAACGCGGCAGGCGGCGGCCCAGATCATGGCGCTCACCACGGGGCCGTAGCGCAGAAGTGCGGCGATGAAGCAGTTGTCCTGATTGGGCCATTCCTTCATAAACTGGCCCGCAATGGCAATGGGGTACAGCTGAAAGCCCTGACTTTGCAGGTAAATGCGGCCGGTCAGGCAAATGTTGATATATTCGATCAGATCGTCGGGGTGATGGTCATACCAGAAAACCATGCCCAAGCTGAACAGCATCAGCCAAACCGGGGCAAGGCTGAAAAGCAGGCGCAGGGCCTTGGGGCGGCACAGCTTTTGCAGGGGCAGCAGCTTGGCCAGCACCAACAGGGCAAGGGTGGCGCGCAGCACCACCTGCAAGCTGCGCACATAAGGGCCGAAATCGTTGAAAAGCTCGATGGCCAGCAGCGGCCCAAAATCAATCCAGCGCCAGTTTTCAGCACGCAGAATCACCCAGCCGCATACGATGCCCATCAAAAATCCACCCAGCGTGTTGGGATGGGTGAAGCCAAAATACCAGCGCTCGCGGTAGGCGTCCATCCAGAAGGTGTTTTCCAAAAAGCCGGTAAGGCTTAAAACGATCACGCAGCACACCAGCAAAAGGGTGCAGCGCATCCAGTGCCGCACGGCGTGTTTCATGGAAACATCCTTGGCGGCGGCCACAAATAAAATGGCGTAAAACAGCCAGATGTCCTGAGAGTTGAAAAACACCCAGCGGAAAATAAACACGCTCATGCACACCGCCAGATACTGCCGCCAGCTGTAGCGGCTGAAAATCAGCTTGCAAAGCAGCAACAGCAGCATCACGGGCATACAAAAGCCGTCCAGCACAGCTTCCAGCCAGGGCAGCTTGGCGGGCAGCAGGCTGCCGCTGAGGATCACGCAGGAAAGATGCAGCCAAAGCGAGGCCAGAAAAGCGGTCTGCAGCGCTTTTTCCCGCGCAGAAAAATCATGGCCCAGCAGGTAGGCCTCGGCCCGCCAGCGGCGGCGTGCCTCGGCAAAAAAATGGCCGCTGCGCGCAGCATCGGCCAGCTGCCAAAGGCCCGTCAGCGCTAAGGCAAGAAGCAACAGGTTGGCAAAAGGATACAGCATAGCTCCCCCTTGGATCAAATGGGTATTTTGTATAGGAAAACGCGATATCACGGGTCTGCACGGCAGGGCCCCGGATCGCAGGCGGTTTTGTTTTCGGATAGAATTATTATAAAGGCTTTGCTGCGGCAATGCAAGGAAAGGAAATGCTTATGGAAAACTGGTATCGGCGCAAGGATGCGTGGCTGCGCGCCCGCCCGGCTGTGTGCAGGGCACTGATGCGTGTGAGCAGGGCGCTTACGCTGCTTGTGTATGCCGTGTATATCGGCGGCGTGGCGCTGCTGCTGGCCGAGGCCATTGCCGGGGTGCGCCCGTGGCAGCAGCTGATCCGCTTTGTGTTGGTGCCCGCCGTTACTTTTTTGACGGGCAGCGCCCTGCGGGCAAGGTTGAATGCGCCGCGCCCGTATGAGGTGCTGCAGCTGCCGCCCATTGCCCGCAAGGATACCCGCGGCAAAAGCTTTCCCAGCCGCCATGTGTTCAGCGCGGCGGTGATATCGGCGGCGCTGTTTTATCTGCACCCTTGGCTGGGGGCAGTGTTTGGCGTTGTGGCGCTGCTGCAGGCAGCGGGCCGGGTGCTGCTGGGGGTACACTGGCTGCGGGATGTGCTGGCGGGGCTGGCGTTCGGCTGGCTGTGCGGACTGATCGGGTTTTGGCTGATATAAGGGAGGAACCATGGCAAAAAAGAGTGCACAGAACACGCGGGGCAAGCTGGTGGCGGCTGCGTGGAAGCTGTTTTATGAGCAAGGGTACGACAATACCACGGTGGAGGATATCATTGCGGAAAGCGGCGCCAGCAAGGGCAGCTTTTACCATTATTTTGATGGCAAGGATGCGCTTTTGAGCAGCCTTTCCTATCTGTTTGACGAAAAATACGAGGAGCTGGAGCCCCTTCTGGAAAGCCAGCCCAACTGCCAGTCGGCGCTGCTGTATTTGAATCAGGAGCTGTTTACCATGGTTGAAAACAGCGTGAGCATGGAGCTTTTGGCGCGGCTGCTCTCCAGCCAGCTCATCACGCGCGGCGATAAGCATTTGCTGGACCGTGAACGCACCTATTACAAGCTGCTGCGCCGGTTGGTGGGGGAAAGCTACCGCAAGGGCGAGCTTGCCCCCGGTGTGACGGTGACCGAGGTGGTAAAGGCCTATGCCATGGCCGAGCGTGCTTTGATGTATGACTGGTGCCTGAGCCAGGGGGAGTATTCCTTGACCCAGTATTCGCAAAAAATGATGCCGCATTTCATGCAAGCATTCTGGAAATAACAAAATTATTTTATTTGTACATAAAATAGTACAGAATGCAGTTTTGCTAAAATTATACTAAGCAACATATAAATTTTAGAATATATCCAAGAATGTACAGGATAAAGTGCAAACTTTATTCTGTATTTTCGTTTATAGAAATGTGTGGTATAATTGACAAGGAATTTCAGGTTTGCGCTGCAGCGTGAAAAGCGGTGTGTGCCGAAAAAAGAAAGGAAAGTTTGTTTTGACTACCATCAATTTCTGTATTGGAGCAACCATTGTAGTATACCTGATCGGTATGCTGTTTATCGGGTTTCTCTACTCGAAGCAAAATGAATCCACAAGCGATTTTTATCTGGGCGGCCGCAAGCTGGGGCCTTTTGTAACGGCCATGAGCGCCGAGGCTTCGGATATGAGCAGCTACCTGCTGATGGGCCTGCCCGGCCTTGCCTATCTTACCGGCCTGTGCGATGTTACATGGACGGTGATCGGTCTGGCATTCGGCACATGGCTCAACTGGCTGATGGTGGCGCGCCGTCTGCGCCGCTATTCCAGCAACATTGGCGCTATCACCGTGCCGGATTTCTTCTCCAAGCGTTTTCACGATGAAAAAAATCTGCTCAACTGCCTGGCAGCACTGGTGATCGTGGTGTTCTTTGTGCCCTACACGGCCTCGGGCTTTGCCGCCTGCGGCAAGCTGTTCAACAGTCTGTTCGGCGTGAACTACCATGTGGCCATGACCCTCTCGGCGGTCGTGATCTTAGCGTACACTGTTTTGGGCGGCTTTATGGCAGTTTCCACCACCGACCTTGTGCAGTCTATTGTGATGACCTTTGCCCTGCTGGTGGTGATGATCTACGGCGTGAATGCTGCGGGCGGCATGGAGGCCGTGATGCAGAACGCCAGCTCGATGACGGGCTATCTGAGCATGACCGCCACGCACAGCATGGCCGACGGCGCTGCCAAGCCTTATGGCTTTATTACGGTGATCTCCACGCTGGCATGGGGCCTTGGCTATTTTGGCATGCCCCATATCCTGCTGCGCTTTATGGCCATTGAAGATGAAAACAAGCTCAAGCTGAGCCGCCGCATCGCCAGTGTGTGGGTGGTGATCTCCATGGCCGTGGCGGTGTTGATCGGCATTGTTGGCAACGCCATGACCAAGGCCGGCCTTGTGCCCCTGCTTGCCAGCAGCGGCGAAAGCGAAACCATCATTGTGCAGATCACGCATTTGATCAGCCAGAATGGCGTTTTGTTCAGCATCGTGGCCGGTTTGATCCTGGCGGGCATTCTGGCTGCCACCATGTCCACGGCCGACAGCCAGCTGCTGGCGGCCAGCTCCAGCGTGAGCCAGAATCTGGTGCAGGATTTTCTGCACATCAAGCTCAGCACCAAGCAGAGCCTGCTGGTGGCCCGTGCCACGATTCTGGGCATTTCGGTTGTGGCCATTCTGCTGGCGCAGGACCCCAACTCCAGCGTGTTCCAGATCGTAAGCTTTGCATGGGCAGGCTTCGGCGGCGCATTCGGCCCGCTGATGCTGTGCTGCCTGTTCTGGAAGCGCACCACCCTGCCCGGTGCACTGACCGGCCTTGTGAGCGGCGGTGTAATGGTGTTTGTGTGGAAATTCCTGGTGCGCCCCTTGGGCGGCGTGTGGAACATCTACGAGCTGCTGCCCGCCTTTATGGTGTCGCTGGTATTGATCGTGGTGGTTTCGCTTTGCACCAAAGCGCCCGAGCAGAGCATTCTGGACGAGTTTGAAGCCGCAAAGGGCTAAATCAGAACGATAAAAAATCAGAAAAAGGCTGCCTTCCAGGTGTTTTTGGGAGGCAGCCTTTTTTGCGGGCGAATGGACGCAGCGGGAACGAACAGCAGAGGGAAGGCTTGCAGAAAAGAAAATACTGTGAAAAATCGCAGAGAAACCATTCAACAAAAAATCCCCGGGCGCTTTTCAGCGCTCGGGGATTTGGTGCCGGTGGCGGGGGTCGAACCCGCACGATGTCACCATCAACGGATTTTGAGTCGATACCCGCGAAAAGCACGCAAAAGTCGCTTTGACTTTTTCAAGCCCTTTTCTTTCTCAAATTGCACAGCAAAAATAGCGGACGTTCAAGCAAAAATCGAAGTTTCTAACTTTGCAGTGAGAAAGAATTTGGCAGACATACTTGACATAAAGTCCAAATGTGCGAGTGGACACGCCTCAAAAAGTGGCAGAATCGTGTGTGCGGCGACAAGAATAAAAGAGTAAAAAACACACTCTAACGGACAATAGTGGACATTATCTAACCATCAAATGCTTTGTGTAACCCCATTATTGTTGGATTGCCAAACTGCCAATTGTGCAAGTTTTTTCCGCCAAATTCAAAACACACCAAGGGGAAAGTGTACTCTTTTATTTTGAAAAGGTATTGACCATCGGCTCTCCCCCTAACAACCCCCTCTCAGCTGGCTGAAGTGAAAAATAGCCAGCTGAAAAAGATAAGATTGTATCCTTAGCACCTTACCTGTACCGGGCAAGGTGCTTTTTTATTTACAGACTTGGAGGTAGCCCTATGGGTAAATATCAGAAAAACATTGAAGCAGCCCGCAGCGTCACTATCATGCAGTATCTGGCCACCTGCCACCCCGGTGAGCTTGTGCGAAAAACAGACGATGAGTATTGCACGAAAACGCATAGTAGCCTTGTGATTACGCCGAGCAAAGACCTGTTTCATTGGTTTTCCCAGAACATTGGCGGCAGAAGCGCGCTGGATTACATGACGAATGTGGAACGCGTGGATTTTGTCAGTGCAGTCCGCTTTCTGAATAATCTGACACCTGTCCCTGTTTCTTCTCAGATGGCTAAAATGCCTACGCCCACAAAGCAACAGAAATCGCGTGAGTTTGAATTGCCAAAAGCGGACAAAAACTGCGAGGCCGTTGTCGCTTACCTGATGCACCGCGGTATCAGCCCAAAGGTACTGCGCTACTGCGTGGGCAGCGGCATCCTGTACCAGACCACGCGCGGCAGCTATCGCAACTGCGTTTTCGTGGGCAAGGATGAATATGGTGTGGCGCGCTGCGCGTTCCAGAGAGGCTGTCAGGGCACTTTCCGTGGCGATGTTTCCGGCAGCCAGAAACAATACGGCTTTTTGATTTCTTCCGAAGACCCGGTGTGCGATACCGTGGAGATTTACGAAGCGCCTATTGATGCAATGTCGGGTGCGACCATCCGTCAATACAAGCACGATAAACCCTGGCGCAGTGTGCATTATCTGGCGCTGGGCGGGCTGAACTATCTGCCCATCGACTACTTTTTACAGCAACACCCGCAGGTGAAAAATGTTGTCCTCTGCTTTGACCGCGATGAGCCGGGGCGGAACTTCACGGAAACCGCCGCGAAAAAACTCACAGATAAAAAATACGCGGTCAAGGATATGCCCCCTGCCGTGGGTAAGGACTATAACGAATATTTGGTAGCAGCCAAAAAGCTGATCTCCATGGAAAGATGAGGTTGAACATGAAAACATTAGCCGTTGCAAATCAAAAAGGCGGTGTGGGCAAAACGACCACAGCCGTGAATCTTGGCACTTCGCTGGCCGCTATGGGCTACAAGGTGCTGTTGGTGGATGCCGACCCGCAGGGCGACTTGAGCAGTTACCTTGGCTACACCGGTGCTGCCAACAGCGCTACCCTCAGCGATCTGATGGAATCCGTTATTTCAGACGAACCGGCACCGGAAGTGGTAATGCACCATGAAGAACAGGTGGATTTTATTCCCTCGGACATTGGGCTGTCAGATATGGAAGTTCGGCTGGTCAATGTAATGGCGCATGAGCGCATTCTGACGCAGGCGTTGGAGCCGTTCAAGGACAAATACGATTACTGCCTGATCGACTGTATGCCCTCGCTGGGCATCCTTACGGTGGCTTCGCTTGTAGCTGCTGACCGGGTACTGATTCCCGTGCAGGCACAGCATTTTGCCTTGAAAGGCGTGGTGTCGCTGTTCAAATCCATCAATCAGATCACACGCCGCATCAAGCCGGAGCTTGAAATTGATGGCATTGTTCTGACCATGGTGGACCGGCGCACCAATCTAAGCAAAGATGTCTGTGCCGCTTTGCGGAGTTCCTACGGGCATGCGCTGAAAATTTATCGCACCGAGATTCCCGTGAGCACACGCACTGCGGAAAGTGCCTCCAGCGCCCACAGCGTGCTGCGCTACGATGCCAGCGGTCCTGCAAGCATCGCCTATAAAACCTTGGCAAAGGAGGTCGTTGAGAATGAGAGAGTACGGCAGCAACATCATACTCCCCTCGCTCGATAATCTCTTTTCCAGCGAGCAGGAACGGCAGGATGCCAAGTTAGAGAAAATCCAGATCCTGCCGCTGTCTGAGCTGCACCCCTTTGAGGGGCATCCGTTTCAGGTGCGTGACGATGAGGAAATGGACAAGATGGTGGACAGCGTCAAAGAATATGGCGTAATGACCCCCGCCATCGTTCGCCCGCGCAGGGACGGCGGATATGAAATTGTAGCCGGGCACCGCCGCTGCCACGCCAGCCGGCGCGCCGGAGTGGACACCATGCCCTGCATTGTGCGGGATATGGACGATGACACCGCCATTATTTTGATGGTGGATTCCAACTGCCAGCGGGAGCATATTCTGCCAAGCGAAAAAGCTAAGGCGTACCAGATGAAACTGGAAGCCGTAAAAAGAAAGGCCGGTAGACCGTTCAAAAATAATTCGGCCCAAGTTGGGCCGAATTATTGGGCCTCCGAAAGAGTGGCTGAAGATGCAGGCGAAAGTAAATCACAAGTGAAACGATATATAGCACTCAACAACCTTACCCCTGACCTGATGCAGCTTGTGGACGACGGCAGACTCAAGACCACCCCTGCGGTGGAATTGAGCTACCTGACACCGGAGGAGCAGGAAGAATTTCTCTCTTACATGGAAGAAGAAGGCTGCACACCGTCTTTGTCCCAAGCGCAAAAGCTCAAAGCCGCCAGCAAGGAGAGCGTCCTGACAAAAGACAAAATTCACGAGATCATGTCTGCCCGTTCCCCCAGCGTAAAGCCGCGCGAGCCGCAGCTCACGATTGCCGTTTCCAAGGTCGAGCGCTATTTCCCCAAAGGTTTTACCAGTGACCAAATGCAGAATCTCATTGTAAAGCTGTTGGAAAACTACTACCGAAGCCACCAGCATGACAGCCGATGAGGTGTTCCTATGACAAGAGTTTTAGTTGTGGAACCCGGTTACTGCCCCTATCAGGCAGGCTTTGCCAGCGCGGCAGAGGCCGTAGCGCAGGTCGTTGAGGGAGATCACCAGCTTTTGAAACCGTTTGGAACCCCCAAAATCGGGCTGATATGCAGCTGTGAGCAAAGCCGACTGAAATACAACCGGCAAATCAACGATGACGGGCTGACCATCCGAGGTCGGTTTTTGATCTGCGGGCTGAACGGAGATAAGATTGTGGGTTTATCCAAGGAACAGGCAGACCGATACAGCCGCCTGCTGTTTCTGCCGCAGGTGGAGGATATGCGGTCCAATGATTTTCCGGCAGCGAAGATTCGCCCGCAGGACGAGCGCTTTGGAAGTAAGATTTCTTTTTGGGAAAGGTTGAGTCGATGATGGATATGAATTATAAAGGCACCGTAATGCATATCGGCGCTGCCCCTGCAGAAGAACAGATCTACTGTTACAGCACCTCAGACGAAGCACAGGAAAACGCCTGTATTGGGCACCTGCGCGGGGATTTTGGTGCGGATGGCGAGGGCTTTTTTACAAGCTGGTTTCCGCACACCGGAAAAATCATGGCGGAGGATGCGCACAAAATCTTCTGCACAGAGCTGGATCATGTGGTGTCGGCTCTGCGCGAAAATGGTTTGCTGAAAGACCGCGCCACCATGGCTAAGCATACCGCACGATGGCAGGAAGCCCGAATTCCCTTGCGTGATTGTGTCCAGCTGGCGCTGTGCATCGAAACGCAGCGCCGACTGTTTTACCTGCGGTGCAATCCTATGCGCGGCGAATGCAATTTTTACCTGTATGCCTACCGCAAAGCGTCTCTGATAGAAGTACAGCGCAAGGCAAAAAATATGCCGGAATTTTGCAATATACGCCTGCGCAGCACCGGCGAGCCCATTGCCATCAAATACGGCGTACCCGGATATATTCCGCTGAAAAGCCTTACCGGCAGCAAGGCGGAAATAGACAACCGCATTGCGGAACTGAATCAACACCATGGTGCCGACAAGGCGCAGATTGCCGCGATGGAAGCAGGCTCGTTGTTTGGCTGGCATATTCCTGCTGCAAATCCGAATATGTACGATGAAAACGGCCTGCCCCGCAGAAGAAACAAGGAGAATCACCGCGATGAATCAATACGATAATGTCATCGGCTATATCGAATATCTTGACAATGCCGGATGTGTTCAGGAGCGTCTTCCGTATGTCGATGCAGAGGAATTCAAAACCAGAATTTATGCTTCTTTGTATTGCGGCGAGCCCATCATTCCGGTTGTGTTTCCGGAAAATCTCAGCCAGCCACTTACTTTTGAAAAGGGCACCATTTTTCCGTGGGGGCTGCGAAGTGAAAAGCATGAGCTGCTGCCGTATGAGATCTACCAGACCAACGACCGGAAGATTGCGTTTTTACGGTATGACTACACCAAAGACCATATAAATGCTGCATCCTATAAGCTGGTGTACCGCGGGCAGATGGAATGCTGGCAGACGCTGGACAGCCTTTACTGCCTGCACAATCAGGAAAACCGCCCCAACGGCAGAAAGATGCGCTCTTTGTCGGTCAGCGATATTATTGTGACGCATGAGGGCAGTCAGGCACACGCCTATTATGTGGAACCGATTGGCTATAAACAGGTGGATGCCCTGCTGCCGGGGCTGGAACAAGCCAAGAAACGCAGCGTTACGCGCGAAGAACGATAAGGAGATGCGCCATGGCTAAATTTCAGGACATTCGTGCGCTTGTCAAGCAGCAGCTGCAAGCCGTCACGAAAAATGGCGAGTGCTGGAAAGCATTTTTGCACACAGCGGCCATCGCCTATAACTATAACTTTCCCAACCAGCTGCTGATTTACTGCCAGAATCCCACCGCAACAGCGGTAGCGGATATGGAATACTGGAACAAAGAAGCAGGTCGTCAGGTCAAGCGCGGCGCGCACGGCATCCCGGTACTGGATGTCAAAAAGGAAATGATGGCACTGCGGTATCTGTTCGACATTTCCGATACGATCCCGCAGGCGAGAACCGACAAAGGTCTGCCGTGGGCAGTCACCGACCAAAACTGGAAACCCGTGTGGGATAAAATCATCCGCGACAATCAGGCAGACAGTATCCAGAACGCCTTGCTGATGCTTTCCACCGCCTATGTTGCCCAACGCCGCGGGATGTTTCTGCAAGCGCTGGCACAGTCGGTAGACGGCAGCAGTTTGCAATGGGCAAAGCCGGAGGAACAACAGCAGCTGTTTTTACAACTCATTACCCAAAGCTGCCTGTATATGGCAGCACTGCGGTGCGGTGTGGATACGCAGCGGCTGGATCTGTCTGCCTTTGATTCTGTCGGGCAGTTTGATACCAAAGCTATGGCGTTTTGTCTGGGCAGTGCCTGCCAGCGTGCCTCCAAACCCCTTATGCACCAAATCGGCAGCATCGCGCGGGAAATCGACAGTGTTGCAAGGAAAGAAAAAGTCCGCTATTATGGTGGCGAACAAGCGATAACAAACCACAACAAGGAGGCCGACCATGGAGTACAAAATGGCGAACGAATTCGTGATCCCGAACCTGATGCTGGAAGAAACGCCGAAGCCGGAGATCGGCAAGTACGGCAGTATGCGCAAGAATTTTCTGGCGGAGGAAGCACCGATCCTGTACGAGATGATGCAGATGGAGGGAACGCTGTACCCGCATCTGGCAGAGATCAACAGCACAGTGAACCAGCAGATCGAGCAGACCGTGCAGCTGCTGATGCAGCAGACCGCAGCGCCCGACCGGAAAACGGACCCGCTGGGCTGGACGCAGTGGATGAACGCACTGAAAGCCCAAGCCGAGGAACTGGCGATGAAACAAATCTACAGCCTGTAACAGAACCCCCTTTAGAGGAGAGCGTGCAAACGCCCTCCTCTTTTTCTATCCCAACTCCCGACCTGCCGCCGCTGGATGACAGCCTGATTCTGGGCTTGCTGGCGCAGCAGACCAGCACCCGTGCCGACAACGCAGATATTCTTGCATATTTTGAAAAGCACCCTGACCTTGCATCGCGCAGTGAATTTTGCAGAACCAGCTACAAACAGATCTACACACAACTATCAGTGGGCGAACGCATGGCGGGATTTATCCGGCATGACCAGTATCTGGAACTTTGGGAGGGCAACTACCTGACCAAAACCGCGCAGAGCAACCTGACATGGGATGCGGTTTCGGATAAAATTGCTGCCCTGATCGAACAGGGACAGTTGCCGGTGCCCATCCGCACCACTGCCCCGAAGCCGGAATTGGAACAGCTGACCCTGACCCCGGAGCAGAGCGATGCAGTCGGGCTTTCGGACTCGCAAAAGCAGCAGAAAGTCATTGAGGAAGCTGCGAAACGCAAGGACTGGAAAAGCCCGACCATTGATGCTTCCGGCAAGTATGTCACCGAACAAGATATTACGGATGTGCTACGCAGCGGCAGCGGCTTTGCGGGCGGTCACTTCCGTCTGCAAGAATACTTTTCCGCCCCGCAGCTGCCCACGGAAAAAGAACAGGCTTACCACCTAAAAAAGGAATTCGGCATCGGCGGCCGCACTTGGAAATTCACAGACGGGCAAGGCGGCTGGGTGAGTTATGACAGCAAGGGCTTATCCGTGCAGCGCGGCTTCTATAGCGACACCAACAGTTATCGCCGCCTGCTGCGCTGGTCGGAGGTTGCCAAGCGATTGCGGCTTTTGGTCCACAACGACCAGTATTTGACCTCTGAGGAAAAAACAAAGTACAATGCATGGCTTGCCGAGCAGCAGCTGCACCGGCAAACGGTTGAAGCTGCCCTGACCCACGCCAAAACGGCCATCTCCGATTTCTGTGAACGCGAAGGGCTGAGCGAACCTGATTTTTCGGACCTTACGCACATCGACTTTGCATACTCCACCACCGAGGACAGCAAGCACGATGTCCAGATCTATGCCAACCTGATGCGCAGCGAGATCTGCTATGAGGTTGACAACCGGATCGTACATATCGACCACTTTGAAGATAACGACACGCTGGCCGAGCAAGGCATAGCCGGGGCAATCTTTGAGGATTTCATCAGCGAAGCCGAGGAAGCTTTTACAGAGCAGCAGCCCCCGCAAAAGATTCCCGAAAAGAAACCGGTCGCTGCCGGAGATACCGTTTATCTGGAAAACGACCACCCCTTTACGGTGGAGGAGATCGGCATCTTTGATGTGCATCTGCGTGATGAGGATTTTCCGCTGATCGGGCGCGCCGTCAGCCGTGCGGAGTTTGCAAGGCTGCTGGCGGCGAACCCTAAAAACAATGCGCTGGCGGCACCCGAATTACCCAATCTACCGGACGCCGGTGAGGCGGCAGAGGTTGTTGAGGGTGAAGTCTTAGAACCGTCAGAAGAACCCGCAGAAGAAACTTCGTCCGGTTTTGGCGAGCAGGTCTTGCAGGCTGCGGAGCTCATTGCCCTCAAGGAAGCCTATTTGCCGAACAACTACATTCCGCCGCAGGACCCTGCACCCCCGCGCACACCGCGCGAAAAGTTTGCCGCCAACCTTATCGCAATTCGCACTTTGAAATCCATCGAGAAGCGTATGGCGGACGGCGGTCCCCACGCAAGCGGTGAGGAACAGGAAATCTTAGCCCAATACTCCGGCTGGGGCGGTTTGTCCGATGCCTTTGAACCCAACAAGGACAGCTGGCACAGCGAATACACCGAGCTAAAAAGCCTACTGACAGAGGAAGAATACGCCGCTGCTCGCAGCAGTACCCTGACCGCCTTTTACACCCCGCCCGAAGTCATTGACGCAATGTACACCGCCCTGCGCAAAATGGGCGTGGGTGCCGGAACAATTCTGGAACCCAGTATGGGTGTGGGCGCGTTTTTCGGGCAAAGCCACAGCTATTTGTATGAGCCGACCACCCGCCTTTTTGGCGTGGAGCTGGACAGCCTGACCGGCAGAATCGCCCGCCAGCTGTACCAGAAAGCCAACATCCAAATCACCGGCTTTGAGAAAGCCGACCTGCCCGACAGCTTTTTCGATGTGGTCATCGGCAATGTGCCGTTTGGGGATTACAGCGTGGTTGACCCGCAGTATAACCGGCTGCACTTCAAGATCCACGATTACTTTTTTGCCAAATCCATCGACAAGCTGCGCACGGGCGGTATCATCGCCTTTATCACCACCAGCGGTACGCTGGACAAAAAGAGCGAGGAAGTGCGCAGGTACATCAATGCCCGATGCGACTTTATCGGTGCCGTGCGCCTACCGGATTCCACTTTTAAGTCAGCCGGAACCAAGGCTATGGCGGACATCATCTTCCTGCAAAAGCGTGACCGCATTCTGGAGCAGGACGCAGGCTGGCTGCACACCACCCAGACGGAGGACGGGCTTGCCCTAAATAGCTATTTTGCCGAGCACCCCGAAATGGTCTGCGGTACGCTGAAAACCGTCAGCGGTCCGTATGGCCCGACCATAACCTGCGAGGCGTTTGCCAATAAGCCCCTTGCCGATGTGCTGAAAGAGGCCATGTCCCACCTGCACGCTGAATTTCACTTCCAGAATATCGAGCTGCAGGAATCCGGCGCTGTCGAAGCCAGCATACCTGCCGAACCCGATGTACGCAATTTCAGCTTTTGTATCCGTAACGGCAAATTCTATTACCGCGAGAACGCCATTATGCGCGAGGTTTCCCTTGGCACTACCTCCGCAGCGCGTATGCGGCTGCTGATCGAACTGCGGGATACAACACGGGAACTGATTCAAGCCCAGCTGGAAGATATGCCGGATGAAGTCATCACGGAGCTGCAAGCCAAACTCAACCGCCAGTACGACTACTACCACAATAGGTTCGGGCTCATCAACAGCCGTGGCGCATCGCTGGATATGCGGGACGACAGCGGATATTTTCTGCTGTGTTCCTTGGAGAACCTCGACAGCGAGGGCAACTTCATCGGCAAGTCGGATATGTTTTCAAAGCGCACCATCCGCGCTGCCCGCCCTGCCGAGCGCGTGGAAACCGCCAGCGAGGCGCTGGCGCTGAGTGTCGGTGAGCGCGCAGGCATCGACTTTGGATATATGCAGCAGCTGACAGGCAAGGACAAGGAAACCCTGATTCAGGATTTGCAGGGAGTTATCTTTGCCGACCCCTTGGAAAAGAATTCTGATGGTGAACCGCGCTACTATACCGCCGATGAGTATCTATCCGGCGATGTGCGCCACAAATTACAGGTAGCAAAGCTGGCGGCGCAGAATAACCCCGCTTTTGCCGTGAATGTACAGGCATTGGAAACCGTGCAGCCGAAGGACTTGGAAGCCAGCGAAATTGCCGTGCGTCTGGGTGCCACTTGGCTGGCTCCTGAACTCATCAAGCAGTTTGCCGATGAACTGGTGGACGCGCCCTACTATGTGCGGGACCGCGTGAAGGTGCTGTACATTCCGCTGACCGGCGTTTGGAATGTGACCAACAAGAGCTATACGGGCGGCAACATTAAAGCCACCGTGACCTACGGCACACAGCGAGCCAACTTCTACCACATCTTGGAGGAAAGCCTGAACCTGCGGGATGTGCGCATCTTCGACACCAAAGAGGATATGCAGGGCAACAAAATCCGCGTTCTGAACGCCGCTGCCACACAGGAAGCCCAGATGAAACAGCAGCAAATTGAGGACGCTTTCAAAGACTGGATATGGAAAGACCCGACCCGCCGCCAGATGCTGGTAAAGGAATACAACGAACGATTCAACTCCCTGCGCCCCCGCGAATACGACGGCAGCCATATCCTGTTCCACGGTATGTCGCCCGAAATCACGCTGCGCCCCCACCAGAAAAACGCCATTGCGCACATTCTGTACGGCGGCAATACGCTGCTGGCGCACGTAGTGGGCGCCGGAAAAACCTACGAAATGGTCGCTGCAGCGATGGAAAAGAAACGTCTTGGGCTTTGCTCCAAGACCCTGATCTGTGTACCCAACCACCTGACCGAACAGCTTGCCGGAGAGGCTTTGCAGCTGTACCCCAACGCAAATATTCTTGTAGCCCGTAAGACGGATTTTGAAAAAGCCAACCGCAAACGGTTCTGCGCCAAAATTGCGACCGGCAATTATGACATCATCGTGATCGGGCACAGCCAGTTTGAGCGCATCCCGCTGTCACAGGAACGGCAGGTCGAATACCTGCAAAGCCAGATTCATGATGTGATTAACCAGGTCGCACAACTGAAAGAAGAACGCGCCGAGAACTTCACCGTCAAACAGATGGAGCGTATGCGAAAGCAGCTGGAGAAAAAGCTGGATAAGCTCAACGACCAATCCCGCAAGGATGATGTGGTGACCTTTGAACAGCTTGGCGTAGACAGCTTGATGGTGGACGAAGCCCACGCTTTCAAGAACCTTGCGGTGCTTTCCAAAATGCGCAATGTGGCGGGTATATCTCAAACCGAGAGCCAGCGCGCCAGCGACCTGTATATGAAGTGTCGGTATTTGGATGAAATCACCGGCAGCCGCGGCGTGGTGTTTGCCACGGGTACGCCCATCAGCAACTCTATGGCGGAGCTGTACACGATGCAGCGGTATTTGCAGCGGGAAACCTTGGAGCAGCATGGGCTTTCCTCCTTTGATGCGTGGGCATCCACCTTTGGGGAAACCGTGACAGCCGTGGAGCTTGCGCCGGAAGGCACCGGCTACCGCACAAAAACGAGATTCTCCAAATTCTATAATCTGCCGGAATTGATGAGTATGTTCAAGCAGGTGGCGGATGTGCAGACGGCGGATATGCTCAACCTGCCGGTGCCCAAACTGGTGGGCGGCAAGCCCATCAATGTGGCGTTGCCGCCCAGCCCCCCGCAAAAACAGATGGTGGCAGACCTTGCCGACCGCGCCGAGGAAATCCGCGCCGGAAATGTAGACCCCACCGAGGACAATATGCTCAAGGTGACCAATGACGGCAGAAAGCTGGCGCTGGATCAGCGGTTGATCGACCCCAATCTGCCCGAAAACCCCAACGATAAAGTTCACGCCTGCGCCGAGAATGTGTACCGCATCTGGAACGATACCAAGGAGAAACGCCTGACACAGTTAGTGTTTTGCGACTTATCCACCCCGAAACCGGACGGCTTTAATGTGTACGATGATTTGCGCAATCTGCTGATTTCTATGGGCATCCCGGAAAACGAGGTGCAGTTCATCCATAGCGCCAACACCGAGGTGAAAAAGGCCGAGCTGTTTGCCAAGGTGCGCAGTGGTGATGTGCGTGTGCTGATGGGCAGCACCGGTAAGATGGGCGCGGGCACCAATGTGCAGCGGCTGTTGGTGGCCACGCATCATTTAGATTGCGGCTGGAAGCCCTCTGACATTGAGCAGCGCAATGGGCGCATGATTCGTCAGGGCAACACCAATGCCGAGGTGTATGAGTATCGTTATGTCACAGAATCTTCGTTTGACAGCTATATGTGGCAGCTTTTGGAAACAAAACAAAAGTTCATCGGGCAAATTATGACGAGCAAAAGCCCTGCCCGCAGTGCGGATGATTTGGACGATGCAGCGCTGTCTTATGCCGAGGTCAAGGCGCTGGCGGCGGGCAATCCGATGATCAAGGAGAAAATGGATCTGGATATTCAGGTGGCGCGGCTCAAGACCCTGAAAACCGCCTACAACAACGAGCATTACCGGCTGGAAGATGCGATTACACAAGGATTTCCCGCAGAAATGCGCAAGACCGCCCAGCAGCTGGAAAACGCCAAAGCCGACACCATACGATTACAGCAAAACACCAAGCTCGATGCGGACGGCAAGGATATTTTTACCATTACCTTGATGGACATGGTTTACACCAAGCGCGAGGACGCAGGCAAAGCCCTGCTGGGGTTGCTGGGTATGGCGATGAACCGCACCGAGCCGATTTCCATTGGGCGGTACAAGGGCTTTGATTTGCAGATCGCCTATTTTGCCATGGACAAAATGTATCTGGCGTATCTTGTGGGCAGCGGCATCAACCCGGTGCAGCTGGGTGCAGATGCGGTCGGCAACACGGTACGCTTGGACAACTGCCTGCACAACCTGCCGCAGAGCGTGACCGACCTTGAATCCAAATTGGTGCAGCTGCAAAAACAGCTGGAAAACGCCAAGGAACAGCTTGCACAGCCCTTTGCCCAGGCGGACGAGCTGGCTGAAAAGAGCAAGCGCCTTGTCGAGCTGGAGGCGCTTTTGAACCTGAACGAAAAGGATATTGTGCTGGATACCGTGCCGGACGAAGATCAACAGTGTCGTTCGGACAATCGACAGCGTGGACAAGAAAGGTAGAAGGCTTTAAGATGAAGGAAAGAAGAAGCAACCGGGTCAGAGATGGCCCCCCGCAAGGAGTTACCAAGATGAAAAAATGGATCGTAATGCTTGCGATGCTGTCCTTATTGACAGCCTGCGCACAGACACCGGAACCGGAATCCGCTGAATTGACGGAGCTGCCGGCAGCGACATCGGAAAGTGCAGAACCCGAAGAAACATCTGTGCCTGTCCAGACCGCCGAACCGACAGCAACCCCGGAACCGACTGCTACACCCGCGCCGACACCCTCTGCAACACCTGCCGCTACCCCCGCGCCGACTCCTGCCCCTACGCCGGAACCCACAGCAGCGCCGACGGCAGAACCTGCGCCGGCGCAGACCGGCATGAGCTATGGTGCCGTGCCCTTTGATTTGGCGGCAGGCACCGAACAGTGGTGGAGCATCGACAGTTCCGATTCTGCTTATTGGGCGGTGCAGGAAAACATCAACGCACTGCGCGCTGCCGGTGGGCTGGCACCCTTAACAATGGACGGTGGACTAAGCGCCGCAGCCGATGCCCGATGCGAGAGTTTTGTGGCAGGAGGTCCCTTTGACCACAGCGGCATGACCACCCGCAGCGAAATCTGCGCCGCCGGTCCTCTGGGTTCCGCCAGCGCCGTTTGCACCGGCTGGCAAGGCAGCCCTGCCCATTACGCCAACATTATGGAATCCAGCTTCACCAGTATGGGTGTGGGCTGTTGGTTCTGCCAAACGGCAGAGGGACAATACACCTATTGGGTCGTGACCTTTAACTGATGCACGAGGACGACATTCACTTCAGCAAACATCAACGCGAGAATAACGCAATTTGACCAACGCGGTTTATATCTGTTAGGACTGAGTACAGCATCTGAGCGCTCACATTTGTGGGCGCTTTTTTATTGGAGGAATTCTATGGACATCGAAACTTTACTTAGAAAAGCCGAGCAAGACGGCTGCATGGTCGTGCTGAACGACATTGCCCCCAATCGAGAACGCAGCGAGTTGGTATTCCGTGTACCGGAAAGCGTATACGACACCCCTGTTGCTGCGCTCGACATAGACGAAAGCACAAAAAGCTCGCTGCAAAAACAAAAAGTCACAGTTTTGGAGCATCTGCTGCACCGCCTTGCGATGGGGAAAAATGCGGCAAAACAGTTGCACATCGCACAGGGTGCCGCCGAACAGGTCGTGAATGCGGTGATTGAAACCGCCTATCGCAGCCTTTCTGCGCCTGAAAAGCGGAATTTCTGGGAAAGGATTCTGCACGATACGGACGGTGATGCACTGTGAAAAATGATCCGCTTGCTGCCGAGCTGTACAACAAAATGCAGCAGGAACAAAACGAATACCGCGAGTGGCTGCTTGCACAGCCGCCCGAGGAAATTCTGAACCACGCATATGAGTACAGCGTCCGTGAGGACATTATTCTGGCAACGGAAGAAATGAACCTCCCCCTTGCACGGGTGCGGGCGCTGCTGAAATCTCCCGCGCCGCTGGCGGATGTGTATAAGGATTTTTCCAAGCTGGAAACCGATTATATGAGCATTGTGGCTCAGTGCGTGGAAGACCGTGCAGATGACTTGCTGAAAAAGGAACAGCAGCAGAACCCACCCAAAGTATATCGACAGTCCGTCACTTATGCCCGCGAACACGGCGAATTGCCACAGTACCATGCGTCTTGCCACTTGAATGAAAGGTGTCGGGACGAGATTGACGCAGCGCTTGCACAGCGCTTTGATGGTATGCGGCTGGGCGCTGGCGCTGTTGAACAGGTAGTGACAGAATATGGTTTGGAGCGCACAAAATATGTGTTGGCAGCGGCCATTCAAACCCGTGATGGAGATGGTCGTATTTCTCGCACAAATAGAAAATGGGCAGATTCCATTCGCACGATCAAAGATATGGATCGCCGTGGATTTGACCGTTCCTGTTACTACGCTGACCTACAAGCGCATACCTGCCTATTGGACGGTTTTGTAAACCAAGTGCGAAAATTTGAAAAAGCAAAAGGCCAGCCCGCCCAAGATACCCCCGAAAGATAACCGCAGCGTCTGCATTTTGCAGGCGCTTTTTTTCGTGAAAAAATCTCTGTTTTGAAAGGATTTCACAATGAAAGAAACACATTATAAATTGAAGCATCGCGTTACTGCGCTGTTTGCGGCGGCGGTAATGCTCTGCTCCATGCTGCCCGGTGCAGCGTTTGCGGAGGAACCCACACCGCAGCCCACCGAGGAAACCGTGCAGATGGAGCAGCAGACCGAGCCGTCTGAAACCGACAACGGGCAGGCCGACGAGAGCAGCCCCGACCCCGGTGCAGCTACCGAGGAAAACGCGGTACCAACTGCGGACGAGCATGCTGAAGAAAAAGAGCCTTACACCTTTGACGGTGAGGTTTTGTATCAGGATATGCCGGATGCCCCCACAGGCTCCTACCTTGGCAGCTATGGCTTGCCGGTGGCGACCGGCGAAACCAAAATCGGGCTTGGCGCGTGGGATGCCGATTTAGAGCAGGATAGCTATCTGAGTGCCGAGGCGCTGGACAGTGACAACTTGACTCTGGCAGCGCCCTTGCTGGAAGATACCGACTACGCCATTGTGCCGATTCTGGCGCAGGTGGAGTATCCCGCCGACGGCAGCAGCACCGACATGATCCTGCCGGACGGTGTGACCCTACTGGACTACTACGGCGCACCCGTTGAAAACGGCGAAAGCCTGCTGCACAATGAGTACAGCGAAACTTCCGCTGCCGTGCTGGGTGTATATGTACAGGCGGATGCGGATTTTACCGCACAGCTGGTTTATACTGCGCCCGACGGCAGCACACTGACTAAGACATTAAATGTAACCATCGACCGCAATGCCACTGCCGAGTATCCTTTCCCTGACAGCGAAATTGCCACCCTTGCCGAGCGCCCCACCCCTGCGGTGACAAGCGGCAAGATCACCAAGGTTGCCAAGGTCAACGGCACTTGGCTGATCTGGTTCAACGGCGAACCCGCCTACTGCTGCACCCACGGTGCCAACGGACAGCCTGCGGGCTGCCCGCCGTACACTTACTCCCATACTTCCACGGTCGGTGCAGACCAGTGCATCCCCGGCGACCACTACGGCAACCAGATTCGCATCTGGGGCGGCTTGAACCAGCTCGCTTTGAGCGATGCAGAGGATCTGCCCGCAGTTTTTTCCGCGGACGAGGGTGAAGAAACCTCTCTTTTGGATTTCTGTGCATCAATTTATGACGATGTACAGATGTATATTATCGAAAACTTCCCCGAAAGCACCGCCGCGGAAATCTATCTTGCCTCTGCCGACGAGCTGCTGAACGGCGTCGAAACCTATGCCTCCGCCCGCGGATATTACACCTACATCTATAATCCCGGTCGCGCAGGGTGGCAGACCGTTGCCTTGATTGGTCCTGAGATCGGTGAGGAAGAACCTGAGCCGGAACCTGTTGTGCAGGAATACTACGCCAGCTGGGAGGCACCGGCTCAGACCGCCAGCGGAAGTTTTGATTTTTCCTATGGAATCCGTGCGGATAAGATCCAGCTGAAAACGCAGGAAAAGGTGGACGGCGCGACCATCGAGATCGAGCCCATCACCAAATCCGGCAGCATCGACGGCGGCAGCTGGTCTATCAGCCCTGCCGGAAAGCAAACTGTGACCACCAGCGGTCATACCGCCGATGACAACTACCAGAAGAACGGCGGCGACGCAGCCGCAAGCTGGAGTCTGCACTATGCCGTTACCAAAACATCGGGCACTCGCAATGGACAGGTTGGACCTTTCACCACGCAGGAGGCTGCTGATGCGGCCGCCAACAGTGCCCGCGACGCCGCCATTGCGGAATTGCAGGGTGAGGCTCAGAACGCTGTCAACAACGCTATTGCAGCAGCCAAAGCGCAGCTGGGCAGCATCCAGTTCCGTTATGAAGAAATCACGGTACCGTATGGATTCGGCAAGTACTGGGGCAGCAATGGCAGCAGTCAGACCATCTCGGTACCCGCAAACACCAACAACGACTATGTTATGAAAAATGATGAGTGGAGTTTGCAGGTCAACCTCAAGAAAACCGACAGCGAAACCGGCAGCCAGATCGCAGCCGATGCCCAGTATGAGATCTATCAGTGGGATGTAGTGACCGGCAAATACCAACCCACCGGCGGCTACAACACCTACAGCGTGCAGCGTCAGGGAGATGGCAGCTATGCAGTCATCAACAGCGCCGCCTATGCCACCACAGATACCATGCGTCACACGCTGTATTACACCCAGCGCAATCAGGGCAAGTTTATCCTTGTGGAAACCAAAGCCCCTGCCGGGTATTTTGGTGACTGGACGGACATTGACCACCCCGGCACGGCAGGTACGCCCTTGGGCAAGCGCGGTTATTACATCGAAATCACCGAAGCCAACGATAATGCGGTGCTTTGGCTGGACAATGCCGATTACAACGCTGACATCCTGACAGCCGACAAGGGCGGCACCAAGCTGGTGACCAGTGGTGGCGTGGAAACTACCGTATCCATTTATACCACCGCCAAAAATTCTACCCGCGTTTACAACACCGACAACAGCGGTAAAGCCGCCAATGAGGACAGCTACACGGTGACTGCCACGGACGGCGTGATGAAAAACGACCGCACCTTGGGCGAAATCAGCATTTCCAAGGTGGATCTGGATGCAGTGCGCTATGTGGGCGGCAAGGCAGCCCACGACACGGCATTTTCCAGCGGGCAGGCACACGGCGATGCTGTGCTGGACGGTGCTGTGTATGACCTGTACGCTGCCGAGGACATCACCCACCCGGACGGCGTGACCGGTGTTGTGGATTATTCCAAAATCGTGGATGCCGATGGCAATCCCCTCTGGCACACGACCATCCGTGACAACAGCGGACAGTGGGTATCGAATTACCTGCCGGTGCTCAAAAAAGACCATCTGGTAGCCAGCGCCAAAATCGAGGACGGCTGGCTGACCTTCGCAAACCTGTACCTCGGCAAATATTATGTGGTAGAGCGCTCCACCGGCACGGTCATTCCGCTGCGGAAGGGCGCTCTTGCTGTTTCCGGCACCTATCCCACCGTGGACAGCCGCACCAAGGCTTCCACCGGGCAGGTTGCGGCACTGGCCAGCAGCGGCGGGCAGTACACCGATTGGGTGTACAAAAACCAGTTCAGCACCATCTCCAAGAGCAAAGCACTGGACGGCAGCTGGACCTATGATGCTTATTCGCTTTCCTTTGCCAACGGCTATCTGTGCGACGAACACAACTACTACATTACGCCCGCTTATTCCGATGAAGGCTGGTATGTGGAGAAAACCACCTTCAGCGATAACCGGCAGGCTGCCGGTGAGCAAATCGACAAGACCAGCTATCGCGCAAACTATCACCTGCACGCGGACAACACCCTTGCCGAAAGCCAGGATCAGGTTGCCAAGGGCAATGTGGAAATCAGCAAGATCGTTTCTTCCAGCGGGCAGTCCAATGGTTTGGAACTGGAAAACGCCGGGTTTACCTTCTATCTCGTTTCGGATTTGTCTAAGGCAGCGCAATTTGACCAGACCCGCACCGGTGCCTACACGCTGCAAAGCATTCTGGATGCCTATATCAACAAAAGCTATGACAATGCGCATCTGAAATGGGATTTTTCGGGCGAAACGCAGGCCATTGCCAAAACTTACGAGGTCAACGCCGCTGAGATTGCTGCCTACAACAAGACCCTGACCGCTGCCGGAGAAAACAAAAACGGCAAGGGTGACGGCTGGCAGCCCACCGGCAACGCCAATGAATACCAGCTGGCCGAGATCTTCAGCAGCGATACCGGCAACATCCGCGTGCAAGGGCTGCCCTATGGCACCTACCTTGTGGTGGAAACTACCACCCCGCAGGACCTGTATCAGGCAGAGCCGTTCCTTGTGAGCGTTGATCCTGCGCAGGATAACAACCCTTGGTGTGCCATGGCAACGCCCAAAGACAGCGCCCTGACCGGCTCTGACAGCTATCAGAAGTTCACGGTTCTGGACGAGGAAATTGAGGTCTATCTGCGCATTACCAAGATTGATGAGGAAACCGGCAAACCCGTATTGCTGCCGGGCACAGCGTTCCAGATCTACTGGCTGGATGACATGGGGCACTATCGCTATGACGATCAGGGCAATCCCAAACTGGTTACCATGACCGACACCGTAAACGGCCATCTTACCAAAAATGTCAGCACATTCTACACCAATGATGAGGGCATTCTGACCCTGCCCGAAAAACTGCCCTTAGGCAAATACCGCATTGTGGAGATCACCGGCCCCAACGGATTCTATAACGAATGGCTGGATACTGCCGGGTATGAAAACGGTATTCTTGCTGACGATGCAGACGGCAGCTTCTATGTAGACTTTACCATCACCACCGACCGCATTTATCAGGCAACCGGTGATAAAAACGAAAACGGCATGGACACGCTGGTAATTGGCGAAAAGTATTCCAACCACGAAACCCTCGGCAAGCTGACCATCCACAAGACCGGCGAGGTGCTGACGGGCTGGCAATCTGAGCCGGACGGCATTGACCTGTGGATGACAGGCGAAGCTGAGAATGGCAACTTCACCTACGAAACCCGCCCGCTGCCCGGTGCCGAGTACACCATCACGGCAGCCGAGGACATCTACACGCAGGATCGCCAGCTGGATAACTACGGCAACCGAACCCTCTGGTATGCCAAGGGCGATGTGGTGGCGGTGGTCACGACCGGTGACGGCACTGCCGATACTGCCGTGTTTGCCCCTGCGCGCACGGCGGCGACCTATGATTTCCTGTCCGTCATCCACGACGGCACCATCGGTGAAGTCAGCGTGACCCTGCCGCTGGGCAGCTATCACATTGCGGAAACCAAACCGCCGTATGGCTATGTGGGCACTGCGGACAGCTATGATGTCACCTTTGCATGGGACAACGAGCTGAACGATATGGTAATGGCAAAGAGCATTGCCAAGTCTGGCGATAATGCTTTTGAACAGGCTTTCACGTTGGTTCGCAGCAAAGATGCAGATGCCGCGCTTGCCGAGCAGCAGACCCTCAAGTTCTATAATGACCGCGAAAAAGCCCATGTGGGTGTGTACAAGATCGACCGCGAAACCGGCAAATATCTTGCAGGTGCCGTGTTTAACCTGTACACCGCCGATGACATTTACGATGCAGACGGCAGCCTTGTTTTTGAAGCCGGTGAGCTGGTAGCCACCAGCCCCGAAACCAATGCGGACGGCACCACCTACTTCGATTGCGATATTCCCATCCGCGGTGAGCAGTACGGCAACAGCACCCACAAGGATGCCACCACCAACAGCGGCAAGTATATCGTCAAAGAAATCCGCGCCCCGCTGGGCTACTATGTCAACGAAGAGCCCATGGAAGTTACCTTTACCTACGACGGCGAGGCTGTGCAGGTTTTGGAGAGCACCTGCACCGACAAACCTACCGAAATGTGGGTGAGCAAGCGCGATCTGACCAATGACGAGGAACTGCCCGGTGCCACTTTGACCATTAAAAACGCTGACGGAAATATCGTTGAAAGCTGGGTGTCCACCGACACGCCCCACCGCGTGATGGGGCTGCACTTGGGCGATGCCTACACTCTGACCGAAACCCGCCCCGCCGATGGCTACGCACTGGCGGATGATATTACCTTCCGTCTGCTGCAAAAGGTGGACGAGAACGGCAGCAACCTGCAGGAAGCCGAGGTCTACTATTTGACCGAGAAGTCCTTGCTGTTCTGGACTTGGGATGATTGGAAACTGCTGGATGATGCGACCGTGATTATGCGAGATGACACCATCAAGGCAGAATTCTCCAAGAAAGATCTGACCACAATGGAAGAACTGCCCGGCGCGGAGTTGACCATTACCGACAAGGACGGCAAGGAACTTGACCGCTGGGTATCCACCGAAACGCCGCACTACATCGAAAAACTCCCTGCAGGCGATTACACGCTGACCGAGGTGAAAGCCCCGGACGGATACGCTTTTGCCGAGAGCGTACCGTTTACGGTGCTGCCCACCGGTGAGATGCAGCAGTTTGAGATGCGGGACGATGTAATCAAGGTGCAAATTTCCAAGGTAGATATCACCACAAACAAAGAGCTGCCGGGTGCCGAGCTGATTATCACCGACAAGGACGGCAAGGAAATTGACCGCTGGGTATCCACTGATACGCCGCACTATATCGAAAAGCTGCCTGCCGGAGAGTACACGCTCACCGAGATTACGGCACCGGATGGGTACGATATTGCGGAGAGCATTCGCTTTACCGTTCTTCCCACCGGCGAAGTGCAGACTGTTGTGATGAAGGATGCCCGCACACCTGAGAGAACACCGCAGCCGGAAGAAACACCGCATCCCACGGAAACCCCGCAGCCGACACCCAGCGCCATGCCTGCGCCGACCCCTGCACCGCAGCCGATTATTCCGCAGACCGGCGATACCTTCCCGTTGGGGTTGCTGCTGACCGTGGCCGGTATTTCGCTTGCCGGGCTGGCGGTATTGATTTTCAAGTGTGTCCACAGCAAAGCTGTCACCGAGCGCAACTCTGAAACCGAGGACAGCGAACACTAAGGAGCGATTCCTACAATGATCGAATTTGCAATTTTGGGGAGACCTCGCGGGCCTCCTTATTTTTTATGGAGTTTGAACATGAACCAAAAAATCACCGCATTTCTGTTTGGCTTATTGGGCACCACATTGCTCATTTGCGCTTGCATTCTGGCACTGTATTTTCGGCAGTCCTCTCAGCAGGCAGCGCTGTACAGTCAGCTGGCAGCTTCTGCTTCCTACTTTGATACCGGTGAACTCACCGGGGAAGGGAGTCTTCTGCCCGAACGCGAGGAGCTGTATCAGCAAAATCCTGACATGGTCGGCTGGATTCAAATCGAGGGCACCGGCATCGACTATCCCGTGATGCAAACACCGGCAGACCCCAACTATTACCTGAAGCACGACTTTGAAAAGCACTACACGGACTACGGCTGCCCCTTTATGCAGGCAGATTGCGATGTACTTTGCCCGTCCGATAACCTGATCATCTACGGTCACAACATGAAGGACGGCTCGATGTTCGCAGACCTTGCCAAGTACCGCAGCAAGGATTTCTGGCAAGCACACAAAACCGTCTGGTTCGACACCGCGCTGGGCAGCTGTGCCTATGAAATTTTTGCCGTGATCCACACGACCGTGCAGGCAGATGCTGCCGATGCGTTCCCGTTCTATCGGTTTGTGAACGCAGCATCCCCGGAAGAATTTGCCGATTATGTGTCAGCCTGCAAAGCGCGGGCGCTGTACGATACAGGAATCTCCGCCGAGTACGGCGACAAGCTGCTCACGCTTTCCACCTGCGACAACATCACCGACAACGGCAGATGGCTTGTCATCGCCAAACGAATCTTATACTGAAGGGAAACAAGAAAATCATGGAAAAAGAACTTAGTTCCTGCCGCGTATGGCTTTATGCCAGAATTCCCGGTGACTATGTGGGAACCATGGACAGCATAAAAGTTTGTGCCTTACAGGCTCATGCTGATGGATGCACCGTTGTGGGCAGCAGCACCGATGAGCATTGCGGCTGGCTGCTGCGCCCCGGGTACCGGGAGATGCTGCGGCATATCCGCAAAAGCGAAATCGACGCTGTGTATATCTGCCGGATGCGCCATATCAGCCGCAGCGAAGGGCGCCTTTTTTCGTTTTTCAGACAGCTTATGAAGCACGGTGTGAAGGTGGTCGCCACGGAATATAACATCGAATACCGTGCCGCGAATTTCAAGCTGGGCAGAAAAATCGACACCTATGCGGCACGGCACCAGTGCGCAAAACCTTTTGGCAGACGGCGTACTGTTCCGCAGGAACAGTACCAGCAAGCACGGCATTTTGCTGTCATGACAGCAAATCGCCCACTTGTTAGGGGAGATGAATCCCCTAAGACCCCCTGATATGAAACCAGTTTTACAGTGATGGAGGTGAGCAACTATCCAAAGAAGGGAACGACAATTGACCGTCCGCTTTACAGATGAAGAATACAAAGAGCTAAAAAAGAAAAGCGATGTTGCCGGGATGAAGATGGAACCGTTTGTTCGAGGGCTTGTGGCTGGCCATGAAATAAAAGCTCTGCCGCCAAACAGCTATAAACAATTATGCCAGCAGCTTTCAGCTATTGGAAACAACCTGAACCAGATTGCTCATGTGGTTAATCTGACTGGCAGGGTCAGTGCCGCGCAGTTAGACTCGGCAAAAAGCCTGCTTGAAAAAGTGTGGGACTGCGTGGAGGACAGCTTGTAGCTATGGCCTATACAAAAATCAAACCGGTGAAAAACCATCTGCAAAAGTGTCTGGACTATACCAGCAACCCGGAAAAGACGGAGTTATTTGCAGCAGAAGATTTGGACAGATTGCTTTCCTATACCCAGAGCCAAGATAAGACAGAACATCAATTGTATGTCAGCGGTTTCAACTGCACCCCGGAAGGCGCTTGCCGCCGAATGTATCGGACAAAACGCCGCTGGCAAAAATCGGAGGATGAAAATACAATATTGGCCTACCACATCATCCAGAGCTTTGCGCCCGGTGAGGCTACCCCAGACCAAGTGCATCAAATCGGTTGTGAATTTGCCCGCCGCTTTCTGGCAGACAGATTTGAGTGTACGGTCAGCACCCATCTGGATAAAGGGCATCTGCATAATCACATAGTGGTGAATTCGGTATCCTACATAGACGGCAAGATGTTCCGCAATGACTTTGCCACCTACTATCAGGGCATCCGCAAAATTTCGGACGAACTCTGCCGGGAAAATAAATTGTCCGTTATTGAAACGGACGGTAAAGGGCAGTCCTACGATGCGTGGCAAAGCGGCAAGACCGGCAAGCCAACCATCCGCAGCATGGTGCGCAAGGATGTGGAACTGGCGATTGACGCTGCCGATAGCTTTGACGGCTTTATCTCCAAAATGCAAAGCATGGGCTATACGGTCAAATACGGGCCGCGTGTGCAACACATTGCTGTCCGCCACCAGAATGCCCAGCGCAATGTCCGGCTTGACCGGCTGGACGAGCGTTTCTCGGAACCGGCTTTGCGGGAGTATTACCGGCAGCTGAACCGTCTGCCGGTTGAAATGCGAGAGGAGTACAAAGAACAAACTGCGCAGGAAAGCCCGCCGTGGGTGTTGGTTGCGTTACAGCCAAGCCCCAAGAAAGTCAGATATAGGGGCAGCTTTCCAAAGCATTACCGCAAAGCTACCGGCTTTATGGCGTGTTACTACCACTACTGCTCTTTGTTGCGTAAAGCCTACCACGGCAAAAGCACAAAGCGGTGTTACTATCTGCTGCGGGACGATTTTATTCAGTTTAATCGCTATATGCGGCAGTGCAGCCTGCTATGGGAGCATGGCATTGAAACGCCGGAGAAGCTGTTGGAGTTCAAGCAGGATAATGAAGATAAAATCAAGCAGCTGGCGGCTTGCCGCAGGGTTCTGTACAGGCAAAAAGACAAGTCGGAGCCGGAACGGCAGGAGCAGATTGCGGCATTGACAAAACAAATCCGTACACTGCGGCATGAGGTATATATCTGTTCGGACATTGAACAGGACTATGCAGCGGTGCAGGAAAAGCTGCGGCAGGCAGAGCTTGCCGCACAACAGGAAAGGAACGAGGTGAAGGAAGATGAGTACAAGTGGAGAGGCAGCCGACCAGATGGCGAGAGAGGCGCTTCAGTTTTCCGAGGTGGCTATTAAGCTGACGGCTCTCGGCTTTAAGAATTCTCTGGCACTGGCCTTGGCCTATGCCAAAGAGAATCCGAAGGTTCGAGGAAAAACCAGCTTAGACCGACTTCTGCGTGAAAACAAGGAGCTGAAAGTCATCCCCATCAAAACCGAAGATGTATCCCCATTCAAAGAGTACGCCAAGCAATACGGCGTACTCTTTGCTGTTATCAAGGATAAATCTGCCCAAGGGGAAAAGGTTGATATTATGTTCAAGGCGGAGGATGTCAGCAAGCTCAACCGAATCTATGAGCAGATGGGTTACAACATTCCGAAAGCGCAGGGACAGACCGACCGAAAAAAAGCGCCCGCCCGCAATCCGCAAGGGCCAGAATTGCGGGTGCCAGAGAAAGGCTCTATGACTTATGATAAGCGCCCCTCGGTGCGGATGAAGATCGACCATTACCGTGCGGTCGCCAAAGCAATATCCGAAACGCAAAAGGCTTTGCAAAAAGGAACCAAAGAAGCGGTCACAAAGGAGGCCCGATGATGTACGAAGATGGTTTTAATATCGAGGAATGGAAAGCAAAAAAACTGGCAGAACGTCAGGAAACCTTTGCTGCACAGGAAGAAGCGCTGAAGGATGTGTTTGCCAGCGGGCAGACCCTTGCCAACTACTTTTACCAGCGCGGCAGGCTGGGCAGCCATATCACTGCCGGGAATACGGCGCTGATTCTGCGTGCCCACCCGCTGGCCTGCGCGGTTATGTCGGCAGACGAGTGGAGCAAGTACGGACGGCGCGTCAGCAAGGGCTGCACAGGGATTGCGCAGATCGTGCGCAGCAATGGATATTATTCCGTTGCCAAGGTGTTTGACATTTCCCAGACCTACGGCAACAAGCCGTACCCGATTGCCGCAGTGGAAAGCACGAAACAAATCGAGAAAGCCATTGATGTGATGCGCGAGATCTCACCAATCCCGGTTCTTCCGAAAAACGAAGTCGAAGGGTTCTGCTACGATGACGAGCGTCAGGAGCTGGTATTCTGCGCTGCCATACCCCCGCAAGAACTTTTGCTGTACCTGCCCGCGGAGATCGTGATGGCGGCTGCCGAATCCGCCTATGCCGGTATCTCGGAAAACGAGTTGCTGCGCCAGACCGCCGAAGCCATAAGCGTAGAAGTCTGCGGACGGTTGGGCTTGCCGATGCCGCCGGATGCGTTTCAAACGCTGGAGGGCATGAAAGAACACATCCCGGACGGCGAGGAACGCAGGGCTTTGGAAAAAGTGCGGGAAACGGCGCTCACCTTTGGGGATGCCGTGTGCAAGCGCCTGAAACTGGAGCGCGGTCAGCCTGCTCCGCAGCGGGAAGAACGGTGATGCCGAATGCGCTCCAACCGCACCGATAAAACCGAGCTGATTTTATGGGCGTTGCTGTTGCTGCCTCTGCTCTGGCTTGCGGCTGCGCTTGCACAGGCGGCAGAACAGGCGCACGGTCTTGCAGAAATCACAGCGCTGCTGTCAGAACTAATGCAGAATCCTGCCGCATTGCACTGGTGCCAAAACACCCCGAAATTTCTGCTGGCGGTTCTTGTCATGTATCCATTAGCTGTTTACTGCTACAAGCTGGATCAGGCTGACCGCCGCCCCGGTGAGGAACACGGCTCTGCCCATTGGGGCAGTGTGCGCCGACTCAATGCAAAATACCAAAACCGCAAGGATAAGGTGCAGAACTATATCTTCTCGCAGAATATCCGATTCAGCACAGACAGCCATGCTCACCGGCACAATTTGAATGTGGTGGTCATCGGCGGCTCTGGCAGCGGCAAGACCCGCTTTTATGTGAAGCCGAATGCCATGCAGGCCAGCGGCTCTTATCTGTTTCTGGACCCTAAGGGCGAGCTTGTGCGCTCTCTTGGCGGGTTTTATGAATCACTGGGAATTCCGGTCACTGTGATCGATCTTGTGCATTTCAAAGGGCACTACAATCCCATGCACTACATCGACTCCGATGAAGATGCCGTCAAGCTGGCGTATGCCATCGTCAATAATACCAAGCCCAAGGACGCCCCTGCCAGCGGCGGCGACAAATTCTGGGACGATGCCTCCGTGCTGCTGATTTCCGCGCTGATCCTGTATCTCATTTATGAAGCACCGGTCTATGAGCAGAACTTTTCCACCCTGATGTACATGATCCAGAACTGTCAGATGGAAGAGGGCGACATGGGGCCGAATCCCTTGGAGATGCTTTTTAATGAGCTGCAGGAGCGCGACCCGCTGCATCCGGCAGTGCTGCAGTTCAACAGCTTTAAGCTGGGCTCCACTAAAACGCTGCAATCTGTGCTGATCACCGCTTCCGCCAACCTGTATATGTTCAACACCGCGCAGTTTGCCGAAATGACCAACACCGACACCATGTTCCTGCCGCGTCTGGGGCTGGAAAAGCGTGTGATTTTCTGTGTTATCCCGGACAATGACAAAACCTATAACTTCCTCATCACGATGCTGTACACTCAGCTTTTTGACCAGCTTTTCCGGCTGGCGGATTCCGAGCCAAAGTTTGACGGCGCGTTGCCGGTTCATGTGCGATTTATGATGGACGAGTTTGCCAATGTCGCCTTGCCTGCCAATTTCAAAAACATTCTGGCTGTATGCCGCAGCCGCAATATCAGCTGTGATATTATTTTGCAGTCCAAAAGCCAGATTCAAAGTCTGTACAAGGACGATTGGGAGGGCATGATCGGCAACTGCGACAGCCTGATATACCTTGGCGGCAACGAATATGCCACCTTTGAATGGCTGTCCAAGTACATCGGCAAGATGACCGAGCGCACCAAAAGCCAAAGCATCGGGCGCGGCAGCCGCGGTTCCAGCAGTGACAGCTATCAGCTTACCGCCCGCGACCTTTGCAGCCCGGATGAGATCCGCCGCATGGATGATGGGGATTGTCTGGTATTGCTGCGCAGCGAACCGCCGGTCATAGACCGCAAGTTTGATTTGATGCGCCATCCCAATGTAAAGCTCATCCCGGACGGCGGAGCCGCCCCTTACCGTATGCCGGACGACTATGCGCAAACCGCACAGAGCATATCCCCCGATATTGTGACCGGGCTGACCGAGCCCGCAATCACCGATGTAATGTACGAAGAAATCAAAAAAATCATGGAGGAAATTCACAATGAACAAGAAAGAAATCTATAATACGCCCGACCAAAACGATGCCCGCCAGCGCAAAATCAAACGCATCTATCTGGTCACTGCCACCACGGCTGCCCTTGCCTTTACCATGGCAATGCCCGCCTTTGCCGCCAACGACCCTCTTGCCACCATCAATGCCCTCAGCGATTTTGTGTTCAGCGCCATTAAGGCAATCGGCGCTATTCTGCTGGGTTTTGGCATTGTGCAAATCGGTCTTGCCCTAAAAGGCCACGATGCCAGCCAGCGTGCGCAGGGCTTTATGACCTTTTTTGGTGGTGTCATTATTTACTTTGCCAAGGATATTCTGGATATGATTCTGTAATGGAAAACACTTGATTTTCACCAGCATATCTGATATTATTGGATATGGTGGTGAAAATATGATAAAAACTACTGCAATGCTGTTGGACGAATTGCACAGCTATAGAAATCCGCGCGATAAGCTGGCCCGTATGGTACAGAACAAAGAATGCGTTCCGATTATTCAGGGGCTGTACGAAACAGATTCCTCTACACCCGGATATAGGCTTGCGAACTGTATCTGTACCCCGTCGTACCTGTCCTTTGAATTTGCTCTGTCTTATCACGGTCTTATTCCGGAAGCTGTGTACAATTTCACTTCGGCCACTTTTGAGAAGAAAAAGAAAAAGATTTATAAAACTCCTTTTGGTGTATTTACCTATCGGGATGTTCCATCTGCTGTATATCCTTATGGTATTACCTGTTTCTCCGAGCAGGGGTACGCGATTCAAATCGCAAGCCCGGAAAAAGCGTTATGTGATGAACTCTACATCCAATCTCCGGTGGCAAGCCAAGGAGAACTAAAGGAATTCCTGTTTGATGGATTGCGCATAGATTGGGATGCTTTTTGCAAACTCAGCGTGGAGGACGTCGCTTTCCTCAGCGGGAAGTACCATTGCACTAATATTCAGAAATTACAAAAGATTATGGAGAAAATCGCATGAACACAGTAATAGAACAAATGCTGCGCAAATATGACAGCAAAAATATCTATGACCAGAAAAATGCTATGAAAGAGGTCATGCAGGAAATCGTTCTGTATGGGTTGAGCCGTGCTGGGTTCTTCAGGGAAGCTGCATTCTACGGCGGAACAGCACTGCGTATTTTTTATGGGCTTGACCGTTTTTCAGAAGATTTGGATTTTTCACTTATGACAAGTAATCCGAGCTTTGATTTGAAAGCTTATTTTCCCGAACTTGAAAAAACCGTTCGCTCTTTCGGATTAAATGTTGTCATTTCTGAGAAAGAGAAAAACAAAGAATCCGCCATTCGTTCTGCATTCTTAAAGGGAAACACCAAAGAGCATTTCTTGCTTTTTTACGCGGATGAAGTAACGGCAAACAGTATCACCAAAAACGAGGCTCTTAAAATCAAATTTGAAATTGATACCATGCCGCCAGCATTTGCAACATTTGAGAGGCGGTTCTGTCTTGCGCCAATGCCGTATGAAATAAATCTCTATGATGAACCATCTCTTTTTGCAGGGAAAATTCATGCAGTACTATGCCGTGCATGGCAGAACCGCGTGAAAGGGCGCGATCTCTATGATTATGTGTTTTATCTCTCTAAAGGAGCTACCGTCAACCAGAAACATTTACAGGCTCGCCTAATGCAAAGTGGGGTTATTACAGAAAATGATGCTTTTGACATCTCGGTAATTCGCTCTATGCTATGCGACCGCTTTGCTTCCATAGACTATAATCAAGCAAAGCAGGATGTGATTCCCTTTATACGCGATACTTCCACTTTAGATATTTGGTGCAAGGAATTCTTTACGCAAATCACAATGCAACTTAATTAAGAAATAATGACCGTTTTGCTTTTCAGTAAGGCGGTCATTTCTTTTATCCGAAAGAGGGTGAAACTTTGAACCAAAACTGGATTGTCGAAAATCTGAACAATGCGTTTTCCACATGGAATGGAAAGCTGACAGAGTTATGGGGGCTGGTGACAACCGGCCCCCAATCTTTTAAGGGCGGCGCTGTGTGGGGCGTTATGCAGAACCTGCACAATGCCATGGTCGGCGTAGGGTATGCCCTCGTGGTGCTGTTCTTTGCTATATCACTGTTCAAAAACACGATGAACTTTCATGAACTCAAGCGCCCGGAGGCCGCCCTGCATTACCTGATCCGCTTTGTGGCAGCCAAGGCACTTGTCGGGTATGGCATGGACATTATGCTCAACATCTTTTCCATCTGCAACGGCGTTATCACCGATATGACCTCCGGCATGGGCGGCATCTCGCAGGCGATGGTATCGCTGCCCGGTGAAATGCAGACTGCGATTGAAAATGTGGGATTCCTCGCCAGTATCCCACTATGGCTTGTCACGATCTTGGGCAGCCTGTTCATCACAGTGCTGTCGTTCGTGATGATTCTCACCGTGTATGGGCGGTTCTTTCGCCTGTATATGTACACGGCGTTGGCTCCCTTGCCGCTGGCGAGCTTTGCCGGGGAAAGCACACAGTCAGTCGGCATTTCCTTTGTAAAAAGCTATATCGGCGTGTGCTTGGAGGGCGCTGTCATCGTGCTGGCCTGCATTATCTATTCAGCCTTTGTCAGCACACCCACGGTCACAGGCAGTGAACCGACCACAATGGTGTGGAGCTATCTTGCCGAAACCGTGTTCAATATGCTGGTGCTGGTCGGGCTTGTAAAAGGCTCTGACCGTATTATTCATGAAATGATGGGGTTATAAGCTATGCAGAATCCAATTAACAAGGAAATACGCCACTATCAGGAAGAAATCTTTATGGGCCTAACATTGCGCCAGCTGGTTTGTTCCGGCGTGGCCATCGGTTTAGCGGTGCTTGCTTATATGACACTTGCCCCGCTGCTGGGCCGTGAAACCGCCAGCTGGGTGTGCATCGTGGCTGCCATGCCGATTGCCGCCGCAGGGTTCTTCCACTATGACGATTTGAATTTTGAACAATTTCTGGTTGCTGTAGTGGAAAGTGTAATCCTTGGCAGCAGTTGGCGGTTATGGAAAACCGAGTATGATTTGTCCAAACCAAAACACAAAAAGAAGGTGAAAAAGTTTGCGATTAAATGAATATGCCTCCACACGCAGAACGCGGGGCAGCTACAAAATCCCGACTTCTGTGCAAAAGTCCATCCCGATTGATGAAATCTATGCGGACGGCACTTGGCGCTCCGGCGAAGTGTACAGTCAGATGTGGAGTGTCTCCGACATCAACTATGCCATGCAGAGCGACGATAAAAAGCAGGACATTTTGGCAAAGATGGGCAGGATTTATTCTAATATTCCTACCGACTGCTGGGCGCAGCTTTGCATTGTCAGCCAGCGCATGGACGAGATTTCCTTTGAGCGAGATGTGCTGTACCACCGCGCCAACGATGGCCTTGACGCATACCGCGTTGAACGCAATCGGCTGATGAAAGCCTACGCCAAAGAAATCGGCAATGTGAAACAGCAAAAGTATCTGATTCTCTCCACCAACAAGCAGAACAGCAAAGATGCCCGCGAACGGCTGAATCAGGTGCAGCGGAATATGCTGGGCGAGTTGTCCAACATTGGTTGCAAAGTCTGTGCGCTGGATAACAACGCCCGGCTGGAAGTGCTGCACAACTTTTTCCGCATCGGAGAGGAAACGCATTTCCAGTTTGATTTTGACAACTGCACCCGATTGGGACAGGATTTTCGGGATGCCATTGCGCCGGATGCAATGCGCTTTTGCAAAGACCACATCGAGATTGACGATTCCTATGCCAAGTGCATGACGATTGCCCAGTATCCGCAGCAGTTGGACGATAAGTTTATTGCGACACTGCTCCAGCAGGTGCCGTACATCGTTTTGTCCATTGCCATTCAGCCGGTCGAAACCGAGGACGCTTACCGCGAAATCGAGGATTCCCGGATGAAAACCGATGCCGAAAAGGTGCGGTTTAACCGCAAAACCGTGGAAAATCTTGACTTTGTGGCAACGGTGCCGTACAAGACACAGGCACAGGAAAAGAATATCGAATATATTCGCACCGAAATGGCCGAGCATGACCAGCAGATGTTCTTGGTGTTGTTATCCGCGGCATATTTTGCCGATACACTGGACGAACTCAAAGCAGAAACCGCCGCACTCAAAACCACGGCAGCCAACTTCAACTGCCGTTTTACCGAACTGCGCTTTCAGCAGGAACGTGCCTTTAACACGGCCATGCCGTATGGTCTGCGGCGTATTGCCAGTGTGCGCACTATGCTTACCAAGGGGTTGTGCGCACTGGTGCCGTTCAATGTACAGGAGGTGATGGACGCGGGCGGTATGTTCTATGGTGTCAATGCTGTATCCGGCAACTTGATTGTCGGCCTGCGTTCCGAACTGCCGAACGGAAATGGTATGGTGCTGGGTACCTCCGGCAGCGGCAAATCGCTGTTCGTAAAGCTCGAAATTCTGATGTTGTATCTTCGTTTTCCGAATGCAAAATTCTATATCGTAGACCCCGAAAACGAATACGCCCCTTTGGTACACGCTATGGGCGGCGAGGTAGTAGATATTTCGCCAATCAGCGAAACGCACTTCAATCCGCTGGATTTCTACCCCGATGGAAAGAGTAAGATTCTGCCGCAAAATGCGAAGTCGGAATTTGTGCTTTCTCTGTTCGAAAAGGTGATGGAGGGAAACATGATTCCGGGCGACAAAAGCCTGATTGATCGCAGCTTGAAAAATATCTACAAGCCGCTTGTGGATTCACACTATACCATACCTTGCCCCACACTGGTGGATTTATGGAAAGACTTACTTGCACAGCATCACCCCAGAGCCGAGCAACTTGCCTTGGCAATTGAGATTTTCGCAAAAGGTAGCATGAAAGCTTTTGCGCAGCCCACGAATGTGGATATGTCCAACCGTCTGATTTGCTTTAACATCAATCGTTTGGGTGAGCAGCTGAAACCGGTGGCGATGATTTCCATGCTGGAATTTATTAACACTGCGGTTATGAACAGCAACCGCAAGGACGCAACCGCAGCCACTTGGGTATACTTTGATGAAATCTATCTGTTGCTCCGCGATGAGGAAAGTGCAAAGTTTCTGTACCAGAGCTGGAAGCGATTCCGCAAATATAACGCCTATGCCACCGGCATTACCCAGAACGCGCAGGATTGCCTGACCAACGATACCGCCTGCGCGGTATTGTCCAACAGTGAATTTGTGGTAATGCTGCGCCAGACAAAGGACATTCTGCCGCTGCGGAAACTGTACGGTCTGTCAGAGCCGCAGCAGGAATACCTGAAACTGGCCACTGCCGGGCAGGGGATTCTGAAGATGGGCAATAACATAATCCCGTTTGAAAATAAGCAGCCGACAACGGGTAAGGTGTATAAGCTGATAAGTACAAAGCCGGGAGAGGTAGAGTAACTATGCGCAAAACAAAAACGGCGGGCCGAGGCCCGCCGATAAATCCTCAAAAAAGAATTTTACCCTCAGGGATTTTATCGATTTCTGTCACCTTGCGAATTACTTTACAGGGAACACCTGCTGCAACGACCCCGGCAGGAATATCGTGCGTAACGACGCTCCCTGCGCCAATTACAGAGCCTGCACCGATTGTTACCCCGCCGCAAACCGTTGAATTTGCCCCAATCCAAACATTATCCTCCAGCGTGATGGGCGCAGAAGTGCCGATACCTTGACTACGCTGTTGCGCATCTACTGCGTGACCAGAGCAGGCAATGCATACGCCCGGCGCAATAAAAGCGCCTGCACCAATGTTGACAGGAGAGGTGTCCAGAATCACGCAATTATAGTTGAGAACGGCAAACCCATGAAAATGGATGTTAAAGCCGTAATCGCAATGGAAGTCCGGCTCAATGCCAACCATCGGGGAATATGTTCCGAAAAGCTGTTTCAAAATTTTCTGCCGCTTGTCAGCCTCCATCGGGCCAGTTTTGTTATACTCCCAGCACAGCTGTTTTGCTTTCAGCTGCGCCTCTTGGGGGAGGTTTTCGTAACCGCTTGCATACGCAGCCGGGCGTCGGATAATATCTATCGGATTCATTTTGTTTAAGCCCCCTACTTATTCGGCAAACTGGAAGTTGTCCCAGTCCGTTTCTGCACGACATTGCTAAACTATCTTAATGTACCCAAATGTTATTTTCCAAATCCCTCAGGTAGGACTTGTATAGGTCAATAAGCGTTGGCGTTTTCTCACCGTCAGGAAAGCTCAACAAATACCCGTCCTCGGTTTCGTGAAAGCCTATAATGCCGTGTAGTCCGGCCATCTCTGCCACCTTGACCAAGGTGTGGTAGTCATACTCGGCAGCACTGATATAAAGCGTCATTTTGGTATCCCCTTATCATAGTACTGTTTTCTATTTTACACCCACAACCCGCTGTGCGACAAGGCATAGCGGGATTTTTATTTCAAAGGAGTTGTTACTATGCCCAAAGAAAACAAAATCCGCGTTTTATATGTTCAGCCGGGAAAATACCCGGAGGAACATATCATTGAAAACAATTTGAAATCCATGCAAAAACTTGTGGACGGCGATATTGAGGGTGTGTACCCTTGGCGGGATTACGCTTGCATTGTTTGTAATGATGAGGGAAAGCTGAACAATATGCCACTGAATCGGCTGCTCGAAGATTATGATATTCTCGCGGGCAGCTTTTTTGTTTGCGGTCTGCGCGATGGAGATTTTACCAGCCTGACGGACGAACAGTTCAAACGCTATGAAAAGCTGTACCATGATCCTATCATTTTTACGGATACTCCGCTGGGAATCTACCCTATGAAAGCCACGCCGGAGCAGTATACACGCGTGATGAACGATATGCAGACCCGTAAACAGGCCCACCACAACCGGGACAATCACGATGAGCGCTGACAATCGCCGCCGCAATCTGATGCGGCGGGCAATAATGCAATCCGCTGTGCGCGGCAGTGCGCAAAGGGCCAAGCAAGCGGCTACAGAGCCGGATACCGATACCACAGACTACGGGGAACAGACTATCCAGAATAGAGCCGAACAAGTAGTTGGCACAGCAGAAAACGCAGCCATAAGCACCGCCAGAATCAGCTATAAGCAATTCCGCGTTATGCAGGACAAGTGTGAACAGCGGCAGAAAAGTACGGAAAAGGCCGCCCCTCTTGCTAAAAGCCAGACGGCCTCGCAACCCACCATAGAGGTTCTTTCACAGCAGGAACGCCGCGAACAATTCAAGCGTGGGCGCTTTCGGGCGATTGCCATAGAAAAAGCCAAGCCCCAAACGCCCAAGGCAGACAGTGCGTTACCGCAGGAACAAATCTCCCAAAGCCAGCTGATAAAGACAAGGCAGCAAAGCCTGAAACGCCAGCACTTTATTCGGGAGGCTGTGCGCAGACACTTCCAAAGGCAAGCCGAACAACGCGCTGCCACAAGTATCACCGCCCCAATGCGTATCGAAAGCCCCACATTGCCGGGAATGACCTCACCCCAAAAGGCTGCTGTCACCAGATTGCAAGCCCTGTTTCGCTACCTGATGAGCGCTATCAAGCAGCTGTTGGCCCGCACGGCCCGGAGAACTGCCGCAACGCTGGCGGCTCTGCTCGGTGCTGGTGGGGTGGTGTTGCTGTTGACGATGGTCATAGGCGCGGCTGCGGCGGTAATCGGCTCACCGATGGGCATTTTGTTTGCCGATGAATCCGGTGACCCCAACAGCATCCGCATTGCGGAAATTGTTGCGGAAACCAATGCCGACTTTGGTGAAGCCATCAACGAGATCGTAGCTGCCCACCCGGAGTGCAGCGAAACCACGATTGAATACGACTACGAGGACGGTCACACTTGGGCAAGCTATTGGCCCGAAGTGCTGGCCATCTTTGCGGTGCATACCAACCTCAACTCCGACAGCGATGTGGTTGTCATCGACGAAGGCAAAAAGCTGCTGATTCAGAATACCTTTTGGTCCATGCACCAAATTACTTCAGAAATCGAAACAGTGACCACCACGCCGGAGCCGACCGAGGACGAACCGGACCCGGAGCCGGTCACAGAGCATATACTGCACATCACGGTCAGCAGCAAAAGTGCAGCCGAGCTGGCTGAAGAATACAATTTCACGCAAGACCAGCGCGACATTCTTGACGAGCTGCTGTCGGACGAACTGCGCCCTTATCTGCTGGCATTGTGCGGCGGTGTCGGCGGCGTGGTCGGTGACGGCACCCTGCAATGGCCGCTGCCGGGGCACACTTATATATCCTGCCACTTCGGGGAAGTGGACGCCTTCGGCAACGCCGGGCATCGCGGCACGGACATTCCCGCGCCGGAGGGCACACCCATCCTGGCTGCCCACAGCGGCACGGTGCTGGTCAGCGGCTGGAACGACAGCTACGGCAATCAGGTGCTGCTGGACAATGGTGCCGGGCTTTCCACGCGGTATGCCCACATGACAGCAACTGCCGTTACGGCTGGTGAAACCGTAACGGCAGGGCAGGTGATTGGCTATGTTGGTTCTACCGGCGACAGCACCGGCAACCACTTGCATTTTGAGGTCATGCAAAACGGTGTGCGCTGTAATCCGCTGAGCGTAGTGAATCCCCAATAAAAAAGATGCGTATTTTGCGATTTTGATTGCAAGCGTTTTTTGTTGCTGAAGTGAGCAGCCATGTTTTACATAATCAAAAATAGGGCTGCAAGCAACTTTCGTCAACTTGCAGCCCTAGATTTAGAATGTTGGCTGACAACGAACCGCGATGCGCGCATTGCCGCTGTAGTCACAGGTGAAAAGCGTTAAGGCATATTCGCCGGATGTCATTTCATCTACAGCCGTAGCATTCAGCGTTTCCAAAGCCATAACCTGATAAGTATAGGTGTTTCCGTCCATGGTTTTCAGCATGACTTCATCGCCTTGCTGTAAATCACTCAATTTCCCGAAATGCCGCCTGTAATTATGGCCTGCAATCACGAGATCTTCTGTATCTACAGCACCGGAATATCGGCAGACAGTATCCTTCATCAGATTATCGTCAAAGCGATTATACACAGGCAATTCCAGCCCCAAGGCGGGAATAGAAAGCGTTCCGAGGAAGGTTTCATCGTCTGCACCTTTGGCGATAGCCGAATCCTGTGTCTGCTGCGATTGCTGCATGGTCACTTCGGTCAGCAGATTTTGTGCTGCTTCGTCAGCACGGTTTGCATCGTAGTAGTTGTAACCCCACAAACCGATTGCCGTAAGCAGAAGCAAAATGCCAAGCACTGTGCAATAATGGCCAAGCTTATTTCTCATGGTCAGACTTCCTTTGCAGCCAGCCGCCCAACAGAATCAAGCTCAGGCCCATTGCAATCAGAACCGGTATCGGCCAGTTCAGCTGCCCGGTCTGCGGCAAGGAGGAATCGGGCTTCAGCGACGGAACCGCAGGTTTCGAAGGTTTGGCATCCCAACTGAATTTCGGTTCCGCTACCACTTGATAAGCAGCCGTTCCATTTACCACCGTAGGGATACTAACCAAAAACGGGTCACTGGTGTATGCCGTGTTTTCCGATGCCGGTTTTGTCCGAATTACCAGATACAGTCCCGGTGTCAGGTCGCGGAATATCACCGTGCCGTTTGCATCGGTTTGCTGCGTTGCGGCAAAATCTTTGCGTTTTTGCGCATTTGGGGCAAGCTGCAGAGCTTTTTCCCGCAGTTGGGATGCGCTGCATTGCGTCCAGTCGCAATCGGCGAAGGAATATGCAGGAAGTGTCTGATATTGCAGTTCCCCCTGCGATTCCTCCAGCGTTGCCACCATGCACAGTGCGTACTCGTCCCCTGCCAAGAGAACGGTGTGGTTTTCGCGTTCAATGCTGCACCGAAGCTCCAGACTTCCCTGAAGTGCCGCTGCAGCAGTCGGCAAACAAAACATAGTCGAAACACACAGGACCAAAAGGAAAACCGACGCAAAACCAACTCTGTAACGATACCTTTTCGGTTTCATATTGCAGATTTTCCCCCTTACCTGAATTTTTTTCGCATCCACACCACCAGCGCGCGCAGCAACAGGATTCCTGCCAGCACGGCAAGCCCCAAAAGCAAATGCCGATACTGCATGGGCATTTTCATCCATGCAGAGAGTTCTGTCTCTGTCTCCGCTGCTGCGGTGCCGTTTTCGGGCGTGTAGTCGATTCGCGCGCCCCGCACAAGCAGCCGATGCGAGTTAACACCGTAGGGGGTGCAGGTCACCAAGGTGACATAATCTTTCCCCTTTTCGATTGCCAGCGCATCGGTTTCGTTAGGCAAAACGGTGAGAATCTGATCCACGCGGTAGTACAGCGTTTCATTCAACACAGTCAGGCTGAACAAATCCCCGACCTGAACCTGATCCAGATCCGTAAACAATGCTTTAGACGGCAAACCCCGATGCCCGGATAATACGGCATGGGTGCTTTCCCCGCCCACAGGCAGAGAGGTGTTCTGCATATGACCAACAGCCACCTGCAGAACCTCCTCACTGGTTCCGTGGTACACAGGAATTGTCACGTTGATGCGCGGGATGGATATGTAGCCCATCATGCCATTGCCATCGACATCCAGAATATCCCAGTAGTCTTCCGGGGTGATGGGGTTGTTGTATTCATCCAGCGCCGGTTTGGAAAAGCCGTTGTTCTCAGCCAGTCTTTGGTTATATGCCTCTGCCTGAGCGCGCAGCTCCTCCATGCGGGCTTGCTCCATACGGCGGATGGAGTCATCGTAGGTCGAAACCGCCACGCTGGAATTTTTCTCAGAGAGATATTCACTCACAGACGGATACACCAGAATGCCCACGCCCACAAGAATGATCAGGAGCCGGGCAAGACCCCAAAGCCGATCTTTCATTTACTGCTTTTCTTTCTTCTTTTTGGGGGCCAGAACGCCAAGGGCAACAACGCCAACACCCAAAACAGTCAAACCGATGGTACCCATACCACCGGTGGAGGGCAGCATGGAGCCGGTCTTGTTTTCGACCTTGACGGTATCATTGGTGCCCTGATCCGTCTCGCCAACCTTGTAGGTGACGCCGGTAACCTTGCCGCCCTCGCCAGTGGTTTCGGTAATCGTGACCTCAACAGGGGCAGTCAGCTTGTTGTAGCCTTCCGGAGCCTCGATTTCGTGCAGATAATAAGTACCGGCCTTCAGACCGTTGATGGTGGTTGCAGAAGTGCCAACCGTGGTGAAGTAGGTTACTGCGCCGTCTTCGTCTTTCTCAGCTACACGGTAGGTAGCATCGGTGCCAACCAAGCGAACCACATTGGTGTCAGCTTTGTCCAGAGTGTAGCTACCATCCTCGCCCTTGGTGAAGGTGGGAACGGTTTTAGAGGTGCTCAGAGCAAACTTTGCGTCAGCCAGGAAGGAGTTCTGATCGTTATTCTCGAAAGCATGCTTCTGAACCTTGACGGGGTAGGTGCGGGTAGTGGTGGTGCTGGGGTTGGAAGTGCCGTGGTCATCCTGCTTCGGGCCGTTCTGGTATTCGACCTTTGCCTCGTTCTTGTTGCCAGTATTGCCCACAACGGCGTCCTTGTTCAGGGTTGCGGAGTAGGTCACCTTGATATCCTTGCCAGCATCACTGGTGTGGTTGGCCTTCATGTTCAGGATTTCGATGGTGATGTTAGTTGCACCGGTTTCTGCGACTTTAGCAGTTGTAACCTTGAAGTCAGTCTCCTTGGTCAGTTCCTGATCGCCAATGGAAACCTTCACGCTGTTTTCATCGAAGGTCAGACCCTTGCTCATGGTATCTTTGAAAGCAAAGTAGTAAGTATCGAACTCGCTCATATCAGGCACTTTGGAGGTCAGGGTGAAGTTGACCTTCTGGCCAATCTGGGCGTTGCTTTCAGTTTTGTCGGTATCTACCTTTTTCTCAACAGAGGGGTACTCGCTCTTCAGCCGCAAGGTTGCTGCCTTGTCAGAGGGAACGTTGACCAGCATAGCATCGGTCTTACGGGTTGCGCTGGTGGAACCCTTATCGGGCTGAACGAGGTAGTAACCGGGGGTCAGCTGGTCGAAGGTCACGCTGTCGTCATTTTCAGCCTTCTTGGCTGCAGTATCCTCAATGTTATTAGTAGTCTTGTACTTTGCAGCCGTTGCAGCAAATTCTACCAGAGTCTTGGTTTCGCCCTCATCTTTCAAGCTGCTAACATAAGCCAGAGCCTTTTCGTTCAGGGTTGCGCCCTCCTGAGAGGTAACATTAATGCTACCAGCAGGGCACTCGGTTCCAGTGCTAATATCTTTAGCCCAGAACAGACCTTCCCACGCGGTGTCCAGCGTGTAGGACAGCTTGTCCTTCGCATCAATCTTGCCGTCGTTATTGGAGTCCACCCAGCTTGCGGTGAACATCTTGGTGGCGTGGACAGTCTTGCCTTTCAGCTGAGTGCCACTCACAATCAGTCGGGCTTGTGCGGCAGGCTCAGCCGCAAATGCCGGAACGGTCAGGCACAGCATCATAGCCAGTGCCATTAAGAGGGTTGCAATTCGTTTTGTGAATTTCATAGTTGTCTTGTTCCTTTCTTTTTGAATATTGTAAGAGTTTGTACAGGGAATACAGTTTACATTGCCTTGTACCTCCCTTGCCTTTTTGCTTTGCGGCGGGTTTTGCCTGTCGTTAAAGCGAACAGAATCAAAACCGCACCGATAGCCACAAACAGCAGGTCCCCTACCCCGCCGGTAAACGGCAGCTTAGGTTGGTGCGTATTTGTAAAGGTTACATGGTATGTCTTGCCGTTGTAGGATTTACTTGCGGTATATCCGGGGACATCCTCTTCCTCAAACGTATAGACATAGTAGTACTCTATCTCATCCGTTATCTTGCCGTCGGCATCCTTCTTATACGTAGCTACCGGGGCATTTTCCAGTACCTTTCGCCACGTTGCGGCGTGTCCGGCTTCCCGGTCTGCCTCGGTCAATGTAACGGTTTTGTAGAGCTCTTTCGCACCAATGGAGGTGCCTTGAATATCGTAGGTTTGCTGATACACTTTGACCGTAAGCTCCTTGGGGCGGCTACCATCCAGATTGGAAAAATCCTTCCAGATCTTACTGATGGTCAAATCCACATACTTTTTACAGGGGTCGGCGGTATCCGCCGGTTCGGATGTGGTGTTATCAGGATTGGGGGAATTTACCGTGTCCAGCATCAGCACCGCCTTGGCGGGGCTTGCATAGGCGCTCAGGTCTGCTGTTACACCATTACCTGCCATCTGTGCATTTTCCAAATCCGTATAGGCTGTAATTTTGTCCAGATGCAGCACCTGATATCGGTTGTAATTGGTGCCGGTTGTGATATCCTGCACAGCCGTACCAAAAGGCGTCTTGTCCGCTTTGACAACTTCTTTCAGCGCCTCGTTGAAGGCACGGTAGATGGAATAGTGGTTGTTCTTGCCCTCAATCGACTTGATGGTATTGAAGCTGTAAACCGACTTCAAATCATTCACGCCGGTAAAGGGTCCGACCAAGTTTTCTGTGCCGCGCACTACATCGCAGAGGGTCATGGTGCTGTTCTTGACCTGACCTTCATGGTTCAGACCAATAAAGCCGCCGGAATAACCTTCCTTGTCTGTGCCGTCCGCATCATTCCCAGCACCGCCCGCAAATACATCGTACCCGGCAGAAATGCCTGTAACGCTGCAGCCGTCAATGTCTGTGCGGTTGCCCTTGATGAGGTTGATTTTTACATTGGGTATATCGTCTTTGTCTATGCCGTTTCGCGTACAGGGCAGCTCGATGACAGAATCCCCGATGGTGATAATGGCAAGGTCGCTCTTGCCTTCGCCCAAATTACGGTTCAGTGCTACGCTGATTTTCAGCCCAAGCAGCGTGACGGACAATGTGTCGCCCTCGCTCAGGATCTTCAGCTTCAGAATCGGGCCCAAATTGACATTCACAAAGCCAAGGTTTTGCAAATCACCGATATACAAAATGCGCAGCAGCTCATTGACGATTTCAAACAAGCCGTTCAGCAGCTTGGATTGCAATTCAGTACTTACGACATAGTTCATATCGGTCTTGCCGATAAATCCGCCTGCAATTTGACCGCTGGTGACCTGTTTAAGCGCCGTGGTGCTGCAGCCATTGATTTTGGCAAGGTCTGCATACCCGGCAAAGCCGCCCGCAATGGGCTGCTGGCCGCCCTGAGCCTTGATCACCGTGCCAAGCCCAAAGCCTGTCACAGAGCAGTTATCCACATGGGAGCCGAATAAATCGAGCGCGCCCACGGTGCCGTCCAGAAGCAGCTTATCCAGTACGCTCACATCGTCAATATCCGCTACGCCGCTTTTGCCCAAATGCCCTACAAAGCCGCCTGTGTAGTTAAGTCCTTCTACGTTGGCGAGATTGGAAACAGCGCTGTTCTTTACGCTGCCGTCCATCATACCGCCGCCAAAGCCGCCTGCGCAGCCAGTGTAGCGGGTTTCGCTTTGCGTAGCCTCTTGGCTGCCGCTGTGCGCCTGTACGGTCAGGCCGCTTTGAACGCCTGTAACCTTGGAATCATAAATGTAAGTACGGAATGCGTCCAGCACCGAGGTGTTGCCCAGCTTAATCAAGCCGCTGAGCAGCTTTGCCTCGGAGCCCTTCGGATCTTTGCCGGAAACCTGTGCCACACCGGCTACATCAGCCAGACCGAAGAAGCCGCCGGCATACTTGCCGCCGTCTACACTGCGCAGATCCTGCACCTTAATTTGGTTGCCCGCAGTTTCTTTGCTTTCGCCCACAATGCTGGCTTCCAAGGAACCCGCAAAGCCGCCCGCATAAGCTGCATACTTTACGACGTCACCGCCTTTATAAGCGCCATCTACCACAAAGCCCCATTCTTTATCCGCAGCCGAAACCGTTGCCGCATGGATGGTGGTGGCGGTGGCTTTCAGCACGGTGGCCAAATCACTGGGTGTGGCGATCAAATGATCTAAAATGCCCTGCAGCAGACCGTTGGAGGCATTGGTATTCACCCCCGCCACGCTGCCTGCTGAGGCAAGACCTACATAACCGCCTACCGCAATGCGACCTGTAACACGGCGCAGGTTGGTAGCATTGCAGGAAGCCACGGGCGCGGCATACTTGTCGGTAGACGACCATTGATCCGTAGTGGGAAGTTTCTCTTCGCCGTTCAGCTGTATCTGGGCACCATAAGCGCTGCCCACAAAGCCGCCCGAATATCCGCAATGGTTTTTCGGCAGGCCGGTGGCCTGTACCGTAAGACCTGACTTGTAGCCTTGCACCGAAGAATTGCGAACTGCGGGGACAAACAACTGCGCAATGTTCTGCAGCTGGTCAAGGTTCAGATTGAGCCCCAGAATGCTTACAGTACCAAGCTGTGCGGCACCGCCGGTCTTCATCTGACCGGCAAAGCCGCCTGCGCTGTGCAAAGCACTGACCAGCTTGGCATCGTATGCCATACAGTTGGTCAGGGTGCCGCTGTTCATGCAGCCCACATAACCACCCGCATCACCGCCGTAGAGCATATTGTTAAACTCACTGCGTCCGGCAACGACATTGTAGCCGTAGATATAGTCGGCAAGTTTTTCATCCAGCTCGGCTTGCGAATTGACTTTACCGGCTTTTGCCAGCTCATATCCGTAGCCGCCGTGTACGCCTACATACTCGACCCAGCTGTTCCATGTATCCTTGTCCAGACCGGCGAGAGGGCCATACACCGCCGTGTTGGTTTGCACCGGGTAGATAACGCCTAATGCGCCGAGAATGTTGTTGACGGTTATCAGATTCAGATCACCCAGCACCTTTAAGCCGCCGACTTTTGCGGTGTCTGCGGGTTCCATAAGCCCCGTATAACCGCCAGCGTACTCATACCCGTAAACCGAACGGATGCGCTCGGCTTTGCAAAGGCTCATAGGACCGTTGTAGGCTTTGCTGGTGTCATCCTCGGCAAACCAGAGAGATGTATCAAAACCGTGGATAGTGCCGCCCATGTTGTGACCTACATAGCCGCCAGCCATACCGCGCTGCACAGTTTCGTCCGATGCAGCATTGGCGCGTACTGCGCCGCCGCAGGGCACGCAGTTGGTAGAACTGTTGCGGATGGACGGAACGAAGCTTTGCAGGACAGAGGCAAGCACTTCGTCAATGTTTACCACCTTGCTCAAAACGCTGGCATTGTCCAGCAGCTTGGCAACATCGCCGGGCTGCATTTCACCAACATAACCGCCTGCGGCAATCTCACCGATAATGTACGAGAAGTTGACCGCTTGGCTGTCCTGAATGTGACCGCCGTATATGCCGCCGGCGTAACCGCCAGCCATACCGACCTTGCTGTTGCCCAAATCACCGGTTGCCAGAACGGCATACCCACCGGTTCCGCCAGTGACATCGGAGTGTTCAATGGTCGTCACGACCACAGAGAGGGCTTTGAGAATACCGGTAACGGAAACTGCGCTACCAAGAACCTTCAGACCGCCGCCCACAGAGGCTGCACTGCCGATGTCCATATCACCTACATAGCCGCCTGCATAGCGACCACCCGTGACTGCGTAAGTGCTTTCATTGTTGAAGTAGGTAGGCGCGGATATACCTTCCAGATTATCCGGAGGAGTAACGATTGTATGCTTCAGCTTAGTTACATCCGAGTAGGAGATCTGTGCGCCGCTGGCATAACCTACAAAGCCGCCTGCGCTGCCTACGGTGGTATCCTCTGTCAGCTTGTTTGCCGTAACGGTAAAGCCGTTATCGGATTTCACGCCTGCATATTGGATATACGGCACATAGGCGTTTATCACGCTGAGCAGATCGGTCAAATTGATGTTCAGCCCGGTAACGCTGCCTAGGATACTAATACCCTTAGAGGCATCCGCCAAAGCGCCGGAGTATACCCGCCCGGCAAAACCGCCTGCATAGGACTGGCCGTTTACGGCATCCAGATTGTAGACTGCATAGAAATCGTTCGCTCCGCGGCTGCTGTTATCTACCGTACCGCTTTGGAAGTCGGCTGTAAAGCCGCCTGCAATATCACCGGTCACGCTGCCGCCATTCACATAAGAAACCGTACAGTTTGTGTAGCTGGGAATCAAATAGCCGATGGCATTGACAAGTCCCTTGGCTTCGATCAGGGATTTCACGGAGTTATCATCGCCAACCTCCGCCAGACCGCCTGTTTTGGAAATCGCCACAAAGCCTGCCGCATAGCCGCCGTCATTAGCTGCTGTTACGGATTTCAGGTTCGTAACATGGGCATTTTCCACCTTGGTGCTGTTGCTGCGGGCTATAAAGCCAGAAGCTGTATAATCCCGGACTGAGTTTTCCTCACGAACGCCGGTGGCCTCTACCGTAAAGCCATCGCCAATGCCGTACACATTGGCGTTTGTGATAGTAACCTCCACCGCCTGCCCCAAAGAGAGCAGATTGTTGAGTTTCAAGAGATAATTCAGACCAAGCAGATTGACTGTCAAACCGCCGTCCGTTCCTACCAATTCACCGGGACCGGACAAGCCGATAAAGCCGCCCACCATGTTTTTACCATTGACGGAGGCGAGCCGGTCAATGGTGACATTTTTGATAGAGCCGCCAATGGCATCACCAAAGCCGCCGCCCACACGCTCTATGCCTTCCACGGCAAAGCCGTCGTTACCTCCGTTCAGCGTTACGCTGTCTACAGTAAACGCAAGATAAGAGGCAACGCCGAGGGTCGTATTTAATAAGCCTGCTACGCTGGCAGTGCCCAGCGACCCGGCAATACCGCCTATATAATCGTGGCCGGAGATGCTTCCTACACCTGTAAAAGAGACGTCCTGTGCGGTGATTTTATCTGCGGTATAGGTACTGTTACGCCAATAGGAAACTTTGTTGAGATAATCCGCACTGGATGGTGCAATATATGCGCCATCACCGCGCCCGGTAACGCCGCCCACATAGTCGGTGCCGTTGACTGTAAGCGGTGCATCCACCGTGCATCCTAAGATATACGAAGGGTTCACGCCTGCCAGAGAAAGCAGCGAAGATGCCGCACCAGGGTTGCTGCTGAGCAGTTTGACCACCAGATCGACCACGCCGCCCAGCAGATCCTTCTTCGTATCTTCCTTGCCCAGATTTGCCGCCCAGCCTAGCGTTGCAATACCCGCAAAGCCGCCTGCATTGGCCCCGGTGGCTTGAACCGTCAACGATTCGCTCGCTTTGGCCGAACAGTTGACAGCCGCAGTATTGGCAAGACCGCCGGCAAAACCGCCTGCATAGTTCACACTATTGACAGTTACCGAGGTATCGCTCAAGCTACAGCCCAGAAGCAGACTTTCCGTGTTCATCTTAGGCAGCTTGGTTTCAATATCCAGTGCGCCGGACAAGGTACCTTTGATGATGCTGTCGCGGGCAAGGCCCACAAAGCCGCCCACGAAATTTTTTCCCTGCAGGGAAAGGTTGCTGTTTTTGACAGTGCAGGTTTCTATGATACTGCCGGACTGCTGCCCCACAAAGCCGCCTGCGTAGTCCTTTTCATTCGATGTGGAAATGTTCAGACCGTCAATGCTGCAATCGACAAATTTTGCATTGATATAGCCCGTAGGGATCAGCTTGTCTAAGGGAATGGCATTGCCCAGCAAAATGGTAATCAAATCGCCCAATCCCAAGCCGGGAATTACATTCAGAATGTTGGACAGCAGCTTGACCAGGCCGCCCAATGCATTTGAAAGTCCATCGTACTCGGTCACGCCAACAGTATACCCAACAAATCCGCCGGTGTTGTTGTTCACATTCTTCACATCGGCATTGACCACTTCAATGCCGGAAAACAACACCTGACCCTCCACTCGTCCGGCGATGGCACCGGTTGCCAAGGCCGTGGGGTCTTTCTTTCGGGCGTCGAGAACATCTCCCAGCGTTTTACCTAAGTCGATTTTCACCTGTCCAAAGGTCAGAATGAAGGTCAGACCGCTCAACACGCCACCCAGCAGCTTACCCAATGTGCTTGTCAATTCACTGACAAGTGTTTCGGGATAATAAGTTTCGCTGGTCGTTGTTTGAACAGAAATGTTCTGGAATTTGAGGTTGGATATCTGCACCAGCCCCTTACTCAGACCAATGTCTTTCTCACTGACTTCACTGGATACAGTAGAGAAGAAGCCAACACCCATCTGCTCGCCAACATTCAGTTTACCGGTCTGCATTACGCTGACACTTGAAATTGTAGGCTTGGTGGATGTGTTAATGGCGGAAGAGTCATCATTCCATATTTTTTCGCCGTTGGCCGACTTCGCGCCAATCATTGTTCCTTGGAAGGTCAGAGGCGTCCAATTGGCACTGCTTAAGTCAATGTCACGGAAGATGATGTAATTGGCATTGGAGGCATAGGTCTGGTTTGCTGCTTTATCAATGTCCAGATTTGGGTCAATTTTACCGGTTGTCTGGTTTACACCGCAGCGGCCAACAGTATAAACGTACAAAATGTTACTTGCTTTATCGCTTAAATTTTTGTCAGCTGCATGGATACCGTCTTTTCCAAGAGTATAGTTGTCAGTACCGTTCTGTTCTTTCGTCAGATCCGCATCGCCGCCATACAGCATAATGAGATTTCCACTGCTGTCATGGTCAATCGTCCACTTCGCATTGTGATGAATAGCCTGATAAACGGCACCGTAAACGGTATCTCCGCTGCCGATTTTTCGCAGCTGCTGCTCATTGCCAATCAGGATATAGGTCTTATCCCCGATTGTTTTTACTACCTGCCCGGCAAAATCGCGGCCGTCGGTACTTCCAGCTGGAGAATCATCCAAAACTGAAATCGGCGCATCCGTGATTTCCGAACTGAATTGTGTGGAAATCACATAATGATGCGTTAAGCTGTAAGTAAGATAGGGGGCGTCCTCCCCTTTAGGATAAATCAGCTGCCCCATGCCAAAACTATCTGCATGGGCATCTCCATCCAACACAGGTTCCTTTGCAGGATCTTCCGCCTGCAAAACGGAAAGCTGATACGGATTATACAGATAAATCGTGTCGCTTTGCGCATCATACAGCGTAAGGTCATCGCTGCTTTCGGCAAGCGGTGTGATGCTGCCGGTAAAGCCTTCCGGCAGCTGCCAGAGCAGCATATCGTCCGTCAGCTCAATGTCCTCTGCAATGGCGTATTGCGCGTCCAAGGCGTAGGTGATTTCCGCGCCGTTTTCATCGGTCACGGCAGTCCCGCTTGCATCGGTCAGCGTTTGCCCGCTGCCGATTTCGGCTAACTGGTCATAAGTATAAATCAGGATTTTTCCGTCCTGATAAAGAGATTTGGCCGATTCATCCGTGTTCTCAGATGAAGATTCAGCAAGCTCGGAATCGATTGTCTCGTCCGAGGTGGAAATCTGATCGGTGTCAGATTCCGGCTGACTCTCTACTGAGCCATTTGACGAGGCATCTTCAGGCAAATCGGATGAGGCCGAAGAATCCCCAGTCAAAGGCTCAGAAGAAGCCGCATTCATGCTTGAAGAATCGACCGATGTATTTTCCGGAGATTGCTCCGGGATGTAACCTGCATCACTGTCTGCAGGTACACTTTCAGAGTCGGCGCTGGAAACAGCTATACTGCTTTCAGCTAAGATAGCATCATCTGCTGCAAAAGCGACCGGTGCTGTGCATTGAAAGAACATCAGCGCCGCCATCGTAGCTGATGCCCATCTCATAAAAGAGTGATGGCGCATGGGAGCCTCCTTTAACTCCTAAAGGCTACTTGCGTAAATTCGCATTGCGTTTTGCCTACGAATTTACTAGGTTTTGTGCGAAAAGTATCTGCCATTATTTGAATGGCGGATACTTAGAAAACAAGATCTATGATTGCTTGTAATGAATTGTTATAGATTGGAGATTATGATATCACCTTTCTTATTTAATAGCAAGGTTTGATTTGTTGATTTCACACGAATTCATTAAGAAATAGCAATTTGCTGTTTTTTACCATATCGTGAAGTGTTATTTCGTCCATATTGTTGCCTCATGCGAAAACACTGCTATTGTTTAAGTTGTCAAATCATAGTCAATGAATGGAGGCTGCAACAATGGCAAGACGTGGAGAAAATATCCATAAGCGAAAAGATGGCCGCTGGGAAGGGCGCTACATTAAAGGGCGAAGTGAAACCGGAAAAGCAATTTGGGGCTATGTATATGCGTACAGCTATGTCGATGCAAAATCAGCATTGATTCGGAAAAAGGTAAAAGCAGCTGATTACACGGTTCCGCTTGGGGCACAAGAGCTTACAATTTCGGTTCTTTCGGAACTATGGCTTTCCACGCTGAACGACTTAGAGGATTCTTCCATAGCGCATTATCGTTATTCAATTGAGCATTATATTTTGCCGGTCATCGGGAACCTACGAATTTCACAGCTTTCCCGTGCAAAATTGGAATTATGCGTTTTGCAGATTATTTCTCCGGTTGGTGGAGAGCATAAACCTTTTGGAACAAGTCTTTCACGGGAATGCATCAGCCTTGTCCGCAGGCTATGTAAATACGCATACACACTGCATTTGATGCCCATGATTGAGCTGTCAATCAAGCCTGTGAAAGAAACGAGCGAGTTTCCTGAAGCGCTTTCGCTTGAAGAACAGGCGGCTGTCAGCCGATTTGTTTTCAAGAATCCGACCCCACGAAAGGCGGGCATATTATTTATGCTCCAGCTTGGGCTTCGGATCAGTGAAGTTTGCGGCTTGCAGTGGGGAGATATTGACCTCGTGCATAAGGAAGTCCATATACGCCGCGGCGTTCGCCGTATTCCCGTTGGATCAGGAAAGACTTCGATTGTGATACAAGCGCCAAAAACAGAAAGTTCCAAGCGAGTATTACCAATCCCGCCAAAGCTTTCGGCTCTACTCCAAATGCTGTACCAGAAAAATACATTCGGCAGCGATGTGTGGTTCTTATCGTGCAGCAGTAAACCGGTAGAGCCGCGTTGCTACAGAAAGAGCATTCATGGTTATCTTGCAAGGGCGGGTGCGCATGATGTGAATCCACATATGTTACGCCATACTTTTGCTACAACCTGCCTGCAGGCAGGTTGCGACATTAAAACACTCAGTGAGCTTATGGGGCACTCTAATCCCAATATCACATTACAGCGCTATGTTCATACCAACATGGAGCGGAAGCGGTTTGCAATCGAGCAAACTTTTGGCAACGAATAAAATTCGTGGTCAATTATCCGTCTGCTTTTGCTTCTCAATGCTCATTGCATGGGGATTTATTGCAAGGGTATCTGCCATTCAAATAATGGCAGATACTTTTTTTGTGTACGCATAAGCTCATTGAACTCGTCCGTATATTTTTACGATAACACTATTTTTGCGAAAAGTCAAACCATCGGGAATAAATGACACTATTGGTTTGTTTATCACGAAAAGCATCGCTCCTATACTAATAGTAATTTTGTATCACTATTAGATATATTTCTGGGAGAATGCTATGACAAATGCTTTATTAGGACAGCGGCTTCGCCAGCAACGAAAAAAACGGGGGCTGACGATTGAACAATTGGCTGAAATGATTGGTCTTTCTAAAAATTATGTCAGCTTGATAGAGCGCGGCCGGAAACTTCCCAGTATGGCAACACTCATTAAAATTGTAAACAGTCTGCATATTTCCGCAGATGTTTTGCTGTGTGACGAAGTAGAATCTGTAAACTGTGTTGTGGACGAAGAACTGGATCAGCGTATAAGGGCGCTCGAACCACATCAGCGCAAGGCGGTCTTTGCCATACTTGATTCTGTTATTGACGCAATACCAGATTTAACTGCATCCTCGTCAGAGGATTCTGCTGAATAGGCTTTATATATACATTAGTTCGACGCTTTGCGCCAAACCGATAAAACCGCAATATGCCAGATGGTCAAATCGACCATCTGGCATATTTTTTTGTCTCCATATCAAAAAATGTATCGTAAAAGCGATATATTACCATGCTCGCGCACCTCCGCCTGTTTTTGCATGAAATGAAGTCAAAACAACGGAGGTCAAACCAAATGTCGAAAAATTATATTCAGAACGGCGCTTTGATTCCCGCCGAAGATGAACAAATCATCGCAGAATTAACAGCATATCTCTCTGTTTCGCTCCGGAATGAGCGCAGTAAATACCTGAAAAAGTATGGGAAAATTCGTGATTTTGAGTCCTCAATTGAAGATTTGAAACCGGATTTTGAGCCAGAAGATGGTTCTTTTGAGGAGAGGATTGAGCAAATGCTCGCATGGGATATGGTGAAAAATTATCTTCCACTGTTGACTGCAAAAGAATGTGAGGTCGTTTTATGCTTGTATGTAAACCAGCTCAGCACAGCAGATACCGCCCAAAAGATGAATCTGGCACCGGAAACTGTTCGCTGGCACAAGAAAAACGCCTTGCAGAAAATCCGCAAGGCAATGGAGGGAAATACCTGATGGGCGCTTATATTGATCTTCTGAAAGCCGCGCAAAGCGGCGATACTGCTGCGGCAACCGTACTGTATGAACAGTACCAGCCGTTAATCAAAAAGCTGAGTTGGCATGACGGCATATTTGATATGGACTTGTATCAAACCCTTTCTGTTGCGTTTTTGGTCGCATTATCGAAGTTTGAGATTCGATAACCCCAAAATATAAAATTTTTTCAAAAATACCCCAACGATTTTGCCTGTAAACTGATGTTTATATTATAGAGGGACAAAAAGCCCTCTTCCCCTTGAGAACCTTGATAACTGCATATCCGAATCACCGGCTACATACAACTGACCTTGCCGCAACCCAAGGAGCGTCGGCAAGCACGATTCAGAGGTAACGCCATAATCCCGTGTATACGGAGGAGCGCCCCTGCCTGCTGAAAAGAACAGCGTGGAACCTGTTTGATGCCACGAAAGGGTCAGCAATCATGATACGCACCGTTGCGCTACCCACAAGGAAGCGGCGGTACTGCCTACATTTGGTACAGGAAGCGGGAGCTGCGCCAGCAGCCGGGTCGGGGATTCGCCCTATTATCCGGGGAGTAGTGTCGAATAGGATAATATTTAATTCCAGATTATGGCGGTCACTTGCTTTTGGCAGGTGACCGCTATGCTTGTGGAATTAAATCTGCAAATTCAGTAAAGGAGACTGGCTAAGATGGGAGAACCCTTTGGAAAGCGAGAAATTTTCCGTAAGTATCCGGATGTGGTGGATGTGACCCAACTCTGTAAAATGTTGGGCGGTTCGCGACCCGTAAGTAAAAAGACAGCTTACAGGCTGTTGACTTCCGGGAAAATCAAGGCATTCCGGCTGGGCCGTAGCTACAGAATCCCCAAGGTAAATGTGATTCGTTTTTTACAAAACGGATTGTCTGACGAATGCAACACTGACGATTCCCCGATTGACAGTGTGGAGGAATGAAAGAAAGTCTGCTATGCTAATAGCGGTTACACAAATGTTTGATAGCCAGAAAGGAGACTGCTATGAGGACAAAAGTGACAGGCTATCTTACACAAAAACGCGGATTTTATTATGTTGTCTTGAATATGCCATCCGACATAAAAGGAAAACGAATTCGCAAAACATTAAGTACAGGTTTATCCACTGCGCGAAACATGACAAAGGCCAAAGAAGTTATGCGCGAAATGATTCGGGAAGCCAACGCCGGAGAAGAAGTGCATGGCGTGATGGAACGGAAGGCCGTGCAGAGCACCGCGCCGGAGAGTAGTTCTCCTCGCCCGGATATGCTATTTTCGGATTATTTGCAGTTCTGGCTCCAGTGGAAAAGAAGTACATGGGAGGAAGTTACCTATTCGGGTTATACTGCCAATGTAAACACATGGATTGCTCCTTATTTCTCACAACGGGGAACCAAGCTGAACGAAATCAATGTGCTGGACATAGAAATGTTCTATGCCCATGAAAAGAACACACGCAACATCAGCGGAAATACGGTTGCACATTACCATGCCAACATCCACAAAGCGCTGGTTGATGCAGTAAGGCTGAAACTGATTCCGCATAACCCAGCCTCGGATGTCGAAAGGCCAAAAAAGGATAACTTCGTAGCAAGCTACTACACCGCAGATGAGCTGATGGAGATGTTCCCGATATTTGCCGGAACAAAAATGGAACTGCCGGTTCTTCTGGCTGCCTATTATGGTCTGCGCCGCAGCGAAGTGGTGGGGCTGAAGTGGTCGGCCATTGACTTTGTAAATAAAACTATCACCATTTCGCACACATTCGAGCGTGTTAATGTGGACGGAAAGGCGGTAGATATATCCAAGGAACGGACAAAGAACAATTCCAGCTTCCGCACATTGCCGCTGATACCAGCGGTTGAAACCGCATTGATTGCAGCGAAAGCCCGTCAGGAAAAGCAGCGCAAGCAGTGCGGTAGAAGCTATTGTAAAAAATATCTGGAGTACATCTGTGTAGATGATTTGGGGAATCTTGTTAATCCAAATTACATAAGCGGAAACTTCAGCAACATCTTGCGCAAAAACGGTCTGCGTCCAATCCGATTCCATGATCTGCGTCACTCCTGCGCAAGCCTGCTCATCAAAAATAAAATTCCGATGAAAGATGTGCAGGTCTGGATGGGTCATTCCAGCTTTGCCACTACCGCCAACATTTACGCCCATATTGATACGGACAGCAAACAGGAGGCAGCCGATATGATTTCGGCCTGCATCAGTCTAAGCGGAAGCCCGGACAAAAAAATGGGCAAAAAAAATCCCCCCAAGCGGAGCGCTTGAGGGCATAAAGAAGCAAAATTTCACAATTTCCAAACGGATTTTCAGCCCGATTGTCTGCCATTTTGGGCGAATTTAGGGCCAATTTCAGGCAAAAATGGCAGACAACTTGGCAGACAAGGAAAAAAGATGTCTGCCAAACAAAAAGTACCTAAGCGGTAAAAACCACTTAGGTACGACTGGTGCCGGTGATGGGGGTCGAACCCATACGGTGTCACCACCAACGGATTTTGAGTCCGTCTCGTCTGCCAATTCCAACACACCGGCTCGGATGATAACAGTAATATTATACTGGAAACTTTTACAAAAATCAAGTGGGAAATTGAGCATAAAGAACAAAACACATGAAATTGTGCAGGTTGCGAAAAAAATAGCAGGATAAATCTACAGTATTTTGTTGACAAATGAACTTTTCACCTGTACAATGATAGATGTCCTTGATTTGTAAAGGATGCAGGAGAGCAGGTTATGAAACAGTGGGATCCCACTTGGCCGCAGGCCGCACGCGATGGCAGCGATGCTGCAGTGGCGGCGCTGGTGGCTCACTTTATGCCGCTGGTGCGCCGAGGCGCGCGTGGCTGCATCTGCCCCGGCCTTGATTTTGAGGATGCCGTGCAGGAAGGGCTGATCGGCCTGCTTCGCGCTGTGCGCAGCTATCGGCCGGATATGGAGCCGGGCTTTGAAGCCTATGCCCGTGCCAGCATTCTGAATGCCCAGCGCACCGCCCGCCGCAAGGCAGGGCGCAAAAAAAACAGCCCGCTGAATCAAAGCGTTCCGCTGGATGAAGAAGCCGAGGCCCCCGGCCCCGAGCAGCTTATGATGGAGCGCGAAGCTTTTTCAGATACGCTGGGCCGCCTGAACCGTGAGCTGAGCAGCTTAGAGCGCAGAGTGCTGCGCCTGCGGCTGGAGGGCTGCCGTGTGGGCGTGATCGCGCGCAGGCTGGATATCACCACAAAAGCGGCCGAAAATGCACTGTGCCGCGCCCGCCGAAAGATAAAACGCGGGAAATGACAAATTTTTTGCTCAAAACGAGTAAAAATATATATGCCCCTTGTAGCTTAACAATCAGAGCGTTGGTCCCTAAAAACCAAAGGTGTCGGTTTAAATCCTTCCGCGGGCAAAAATACTAAAAACAGGAGAATCCCATTATGTACGAAGACAAGACTTTAGTATGCAAAGACTGCGGCCAGGAGTTTGTTTGGACCGCCGGCGAGCAGGAGTTCTACGCAAGCCGTGGCTTTGAGAACGCTCCCCAGCGTTGCAAGGCCTGCCGCGATGCCCGCAAGAACGCTACCCGTGGTGAGCGCCAGATGTACGAGGCTACCTGTGCAGCTTGCGGCAAGACCGCTCGCGTGCCCTTCCAGCCCCGTGAGGATCGCCCCGTTTACTGCAGCGAGTGCTTCGCTAAGATGAAGGAGCAGGGCTGATCACTTTGATCGCTTGCTTTGACAGCTGCAAGGCTCATACTGAGTAACAAAGAGAGTGCTTTCGGCCCTATGGCCGGGGGCACTCTTTTTTGTGCGGCGCGCCCTTGTATTTTACAGGGAAATGCGGTATAATAAACTGCTACTGTTATACCCTTGGCTGCGGCAAGGGCGGGCGTAAGGCCCGCTTGGCAGCCTTTTATATTATATATAATAATGTAAGGAGACTGCCTATGCTGAACCGTTTTAAAGCACAGCTTCATCGGCACCGCACCGCCTTGGGCGGGCTGGCGGTTTTGCTGATCAGCCTGTTTGTGCTGGCATGGGTGGGCATACAAACCTCACGCGGGGCGCAGAATGTGAGCAGCTATCGCATGGTGAACGATGTGTACGACACCGTGGCAGAGCTGAACACAGCGCCAAACGACGCCGCGCCCGCCCCGCTGCGCCAGCGCCTTGTGCTGCAAAAGCCGCAGCAGCTGTATGGCGTTCGGCTGGATTTTGCCACCTACGACCGTGTGTGCCGCGGGCAGGTGAGAGTTCGGCTGCTGCAGGGTGAAACCGAGGCGGCAGCCACAGTGCTGGAGGCCGTTTCGCTGCTGGACAACACCTTTGCGGATGTGATTTTTACCAGCGGCAGGCCATTGCAGTTGGAAGCCGGAGAATACACGCTGGAGATCGGCTTTGTGCCCGAAACGCCGGAGGATCGGCTGGGCCTTTGGGCGGCAGAAGCCACGCAGAGGGATGAAACCGGCGCACCTTTGCCGCTGCAGGAAACGGGCGGCACACTGGCGCTGCAGCTGATCGAGGAATACTCGGGGCACTGGTTTTTGCGCTATTATGCCGCTGTGGCGGTGCTGCTGCTGGCAGCGGTGGGCCTTGCGTGGCTGATGCTGTTTGCCAGACCGCAAAAGCTCTGGAAGGTGTTTGCCGTGCAAAGCGCGGTGCTGGGGCTGGCATTTTGCCTGATCACGCCGCCCATGGTGGCCCCCGATGAATATGCGCATCTGGCGGGCAGCTATGCGCTGGCCAGCAGTGTGCTGGGGCAGCAGCCTTTTCAAGAAGACGGGCAGCTTTTGATGCGCAGCGCCGATGCACCCTATATGAAAGCCGAAACCGGCGATGTGGGGGTGCTGGCTTACAAGCGCATGGCGGAGCATCTGGCCGATCGTGTGGGCCCGCAGACGGCTGACACACCGGTAACGGCGCGTGTTTCGGCCACAGGCGTGAACCTTTTGTATATTCCACAGGCGCTGGGCATTGCGCTGGCGCGGGTGCTGGGCATGGGATTTTTCGCCATGGTGCTGCTGGGCCGCCTGTGCAGCCTTGCCGTGTATACGGCCTTGGGCAGCTTTGCCATTGCGCGCATTCCGCGGGGAAAACTGCTTTTGCTGTGCGCGGCCCTGCTGCCCATGGGGCTGCAGCTGGCGGCAAGCTTTTCGGCCGATACACTGGTGATCGGCCTGGCGTTTGCCATGCTGGCGGTGTGCCTGCGCTGCGTGGAAAAACCGGTGAAAAAAGCCGAGTTTGTGCAGCTGCTGGTGCTTTCGGCCCTGATCGGCCCCAGCAAAGCCATCTATGTGGTGCTGGTGGGCCTTGTGTTTATGATCCCGCAGCAGAGCTTTGGCGGCAAAACCAAAGCCATTGCAGCCAAGGGGTGCTGCTGCTTGGCGGCGGCGCTGGGCTGGCTGGTGTATAACCGGGGCTATTTTGATTATATCTACCGCGATGTGGATTATATGGGGGTTCGCCGTTTTGCCTGGAAAGCGGCATTGGCCGTGGCGGCTGCCGCGGCACTGTGGCTGAGCACCCGCCGCAAACCCAAGGCCCGCAAGGCGCTGATGGGTGCGCTGGCGCTGGGGGTGCTGGCATTTTTGCCGGTGGGCTATTATATGCTTTCGCATATGTGGGGCGGCCTGACGCCGGATGAGATCGCGGCGGGGATTCAACCCAATGGAGATTCTATCTATACTTTTACGATCGGTTATATTTGCCGCAATCTGCCCGGAACGGCTAAGATCCTGCTGAACACGCTGGGCACCCAGCTGCCGGTGTGGATCCAGGGCATTCTGGGCCTGAGCCTGGGCGAGCCGATCGTATATCCCGTGAATGCCAGCTGGGCCTATGGCATTGGGCTGGTGCTGGTTTTGCTGGCGGCGGCGCTGCCCGCCGAGGGCGCCCCCCCGCGTGTGAGCGGCTGGCGGCGCTGGTGGCTGGTGCTGCTGGCGGCGGGCGTTGTGGGGCTTTCGCTGTTTGCCTGCCTTACCTGGACCCCCATCAACTACACGGTTTTGTTTGGCGTGCAGGGCCGCTACTTTTTGCCGGTGCTGCCGCTGGTGCTGTTGGCCCTGGGCGAAGAAAAGGCGGTATATAAAAAGAAGCAGCTTAGAGCTCCCACGGCCTTTGCCGGCATTAGCCTGTGTGCGCTGGTGATGCTGCAGGGGCTGAGCATTTACGCAACTTTGTAATAAATGACAAAAATATACAAAAAGTATATTAAATAAAACTTATGAAAGCGAGGAAACAACAATGTTTGAAAAACTGTTTGGCAAAAAGGAAAATGCAAAGGGTATGGTAGTGACCAAGGATACCGTGATCGGTGATATTCTGGATACGGATCAGGAAACGGCCCCTTACTTTTTGGAGATCGGTATGCACTGCCTGGGCTGCCCTGCCAGCCGCGGTGAAAGCCTGGAAGAAGCCTGTGCCGTGCACGGTGTGGACTGCGACCAGCTGGTGAACCGCCTGAACGAGCATTTCGGCAACCAGTAAGATGACGGGCAAAAAAAGGCTGCCGCAGCTGGATGCACGCCTTTCGGCGGCGGCAGGCTATGTGCGGCCCGGCCATGTGGCGGCGGATATCGGCTGCGACCATGGAAAGCTGACGGTGGATCTTTTGGTGAGCGGGCGCTGCCCCAAGGTGATCGCGGCGGACCTGCGGCCCATTCCGCTGAGCAAGGCACAGGAAAACTGCCGCAAGGCAGGCTGTGCAGACCGCGCAGAGCTTCGGTTGGGCAATGGGCTGGAGGTTTTGCAGCCCGGAGAAGCCACCGACATTGTGATCGCGGGCATGGGGGCGGAAACCATCATCGAAATTCTGCAGGCGGCCCCGTGGGTGTGCGATCCGGCGATCCGCCTGATCCTGGTTCCGGCCACCAAGCACAGCATTCTGCGCCGCTGGCTGTGCCAGAACGGCTTTGGCATTGAGGCGGAAAGCCTGTGCCGGGCAGCGGGGCGCTATTATTCGGTGCTGTGCGCCGCATACAACGGCGCGCCCTTTGAGCCCAGCGGAAAATTCTGCGTGGTGGGCCTTACGCCCGGCCAGCCGGGCGCGGCGGAATATCGCAGGCGCCAGCTGGTGAAGATCCAAAAATACCGCAGGGGAATGCAGCCTGGCCCGTGGGCTGATTGGGTGGACGATCTGATCCGTGCTTTAGAGGAGGACGAAAATGGCTAAATTGCAGGAAGTGCTGCAGTATATGCAGCAGCTCGCGCCGGAAACTCTTGCCGAGGACTGGGACAATGTGGGCCTTTTGGTGGATTGCGGCGCCGATGTGACAAGCATTCTGGTGGCGCTGGACATCACGGATGAAGTGGTGGCCGAGGCCGAATATCAGGGCTGCCAGCTGATCGTATCGCATCACCCCGTCATTTTTGATCCCATGAAAAAGCTGGGGCGGCAGGATGTGGTGTTCCGCATGGTGAAAAAGAACATTTCTGCCATTTGTATGCACACCAATCTGGATGCGGCCCCGGGCGGCGTGAATGACATTTTGTGCGCCCTGTTCGGCATCGACAATGCCAGAACCTTTGGCGGCTTGGGCCGCGTGGGCAGTGTGCGCACCACCAATGTGGAGCAGATCGCAGGGATTTGCCGCGATACGCTGGGCGCACACGTGAAAGCGGTGGACTGCGGCAAGGCGGTGAACACGCTGGCTGTGGTGGGCGGCGCAGGCGGCAGTATGCTGCAGGATGCCATCGAGGCCGAGGCGGATTGCCTGCTGACCGGCGAGGCAAACCATCATGTGGCCATTGATGCCCGCCGATTGGGCATCAGCTTGGTGGTGGCCGGGCACTATGCAACCGAATTTCCCATTGTGCCGGTGGTGGCAGATAAGCTGAAGCAGCGGTTTGCGGGCGTGCGCGTTTTGTGCAGCCGCCGCAATAAAGATCCCTTCAGCTATTTATAAGGAAAGCAGCGCACTTGCTTTTTGGGCGCTGCATCAGAATAGGGCAGGCACGCCGCGCTTCGTCACGGTTGGCCTGCGGCCAAATGCTCCTCAGAGCGGCGCACCTGCTTTTTGGGGCGCTGTATAAGAAAGGGGCAGGCACGCCGCACTTCGTCACGGCCAGCCTACGGGCAAATGTTCCTCAGCGCGGCGCACCTGCCTTTTTGGGGCGTTGCATCAGAATAGGGCAGGCACGCTGCGCTTCGTCACGGCCAGCCTGCGGAAAAATGTTCCTCAGAGCGGCGCACTTGCTTTTTGGGGCGCTGCCTTAGAATAGGGCAGGCACGCCGCGCTTCGTCACGGTTGGCCTGCGGCCAAATGCTCCTCAGAGCAGCGCACCTGCCCTTTTGGAAACACAGATTTTTACAGGAAAATGGGAGGGAACTCATCATGGCATTGGATGCCGCCACTCTTTCGCTGGCAGCGGCAGAGCTTAAGCAAGCGCTGAGTAACAGCCGTATTGATAAAATTTTTGAGCCCACGCGCGATGAAGTGGTCATGACGCTGCGCAGCCGCACTGAAACCTTCAAGCTGCTGCTTTCGGCGCGCTCGGGCAGTGCGCGGGTGTGCTTTACCGGCGAAAGCTTTGAAAACCCGGCCACGCCTCCCAGCTTTTGTATGCTGCTGCGCAAGTATCTGAGCGGCGGAAAACTGCTGGATGTGCGTATGCTGCAGGGCGACCGCATTGTGTTTTTTGATTTCCAATGCGTGAATGAAATGGGCGATCTGGTGGTGAACACGCTGGCAGCCGAGCTGATGGGGCGTTATTCCAATCTGGTGCTGTTTCAGGGCGAAAAGATCATTGATGCCTTAAAGCGTGTGGATTTTGAGGACAGCGAGGTTCGCCAGCTGCTGCCGGGCCTGAAATACACGCTGCCCCCCGCACCGCCCCGGCCGAACTTTTTCAGCCTGAGCAGTGCCGGTTTGGTGGCGGCGGCCATGCAAAAGGAGCTTCCCGTGGCGGATGCGCTGCTCAAAAGCACCAGCGGCGTGGGGCCGGTGGTGTGCCGTGAGGCGGCGTTCCGCGCATTTGGCGACGAAGCGCCCATTTCGGCGGCGGGCATGGATGCAGCCCAGCAGCAAAAGCTGTGTGCGGCGCTGGATGAGGTGCGCAGCATTTACGAGCAGGGGGGCGTGCCTACCTCGGTACATGCTGCCGATGGCCGTGCGGTGGAGTACAGCTTTTTGCCCTTGACCCAGTATGGCGAAAGCGTTGTGCAGGAAACCTTTGCCAGCTACAGCGAGCTGCTGGAAAATTATTATTCCACCAAGGACCGTGCCGAGCGCCTGCGCCAGAAGGGCAAGGAGCTGTTTAAAGCGGTGCGCAATATGCATGACCGCGCAGTGCGCAAGCAAGCGGCCCGTCAGGAAGAATTGGCGGCCAGCGAGCGCAGCGAAAAACTGAGGCTGTACGGCGAATTGCTGCAGGCCAACCTGTGGGCGGTGGAAAAAGGGCAGAAAAGCGTGACCGTTGTGAATTATTACGACGGCAGCGAGATCACCATTCCGCTGGATGTGCGCCTTTCGGCCAGCGCCAATGCGCAAAAGTATTTCCGCGACTATAAGAAAAAGCAGACAGCGGCCAAAATGCTGGTCAAGCTGCTGGAAGAGGGCGCGCACGAGATCGAGTATCTGGAAACGGTGCTCTATGAAGTAGAATCCGCTTCGGGCGAGCAGGCACTGGGAGAGATCCGGGCCGAGCTGAAGGCCCAGGGCTATCTGAAGTATTATAAGGTGCGCGACAAAAAGCAGAAGCCTGCGGATTTTCTGCGGTACACCTCCAGCGATGGCTTTGAAATTCTGGTTGGCCGCAACAACCAGCAGAACGACAAGCTCACTCTGCACACCGCGCGCGGCAAGGATCTGTGGTTTCATGTGCAAAAGGCCCCGGGCAGCCATGTGGTGGTGATGAGCCGGGGAGAAAATATTCCCGATACCACCAAGCAGGAGGCTGCCGAGCTGGCCGTGCTGCACTCCAGCCAAAACGGCGGTGCGAAGGTGCCGGTGGATACCACCGAGGTGAAGAACATCTGGAAAGCGAACGGCGCCAAGCTGGGCATGGTTTTGTATGAGGTGTACACCACGGTTTACATCACCCCGCGTGCGGGGCTGGAGGAACAGCTGAAGAAAAAGTAAGACTGTAGGGGCCGATGCAAAAATGGCTCCTGCGCCTTGCCGGTGTGCCGGGGCGGGAGCTTTTCTGTAAAAGGATCACTCTGATCAGGCCGCAGGCCGCACAGGGGCGGACTGCGGCAGGGCTTTCGTGAATGAGGTGCGCAAAATGAAAAAATGTGCTGTAGTTCTTGTATTGCTTGCTTTGTTTACCGCCTGCGCGCATACTCCAGCAGGCAGCGTGACAGCAGCGCCTGTGCCAACAGATCCGACTGCGCCGACGATGGCACCCTATGAGGAGGTGTCTTTTGATGACTGGCGGAACAGCGCTGACTGCACGATGCCAGACTACTCCTTCAGTGCGCCCCATGAGCTGCAGCTAAATGACAAAGTGGCGTGGCCCACGGAGGGCGTGACACTTTGCTGCACGGCGGATACGCTGGAAAAAGCGGCAGAGGTTTGCCATACAACGGTGGAAAACCTAAAGGAATTGAACCCGGATTGGCAGGACAACTACAACCGCAACGGCTGCTATTACCACCTGAAGGTCCAGGCTGAGCCATATATGCTGCCGAAGAACGAGGTCGTTACCGTTACGGTTCACGCACCGTGGGTCGAGAACCGGTACGAAGCCACCAAGGTCAGCGAGATCCCGGCATCGCTGGATGCGCAGGCGCAGGCTGCGCTGGCCACGGCGTATTACTTTCAGAACTACTGGTTAGGGTACCATGTCGGCTTTATGCCCTGTGAGAATCTGGAAGAGCCGATAGGGGATTTCAAATATCGTGCATCGGAAGGCGCGTTTTACACAAAATTCTCGGAATTCGATCATTTCCTGCATACAGTCTATTCCGATGCGTGGGTGAACGATATGCTGCACGGGCAGTATGCGCCCTTTGCCGAGGGAGAAAACGACACCATTCTGACGCAGTTTGGCGACCGCGGCGGTAATATCGCCTATTGCGGGTATGTTTTCACCGAACCGGAACGGCAGCCGGATGGCAGCCTGGAATTCTGGCAGTTGTCCCTGACCTGCGAGAGCGAGGACTTTTCCGGCTGGGATGTGCAGGAGCCGGTTCTGCCGGATACGGCCACCGTAATGCCGGTGCGCTTGATCCCCACAGAGAACGGCTGGCGCGTGGATGCGTTTACATTGCCGTCCTGATTGCGATTTCTATAAAAAACAGCCTGCGATCCTGCGAAAACTATGCACTGTGCCGGGTATATACCGGGCAAATGCGGCATTCGGCATAACATAAAATTTTTTCGAAAAAATTTTATAAAAATGCCAAAAAACACTTGCAATGCCGGAAATCGTATGCTATAATCTTTCTCGGCTGCGAAAGGCTTGTGCAGATAATTGGCAAGCAACCTGCGCAAGCCACGATATGCGTTGATGCGGGAGGTTGCCGTGTTCGCAATAGCGATCGACGGGTTTTTCCGCGGAGTATGTCCGATCTTAGAACCGGGCGAAACAATTACGAGTGCGATGGGATATGTACGGGGATGCTATGCGCCCTGAGACCAATTTCCGGATACATCGTCATGAGTTGTCCGGGTAGAACTGCGCGAAGCGGTTCACCGGCTTTTCTCGTGAGATGATCTGAAACACCCGGAAGCGTGTAATTGATCGGCTCGCCTAGGGCACAAACAAATTATTAGGAGGCGTAAGCTTAATGGCAGTCAAAGAGAAAATCAGAATCCGTTTGCAGAGCTACGATGCATCCCTGATCGATGCAGCAGCAGAGAAAATTGTGGAAACCGCAAAGCGCACCGGCGCTCGCGTGTCTGGCCCCATTCCTCTGCCCACCGACAAGGAAGTCGTTACGATCCTGCGCGCTGTCCACAAGTACAAGGACAGCCGTGAGCAGTTCGAAACTCGCACTCACAAGCGTCTGATCGACATTCTGAAGCCGTCCAACAAGACGGTTGAGGCCCTGATGGGTCTGCAGCTCCCCGCTGGTGTGAGCATTGAGATCAAGCTGTGATCTTAGAAAACCTTACATTATAATATATCGGCAAGGGAAGCACGGCTTCCAACTACCGGGCTTTAATGAAAGGCCGACAAGGCTCAGCAAAAGCTCAAACGCTCCGCAGAAATGGCGGAGAGGTCAAGTTGACGGGGGATCCCGCCAACCAATAACCTTTTAATGGAGGAAAAAACAATGCAAAAAGGTATCATCGGCAAGAAACTGGGCATGACTCAGCTGTTCGATGAGAACGGCAAGGTCGTTCCCGTAACAGTCATCGAGGCTGGCCCCTGCACCGTGGTGCAGAAGAAGACCGTCGAGTCTGACGGCTATCAGGCAGTTCAGCTCGGCTACGGCGAAGTTTCTGCCAAGAAGGTCAATAAGGCCGCTAAGGGCCACTTCGACAAGGCCGAAGTTGCTCCCAAGAAGACCCTGCGTGAGTTCCGCCTGGACGATATCGCCGCTGTGAATGTGGGCGACATCCTGAAGGCTGACATCTTTGCAGCTGGCGATCACATTGATGTGACCGGCATCAGCAAAGGTAAGGGCTACCAGGGCGCTATCAAGCGCTGGAATCAGCGCCGTCTGCGCGAGAGCCACGGCACTGGCCCTGTGGCTCGTCATGCTGGTTCTATGGGCGCTTGCTCCACTCCCAGCCGTGTGTTCAAGGGCAAGAAGCTGCCTGGCCACATGGGCGCTGAAAAGAGCACCATCCAGAACCTGGTCGTCGTGAAGATCGACGCCGAAAATAATCTGATCGCCGTAAAGGGTGCTATTCCCGGTGCTAAGGGCAGCGTGGTTACCATCCAGAACAGCGTGAAGGCATAAGGAGGAAAGCGAAATGGCACAATTCAATGTTGTCGATATGAACGGCAAGAAGGTTTCCACCGTGGAGCTTTCCGATGCAGTTTTCGGCATTACCCCTAACGAAAAGGCTGTGCACATCGCAGTCGTGAACTTCCTGGCAAATCAGCGCCAGGGCACTCAGAACACCAAGATCCGCATGGAGGTTTCCGGCGGCGGCAAGAAGCCTTGGCGCCAGAAGGGCACCGGCCACGCTCGTCAGGGTTCTACCCGTGCTCCTCAGTGGACTCACGGCGGTGTGGCTCTGGGCCCCAAGCCCCGCGATTACAGCTACCACATCAACAAGAAGGTTAAGCGCCTGGCAGTGCTGAGCGCACTGAGCGACAAGGCTCTGAACGGCGATATGATCGTTGTTGACAAGCTGACCTGCGAAGATTACAAGACCAAGACCGTGGTTGCAATGCTGAACGCCATTGGCGCCGGCAAGAAGAACCTGGTTGTGAACGACACCGTGGATGCAAAGTTCATCAAGAGCGCTGCAAACATTCCCGGTGTGAAGACCACCACCACCGGCAGCGTGAACACCTATGATGTTGTGAACGCCAACAAGCTGGTTATCAGCGTAGACGCTGCTAAGAAACTCGAGGAGGTACTGGGCTAATGAAAACCGCACAGGACATTATTCTGAAGCCGGTCATCACCGAGAATTCCATGGCTGGCATCGCTGACAAGAAGTACACTTTCAAGGTTGCTGTGGATGCTACCAAGATCGACATTGCCAACGCAGTGGAGACCCTGTTCCCCGGCACCAAGGTGGAAAAGGTGAACACTATGAACGTCCATGGCCGCTTCCGCCGCCAGGGCCTGCACAGTGGTTACACCGCAGCCTCCAAGAAGGCTGTGGTCACGCTGACGAAGGATTCCAAGGAAATCGAGTTCTTCAACAACATGACCTGATAAAAGGACCCGCCGAGGGTTCGAGTATGGGGATATGACCCCGATAATAATTCATAAGATATTTTAAAGGAGAAAAACATGGCAATCAAAAAGTACAAGCCGACTACCCCCGGCCGCCGTGGCATGACTGTGACTGACTACAGCGTGCTGAGCAAGGTTGAGCCTGAGCGTAGCCTGCTGGAGCCCATGAAAAAGCACAGCGGCCGCAACAACACCGGCCGTATCACCGTTCGCCATCACGGCGGCGGCAACCGCACCAAGTACCGTGTGATCGACTTCAAGCGCAACAAGTTTGATGTGCCTGCCACCGTGCAGACCCTGGAGTACGATCCTAACCGTTCCGCTTTCATCGCTCTGATCCAGTACGCTGACGGCGTGAAGAGCTACATCATCGCTCCCGATGGTCTGAAGGTTGGCGACACCGTGATGGCCGGCCCCAACGCCGACATCAAGCCCGGCAACGCACTGCCCTTCGAGAACATCCCCGTTGGTACCATCATCCACAACATCGAGCTGTATCCCGGCCACGGCGCTCAGCTGGTTCGTTCCGCTGGCAACATGGCTCAGCTGATGGCTAAGGAGAATGGCCTGGCACTGGTTCGTCTGCCCTCCGGTGAGATGCGCAATGTTCGCCTGAACTGCATCGCTACCATTGGTCAGGTTTCCAACCTGGATCACGAGAATGTGAACCTGGGTAAGGCAGGCCGCAAGCGCCACATGGGCGTTCGCCCCGGCAGCCGTGGTTCTGTTATGAACCCCTGCGACCATCCTCACGGTGGTGGCGAGGGCCGCGCTCCTATCGGCCGCTCTGGCCCTGTTACCCCTTGGGGCAAGCCTGCACTGGGTCTTAAGACTCGCAAGCACAAGAAGCACTCCGACAAGTTCATTGTCAAGCGCGCAAACGGTTAAGGAAGGAGCACGAATATGTCTAGAAGCATTAAGAAGGGACCTTTCGTCCAGCCTGTCCTGCTGAAGCGCGTTCAGGAAATGAACGAGAACGGCAAGAAGCAGGTTGTTAAAACCTGGAGCCGCGCTTCCACCATCTTCCCCGACTTCGTTGGTCATACCATCGCTGTTCACGACGGCCGCAAGCATGTGCCTGTGTACGTCACTGAGGACATGGTTGGTCACAAGCTGGGCGAGTTTGCCCCCACCCGTACCTTTAAAGGTCATGTTGGTGGCAAGACTACTAAGTAATAGAGGGAGGAACACAACATGGAAGCTCGGGCAACACTTCGTTACGCCCGCATCAGCCCCCGCAAGGTGAGCATTGTTATGGATCTGATCCGCAACAAGCCCCTGAACGAGGCTCTTGCAATTCTGCAGTACACCCCGAAGGCCGCTTGTGAGCCCCTTCTGAAGCTGGTTAAGTCTGCAGCTGCTAACGCAGAAAACAATTTCAGCATGGATAAGAACGCCCTGTATGTGGCAGAATGCTATGTCTGCCCCGGCCCCACACTGAAGCGCATTATGCCTCGTGCACAGGGCCGTGCATTCCGCATCCTGAAGCGCACCAGCCACATGACTGTTGTGCTGAAAGAGAAAGAGTAAGGAGGTAAACACTAATGGGCCAGAAAGTCAATCCCCATGGCATCCGCGTGGGTGTGATTAAAGATTGGGACAGCCGCTGGTTTACTTCCAAGCAGGAGTTCGGCGACACCCTGGTAGAGGACAACAAGATCCGTAAGACTCTGAAAAAGCAGCTCTTCGGCGCTGGTGTTCCTAAAATCGAGATCGAGCGCACCACCGACAATCAGTCCGGTGAGCCCAAGGTCAAGGTAAACATTTACTGCGCAAAGCCCGGCATGGTTATCGGCAAGGGCGGCGCTGAGATCGCAAACCTGCAGAAGCAGCTGAGCGAGATGATCGGCAAGAGCGTGAACGTGAACATCGTTGAGGTTCGCAACATTGACACCAATGCTCAGCTGGTTGCTGAGAACATTGCCGGTCAGCTGGAGCGCCGCATCACTTTCCGCCGCGCTATGAAGCAGTGCATCGGCCGTGCTATGCAGCGCGGTGCTAAGGGCATCAAGGCAACTTGCTCCGGCCGTCTGGGCGGTGCAGACATTGCCCGCAGCGAGAGCTATCACGAGGGTACCATTCCTCTGCAGACTCTGCGTGCCGACATCGACTACGGCTTTGCCGAGGCCGACACCACTTACGGTAAGATCGGCGTTAAGGTTTGGATCTACAAGGGCGAAGTTCTGAAGGGCGCTAAGGCTCCTGTTCAGGAAAAGAAGCCCGCATTCCGTAAGGAAGGAGGCAACAAGTAATGTTACTGCCTAAGCGTGTTAAATATCGTCGTCAGCAGCGCGGTCGTATGACCGGCAAGGCTATGCGCGGCAATACTGTGAACCAGGGCCAGTATGGTCTTGTTGCTCTGGAGCCCGCATGGATCACTTCGAACCAGATCGAGGCAGCTCGTATTGCCATGACCCGTTACATCAAGCGTGGCGGTAAGGTTTGGATCAAGATTTTCCCCGATAAGCCCGTAACCGAGAAGCCCGCTGAAACCCGCATGGGTTCCGGTAAGGGTTCTCCCGAGTACTGGGTGGCTGTGGTCAAGCCCGGCCGCGTAATGTTTGAACTGGCAGATGTGGACGAGGCTACCGCCCGCGAGGCTCTGCGCCTGGCTATGCACAAGCTGCCTGTCAAATGCAAATTTGTCAAGCGTGAGGAAGAAGGTGGCGTGAATGAAGGCTAAGGAACTGCGTGAAATGTCTGAGGTTGAGCTGAACAAGAAGCTGGCTGATCTGAAGCAGGAGCTGTTTAACCTGCGCTTCCAGCACGCTATCAACCAGCTGGACAACCCCGTTCGTATTGATACTGTCAAGAAGGACATCGCCCGCGTGATGACCATTCTGGCAGAGAAGGCTTAAAGAGGGAGGTTAAACAATGGAACGCAATTTGAGAAAGACCCGTGTAGGCGTTGTTGTTTCCGATAAGATGGACAAAACCATCGTTGTCGCAGTGAAAGATGCTGTGCAGCACCCTCTGTACAAGAAGATCCTGAAGCGTACCGTTAAGTTCAAGGCTCATGACGAGAACAACGAGGCCGGCATCGGCGACCGTGTTCTGATCATGGAGACCCGCAAGGTTTCTAAGGACAAGAACTGGCGCCTGGTCAAGATCATCGAGAAAGCTAAGTAATTAAGCCTGGTACTTTGAAAGGAGGACCTGAAAATGGTTCAGATGCAAACTTATCTCAAAGTGGCCGACAACACCGGTGCCAAGGAGTTAATGTGCTTCCGTGTACTGGGCGGTTCCCGCAAGAGATACGCTAACATCGGAGATATCGTGGTTGCCTCTGTTAAGAAGGCAGCTCCCGGTGGCTCCGTGAAAAAGGGCGACGTGGTCAAGGCTGTGATCGTTCGCAGCAAGCACGGCCTGCGTCGTGATGACGGCTCCTACATCCGTTTTGATGAGAACGCCGCTGTTATCGTTATGGCTGACAAGAGCCCCAAGGGCACCCGTATTTTTGGACCCGTGGCCCGCGAACTCCGCGATGCCGGCTTCACCAAGATCCTGAGCCTGGCTCCGGAATCCCTGTAAGGAGGTTTTAAGAATGAATAATCTTCATGTTAAAACCGGCGATACCGTTATGATCATTAGCGGCAAGGACAAAGGCCAGACCGGCAAGGTTTTGCAGGTCAGCCCCAAAGAGGGTAAGGTCATCGTCGAGGGCCGCAACATGGTTACCAAGCACGTGAAGCCCCGCCAGCAGGGCGAGCAGGGCGGCATTGTTAAGGCCGAAGGCGCACTGTACGCCTGCAAGGTCATGCCCGTCTGCCCCAAGTGCGGCAAGGCTACCCGCGTGGGTGTGAAGATCGAAAACGGCAAGAATGTGCGTGTCTGCAAGAAGTGCGGCGCTGAACTGTAAAGAAAGGAGCAGAGTAAATCATGGCACGTTTGAAAGAACAGTATAAAAATGAAATTGCTCCTGCCCTGAACAAGAAGTTCGGCTACAAGAGCACCATGCAGATCCCCAAGCTGGATAAGATCATCATCAATGTTGGCGCCGGTGAGGCAAAAGAAAACGAAAAGATCATCGACAACATCATGAACGATCTGGCACTGATCACTGGCCAGAAGGCCATTCCCTGCCGCGCAAAGAAGAGCGTTGCTAACTTCAAGCTGCGTCAGGGCCAGGTGATCGGCGTTAAGGTCACTCTGCGCGGCGAGCGTATGTATGAGTTTGCCGACCGCCTGTTCAATGTGGCTCTGCCCCGCGTTCGTGACTTCCGCGGTATCAACGGCAACAGCTTCGACGGCCGCGGCAACTATGCATTCGGCATCAAGGAGCAGATGATCTTCCCCGAGATCGACTTCGATAAGATCGACGCTGTTCGCGGTATGGATATCTGCTTTGTTACCACCGCAAAGACCGACGAGGAAGCCAAGGAGCTGCTGAAGCTCATGGGCGCTCCGTTCGCAAACTAAGGGAGGCACATTAAGATGGCAAAACTTTCTATGAAGTTGAAGCAGCAGCGTGAGCCCAAGTTCAGCACTCAGGCTTACAACCGTTGCAAGATCTGCGGCCGCCCCCACGCTTACCTGCGCAAGTACGGCGTTTGCCGTATTTGCTTCCGTGAGCTCGCTTACAAGGGCGAGATCCCCGGCGTGAAGAAAGCCAGCTGGTAATCAACAACTGATAATTAACCTAAGGAGGTTAGTGGCACTATGCAAATCACCGATCCTATCGCGGACCTGCTGACTCGCATCCGCAACGCAAGCACTGCCAAACACCCTTCTGTGGACATCCCCGCTTCCAACCTGAAGAAGGCTATCTGCCAGATCCTGGTTGACGAGGGCTACATTAAGGGTATGCAGGTGATCGAAGATGACAAACAGGGCACCATTCGCGTGGCTCTGAAGTACACCGCAAACGACCAGCCCGTCATCGCTGGCCTGAAGCGCGTTTCCAAGCCCGGCCTGCGTATCTACACCAACTGTGAAGATATGCCCAAGGTCATGAAGGGTCTGGGTACCGCAATTATCTCCACTTCTAAAGGCGTTATGACCGATAAGGCTGCCCGTGCTCAGCACGTTGGCGGCGAGGTCTTGGCCTTCGTGTGGTAAGAAAGGGGTAAAAGACAATGTCGAGAATTGGAAGAAAACCCATTGCCGTTCCTGCAGGCGTGGAAGTGAAGATCGATGAGACTGCCCACACCGTGTCTGTGAAGGGCCCCAAAGGTACTCTGAATTCCAACTATCATCCTATGATGAGCGTTAAGCTGGAGGGCAACGAGATCATCGTGAGCCGCCCCAACGACGAGGGCTTCGCCCGCAGCCTGCACGGCCTGACCCGCACCAACATCTCCAACATGGTGGAAGGCGTTACCCACGGCTTCCAGAAAGAGCTGGAGATCCAGGGTGTTGGTTACCGTGCTGCTAAGCAGGGCAGCAACCTGGTGATGAACCTGGGCTTCTCGAATCAGGTGATCGTGGCTGAGACCGACGACATCAAGATCGAGGTTCCCGATGCTAACAACATCATCATCAAGGGCATCGATAAGCAGAAGGTTGGCCAGTTTGCCGCCGAGATTCGCGAGAAGCGTCCTCCGGAGCCTTACAAGGGCAAGGGCGTTCGCTATAAGAACGAGTATGTCATCCGCAAGGAAGGCAAAGCCGGCAAGGGCAAATAAGAGAAGGAGTGAGAACAAATGGTTAATAAGGCTGACAAGAACGAAGCTCGTCTTCGTCGTCATCGCCGCGTTCGCGGCAAGATCAGCGGCACCGCAGAGCGGCCCCGCCTGAATGTTTTCCGCTCCTCCAAGCATATCTATGCCCAGATCATCGATGACACCACCGGCACTACCCTGGTGGCTGCATCGAGCATGGACAAAGATTTCAATGGCTACGGCGGAAACATTGAAGCTGCCAACCAGGTTGGCAAAAACATCGCCAAGAAGGCTCTGGAAAAGGGCATTTCTGAGGTCGTTTATGACCGCGGCGGTTTCGTTTATCACGGCCGTGTTCAGGCCCTGGCAGAGGGTGCCCGTGAGGGCGGCCTCAAGCTGTAATGGAAGGAGGATACACACATGGCATATCAGAGAAGAAATGATGTCGATGACGGCATGATCGAAAAGGTTGTGTCCATCAACCGCGTATCCAAAACCGTTAAGGGCGGCCGCGTTGCTAAGTTCGCAGCTCTTGTGGTTGTGGGCGACGGCAAAGGCAAGATCGGCTTTGGCATTGGCAAGTCCGGCGAGGTTCCCGAGGCTATCCGCAAGGGCCTGGAGGCTGCCAAGAAGAACATGCGCACTGTCAACCTGAAGGGTACTACCATTCCTCACGAGGTTGTGGGCGCTTACGGTGCAGGCCGCGTTCTGATGCGTCCGGCCCCCACCGGTACCGGCTTGATCGCAGGCGGCCCCGTGCGTGCCGTTCTGGAAGCTGCCGGCATTAAAGACATTCGTACCAAGTCTCTGCGCTCCAACAACCCCATCAATGTGGTTTCTGCAACCTTCGAAGGTCTGTGCAGCCTGACCACTGCTGAGGAAGTTGCTGCTAAGCGCGGCAAGACCGTACAGGAAATTCTGGGCTAAGGAGGGTGCTTACAATGACTGAAGAGATCAAGGAAACTGTGGTCGCTGAGGCTGCTCCCAAGAAGAAGCCCGCCGCCAAGAAGGCTCCTGCCAAGAAGGCAGCAGACGGCGAAAAGAAGCCCGCTGCCAAGAAGGCTCCTGCTAAAAAGGCTCCTGCTAAGAAGGCTGCTGCCAAGAAGGCAGAGGTCGAGCTGGTTAAGATCGAGCTCATTCACAGCCTGAACGGCAAGGTAGTGGCACAGAAGGCTACTGCCGAGAGCCTGGGTCTGAAGAGAATCGGTGATACCACCGTTCAGCCCAACAACGCAGCTACCCAGGGCAAGATCAACAAGATCATGCACCTGATCGCTGTGTCGAAAGCATAATAGCAAGGAGGTGCAACAATGAAGCTTCATGAATTAAAGGCCAGCAAGGGCGCAAACACCCCCGCTACCCGTAAGGGCCGCGGCGCCGGTTCCGGCAATGGCAAAACCGCAGGCTTCGGCCACAAGGGCCAGAAGGCTCGTTCCGGCGTGAAGAAGGCCGGTTTCGAAGGCGGTCAGATGCCTCTGCAGCGTCGTCTGCCTAAGCGTGGTTTCAACAACATTTTTGCCACCCAGTACGCTACCATTAAGGTGAGCGACCTCGACAAGTTCGAGGCTGGTGCAGTGGTGGATGCTCAGGCACTGCTGGAGAAGGGTATCATCAACAAGACCCTCGACGGCGTGAAGGTTCTGGGCAACGGCGAAGTCACGAAGGCTGTTACCGTTAAGGTAGCTGCTTATACTGCCTCTGCCAAGGAAAAGATCGAGAAGGCAGGCGGGAAGGCCGAGGTGATCTAAGGTGTTCGAAACCTTTCGTAATGCCTGGAAGATCGAAGATCTGCGCAAGCGCTTGCTGTTTACGCTGGCTATCGTTGTGATCTTCCGTTTGGGCTGTGCGATCCCCGTGCCCTTTATCAAAGCCGGTGCTCTGACAGGAATGTTTGAGACCGGTACCATGCTGACTTATCTGAACATGATGTCCGGCGGTGCTCTGTCCCAGTGTGCTTTGTTCGCACTGGGCGTCACCCCCTACATCAATGCAACGATCATCATTCAGCTTTTGTGCGTGGCCATTCCTTATCTGGAAAACCTCTCCCGCGAGGGCGAGGAAGGCCGCCGCAAAATCAGCATCATCAGCAAAATGACCGGTGCGGTGATCGCATTGATCATGTCCATCGGCTACTACTTTGTGCTGCGCCGCTCCGGTATGCTGAAGTATACCGAGGGTGCAAGCCAGTGGCTGGCTGCGCTGGTGATCATTGCCTGCTTTGTGGCAGGTGCTCAGCTGGTTGTCTGGCTGGGCGAACAGATCGATACCAAGGGCATCGGAAACGGCCTTTCGCTGCTGATCTTTGCCGGTATCGTATCCCGCTGGAATGGCGTTTACAATTCTGTGGTGGGCATTCTGGCCCGCGCACAGAACGGTGAGCCCCAGTACTATTTCATTTTGCCCCTGATCGCTGTGCTGGCAATCGTGGCCGTTGTGTTCGTGGTGGTTACCACCAATGCAGAGCGCCGCATTTCCGTGCAGTATGCCAAGAAAGTTGTGGGCCGCAAGATGTACGGCGGACAGAACAGCTATATTCCCATTAAGGTGAATATGACCGGTGTTATGCCCATCATCTTTGCATCTGCCCTGTGCAGCATTCCCGGCACCATCGGCGCATTTGTGAATGTGGATCCTCAGGTTCACCCCATCTGGTACAGCTTCCTGCACAGTTTCAACTACACGAGCGCCGTGTACATTGTGCTGTATCTGCTTTTGATCGTGGCGTTCAACTACTTCTATGTAGCCATTCAGTATAACCCCATCGAGATCGCCAACAACCTGCGCAAGAACAACGGCACTATTCCCGGTATCCGCCCCGGTAAGCCCACCAGCGATTTTATCACCCGTGTGCTGAACAAGGTAACGATTCTGGGTGCTGCGTTCCTGGCAGTGGTTGCTGCCCTGCCTATCGTGCTGGGCAATGTGACCGGCGTTTCGATCCAGCTTGGCGGTACCAGCCTGCTCATCGTTGTGGGCGTGGCTTTGGAAACCGGCCGCAGCCTGGAGAGCTATATGCTGATGCGCCACCACAAGGGATTCTTGGAGTAAATGCCAATTAGAGAAGTGGAGGCTATGATGAACCTGATTTTTCTGGGCGCTCCCGGCGCCGGAAAAGGTACGCAGGCAGAGATCGTTTGCGACCATTTCAAAATTCCCGCTATCAGCACCGGTAACATCCTTCGGGCGGCCGTCAAGGACGGCACGCCCATGGGTGTGAAGGCGAAAAGCTATATGGATGCAGGTGCTCTGGTGCCAGACGATGTGATCGTGGGCATTGTAAAAGAGCGTTTGCAGGCCGACGACTGCAAGGATGGTTTTGTGCTGGACGGTATGCCCCGCACCATTGCACAGGGCGAAGCCCTGGAGCAGATGGGCGTGCAGATCGACAAGGTGCTGAACCTGATCGTAGCCGACGAGGCGATCATTCAGCGTATGAGTGGCCGCCGGGTGTGCGCAGCTTGCGGTGCAAGCTACCACATCACCAACAAACCCAGCAAACGGGAAGGCGTGTGCGATCGCTGCGGCGGCAAACTGGAGATCCGCAAGGATGACCAGCCTGCGACCGTTGTGGACCGACTGAAAGCCTATCACGAGCAGACCGAGCCTTTGGTGGACTTCTACCGGAGCCGTGGTAAGCTGGTGGAGATCCCGGATCAGGGAAGCATCGAAAAGACTACTGCGCTGATCATGAAGGCGCTGGAGGCATAAAACGATGATCCAGATCAAAAATGCAGTGGAACTGCAGAAAATGCGCAAAGTCAATGCGATCAGCGCAGCCGCGCTGAAGTATGGCGGCGAGCATATCGAGCCCGGCATGACAACCGCTGAGCTTGACAAAATTATTTACGACTTTATCCTTCGGCACGGAGCCAAGCCCAACTTTAAGGGCTTGTACGGGTTCCCCGGAACAGCCTGCATCAGTCTGAACGACACGGTGATCCACGGGCTGCCCAGCAAGAACATCGTGATCCGGCCGGGTGATATTGTAAGCATCGACACCGGCGCAAAGCTGGACGGCTTTAATGGCGACAATGCCTGCACCTTTGCGTGCGGCAAGGTTGACATGGAAGCCCAGCGGCTGATGGATGTGACCCACGAGGCGCTTCACCTTGGCGTGAAAGCGGCACAGGCAGGCGCAAGAGTGGGCGACATCGGCTACGCCGTGCAGTCGTATGTGGAAGAAAACGGTTTCTCTGTGGTTCGCGAGTTCGTGGGCCACGGTGTGGGCAAGGAGCTGCATGAAGACCCCGAAGTGCCGAATTTCGGCCATGCGGGCCGCGGCCCTCGGCTGGTGCCGGGAATGTGCATTGCCATCGAGCCCATGGTAAACCAGAAAAACTACGCAGTCAAAACCTTATCCGATGGATGGACGGTCAAGACCTGCGACGGCGGCCTGGCTGCTCACTTTGAGCACACCATCGCCATTGCAGCGAACGGCCCCGAAGTTTTGACTCTGGGCTGGGAGAACGGCCAATGGACCTTGTAAGAGGCCAGTTGGTTCGATCCCGAGCAGGGCGAGACCGGGCACATACTTTTGCCGTTTTGGCCGTGGAAGGCCAGATGCTTTTTCTGGCAGACGGACACCTGCATAAACTTTCGTGCGCCAAGCGCAAAAAGAAGATGCATGTGGCCCCCACTGCCACCGTCTTGCAGGGCGAATTTCTCGCCTGTGACGAACAGCTGCGTGGAGCCATTCGGGCCTATGATGCCCAAAGCCCCATTTGACGCACCTTAAGGAGGCAAGGAACTTGTCTAAAGAAGATGTCATCGAAGTAGAAGGTGTTGTGCGGGAAGCGATGCCCAACGCAATTTTTCAGGTTGAACTGTTGAATGGCGAAGGCAAGCCCAACGGTCATACCGTGCTCGCACACATCTCCGGCAAGCTGCGGACCAACTTTATCCGCATTCTGCCCGGAGACAAAGTTACGATGGAAATGTCGCCTTACGATTTGACGAAGGCGCGCATTACCTGGCGTTCGAAGTAATTCGTGCGCCGCAGCACCACCACAAAGGAGGTTAATCATTATGAAGGTAAAACCTTCCGTGAAACCCATCTGCGAAAAGTGCAAGGTCATCAAGCGGAAAGGCCGCGTGATGGTCATTTGCGTAAACCCCAAGCATAAGCAGCGCCAGGGCTAATTTTCCTGGACTTGGGAGCCAAGTGCGTAGATTCCCGGCGCAGGCTCCGACACTTGACATGGGATGATGTACTAGGAGGTACAAACACTATGGCACGTATTGCTGGTGTTGACCTGCCCCGCGAAAAGCGCGTGCAGGTTGGTCTGACCTATGTTTACGGCATTGGCCAGAGCACTGCCGACGAGATTCTCGCCGGTACTGGTATCAACCCTGATACCCGCGTTAAGGATCTGACTGCAGACGATGAGGCTAAGATCCGCGACTACATTGATGCACACAACATTCTGGTGGAGGGCGACCTGCGCCGCAATGTTGCTCTGGATATCAAGCGTTTGGTTGAGATCCAGTGCTACCGTGGCACTCGTCATCGCAAGAACCTGCCCTGCCGTGGCCAGCGCACCAAGACCAATGCACGTACCTGCAAGGGTCCCAAGCGCACTGTTGCCAACAAGAAAAAGTAATTGAAGGAGGAATAAAGAATGGCTACGAAAACTAATGGTGCAGCCAAGGGCCGTACCAAGCGTAAAGAGCGCAAGAATATTGTTGCCGGCCAGGCCCATATTCAGAGCACCTTCAATAACACCATTGTTACTATCACCGATACTCAGGGCAATGCTGTTTCTTGGGCAAGCTCGGGCGGCCTGAACTTCCGTGGTTCCCGCAAGAGCACTCCCTTTGCAGCACAGAGCGCCGCAGAAGTGGCTGCCAAGGCTGCAATGGAGCATGGCATGAAGACCGTTGAGGTTTACGTGAAGGGCCCCGGTTCGGGCCGTGAGTCCGCTATCCGTGCACTGCAGGCTACCGGTCTGGAAGTAACCATGATCAAGGATGTTACCCCCATCCCCCACAATGGTTGCCGCCCCCCGAAGCGTCGTCGTGTTTGATTGAAGGAGGAATTTGAACTATGGCTAAAAATACGCAGCCTATCGCAAAGCGTTGCAAGGCTCTGGGCATTTCTCCTGCAGTCATGGGCTACGCTAAGAAAACTACCAATCGTAACCCCGGTGGCAACAACTTCCGCAAGAAGAAGTCTGAATATGCTACCCAGCTGCAGGAAAAGCAGAAGCTGAAGTTTATCTACGGCATTCTGGAAAAGCAGTTCGCAACTTATTTTGATATCGCATCCCGTCAGCAGGGCATTACCGGTGAAAACCTGCTCCGCCTGCTGGAGCGCCGTCTGGACAGCGTTGTGTTCCGTCTGGGCTTTGCTTCCACCCGTCGTGACGCCCGTCAGCTGGTTTCTCACTGCCACTTCACTGTGAACGGCAAGAAGGTCAACATTCCCAGCTACCTGATCAAGGCTGGCGATGTGATCGAAGTTCGTGAGAGCAGCCGCAGCAGCGCTAAGTTCAGCAAGCTGGTTGGCCCCGATGCACCCCTGGTCGTAACTCCCGCCTGGCTGGAGCGCGACAAGGACGCCCTGAAGGGTAAAGTGATCCGTCTGCCCGAGCGCAGCGACATCGATTTCGAGGTTGAGGAGCACCTGATCGTCGAGTTGTACTCCAAGTAATCTCTCGCCTTGTCCGAAATTTTTACAAAGAGTAGGCCGGCCCCTGCCGGGGGCCGGCAGAACAAGGAGGGTTATATATGATGGAGATCGAACGCCCCAAGATCGAAACGGTCAGCTTTTCCCCCAATGGCCGCTACGGCAAGTTCGTAGTGGAGCCGCTGGAGCGAGGCTTCGGAACGACTCTGGGCAACAGTCTGCGCCGTGTGCTGCTTTCTTCGCTGCCCGGCGTGGCCGTTACCAGTGTTAAGATCGACGGTGTAGTGCATGAGTTCTCTACGATCGAGGGCGTGAAAGAAGACGTGACCGAGATCGTGCTGAATCTGAAGGGCATCATTGCCAAGATCCATGGCGATGGCCCCAAGACTGTGCGTGTGGAAGCCGAAGGCGTGTGCGAAGTCACTGCCGGCTCCATCAAGCAGAGCGAGGATATTGAGATCCTGAACCCCGAGTGGCACATTGCTACTTTGGGCGAGGGCGGCAAGCTGGTGATGGAGATCACTTTCGACAAAGGCCGCGGTTATGTGCCCGCAGAGCGCAACAAGCTGGCTTTGGACGAAAACGATGTGACCACCCTGCCTGTTGACAGTATCTACACCCCTGTCCTCAAGGTGAATTATGCCTGCGAGAATACCCGCGTGGGCCAGATCACTGACTACGATAAGCTGACCATCGAAATTTGGACTGACGGCACCATTAACGCACAGGAAGCTGTGAGTTTGGCTGCCCGTGTGCTCACTGAGCACCTGAACCTGTTTGTCAACCTGAGCGAGGAAGTTGCCAGCACCGACATCATGGTGGAAAAGGAAGACAACAACCGCGATTCTGCTCTTGCAATGACCATTGAAGAGTTGGATCTGAGCGTGCGTTCTTTCAACTGCCTGAAGCGCGCCGGCATCAATACCGTTGAGGATCTGGTGAACAAGTCCGAGGATGAGATGATGAAGGTTCGCAACCTCGGCCGTAAGAGCCTGGAAGAAGTCATGGCAAAGCTTGACAGCCTGGGCTTTACGCTGACCAAAGATGAAGATAACTAAAAAGGAGTGAAACGGGATGCCCGGTACCAGAAAGCTGGGTAGAGCCACCGACAGCCGCAAAGCTATGCTGCGCGCAATGGTGACCTACCTGTTCGAGAACGGCAAGATTGAGACCACCGTTACCCGCGCCAAGGAAGTTCGTTCCATGGCCGAGAAGATGGTGACTCTGGGTAAGAAGGAAGACCTGCATTCTAAGCGCCAGGTTTTCTCCTACATCACCAAGGAAACTGTTGCTAAGAAGGTCATCGATGAGATCGGCCCCAAGTATGCAGACCGTAACGGTGGTTATACCCGCATTATCAAAACCGGCATGCGTCGTGGCGACGCAGCTGAGATGGCTATCATCGAGCTGGTTTGATTCTTGTGTGAATCTGGCGGTTTAGCATAAATCGCTGTACTCCGCCCTGTGCGTGAGCCGGAATTTTCCGGCTCACGCCATAAGGGACGGAAAAAAAGCGTCCTCCCCTTCGGCTTTTGGCCGTATAAGGGAAGGGCGCTTTTTTTGTGTCTGCGCAGGCCTTGCTGGAGCGCAGGGCTTGCGGCAGAAAATTTCCGCAATGCCTTTTGCACAGCCCGGCTGTTTTGCCGGGCTGTTTTTGCAAAATGCGGTTTGAATAAGGCGGTGCTTGTTCCGCCGGAAATTTCAGGCGGCGGGCTTCAATCGCCGGTCAGATCAAGATAGGCCTGCGCGGCTGCGGAGCCCCAACTGGTTTTTCCGCTTACGGCAACGGCACCGGTGGCGTATTCATAGGCGTAAATGTTTAAGATCTGCTGATCATCCTGCACACTCCATGAGCCATCTGCAGCCTTGGGGCAGCGGTAGTACACATACAGCCCGCACCGGCCATTTTGAGAGTCACGATCGTATTCCAGAATTTCTGTAAAGGTGTCGGTATCCTTCAGCACAACATAGGAATTTCCCTTGGCATGGCAGGTTTCTTCAAACAGCGGGCAGGTGTCGGCAAGGAAAATGCTGTAAATGGTGCGGTAGCCGCTTTCCTCAGGGGAGAGGGCAGCGGCTTCCGCCGGTGAGCTGCTCGGCTCGGGAGTGGGCGTAGGCTGCGGTTCGGGCGAAACCGGCTGCAAGGAGGCGTGGAAGGTATTTCCCACAGGGCGCAGATAAAAAGGCCCATAGGGCGTGTAAACGGCCGAGATGGGCTCATCCAGCCAAACAGGGGTGATCACGGTAACGGTGCCGTCGGGGTTTTTTACCTCGCGATCCGTGTCAAGGGAAAACAGGGCCAGCAGCAGGCAGCACAGCACACAAAGAAGGCCGACCAAAAGGGCAGCACCCTGCAAAAGAAGGCGCAGCATCCGCCTTTGCAGGCGGGCAAGGCGCTGGGTAAACAGTGCCGCGAAGCAAAGCGTGATGGAAACCGCCAGCAAAAGAAAAACCGGCGCGGAAAAATAGAGGCTCACCCAGCCCTGCACACGGTATTGTGCCGGGCAAAAGCACTGAATGGCCAAATGCAGCGCCAGCAAGCTCAGCGAAAGTGCGCTTGACACAATGGCAGCACGGGGCAGGCGGCCGGGGGCGGGCTGCAGGGCCTGCTGGCTGCGCAAAAGCTCGGCCAGACCATCGGGGCAGGCAGATCGTTCGATCACAAACCCCTGATTGCGCCCTAACAACAGATAAAAAGCAGATTGGGTTTCCAGAATTTCGTAAAGCGAATCATAGCCGATTCTGGATTTCGAAATACTGCTTTGGATGGTCAGATGGTTCGGCCAAAAGCTATATTCGGTGCAGAGCCCCTGCGAAAACTTTGTACTTTCGTAATTGGCGCGGATAGAGCGCTGGTAGCTGAAAAGCAACAGCAGGGGAAAAAGCAGTGAGGCTGCAAGTAAAAACCAGAAAAAAGATTGAGAGGGCGAAAGAAAAGAGAGAATGAGAACGGCACCCAAAAGCCCGATCAGGATGCCGCTGAGAATAAGCCGCCTGCCGTTGACTGCCCAGCAGAGCTTTTGGTATAAAGGCAGGCTCATGGTAGTGCGTACAGAAAAAAGCGGTGCATTTTGCGTGGAGTCTGGTATGGTAGGCGAGGACATAAAACAAAACTTCCTTTTGGAAATACTCATCAGAGAAAGAAAGGAGAGATGGCGCTTAGCGATCCCAGCAGGTTCGGGCATCAGCCTCGGTGATCTTGCGCACAGGCTTGCAGGGGTTGCCCACGGCAACGCAATCGGAAGGAATATCCTTTACAACAACGCTGCCGCCGCCAATCACAACATTATCGCCAATCGTAACACCGGGCATAACCTGCACCCCCGCACCGAACCAGACATTATTGCCTACTTTGATGGGGTATGCGTATTCCAGCCCCTGATTGCGGCGGGCAAAATCGACCGGGTGACCAGAAGTGTGAAAACCGCACATGGGGCCGATAAACACATCATGCCCGAAGGTTACGCCGCCGGCATCTAAGATTACAAGGCCATGGTTGGCATAAAAGTTTTCGCCTACAGTAATGTTATAGCCGTAATCGCACCAGAAATCCGGCTCAATATGAATGCTTTCACCGGTGTGCCCCAAAATTTTTTTGATATGGCTTCGGCGCAGTGCGAGATCCTGAATGGGAAGGGCATTATACTGCTGGCAGAGCGTTTTGCAGGCAAGGCGCTCGGCTTCAAGAGAGGAATCGTAGTTGGCATCATACAGCTTCCCGTGTATCAGCTTTTCTTTTTCTGTCATAAGAAAACCTCCGATTGCAGATCCTTAGATTGGCTTTATTATAACATGAGGTAAAACATATGTATAGGCGGGCGGAACGCGAAAATTTTGTGGAAAAAAGACAGGAAAACCCGTTGGAATCAAAGCCAAATGTGCAAATCAACAAAAATGTCAAAATGACGAATATTGCGGTTTAATTTTGGGTAAATTGTGATACAATTAAAATAACTGAGAATGCTCGCCGAAATCTGGATTCCGGTGGCAGACCGGCCCTTAGCGGTGTGCCGGATGATATGGTTTTAACAAAAGGAGAAGTATAATGTCTGAAAATTCGATGGGACCTCGCGACTTTTTCCGTGGTGACCGCCAGGTTGCCGATCTGGGCCTGATTGCCTGCCCCGGCGCCGAGGAACTGACCGAGCTGATCAATGGCCATCTGGTGCGCTGGGCGCGTGAGGTTGGCCTGGAGAACGACAACTTTATCATTGAGAGCGAGTGCCCCCGCTTCCAGAGCGGTGATGCCAAGGGCCTGGTTGCGGCCAGTGTGCGCGGCGACGATATTTACATTGTGGTGGATCCCGGTAACTACAGCATGACCTATAAGCTGTTCGGTTACGAGAACCACATGTCTCCCGATGATCATTTTGCCAACCTGAAGCGCCTGATCCAGGCTGTTTCCGGCAAGGCCCATCGTGTGAGCGTGATCATGCCCAGCCTGTACGGCGGCCGCCAGCATCGCCGTGTGGTGCGCGAGAGCCTGGACTGCGCTGTGGCACTGCAGGAGCTGCAGGCCATGGGCGTGCAGAACATTATCACCTTTGATGCACACGATCCCCGCCTGCAGAACGCTGTGCCTCTGATGAGCTTTGATAATGTGATGCCTACTTATCAGACCCTGAAAAAGCTGATCCACTATGTGCCCGGCGTTGCACTGGACCGCGAGCATTTTATGTGCGTGAGCCCCGACGAAGGCGCTATGAACCGCAATATGTACTTCTCCAGCGTGCTGGGCTGCAACCTGGGTATGTTCTACAAGCGCCGCGACTACTCGCGCGTGGTGAACGGCCGTAACCCCATTGTGGCACACGAATATCTGGGCGAGAGCGTGGAAGGCAAAACCGTGCTGATCACCGACGACATCATTGCCAGCGGCGAGAGCATGATCGACATTGCTGTGGAAATGAAGAAGCGCGGCGCTGCCAAGGTGATCTCCAACGCCACCTTCCCCCTGTTCACCGCCGGTCTGGATGCCTTTGACAAGGCTTATGCGGACGGTACCATCAGCGCTGTGCTGGGCACCAACCTGACTTACCGCAGCCATGACCTGCTGAGCCGTGAGTGGTACTATGATGTGGACGTTTCCAAGTACATTGCTTACTTTATCGCCGCTCTGAACCATGATATGAGCGTGACCAGCATCTGCGATCCCCACGATAAGATCGCTGAGCTGCTGGCCGAAAACGGCATCAAGCCCGACAACAACTGATTTCAGAAATTAACGAACACCGCCGTGCCGAAAGCATTGCTTTCGGCACGGCGGTGCTTTTTTGTGAGGGCAAAGAAATGGCAGGGGTCACTTTACCAGCGGCAGGGTGATGGCCTTGCTTTCGTCGGCAGCGTAGCCGGTGGCGAAGGTATACCGGAATTCGCTGATCTTGGCCACCTGCGCGGGGTCAGCGGTATAATAATCCTGCCGATAGCTGATGATGCCGGTGGTGGGGTCTACCTGACTGCTGACGAGGGCGTAGGAGTTGCTGTTGGTATCAATATACGCTTCGTCCTGCGGGAAGAATTCCGGATTCTGCCCGGAAAATCCGTAGGGAACGGCCTGCCAGGTGAGGGCCTGCCCCTGCGCCTTGAAATTCTGCAGGGTGTAGCCGCCCACATCGCTGGTGGCGATTTTAACGCCCTGCTGCATTTCGGCAGTGGTCACAGTGCGGGTCTCATATTGATATTCCCCTTTGTGATACACCGGGGTAAAGGTGATGCTTTGGGCGTTTTCGGCGGGCAGCGTGTAGGCGGTGGAGTCGAGTACGGCACCGTCGGGATAGCTGGGCAAAAGCTGCTTGCCGGTATCGTCGGTAAGGATCATAGCACCGTCGAAGTCAATGGAGCTTTCGTTTCTATTGGGCAGATACTTGGTTTCATACTCCTCGGCTGGAATGCCGCCGGGGTAGGCAGCATCGAAGGCATCCGATGCGGCGGAATGTGTGACCAGCGTGCCGCTGCCTGTGCCGAAGTACAGGCTGTCCAGCGTGATGGGATTATCCCCCAAAATCACATCGCTGAGGCCGAAATCCAGTGCGGCGGGCTCAACATGGCGGGCCCCGGCGCGAACCTGCTCGCCGTTCAGCTGCACTGTATAGCGCAGGCCATCCTCGCCATTCAAAGCGGCGGAATCGGACAGGGTCAGGGTGATGGTGTCGCCCTGCGGCTCGGCGGGCAGCTGAAAATGCGCCCAATACTGGAAGGAATCATCGTTCTTTCGGTAAAGATCGCTTTGCATTCTGGCAATGGATTCGCCCCCGTTGATCTGGGCAAGCAGGAGGGGAGCGTTTAAGTCAAGCTGATACCACTCGGGCTGGGGAAGGCTTGAGTCTAAGAATTTTGCTACGGCGTTTTCGCCGCTGATCGTGAAAAAGCAGTCCAGCGAGGCAGAATCCATGGAAACCGTGTCCAGCGTATAGCTTACGCCGTTCAGCGTGACGGTTTGCCCAACGGCCATGTTGTGGCTTTCCAGATCGGCCTGCTGGCCGGTGTAATCGCCGCGGGGGGCATCCATGGGGTTCTGCACCTGACTCTGGGCTTTGGCATCGGTGAAAAAACCGATCTTGCCGCGCACAAGCTCGCCCACAAGGGGGGCGGCGGCAAAGGAGCCGACGCTGAGGGCGCAGGCTGCCGCCAGAAAAGCGGCTGTGCGCACAAGGGTTTTGCTGCGGCCGCGCCGGGGCGCCGGGGCAGTATGCACACGCTTTTGCGCGGCTTTCTTCATGGCAAGGCTTAAAATGCGCTTTTGCTCATCGGGGGAAAGAGGGGCAGAGGCGGTGGGCAGGGCATTTAAAGCGGAATCAACAGAGGGGGTTCGGCTCGGCAGAATTTTCATAAAGGCTTCCTCCTTTTTTACAGAGCATTCTGGCGCTCTAAAAACTGCTTGCGCAGCCTTTCGCGCCCACGGGAAAGGCGAACGGTCACGGTGTGCTCCTGCATATTCAGCCGCTGGCCGATTTCACGGCAGGATTCCAGATAATAATAGCGCCGCAGAAAAATTTCACGGTCCGGCTCGGGCAGCTCGGTGAGCAGCTGCCCGATCAGGTCCTCAGCCGAGGTGGTGTGCGGCTCCAGCACCCAGTCGGCAGCCAGCTCTTCGTTTAATTCACAGTCGCCCTGCCGGGGGCGCAGGGCCCGCCAGCGGTCAATGGCCGTGTTGCGGGCTGTTACGCACAGCCATGCACGCAGCGGGCGTTTTTTTCGCTGCAGCGTGGCGGCGTTTTGCCAGGCGGCCACCAGCACATCGGCGGCGCATTCCTCGGCATCCTCGGGGGAGTTGGGCAGCACCCGGCGAATGATGGCGTTGATCAGCCCGCCGTACTGCGCCAGCAAAAGCTGCATTCCCGCGCCAGGATCGGCCAGAAGCGAATCTATGATTTTGGTATCATCCATAGCGTTGTCTGCTCTTTCTTTTTAGTTTTTCAAGGCCTTGTACCCACTAAACGAAAAAGGAGGGAGAAAAGTCACATGGCACATGGCGGAAAATAAAAATTGCTCCCCATAAACGGGGAGCAAAAAGAGAAAAAGCTTATCGGGATTTGCAGGCCCATGTGAGATCTACGGTGGGGCCGAAGGGATCGAACACCAGCCCGCTCACCTTGGGGGAGATCAACAGCTGCTGCTGCTGGAAAAACAGCGGCACAAGCACGGCTTCGTTTAAAAGCTCGCGCTCAAGCGCGGCGCAATCCTGCGCATAGCCGGAGGCAGCAGGGGAAAGCGCAGCGGCGCGGGCCTGAAATTCGGCCGAAACCCAGCGGCACAGCCCGCCGTCACCAAATTGGCGCAGCAGCGCGTGGGGGGCGTTTTCGGCAGAGGAAAGGGGCAGCAGCATAATGGCATAATCGCCGCTGCCCTGGGCAGAAAGCAGCTCCTCCATGGGCAGCTGCTGCACATTGATATACAGCCCCAGCTGCGACTGCCACAGCTGATTAAGCGAGGCAAAGGCATCGGCGGCGGGGCAGTCTTCGGGCAAAAGCACCGTAAGCCCGCGCACCGAGCTGACCCCCAGCTCGGCCAGTGCATTCTGGCACAAGTCGGCGGCGTTCTGGCTGGCGGGCAGGGCACTGCCCACGGCATCGCGGTAGCTTTGGCTGCCCACCGTGACCGCAGGCGGGATCAGGCCGCCGGCGGTTTCCAGCCCCTCGGCAGGCGGAAGGTCAGCGCTGTAGGCTGCCTGTGCCAGGGCTTGCCGCAGCGAAAGATTGCTCAGCATGGCGTTTTGCGTGTTGAACAGCAGGCACCATGTGGTGTCGGTGTAGCGCACCGAGGACAGGCCGGTATCCTCGCCGCCGGTGTACAGGGCGGCATCGGCTTTTTCGTTTTGCACCTGCAGGGGGGCCGTGAGGGGCTTTTCGGTGGAAACATCGTCACTATGCAGCACGATGCGCACAGCGTTTACCAGATTTCCGCTGGCCTTGCGGCGCAAAAACAGGCCATTTTCCGTCCAGTTATACAAATAGAAGGGGCCGTTGGCCAAGGTCATTTTACTGCTCAGGGCATAAGCACCGCCGGTGCTTTCAAAAAACTCCTGGTTGCAGGGCATGGCACCCGGCAGGCACAGCTTGCGCGTAAAATCTGCATCCTTGTGGGAAAGGGTGATCACCAGCGTGTGATCGTCGGCCGCCTGCACGCCCAAGGCGGAGGCATCGCCCCGCAGGGCCTTATCGCTGCCCGAAATGCAGGAAAAAGCCTCGGTGTAGGGGCTGCCGGTTTCGGGCAGAAACACACGCTGCAGGCCAAAGGCAAAATCCTGTGCGGTCACGGGGGTGGCGTTGGCCGCGCCGCGGTAGCCGTTGTAGGTAAGGCCGCTTTTGATGTGAAAGGTATAGGTAAGGCCGTTGGGAGAAACCTCGTAATCCTCGCAGGCATCGGGCTGCACCTCACCGTTTGCATCCAAACGGAACAGTCCGCTGTACAGGTTCAGGCAGGCGGTCACATCGCTGCTTTCGCTGGCCAGCTGGGGGTCAAGGTTGGCGGGCAGCGTGTCTACACGCCATGTGAAGCTGTTGGCACGGCCGCCGCAGCCGGAAAGGCCCAGCGCCAAACACATTACCGCCAATGCACTACACAGAAATTTACGAAACATGGCAAAAGCTCTCCTTTGGGCGAATGATGGTTTCTAAATCAATATTATAGCAGAACTGGGGGGAAAACTCAAACACAAAGGCTTACAAACCGTTGCGCTTCGGGTAAAAAAAGCGTATAATAATTTTAGTTATGCGTATAAAAATGATACGCAGCAATTCACAAAGATGAAATACGGCACTTTAAAGGAGGCTGTTGGAAATATGCAGCAGGTATATGATGCAATGAGCGCCTATCTGAAAGGCAAAAAAGTGGCCTTTATCGGCGCAGGCGTAAGCCACAAGCAGTGCATTGAGCAGTTTGTGGAAATGGGCGCACAGGTGACTCTGTGCGACAAAAAGCCCAATGTGGAGGCTTTCGGCGATTATGCCGATACCATTCGCAGGCTGGGCATTTCGCTGAGCCTTGGCGAAAACTATATGGATGGCTTTAAGGGGCAGGATATCATTATGCGCACCCCCGGCTTTGAGTATTTTACTCCCGCTTTGCAGCAGGCCATTGCCGCCGGTACCGAGTGTACCAGCGAAATGGAAATGTTTTTCAAATACTGCCCCTGCCGCATTGTGGCCGTGACCGGCTCGGACGGCAAAACCACCACCACCACGCTGATCAGCAAGTTTTACGAGGCTGCCGGCCGCCGTGTGTGGCTGGGCGGCAACATTGGCCGTGCCCTGCTGCCCATTGTAACGCAGGTGGAGCCCGAGGATATGGCCGTGGTGGAGCTGAGCAGCTTCCAGCTGATCAGTATGCACCAGAGCCCCAACATTGCGGTGGTGACCAATGTGACCCCCAACCATCTGGACCATCACAAGGATATGAAAGAATATGTGGACGCTAAGCGCAACATTCTGCTGTGGCAAAAAAAGCCCTGCCGCGCTGTGCTGGGCTTTGAAAATGACATCAGCCGCGGCATGAAGGCGGACTGCGTGGGCGATCAGGTGTGGTTTACCCGCCTGCACGATACCGACAACGGCGCCTTTTTGCGCAAGGAGGACGATACCCTGTGCATGGCAGCCGACGGCGTGGTGACCCCTGTGATGCAGCGCAGTGAGATCAAGCTGCGGGGCCTGCACAATGTGGAAAATATGCTGGGCGCGATCGCGGCTGTGTGGGGCGAAGTGCCGGTTGAGGCCATTCGCAAGGTGGGCAGCACCTTTACCGGTGTGGAGCATCGCCTGGAGCCCGTGCGCACGCTGGACGGCGTGACCTGGTATAACGATTCCATCGGCACCAGCCCCACGCGCACCATTGCCGGTTTGCGCAGCTACAACCAGAAGCTGATCCTGATCGCAGGCGGCTACGATAAAAAGATCCCCTATGCACCGCTGGCCCCGGTGATTGTGGAAAATGTGAAAACCCTGATCCTGATGGGCGCAACCGGCCCGGTGATCGAGCAGGAAGTGAAAAAGATCCCCGGCTGGGAGGCCCTGCGCATTGAGCACGCCGCCACCCTGGAGGAAGCTGTGAGCATTGCCCGCAAGCTGGCCGTAAGCGGTGACGAGGTGCTGTTCAGCCCGGCCAGCGCCAGCTTTGATCTGTACCCCAACTTTGAGGTGCGCGGCCAGCACTTTAAGCGCCTGGTGAACGAGCTGAAATAAAAAGCAGCGCAGCGAACACTGCCGAAACGCGAGGTAGTCCCCGGCGGGCGAATGCCCGGCTTTGGCCGAATTTGCCTGCCGGGGTTTTGTGTCGGAAAACAGTGAAAATTTAGTACAAACAGTATAAAACTAAGGAAATAATACAAATGCTGAAAGAATTTTTCCCCTTTAATGAAAAGGCATTGGCGCTGGACCAACAGGTGATGGCCCTTTGCCAGCCGG
>ERZ1034939.42-NODE-42-length-102924-cov-130.051775_pt1 | contig 102924 bp, 97 predicted proteins | sample MGYA00520626_ERZ1034939 | MGnify/ENA primary metagenome ERZ1034939 (study PRJEB33766, sample SAMN09781751) | gut metagenome | biome: gut microbiome | host: Homo sapiens | place: Madagascar | study: EMG produced TPA metagenomics assembly of the PRJNA485056 data...
TCGGCTACGAACCGAGCGGTCGGAGGTTCGAATCCTCCCGGATGCACCATCTCTTCTGCCTTTCCCTTCGATGTTTAGTTCTTAATCACTCTCGTTGTTATCATTTCGCAATCAGCGACAAAAACCACCATTTACGATAAAGTAATGCTTTGTTAATCGGTTAGCGAGAGCACGATGTACGCACAGTATGACGGTTTGATCTTCGATATGGATGGTACCCTTCTGGATACCGAACCCACGCATCGTCAAGCCTGGACCGACGTCCTGGGCCGCTACGGTATGCGTTTCGACCTTCAGGCGATGATCGCCCTCAACGGCTCTCCAACCTGGCGTATTGCACAGGCCGTGATTGAACTGAATCAGGCCGATCTCGACCCGCACCTGCTCGCACGCGAAAAAACCGATGCGGTAAAAGCCATGCTTTTAGATACCGTACGTCCTTTGCCACTGATTGATGTGGTAAAAGAGTGGCACGGGCGTCGCCCGATGTCGGTGGGGACGGGCAGCGAAAGCGCGATTGCAGAGGCATTACTCAATCATCTTGGCCTGCGCCACTATTTCTCTGCCGTGGTTGCCGCCGATCATGTTAAACATCACAAGCCTGCACCGGACACTTTCCTGCTCTGCGCAGAATTAATGGGCGTCCCGGCGGCAAAATGCGTCGTGTTTGAAGACGCCGATTTCGGCATCCAGGCCGCGCGTGATGCTGGAATGGATGCGGTGGATGTGCGCTTACTGTGAGTGACGCGCTGTCACTTGCCTCATTATTCGCCAGCAGTTTTCTCAGCGCCACGCTGTTACCGGGCAATTCGGAAGTGGTGCTGGTGGCGATGCTGTTGTCCGGCGTGAGTCAGCCCTGGCTGCTTGTAGTAATAGCAACAATGGGTAATAGCCTTGGAGGGCTGACTAACGTTATTCTTGGGCGTTTCTTTCCGCTGCGTGAAAAATCGCGCTGGCAGGAAAAGGCAGTCGGCTGGCTAAAACGCTATGGCGCTGCCACGCTGTTATTAAGCTGGATGCCTGTAATAGGCGATTTACTGTGTCTGCTGGCGGGATGGATGCGCATCTCCTGGGGACCGGTGCTCTTTTTTTTGTGCCTTGGCAAGGCGTTGCGTTATGTCCTCGTGGCATGGGCAACGCTGCAGGGTATGACGTGGTGGCACTAATTGGTGGAATGAATACGCGACCTTCAATCGTCAACCATTACAATTATGCTGAGTAACATTACTTTGACAGGCGGGAGGTCAATTTGATCCCGGACGTATCTCAGGCGCTGGCCTGGCTGGAAAACCACCCTCAGGCATTGAAGGGTATTCAGCGTGGTCTCGAGCGTGAAACGCTGCGCGTTAACGCGGACGGCAGTTTAGCGACAACGGGTCACCCGAAGGCGTTAGGCTCGGCGCTGACACATAAATGGATCACAACCGATTTCGCTGAAGCGCTGCTGGAGTTCATCACCCCAGTAGAGGGTGATATTGATCATATGCTGACGATCATGCGCGATATTCATCGCTACACCGCGCGCAACCTGGGCGACGAGCGCATGTGGCCCCTCAGCATGCCGTGCTATATCGAGCAGGGCCAGGAGATTGAGCTGGCACAGTACGGCACGTCAAATATCGGCCGGCTGAAAACGCTTTACCGTGAGGGGCTGAAAAACCGCTACGGCGCGTTGATGCAGACCATCTCTGGCGTGCACTACAACTTCTCGTTGCCGATGGCTTTCTGGGAAGCGAAATGCGGTGAAACGGATAAAGACGCCATCTCAGCAGGCTACTTCCGCCTGATCCGAAACTATTACCGTTTCGGCTGGGTGATCCCGTATCTGTTCGGCGCATCGCCTGCTATTTGCTCATCCTTCCTGCAGGGAAAACCGACGACGCTGCCGTTCGAGAAGACTGACTGCGGAATGTACTATCTTCCGTACGCCACCTCTCTGCGCCTGAGCGATCTCGGCTATACCAATAAATCGCAAAGCAATCTCGGTATTACGTTTAACGAATTGCACGAATATGTGGCAGGATTGAAGCGGGCGATCAAAACCCCGTCAGAAGAGTACGAGAAAATCGGCCTCGAAAAAGACGGTAAGCGTTTGCAGATCAACAGCAATGTGCTGCAGATTGAAAACGAGCTGTATGCGCCTATTCGTCCTAAGCGCGTGACGCGCAGCGGGGAAACCCCGTCGGATGCGCTGCAGCGCGGCGGGATCGAATACATTGAAGTGCGCTCGCTGGATATCAACCCGTTCTCACCGATTGGCGTTGATGAACAGCAGATTCGCTTCCTGGATCTGTTTATGGTCTGGTGCGTGCTGGCGGATGCGCCGGAAATGAGTTCAGACGAACTGCTCTGTACCCGTACAAACTGGAACCGCGTGATACTGGAAGGGCGTAAGCCGGGTCTGACGCTGGGTATCGGTTGCGAAACGGCACAGTTCCCGCTGACGAAAGTCGGCAAAGATCTGTTCCGCGATCTGAAGCGTGTTGCCCGGACGATGGACAGCATCGACGGCGGGGATGCGTATCAACAGATTTGCGACCAGCTGGTGGAATGCTTTGATAACCCGGAACTGACGTTCTCAGCACGCATTCTGCGTTCTATGATTGATCAGGGCATTGGTGGTACGGGGCGTTCACTCTCGGCGGAGTACCGTGAGATGCTGATCCAGGAGCCGTTAGAAATCCTGAGCGAAGCAGATTTTGTCGCGGAACGCGAAGCGTCCGTTGTGCGTCAGAAAGAGGTTGAAGCGGCGGATACCGAGTCGTTTGAGGCGTTTCTGGCGAAGCAGGCTTAAGCAGAAAAGAAAAAGGCCACATCGCTGTGGCCAAAATATACATCTCTGAATTCAGGGATGATGATAACAAATGCGCGTCTTTCATATACTCAGACGCGCATTCTTTAGAAGAGTTCAGTTTATTTTAAAAAAAATCACTATCGGAGGTGACGTATGCCGTTATTAGATAGCTTTACTGTCGACCATACCCGTATGGAAGCACCTGCAGTCCGCGTGGCGAAGACCATGCACACCCCGCACGGCGACACGATCACCGTCTTCGATCTGCGTTTCTGCGTGCCAAACAAAGAAGTGATGCCGGAGAAAGGCATTCATACGCTGGAACACCTGTTCGCCGGCTTCATGCGTGACCACCTGAACGGCAACGGCGTTGAGATCATCGATATCTCTCCGATGGGCTGCCGTACCGGTTTCTACATGAGCCTGATTGGTCAGCCTGAAGAGAAACGTGTGGCAGATGCCTGGAAAGCGGCCATGCAGGACGTGCTGAAGGTGAAAGAGCAGAACCAGATCCCTGAGCTGAACGTTTACCAGTGCGGCACCTACCAGATGCACTCTCTGGAAGAAGCGCAGGAGATCGCGCGTCATATCATCGAGCGTGATGTGCGCGTGAACAGCAACGAAGAGCTGGCCCTGCCGAAAGAAAAACTGCAGGAACTGCACATCTAGTATTGTGCCTGTGGATGCCCGGTGGCGCTTCGCTTACCGGGCCTACATTGTGTTGGTGCCTCCTTTGACCACAACCTTAACCTTCTCCTTTATCCACCGTTCTCTCGTTCCGTTTGCCCATGATTACGCTCACGGTGACAGCGAACCCTGGCACAAGCACGACTGCGCGCAGCTGCTGCACACCCTGAGCGGCGTGGTACGGGTGGATACCGCATCAGGCTGTTGGGTTGTTCCTCCTGGTCGCGGCGTCTGGCTGCCTGCGGGCACGCAGCATTCCCTGCGCATTACCGGCAACGTGGCGGCGCGAACGCTGTTTATCGATCCGCTGGCGCGGGCCGATCTCCCGGCCACCTGCCAGATCGTGCAGATCACGCCGCTGCTGCGCGAGCTGATCCTCGTCTGCCTTGCTTTACCTGAATCGTACTTACCCGGAAGCCGGGATGAGCGCGTCTATGAGCTCATTCTCGATGAAATCCGCACTATGCCGGTGCTGCCGTTTCACCTGCCGGAGCCGGAAAGTGAGGCGCTACGTCGCCTGTGTCTGCAAATCCGGCAACACCCGGGTGAAAGCTGGAGCAGCGCTCTGGCTGCGAGCATGATGAACATGAGCGAGCGCACGCTGAACCGCCATTTTCAGCAGCAGACGGGATTAAGCTACGGAGAGTGGTTGAGAAGGGCGCGCCTGCTGGAAGCCTTAGTGCGGCTGGCGCAGGGCCAGCCGGTATTACGCGTGGCGCTGGATCTGGGGTACGGCAGCCATAGCGCCTTTACGGCCATGTTCCGTCGGGTGATGGGGGTCTCTCCCAGCGATTACTTTAAGAACGACTGACGGCGTTAAAGAGCGCCTGAAGCGACGCGCGCGCCACGTCGCTATCAATGCCCACGCCCCAGCGGCTGCTGCCGTCCTGGAACAGACAGCGGATGTAGGCCACCGAGCGGCTGTCGCTGCGTTCACCTAACGTATGCTCGTGATAATCCTTTATCACGAACGGGGCGTTGACCCAGCGGCTCAGGCCGTGAGCGGCGGCGGAGAGCAGACCGTTGCCCTGACCTTCCAGCTGGCGCGTTCCTCCCTGTGTGACGACGCTGGCCGTCAAACGCAGCTGGCCGTCCTGCTGGCTGTCGCTGCGGTAGGATTGCAGCGCATAGTGCGGCGTTGCCACCAGGCCGTAGCGGGTGCGGAACAGCTGCCACAGCGCATTTTGCGTCATCTCTTTTCCGTGACGATCGGTTTCCTGCTGCACATGCTGGCTGAAATCCTGCTGCAGGGCGCGGGGCAGTTTCAGACCATGGTTTTGCTCAATCAGCCACGCGCTGCCGCTTTTTCCTGACTGGCTGTTCACGCGGATCACCGCTTCGTAGGTGCAGCCAATATCCTGGGGATCGACAGGCAGGTAAGGCATCTCCCAGCGATCGCCTGGCCTGCGGGCATCAAAGCCTTTTTTGATCGCGTCCTGGTGCGAGCCGGAGAAGGCGGTATAGGCCAGCCGTCCTGCCCACGGATGGCGCGGGTGGACTGGTAGCTGATTGCAGGTTTCCACCACTTCCACCACCCGGTTCATATCGCTAAAGTCCAGATTCGGGCTAACCCCCTGGCTGTAGAGGTTCATTGCCAGCGTCACCAGGCAGACGTTGCCCGTACGTTCCCCGTTACCAAACAGACAGCCCTCCACGCGGTCAGCCCCCGCCATTACGGCCAGCTCCGCGCAGGCAACGCCGGTACCGCGGTCGTTATGCGGATGCACGCTGATGCAGACATCGCGGCGGCGGCTGAAGTGGCGGCAGAAATACTCGATCTGGTCGGCATAAACGTTCGGCGTGCTCACTTCGACGGTGGCAGGTAAGTTGATCACCATAGGCCGCTCGTCGCACGGCTGCCAGATTTCCGCCACGGCTTCACAAATCTCCAGCGCAAACTCCGGCTCGGTAAAGCAGAAGGTTTCCGGGGAGTATTCATATTGCCAGCGGGTGTCGGGATTTTCCTCACACAGCTGGCGAATAAGCCGCGTCGAGCGCGTCGCCAGCTCAACGATTTGCGCTTTCTCCATGCCGAAGACCAGGCGGCGGAACAGAGGAGCGGTGGCGTTATACAGATGCACGGTAGCCTGCTTCGCGCCGCGCAGGGATTCAAAAGTACGATGGATGAGATCTTCCCGTGCCTGAGTGAGCACCTGAATCGTCACGTCATCCGGTATGCGGTTCTCTTCAATCAGCTGGCGAACGAAGTTGAAATCCGTCTGTGAGGCGGAAGGAAAGGCAACCTCGATCTCTTTGAATCCGCAGTCCAGCAGCAGTGCCCAGAACTGCAGCTTGCGGGCGCTGTCCATCGGCTCGGCAAGGGCCTGGTTGCCGTCGCGCAGGTCGGTCGAGAGCCAGCGCGGCGCGCGGGTGATGCGTTGTTCCGGCCAGCGACGGTCGGGCAGGGAAAGGGTGGGATAGGGTTGGTACTTGTCGGCGGGTGTGTTCAGCATGATGCGCTCCTGTTGTCTTTTCACTATCGTGAATCGATTTCAGGCGCGCTGCTTTATCGGAACTGACAATGGCTGTCGCGTTCTGGACACAGTACGGTTTTTTGCCGGATGGCGGCTACGCCTTATCCGGCCTACGTTCGTAGGCCCGGTAAGCGTAGCGCCACCGGGCAACCGTCGCACAGAACGAGCAACCCGCGCACAAGACTAGTGCGCGCCGCCACCGCCGCCACCGGCACCAAACGGCGGTCTGGCAAACCACACCAGCCCCAGCAGGATGATAAAGATCCCTGCCGATATCCAGAAAATCTCGTTGGCCGAGATAATCAGCCCCTGGTTGGTGATCTGCTGGGCAATCCAGCCGGACGCCTGCTGCTCCGTCATTCCCATCCCCTGAAGCTGGCTATACATCTGCTGAGCATTCGGGTTGTACGGGTTCACCGCTTCGGTCAGCTGCGCGTGGTGCATCGATTCGCGGTTCGTCCACAGGGTGGTGGTGATCGACGTACCGATGGAGCCCGCCAGCGTACGGGTGAAGTTCGACAGGCTCGAGGCGGCCGCCAGACGCTCGGGCGGTAAGCCAGAGAGCGTGATGGTGGTCAGCGGCATAAAGAAGCACGCCACCGCGAAGCCCTGAATGAACTGCGGCCACGCCGAGGCGCCAAAATCCATTCCCGGTTCAAAGGTATACGCACGCCAATAGAAGCACACCGCATACATGATGAAGCTGAACGTCACCAGCCGACGCATGTCGAGCTTATGGGCGAAGCGGCCAATTATCGGCGACAGCAGGACCGGGATCACCCCAACGGGCGCCGACGCCAGACCCGCCCAGGTGGCGGTATAGCCATACACCTCCTGCAACAGCTGCGGCAGCAGAACAATCGCGCCGAAGTAGAGCATATAGGCGAGGCTGATACACAGGCAGCCGATGGTGAAGTTTCGCGACTTAAACAGCGAGAGATCGACTATCGGGTTGTCGTCCGTCAGCTCCCAGACGATCAGGAAGCTGATCGACACCACCGCGACAATGGTCAGGATGATAATTTCCTGCGAGTTGAACCAGTCGAGCTCTTTACCGCGGTCGAGCATGATCTGCAGACTGCCGATACCCAGGATCAGCAGCGCCAGCCCGATGCTGTCGATACGCCGTTGTTCGGTGCGCGTCTCTCGTCCCCGCAGCGACTGCAGCGTCATCAATACCACGACAGCGCCAATCGGTACGTTGATGAAGAAGATCCAGCCCCAGTGGTAGTTATCGCTGATGTACCCGCCCAGAATCGGTCCGCAGATAGGCGCGACGATAACGGTCATCGACCAGAGCGCCAGCGCGACGGAACGTTTTGCGGGAGGGTAGTTGCTCAGCAGCAAACTCTGAGAAAGCGGGATCAGCGGCCCCGCGACAATCCCCTGAATGACGCGGAAGAAAATCAGCATCGTCAGGCTGCTGGACATGCCGCACGCCCACGAGGCCAGTACAAACGCCACCGTGGACCAGAGGAACAGCTTCACCTCACCGACGCGCTTTGCCAGCCAGCCGGTGATCGGAATGGAGATGGCGTTTGCCACCCCAAACGAGGTAATGACCCAGGTCCCCTGGCTCAGCGACGAGCCAAGGTTACCGGCGATGGTTGGGATCGCCACGTTTGCGATGGTGGAGTCCAGCACCTGCATGAATGTCGCCAGCGACAGCGCAATGGTCATAATGACCAGCTGCGCGCCTTCGAGCGGTTTTTGCGGCTTTTGCTGTTGCATAACGCTCACCTTCGGATTAACCGGCGTTTGCCTTCACGATGTCATCGATTAGCTTGTTGACCGGATCGAGGCTAATTTCACGGGCGTTACTTTCATAAGCCGGGCTGCTACGCACCTGGCTTGCCAGGATCTGACCGTCGCGGTTGGCGGTGTCAACCGTCACCAGCGTGGAGAGGCCGATACGCAGCGGGTGATCCGCCAGCTGTTTGGCATCCAGTTCGATACGCACGGGCAGACGCTGTACGACTTTGATCCAGTTACCGGTGGCGTTCTGCGCAGGCAGCAGGGAGAAGGCGCTGCCGGTCCCCATATCCAGACCCACCACTTTCCCGGTGTACTTCACGTCATCGCCATAGATGTCGCTGACAACCGTCGCGGTCTGGCCGATACGCATATGCGCAAGCTGCGTCTCTTTAAAGTTGGCGTCGACCCACAGGTTGTCTGCCGGTACGACCGCCATCAGCGGCGTGGTCGGGCTAATCTGCGCCCCAGGCTGAACGGAACGACGGGAGACATAGCCGGTCATTGGGCTGACGATTTTAGTACGCTGCAGGGCAAGCCACGCGTTGCGCACTTCGGTCGCCGCCTGCTGAACGGCAGGCTGGTTTTCCAGGCTGGTGCCCAGCACCATCGCCTGGTTGGCGTTGTACTGTTGAATGGCCACATCCAGCTGTGCCTGAGCGCTGGCGACGGCGTCGCGGGCGTGCTGCAGCTCTTCACGGCCAATCAGGTTGGCGGTGCCGAGCGGCACGCGGCGGTTCAGGTCGCTCTGCGCCTGTGCGAGTGCGGTTTTCTGCACGTCGATGTTGGCCTGCAGCTGCTTGCTGTTGATCATCAGCTGGCGGGTCTGACGGACGCTGGAGGCCAGCGCGGTCTGTGCTTTTTCAAACGCCTGCTGGGCGTCGGTTGGATCGAGGGTCACCAACACATCGCCTTTTTGCACAAAGTCGGTATTGTCAGCCCAGACTTTCGTCACGCTGCCCGACACCTGCGCCATAATTTGTACCTGGTTCCCTGCCACGTACGCGTCGTCAGTCTCTTCAGCATGACGCAGTACTAAAAACCAATAGATCCCATATGCCACGGCAATAATGATAAAGAGCAAGGTCAACAGAAGAAGGGCGCTCTTACGTTTGCCTTTCTTGTTGGCCGGTTGCTGCGGGGTAGTGCTCTCCGCATTTGCGCTCATTGTTGTTCTCCACGATCTTCTTATTTTCACATCGGCTGAGCCGACCTGTTGTCAGAAAGGCCAGCAGTGTGACGTGCTGGCCTGTCGGTTTTCTTATGAATCTGGAATGGTGAGCGTGTCGTCGCGTTAGCGCAGCGCCTCAAGAACGGCGCCGTCTTCATCCATCTGGTCCAGACGGGTGAGCAGCTTGCGAGTGATGTGCTCAAGCTGGTCACGCTCGGCGGTGCTGAGGGCGGACCAGAGTTTGTGCAGGCAATTGTGCTGAGGTGGCAGCACCTCGCGCAGGAACTGGTGACCTTTATCGGTCAGTTGCAGATGCAGGCAGCGGCGATCGTTGTCGCTTTCACGGCGCTCAATCCAGCCACGCTTTTCGAGCTCATCGGCAATTCGGGTCGCATTGGTACGGGAGGAGCCCAGCGCGCAGCTCAGCTCGGAAGGCTGAATGCTGTGGTTTTCCTGAGACTCCAGCGTGATCAACGCCATAAACAATGTCTCGTTAATCCCTTGAGCTTTCAGCATTTTATTACGGTTTTCCAGTAGCTTACCCTGCATGTGCATGCACAGGCGAGTCAGCAGGATTTCCTGGTACGGGAAGTCCTCATGGCGACTGGCGCGGAATTTAAGCATTTGTTCAATGGGCGTAAACGAACTATCCATTTGGGCATAACCTCATTAATTACAGCCGATATAGTAACGATAGTGACAAATAATGTAAATGAATTATTTGTGCGGTTATATCCGCCAAATTAATGTCACCATCAGAAAGCGCCGGGTAAGTCCGTGACCCGGTGAGCACAGAAAGCGTAGGGTGTGAACCCGCTGAAGAGAGGATGTGAGGACGGGGGTCTGAACTATTCATGCCAATTGTAAATATGTCACCCACATTAAAATTTCTGGGATAAATGATTACGTTTACATTAACAGAGTGAAGGGCCTCTTAACACCCTAAGAGGCCAACGCAATGTAAAACTTAATGAATTGCATCCTGACGATGGTAGCCGCGCCACCATACTAGCAGGTTAAGCGTGGCGACGATGGCGCCAATCGCACATACCCCTGACCAGCCGGCATGCTGCCATGCCGAGGCGGAAATGAGCGAGCCCGCCGCGCCGCCAATGAAGTAGCTGGTCATGTACCCGGCCGTCAGGCGGTTACGCGCCTCTGGCTTCACGCGATAGATGACGGTCTGATTGGTGATGTGAACGCCCTGCACGGTGAGATCGAGCACCAGGATACCGACGATCAGCGCCAGCACCGAGACGTGCCCATACCAGATTGCCGCCCAGGAGAGCAGGAGTAATACCAGCCCCGCGGAGGTGGTCAGATGGGATTTGCCCTTGTCGGCCAGCCCGCCTGCGGGACGTGCGCCCAGTGCGCCTGCGGCACCGGCCAGACCGAACAGGCCAATCACCCCTTCGGAATAATTGAACGGCGGCGCGGCCAGCAGAAACGCCATCGACGTCCACAGAATGCTGAAGTTGGCGAAGGTGAAGCAGCCCAGCAGGGCGCGGGTGCGCAGAAGTTTATCCTGGGTGAACAGGCTGAAAACGGAGGCCAGCAGTTGCGGGTAGTTCAGGTGATTTTCCTGCTTCACTTTTGGCAGCCCGCGCCACAGTGCCAGCGCCATGACGACCATCAGCACGCTCGCCACCCAGTATACGGTGCGCCAGCCGCCGAGGCTTGCCAGCAGCCCGGCAACGGTACGCGCCAGCAAAATCCCCAGCAGCAGGCCGCTCATGATGGTGCCCACCACCTTGCCGCGTTTTTCCGGGGAGGCGAGGGTCGCCGCGAGCGGAACCAGGATTTGCGCGACCACGGAGAACAACCCCGTCAGCGCGGTACCGATAATCATCATTGTTAGCGACTGGCTGCTGGCGGTGATCAGCATCCCACCGGCGGCCAGCAGGGTCATGGAGACGATCAGCATTCGGCGTTCAAACATATCGCCGAGCGGCACCAGGAACAGCAGCCCGGCGGCATAACCGAGCTGGGCTGCGGTGACAATAAAGCCTGCTGAACTGGCGGAAAGATCAAACGCGCGGGCGATGGTGTCGAGAAGAGGTTGCGCGTAATAGTTGCTGGCGACGGCCAGACCCGTGGCCACGGACATTAAAAGAATGAGTGCGGGGCTAAGCCCTTGAGCTGTTTTTGTCATTAGTTTCAGGAATCGTTAGTTAAGTGATTATTTTTCCGGAAACCATAATAGCGAATGATTGTGAATGTTGGGGGATTGTTGGGTGATGGATTGTGCGGTTTAGGTTGAGTGCGGTCTGGTGCCCTCACCCTAACCCTCTCCCACGGGGAGAGGGAACGTTAACAGAGGGCCGGGGTGAGGGAAAATGATTTACTTCTGCGCCTCAAGCGCCTCTTTCACCCAGCCGTCAAACTGCTGCTGGTGGGCTTTGATCCAGCCGTCGACGTGGCCTTTGACATCTGCCTCAGACGATTTACCCGCGTGCATCATCGCGTTCTGGGCGTTGATGTCCGCCAGCGGCAGCTTCATCACCGAGAACAGCTTCGCCGCGGCCGGGTTTTTCTCGGCCCAGGCTTTGTTCGCCACGATATGCATGGTGTTCACCGGGAAGCCGTAGTTCATGCCGTTCGGCAGTTTGGTGTCGATATCTTTCTGCTCGCCCGGCAGGGAGGAGAACGGCACCTGCAGCCACACCACGTCTTTCCCCGGCTTCAGCACGTCGCTCACCCAGTATGGCGTCCAGGTGTAGTAAATCACCGGTTTACCCTCTTTGAAGCGGGCAATGGTGTCGGCCATCATCGCAGAATAGTTGCCGTGGCTCACGTCGACCGTTTTCGCCAGATCGAACGCCTTGTTCTGGTGGTTAATCACCGCTTCGCAGCCCCAGCCCGGCGAGCAGCCCATCATGTCGGCCTTGCCGTCACCGTTGGTGTCGAACAGTTTGGCGATCTTCGGATCTTTCAGCTGTTCGATATTGGTGATGTGGTACTGGTCGGCGGTTTTCTTGTCGATCAGATATCCCTGCGCCGCGCCGGTGACAAAGGTGCCTTCACGGTAGAATTTCTTGTCGCCACCGGCGGCGGCATACATGTCGTCGTGCAGCGGCTGCCAGTTCACGGCGGTGAAGGTGGCGTCACCGGAGGCAATCGAGGTATAGCCCACGTTGTAATCCACTTCGCTCGGCGTGTTAACCGTGTAGCCGAGTTTTTCCAGCGCGCGGCTGACGATCAGGGTCTGGAAGCTCTCTTCCGAAATGGTGCTCTGCACCGGCTGCACGGTAATGCCTTTGCCCGGCAGATCAGCCGCGAACGTGCTGGTGGAGACAAGGGTGGCAAACGCTGTGGCAAAAAGGACGTTATGTCGCATCGTTGTTCCTTATTTTCTAAAGGGGCGGGTGAGTAACCCGACAGGGCCGGTGGAATACCAGCGACGGTTGCCGCGACTGCGTGAATCGCGACCAACGGCCTGGGTCAGGCGGTCAAGAATAATGGCGAGGATGACAATCCCGACGCCGCCGACGGTGGCCAGCCCCATGTCGAGACGGCCAATGCCGCGCAGCACCATCTGACCGAGACCGCCAACGGCGATCATCGAGGCAATCACCACCATCGACAGGGCCAGCATCAGCGTCTGGTTAACGCCCGCCATGATGGTTGGCATGGCCAGCGGGAGCTGAACCTTAAACAGCATCTGGCGCGGGCTGGCACCGAACGAGCGTGACGCTTCGATCAGGTCCGCAGGCACCTGGTTGATCCCGAGAATGGTCAGACGAATAATCGGCGGCAGGGCAAAGATAATGGTGACCACCACGCCCGGCACGTTGCCGATGCCGAACAGCATGACAATCGGCACCAGATAGACGAACGCCGGGGTCGTCTGCATTGCATCCAGCAGCGGACGGATAATCTTCGCTGCCCGCGGGCTGCGCGCCAGCCAGATCCCCATCGGCAGGCCGATGACAATGCAAAAGAGCAGGGCGGTCAGCACCAGCGCCAGGGTGATCATCGCCTGCGACCAGGCCCCAATCGCGCCGATGGCAATCAGCGAAATCAGCGTGGCGACACCCATGCCGGCGCTGCCAAACTGCCAGGCGATCAGGGAGAACAGGATAATCGCCACCGGTGCCGGCATGCCCAGCATCAGCTGCTGGAAGCCGTTCAGGATGTAATCCACCGGGATGCGGATTCCCTGGAACACCGGGCGGAAGTGCGTCACCACCCAGTCGATCCCCTCCGTGACCCAGCTGTCCAGCGGGATCAGCGTTTTATGGAAAGGGTCCATGATGTTGAAGTGTTCTGGCGCAGGCGCGGGGGCGCTGTTCAGCCAGTCTGCCGCGCCGCCGCCGTCGGCGGGGGCTGGCGTGGAACCCCACGCGTCGGCGGATTGTGCAGCGTTATCCGCCGCTTCAGTGGTACCCCACGGGTTAGTTTGGTCAGCCATTGTTTGCCCCCTCGCGATCTAAAGCCTGCAGCAGCATCCGTTTTGAGATGATGCCGACGTACTGTTGTTCCTCACCCACGACCGGCACGGCGCACGGCGCCTGCCCTACGTGAGAGAGCAACTCGCTGAGCGGCGTTTCGGCGTCCACGGCAAGCGGAGCGTCAATCAACGCCGCATCGATCCCCTGGTTTTCGCTGAGCGCGGTTTTCAGAGAGTCGATGGAGACAACGCCGACAAATTTATTGCCGCGTTCAACCAGATAACCGTATTCACGGTCTTCGTCCTGCAGCAGCTTAAGCGCCGAGCGCGGGCCGAAGCCTGGGGTTTTACGAATAATGCCGTTTGGCGTTCGACGGGCAATATCTTTGGCGCTAAAGACCTGGCTAATATCCACGCCGCGGAAGAAGGTGCGGACATAATCATTCGCCGGATTATTGAGTATTTCATCCGGCGTGCCGACCTGCACCACTTCACCGTTTTGCATAATGGCTATACGGTCGCCAATACGCATGGCTTCATCCAAATCGTGGGAAATAAAGACAATGGTTCGCTGATGTTTAGCCTGTAATTTTACCAGCTCATCCTGCATCTCGGTGCGAATTAACGGATCGAGGGCGGAGAAAGCTTCGTCCATTAATAAAATGTCTGGATTAATGGCTAATGCGCGGGCTAATCCCACGCGCTGACGCATACCGCCGGAAAGTTCATCCGGGTACGCATGCGCATAATTTTCCAGCCCAACCTGACGCAGGGCATCAAGGGCTTTTTCCTGACGTTCCTGCGCAGGCGTTCCGGCTAATTCCATGCCGAAGGCGGTATTATCCAGTACCGTCATGTGCGGCATCAGCGCGAATGACTGGAATACCATCGCAATCTTCTTTCTGCGCACCTCGCGAAGCTCGGCGTCTGATATTCTGGCGATATCCACGCCGTCAATCAGTACCTGTCCGCGGGTGGGTTCAATCAGGCGATTGAGAAGGCGAACCATAGTGGATTTACCCGAACCGGATAATCCCATGATGACAAAAATCTCGCCTTCTTCAATGGCCAGACTGGCGTCTTTAACGCCAAGCGATAGCCCGGTTTTTTCCAGAATTTGCTCTTTCGAAAGGCCTTTCTCAATATATTTGAATGCGCGCTGCGGATGCTCGCCAAATACTTTATAAAGATTTTTCACTTCTAATTTAATTGCCATGCAATAGAGAGTGTCCTGTTATTTGTTTATGTCGATATGATTACCATGGTAAATTGTTAACGGGCATAACCCTAACATACTGAGAATCTGAGACAACCCTGGGTTTGCTTATGACGTGAATTTTCAGGGAAGCGAAACGGCTGAATTTCCCATGAGTAAAGGGCTGAGCGTGATCTGAATTTTTCTCAATTTTTTGCTGTGGCGCAGGAGAATTTCGCCTGAATCGGGTGATTCAGGCGAATATGACGCAGAAATGACAGTGTAGTTGCTTTGTAAATATTAGAGAGGAAATTGTTGGGTTTATATTAAATTAACGAACGTTAACGTTCATTAAAAATCCCAGTCTTCATCCTCAGTTTCCACCGCTTTGCCCATCACGTACGATGAACCCGACCCGGAGAAGAAATCGTGGTTTTCGTCGGCGTTGGGCGACAGCGCGGACAGAATCGCCGGGTTCACCTCCGCCATCTCCGGTGGGAAAAGCGCCTCGTAACCCAGGTTCATCAGCGCCTTGTTGGCGTTGTAGCAGAGGAAGGCCTTCACGTCTTCCTCCCAGCCGGTACCAGCGTAGAGCTCTTCGGTATAGCTCAGCTCGTTGTCGTACAGATCCATCAGCAAATCGAGCGCAAATCCCTTGAGCTCCTCTCGCTCCGCGTCGCTGACCTTTTCCAGCCCTTTCTGATACTTATAGCCAATGTAATACCCGTGCACCGCTTCATCCCGGATGATGAGGCGAATCAAATCGGCGGTGTTGGTGAGCTTGCCCCGGCTCGACCAGTACATGGGCAGCCAGAAGCCAGAATAGAAGAGGAAGGATTCCAGAAACACGCTGGCGATCTTCTTCTTCAGCGGCTCGTCGTCCCGATAATACGTCAGCACCAGCTCCGCCTTTCTCTGTAGTGACTCGCTCGCTTCACTCCATGCGTAGGCCGCGTCCACGTCTTTGGTCTGGCACAGCGTGGAGAAAATCGAACTGTAGGAGCGGGCGTGCACCGCCTCCATAAAGCTGATGTTCGACATCACCGCCTCTTCGTGCGGCGTCATCGCGTCACTCATCAGAGCCGGTGCGCCGACGGTATTTTGAATGGTGTCGAGCAGCGTCAGGCCGGTAAAGACGCGGATCGTCAGCTGCTGCTCGGCGTGGCTCAGGGTTTGCCAGGCCGGAATATCGTTGGAGAGCGGGACCTTTTCCGGCAGCCAGAAGTTGCTGGTCAGGCGGTTCCATACCTCCAGGTCTTTATCGTCCTGGATTTTGTTCCAGTTAACGGCACTCACGCGTGACAGTTTCATCCTTTCTCCTTACAGCGCGCAGGACACGCAGCCTTCAATTTCGGTGCCTTCCAGCGCAAGCTGGCGCAGGCGAATGTAGTAGAGCGTCTTGATACCTTTCTTCCAGGCGTAGATCTGCGCTTTGTTGATGTCCCGCGTGGTGGCGGTATCCGGGAAGAACAGCGTCAGCGAGAGTCCCTGATCCACGTGTTTCGTCGCCTCGGCGTAGGTATCGATGATTTTTTCCGGGCCGATCTCATACGCGTCCTGGTACAAAGCCAGGTTCTCATTGGTCATAAACGGGGCAGGGTAGTAAACGCGTCCGGTTTTGCCTTCTTTGCGAATTTCAATTTTCGACACGATCGGGTGAATGCTCGACGTGGCGTGATTGATGTAGGAGATCGAACCGGTTGGCGGTACGGCCTGCAGGTTCTGGTTGTAGATGCCGTAGCGCATCACATCATCACGCAACTGCTGCCACATCGCGCGCGTCGGCAACACAATTCCGGCGCGAGCAAACAGTTCGCGTACTTTTTCAGTTTTCGGCTGCCAGTCGCCTTCAAGATACGGGCTAAAATACGCCCCGCTGGCGTAGCGGGACTGCTCAAAGCCCGCGAAACGCTGGTTGCGCTCGCGCGCCAGCATCATCGAGGTATGCAGTGCGTGCCAGGTGACGGTGTAAAAATAGAGGTTGGTGAAGTCCAGCCCTTCCGGACTGCCGTAGGCGATGCCCTCCCGCGCCAGATAGCCGTGGAGGTTCATCTGCCCCAGCCCGATAGCGTGCGACGCAGCGTTGCCCGCCTCGATGGACGGCACGCTGCGGATGTGGCTCATGTCCGACACCGCCGTCAGACCGCGAATGGCGGTTTCTATCGTGCGGCCAAAGTCGGGTGAATCCATGGTGTGGGCGATATTCAGCGACCCGAGGTTGCAGGAGATGTCTTTGCCGATCTCCGCATAGTCCAGATTCTCGTCATAGCCGGACGCGCTGTTGACCTGCAAAATCTCCGAGCACAGGTTGCTCATGTTGATGCGCCCGGCAATCGGGTTCGCGCGGTTTACCGTATCTTCGTACATGATGTACGGATAGCCGGACTCAAACTGAATTTCGGCAAGCGTCTGGAAGAAATCGCGGGCGTTGATATATTTTTTGCGAATGCGCTCGTCGGCTACCAGCACGTCATAAAGTTCGCTGATGGCCACGTCGCCAAAGGCTTTGCCATAGATTCGCTCAACGTCATACGGCGAGAAGAGCGCCATCTCGGCATTCTCTTTGGCCAGTTTAAAGGTGATATCCGGGATCACCACGCCAAGCGACAGGGTTTTGATACGGATTTTTTCGTCGGCGTTTTCGCGCTTGGTATCGAGGAAACGCAGAATGTCCGGATGATGCGCATGCAGGTAAACCGCTCCCGCGCCCTGGCGCGCGCCAAGCTGGTTAGCATAGGAGAACGCATCCTCCAGCATCTTCATCACCGGGATCACGCCCGAGGACTGGTTTTCGATGCGCTTGATCGGCGCGCCCGCTTCGCGCAGGTTAGAGAGCAAAAAAGCCACGCCGCCGCCGCGTTTGGAAAGCTGCAGCGCCGAGTTCACCGCGCGGCCAATCGACTCCATATTATCTTCGATACGCAGCAGGAAGCAGGAGACCAGCTCACCGCGCTGGGCTTTGCCGCAGTTGAGAAAGGTGGGCGTGGCGGGCTGGAAGCGGCCGGAGAGGATCTCGTCGGTGAGCTGTTGCGCCAGCGCTTCATCGCCCTGCGCCAGGGTCAGCGCGACCATCACCACGCGATCTTCAAAGCTTTCTAAGTAGCGCTTACCGTCAAAGGTTTTCAGGGTGTAGCTGGTGTAGAACTTCCACGCGCCAAGGAACGTCTGGAAACGAAAGCCGCTGGCGTGGGCGCGTTCAAACAGCTTCACGACGAAGGCGCGTTCGTAGCGGGTGAGGACGCGCGCGTCGTAGTAACCCTCGTTAACCAGGTGGTCGAGACGTTCATCCTGGCTCGTAAAGGTCACGCTGTTGGGCCGCACGTGGGCGGCAAAAAAGGCGTCCACCGCCTCACGGTCTTTATCAAACTGAATGCGTCCCTCCCGGTCGTAGAGGTTAAGCATCGCGTTTAATGCGTGGTAATCCGGCGTCGCCTGCATTACCCGTTCTGCGGTTGTCGTTGCCAAAATTCGTTCACTCCTTTACGCACGTTTTCGACGTCCTGCTGTGTCCCCATCAGCTCAAAGCGATAGAGATACGGCACGCCGCATTTTTGAGAGATGACATCTCCGGCGCGGCCAAAGGCGTCGCCGAAATTGCGATTCCCCGCCGCAATGACGCCGCGGATCAGCTCCCGGTTATGAGGATCGTTCAGAAAGCGGATCACCTGGCGAGGCACTGCGCCCGCCGTGCCGCCTCCGCCATAGCTGGGCACCACCAGAATGTAAGGTTCCTCTACCCGGATCCGCTCCCGCTCGTTAAGCGGAATGCGCACCGCAGGCAGCCCGACGCGCTCAATAAAACGGAGCGTGTTTTCCGAGCTGCTGGAGAAGAACACCAGTCTGCTCATGCCCGTGCGGCCTGCGCGGCGATGCGGTTGATCATGTCCGGACGGAAGCCAGACCAGCTGGTCTCCCCGGCCACCACCACCGGAAGCTGACGGAAACCCTGCGCGCGAAGGGTATCGGCGGCCTCGGGCTGCTGGTCAATATTCACCATCTCAAAGGCCACGCCGCGGCTTTCCATCGCCCGTTTAGTTGCGTGGCACTGAACACAATCGTTACGAGTGTAAATAATAATGCTCATGATTCGTATTTCCATTTAAAATGAGAGAACGGCGCGAATCATCGCGTCAGGTTGTGTATGTCTTGCTAAAAGGAATACTAGATGTAGTTGTCTTAATTTTCAACCATACAAGATATGGGAAATTCAGATTGATGTTGTCCCGATGATGAGCACAGCGGGGCAGGGCAGGCTATGCGGGTTTTACAGGCGAGAAGGCAAAGAAAAGCCCCGGCAGCCACTGACCACCGGGGCAGATAACGGTGCGTGAGCGGGTTATTTACGCAGGCTAAGCAGAGCGCCCACAAAGATACCGACTGCCGCTACCGTGCCGAGCGTACAGAGCGGCTTCTCGCGCACGAAGGTCGTTGCGCAGCTGACCGCATCGCAGGCAGCCTGTGTCGTACGCGTGCGGCCGTTTAAGCGCGCGCGGGTTTCACGGAGCAGAGACTGAGCCTTACGTTTTGCGGCATCCGCTTCGTCCTTCGCGTCACTTCCCCAGGATTTCAGCACCTCTTCCAGCGTGTCCGCTAATTGGCTGACATCATTACGAATATCCTGCGCATCGTCATTAATATCGTTTCGGTTCGGTCTGTTAAACATACGATCCTCCGTAATTTTGCGTTCCCGTTCAGTTTAGTTCAGAAATTTAATATCTGAAGCGCATCACGCGTTATCCGGCAGTTTATGGACTATTCTGAAAGCCCTGCTAATGCTGAATACTGTAAGGTTGCCGGGCAGGAAAAGATAACGAGGAAAAGATATGTATTTACGACCTGATGAGGTGGCGCGCGTTCTTGAAAAAGAGGGATTCACCATGGATGAGGTGACGCCAAAAGCGTATGGATATCGCCGTGGCGAGAATTATGTTTACGTTAATCGTGAAGCAAGAATGGGACGTACCGCTCTCATTATTCACCCGACGCTGAAAGACAGAAGCCTGTCATTTGCTGAGCCTGCCTCGGATATTAAAACCTGCGATCACTATCAGCAATTTCCGCTCTATTTAGGCGGAGAGACGCATGAGCATTATGGTATTCCGCATGGTTTCAGCTCGCGTATGGCGCTGGAACGGTTTTTGAAGGGACTGTTTGGCGACGTACAGTAAATTTGCGACTGGCATGCGCCAGTCGCTTCACATCACGCTTTTGCCTGGCTGTACTGGCTGACCTTAAACAGGCGGCGACAGTAGTCGAGGAAATAGCCGTACACCGCCCCCATCAGCATTGAAATCACAATATTCGAACTGACGGCCGCAGCGATCTGGTGCCAGTCCGCGCCCACCGTCAGCAGAATAGCCACGTAAACCGGCGACTGGAACGTCACATAGGCCAGAACGTCCGCCAGGTTTTTCACCCAGCCTGCGGGGCTGATACGACGTGCGAAACGCATGACGGCATCGCGGTATAAGCCGTAAGGCCATGCAATAATAATATTGACCGGGATCGCCACCAGACGAGAAGAAAGTGACTGCTCGAAGGTCATTCCGGAGAGGAATATTTCGATCAGCATGTTCACAACGGAACAGTAGACAACCATCGCGAAAGTATCCGCCACGGCATGGCGAAGGCGTGATTGCGGTGAGAACATGTCTGAACTCCTTGAGAAGAACACAAAAGAAACGATTTTCCCTAAGCGATTAGTGCTTTAGGTTGGTTTGTTTGACGTGTATAGCGTATATCTCTATGTTTGAACTAACAACTAGTGATTAATTTTTATTTAAACGCGTTTTGTCCACAAAATTCTCTAAAATTGATGGTTTTTTGTTCGCTTCGTTATAATGTGTCTCGTGTGATGATTTTTTAATGTAAATCAGTTAGTTGTGTCTAGTCTCACTGACGAGGGCCTCAACCCGCTTCTGGACAGCGCAGGATGCTGAAATTTTGATTAAAGATGACCATTTATATTGATGTGATGAATGAATCCATGCGTATCCCACAGGCGTTATAAGATAATATTAATGGTGGCAGTAAAACATATTTACGCTATTGGCAGGGTCACCCCGCGGGTAGATATTTCAACGGAAATGAATTATTCTGTCGGTGATTTATCTATTTACCCTAAAGAGAAGGTTTTCAAATAATATGTCTTTGACGTTACAGAATCTTAATAATATCCGAACTCTGCGCGCCATGGCACGCGAATTATCCCTGGACGTTCTTGAGGAAATGCTGGAAAAGGTCAGGGTCGTTGCTGAAGAGAAACGTAGTGAGCTGGCGGAATTAGAGCAGCAGCGGGCTGAGCAGCAGGAGAAAATTAATGCCCTGCTGGAACGAATGAAAGCCGATGGTATTTCACCGACCGATCTGCTGGGCTCTGACCTGGGGCAGGCGGGTAAGCCAGTGAAAAAGCGTAAGCCGCGTGATGCCAAATATCGCTTTATTGACCAGAACGGTGAAGAGAAAACGTGGACCGGCCAGGGCCGCACGCCGAAGCCTATTGCCAGCGCGCTGGCAAACGGCAAATCACTGGAAGATTTTCTGATCTAAACAGGTAAACCGGGCGGAACACGCCGCCCGGCATTTTTTCAGCAGACGCCGAAATCACCGTCTTCAGTATACGGCGCCAGATCGGCCGCTTTCAGGGTATATTTCTCGCCTTGCTCATTGCTGGCCTGTACCGCCACAACGCTGTCACCATTCACTTCAAGCACTTTCAGCTTCGGGCCGCCTTTACGCGGTTGTACATAATCACCGACAGAAAACATATTACCTCCTCATCGTTTTAGCGATCTTCACCTTAGCCCACGTATGACGGCGGGTACAGCGTATTTCAGCGATTACTGCTTATGAGGTACGACGGTTCCAGGGCATCACCTTGAGCAGCCTCGCCATGCCGCAAAAACCGGTCACACCGGCGAACAGCAGCCCGGCCCCTACGAAGCCGCTGAGCAGGAAAAAGCCGCTGGAGACGCTATAGCCGAGCACCACGCCGCAGAGAATGAGCAGCCCGGCGGCAATTTGCACCTGACGCATCAGCGGCAGCGGCTGGGTTTTGTCTTCGACCGTCTGCAGACCCGCCTGCTTCCAGCCCTGAATGCCCCCTTCGACCACCAGTGCCTGAGCGGGGGCGGCGGCCTGCGCAAGGCGTTCGGCATTGCCTGAGGTGCGGGCGCCAGACTGGCAGTGAAAAATCACCGTTTCGCCCGCGTGCGTTTTAAGTCCACCGGGTAAGGTATCCAGCGGCATGGACTGCGCGGCGGGAATATGCTCGCGGGCGTACTCGTCGGCATCACGAATATCAATCAACTTTGCACCTTCAGCGATGCGGGCGCTGGCCTCGCGCGGCGAAATAAGGGGAAGTGACATGGCGGCTCCTTACGGGCAATAAAGGGTTTTCAGGGTGCTGATGAGCTGATGCACCGCATCATTTTTAATGAAATAGCGAATGCGCTGTGCCTCGCGGGTACTGTCAATCAGACCTTCCTCACGCATGCGCGCCAGATGCTGCGACGTGGCGGAAGGGCTTAGCCCCGTCGCACGGGCCAGTTCCCCCGCACTGGTGCCGGGGGCGCCGCACAGCGTGCAGAGGATCAGCAGGCGACGCGGATTGCTCATCGCTTTTAAAAGGTTTGCGGCCTGCTCTGCGCTGGCCTGAAGCTGTTCGAGTTCGGTCATGATAGTTTAGTATTTGCTTAATTAAGTTAATGCTAAAGTAATTGTGCGCATTACGCCAGCGTCAAAAGCGTAAAAGAGGGTAAACGCGGGGGAGAGAACTGGCGCAGACAGGTAAACTGGCTATGCTTAGAGATAGTTCTCTTTATTATTTTCAATGGATTAGCTTGCACGGAGTTTTGATATGGGTTTTTGGCGTATTGTTTTTACCATCCTGTTGCCGCCGCTGGGCGTGCTGTTGGGCAAAGGTTTCGGCTGGGCGTTTATTATCAACATTATTCTGACGCTGCTGGGCTACATCCCGGGTCTTATCCACGCTTTCTGGGTTCAGAGTAAGAGCTAAGCACGCCAGAGTAAGTCGCTGTAGATCCCGGTCAGCACGCCCTGTGGGCCAAACTGCTGTTTGATCCAGCGCGTGACCTGGCCGGTCGCGGCATGCTGCGTGGCGAGCAGCATGCGCGAATCCTGACGCGGGTTATTGATACGCCGCGTCACCAGCAGCCCGTCTTCCACCGCTTCCCGCGCCATATACTCCGGTAAAAAACCTATCCCTTCGCCCAGAATCTGACACTGGCATTTAGTATTAAAGTCCGGCACCAGAATCGCCTCCTGCCCGTGTAGCAGCCAGCCCACCTTCTTGTTAATGGTGTGCGCGGTATCTTCCACCATGATGTTGGGGTACAGGCGCAGCTGGCTTTCCGCTATCGGTTCCGGAACGAACGCCAGCGGGTGCGCCGGCGCGATGGCAAACACCCAGCGAATGGCGCCGATTTCGGTGTAGTCAATTCCGCCGCCGTCGAGCAGCGTGTCCGGTGCGCCAATGGCGATATTGGCCTGGTTGTTGATGATGGAATCCCACACGCCGTTATAGACCTCGGTGGTGACGGTGATCTGGCAGGTGGGAAACTGCTTTTTCAGCACCTGCAGCAGCCGCGCCGTATGGCGCGGCGTATACAACAGCTGGTTGATACAGATGCGCACCCGCGCCTCGATGCCCTGTGAGATGGTATCAATCCCGCGCTTGATGGCGTGAAAGTCGTTAAGCAGGTCGGTGGCTTTGCGGTAAAAGTAAAAGCCGGACTCGGTCAGTTCAATGCTGCGCGTGTTACGCACGAACAGCACCACGTCCAGCCCGGTCTCCATGCGCTTAATGGTGTAACTGATGGCGGAGGTGGTGACGCCCAGTTCGGCGGCGGCTTTGCTGAAGCTGCCAAAGCGGGCGGCGGTGGTGAAGGCCAGCAGGTTCTCTTCGGTAAAGATGGAATTCATATCACGGCTCCGTCAGACATCAGTTTTGAACATATTTTAACAACGCTGTTACAACGCATTTGAAGCCGATCACAGTTCTGACGCTTTGCCGAAAGCCCTGGTGCATAAGGCTTTATCAGACATAAGCATAATGCGTTTTGACGCGCTAAAAAGCGGTTAAACATAAGAAAAAGGTTGCACAGACGCACGTTTTGACCGAACTGTTGAATTTAACTCAACAATGAATTGACTGTCGATGAATCATTTTTAAGCGGATTCTTTTATGACCAGGCTGTTGCTATTCTCAGGTCAACAGAAAGAAAAAACATCGGGAGTCTGAATATGTCTGCAACTGAACTGGTTACGGAATTTCTGCTGGCGGCAGAAGAGGGCAATAGCGATGCGCTAAAAGCCTGTCTGGAGAAAGGCGTGGATATTAACGCCACTAACCGCCAGAAAAGAACCGCCGTTACGATTGCCAGCCTGAAAAAACACTATTCCTGCGTAGAATTTTTAATTGCCGCCGGGGCAGATATTGATAAACAGGATCAGACCTGCTTTAACCCTTTCCTCATTAGCTGCCTGACCAATGATTTAACCCTCCTGCGGCTGGTATTGCCCGCGAATCCGGATCTCGACCGCCTGACGCGTTTTGGCGGTGTAGGCATTACGCCTGCCAGTGAAAAAGGGCACGTGGAGATCGTGCGCGAGCTGCTGGAAAAAACCGATATCAACGTTAACCACACCAACTTTGTCGGCTGGACGCCGCTGCTGGAAGCCATCGTGTTAAACGACGGCGGCGAAAAGCAGCAGGCGATCGTGAAGCTGCTGCTGGATCACGGCGCGAACCCGCATATGACCGACAAATACGGCAAAACCCCGCTCGAACTGGCGCGGGAGAAAGGCTTCACTGAGATTGCCGACCTGCTGCTGGCGGCGGGCGCGTAAAACAATCGGTCAGCCCGTCCCGGCTGGCCGCTAATTAAATAAAGCATTTTTTACCGACGTGCATTGTGCACGACGGCGGCCCCCTTTTATCCGCTTTCAGGAGAAAATAATGCCAACGAAAATTGTCATAAAAAAGAACACCTATTTTGACTCCGTGTCATTAATGTCCGTTTCCACTAAAGCCAATAAATTGCCGGGCGTTGAACAGGCCTTTGTCGCCATGGCAACGGAAATGAATAAGGGCGTATTAAAAAACCTCGGGCTGTTAACGCCGGAATTAAATGAGGCGAAAAACGGCGACCTGATGATCGTCATTAAAGGTGACGCGGCGAATGATGAAACGCTGGCCGCTATTAAAGCGCTGTTCACGCGTAAAGAGAGCACGGGCTCCCATGAAGCGCGCTACGCGACGATTACCAGCGCTAAAACCCATCGCCCGGAGAGCAACCTCGCGGTGATCTCCGTCAACGGCACCTTCGCCGCCCGCGAGGCGCGTCAGGCGCTGGAAAACGATCTCAACGTGATGCTCTTCTCCGATAACGTCTCGCTCGACGACGAGCTGGCGCTGAAGCAGCTGGCGCACCAGAAAGGACTGCTGATGATGGGGCCGGACTGCGGCACCGCCATCATCAACGGCGCGGGACTGTGCTTTGCTAACGCGGTGCGCCGTGGATCGATTGGCATCGTCGGCGCATCCGGCACCGGCAGCCAGGAGCTGAGCGTGCGCATCCATGAATTCGGCGGCGGCGTGTCGCAGCTGATTGGCACCGGCGGGCGCGATCTTAGCGAGAAGATTGGCGGCCTGATGATGCTGGACGCCATCGACATGCTGGAAGCCGACGAGGGCACCCAGGTTATCGCGCTGATCTCCAAACCAGCGGCTCCTGCCGTGGCAGAAAAGGTACTGGCCCGCGCCAGAGCCTGCCGCAAGCCGGTGATTGTTTGCTTCCTCGGGCGCAATGAACCGCCCGCCGATGAGGACGGACTGCAGTTTGCGCGCGGCACCAAAGAGGCGGCGCTGAAGGCCGTTCTGCTTACCGGCATCAAAAAAGAGTCCCTTGATCTGCACCCGCTCAATTGGCCATTGATTGAAGAGGTGCGCGCCCGCCTGACCCCGCAGCAGAAGTACATTCGCGGCCTGTTCTGCGGCGGCACCCTGTGCGACGAAGCGATGTTTGCCGCGCTGGAGAAGTTCGACGACGTGTACAGCAATATCCAGCCGGATCCCGCTAAACGCCTGCCGGACGTCAGCGTCAGTAAAGCCCACACCTTCCTCGACTTTGGCGACGACGATTTCACCAACGGCAAACCGCACCCGATGATCGACCCGACCAACCGCATCAGCCGCCTGCTGCAGGAGGCGCGCGATCCGGAAGTGGGCGTCATCGTGATGGACTTCGTGCTGGGCTTCGGCGCGCACGAGGATCCAGTGGGGGTAATGATTGAGGCGATCAAAGAGGCGCAGGCCATCGCGAAGGCCGATAACCGTCCGCTTGAGATCCTCGGCTACGTGCTCGGCACCGATCAGGATCCGCAGTCGCTGGCACAGCAGTGCCAGATGCTGACCGACGCAGGCGTCATCTGGGCCAGCAGCAGCACCAATACCGGATTACTGGCACGCGAATTTGTCTGCAAAGGGGAGAACGCATAATGACCACCTTATTTAACCAGCCGCTGAACGTCATTAACGTGGGTATCGCGATGTTCAGCGACGATCTTAAAAAGCAGCACGTTCCCGTGACCCAGCTCGACTGGACGCCGCCGGGGCAGGGCAATATGCAGGTGGTTGAAGCGCTGGATCAGCTGGCGGAAAAACCGCTGGCGGAGAAGATCGCCGCCGCCAACCAAATCGCGCTTGAGCGCATTATCCAGTCCCATCCGGTGCTGGTGGGCTATGACCAGGCGATTAACGTTGTGCCGGGGATGACCCGCACCACCATTCTGCACGCTGGTCCGCCTGTCTCCTGGGAAAACATGTGTGGCGCGATGAAAGGCGCGGTCACCGGTGCGCTGGTGTTTGAAGGGCTGGCGAAAGATCTGGACGACGCGGCACGGCTTGCCGCCTCTGGCGAGATCACCTTCTCGCCATGCCACGAGCATGACTGCGTGGGCTCCATGGCGGGCGTCACCTCTGCGTCGATGTTTATGCACATTGTTGAGAACAAAACCTACGGCAACCGCGCCTTCACCAACCTCAGCGAGCAGATGGCGAAGATCCTGCGCATGGGGGCCAACGACCAGAGCGTCATCGACCGCCTGAACTGGATGCGGGACGTGCTCGGCCCGATGCTGCGCGACGCGATGAAGATTATCGGCGAAATCGACCTGCGCCTGATGCTGGCCCAGGCGCTGCACATGGGCGATGAGTGCCACAACCGCAACAATGCGGGCACCACGCTGCTGATCCAGACGCTGACGCCGGGGCTGATCCAGGCGGGCTATCCGGTTGAGCAGCAGCGCGAGGTGTTCGAGTTTGTTGCCAGCAGCGACTACTTCTCCGGCCCGACGTGGATGGCGATGTGTAAAGCCGCCCTGGACGCCGCCCACGGCATTGAATACAGCACCGTGGTTACCACCATGGCGCGTAACGGCTACGAGTTCGGCCTGCGCGTTTCCGGCCTGCCAGGGCAGTGGTTCACCGGCCCGGCGCAGCAGGTTATCGGCCCGATGTTCGCGGGCTATAAGCCGGAAGACTCCGGGCTGGATATCGGCGACAGCGCCATCACCGAAACCTACGGCATCGGCGGTTTTGCGATGGCGACGGCCCCGGCAATCGTTGCGCTGGTGGGCGGCACGGTGGAGGAAGCTATCGACTTCTCCCGTCAGATGCGCGAAATCACCCTCGGCGAAAACCCGAACGTTACCATTCCGCTGCTCTCGTTTATGGGGATCCCGACCGCCATCGACATCACCAGAGTCGCCGGCAGCGGCATTCTGCCGGTGATTAACACCGCTATTGCGCATAAAGATGCGGGCATCGGCATGATTGGGGCGGGCATCGTTCACCCGCCGTTTAGCTGTTTTGAAAAGGCGCTGTTGACCTTCCGCGATCGCTACTTTTTATAAGGCATGCATCCATGAAAAACATGAAACTGGAGTGGAAAAGAGGTGACTGGGCGGCGTATTTCGGGTTGATGACCAACAACCTGACCAATTTGCTGACCATGATGGGGTTGCTCATTTTTGTCGTCGGCATCCCGAAGGAGATTGTTTATGGACGCATTGCGCCAGCCTTCGGGCTGGCGGTGCTGACCGCGAGTATTTGCTACGCCTGGTTTGGCATGCAGATGGCGCGCCAGACCGGGCGCACGGACGTCACCGCGCTGCCGTCCGGCCCCAGCGCGCCGTCAATTTTTACCGTGACCTTCCTGGTGCTGATGCCGGTCTATCAGCAGACCGGTGATGCGGAGTTCGCCATCCAGATTGGCCTGGTGTGGTGCTTTGTTGAGGCGATGATCCTGGCGGGCGGCTCGTTTTTAGGGGAAACCATCCGCAAGATGATCCCGCGCACCGTGCTGCTGTCGTGCCTGTCCGGTTTGGGTCTGCTGCTGCTGGCGATGAACCCGATGCTGCAGGCGTTCGAGGCGCCGACCGTGTCGTTTATCGTGCTGCTGCTGATTTTCATCAACTGGTTTGGTAAAAAGCCGATCTTTGCCCGCATCCCAACCGGGTTGCTGCTGCTGATTGCCGGCACGGCCCTGGCGTGGATCTCCGGCCTGCAGAGCCCGGAGGCGATCAAAGCCTCCATGTCATCGTTCGGCTTTAACCCGCCGCAGGTGCACGTGGAGGGCTTCCTGCAGGGGCTGCCGCACGCGCTGCCGTATCTTGCCTCTGCCGTACCGCTGGGTCTGGCGAACTACATCTTTGACCTGGAGAACATCGAAAGCGCCCACGCGGCGGGGGATGAATACCCGACGCGTAAAGTCATGCTGGCGAACGGTCTGGCCTCCATGCTCGGCTGCCTGATGGGGAACCCGTTCCCGGTGACGGTCTACGTCGGCCATCCCGGCTGGAAAGCGATGGGGGCGAGCATTGGCTATACGCTGGCCTCCGGCGTGACCATGTTCATCGTGCCGCTGTTCGGGCTGGGGGCGTTTATGCTCGCCATCATTCCGATGACTGCCATCGTGCCGATTCTGGTGTTTATCGGCGTGGTCACCGCCAATCAGGTGGTAAGGGAAACGCCGAAGGTGGAAGTGCCCGTGATCTTCATCTGCCTGTTCCCGTGGATCGCCAACTGGGCGCTGACCATGATGAACAGCGTGATGGGCGCGGCGGGCACGAATGCCGCCAAAATCGGCACCGACGTGCTGCACAGCAAAGGGATCTACTACGAAGGATTAGTCCATCTGGGGAACGGGGCACCGCTCGCCAGCATGCTGTGGGGCTGTATCGCCATTTTCGCCATCATCAACAAACCGCTGCGCGGTGCCGTGGCTGCGGCAGGCGGGGCGTTGCTGGCGCTGTTCGGGGTGATCCACGCTCCGGTCGTGGGCTTTGCCGAAGGCCGTTCGCTGATGTTCGTCACCGCGTATCTGATGATGGGCGGCATGTTTGTGGTGAAGCATGTGCTGGATAGCCGTGAAGCAGCGAGCGCTGAGCCGGGTACTGTTGCGAAGGAGCACGTATGAAAGAGCTTATGGTCGTCGCCATTGGCGGCAACAGCATTATCAAAGACAACGCCAGCCAGTCGGTTGAACATCAGGCGCAGGCGGTTAAAGCGGTGGCAGAGTCCGTGCTCGAAATGCTGGCCTCCGACTATGACATCGTGCTTACCCACGGCAACGGCCCTCAGGTGGGGCTGGATCTGCGCCGGGCTGAAATTGCCCACGAGCAGGAGGGGCTTCCCCTCACGCCGCTGGCAAACTGCGTGGCGGACACCCAGGGCGGCATTGGCTACCTGATCCAGCAGGCGCTGAACAACCGCCTGGCCGCGCGCGGGGAGCAAAAAGCGGTTACGGTCGTCACGCAGGTGGAAGTGGATAAAAACGATCCCGGTTTTACGCACCCGACGAAACCGATCGGCGCGTTCTTCAGCGAGGCGCAGCGCGACGAACTGCAGCGCGCGCACCCGGACTGGCACTTTGTTGAGGACTCGGGCCGGGGATATCGTCGCGTGGTGGCCTCGCCGCAGCCGCTTCGCATTGTCGAGGCCGATGCGATCAAGACATTGACGCAAAAAGGCTTCGTGGTGATTGGCGCGGGCGGCGGCGGTATTCCCGTGGTGCGCTCGGCGCAGGGCGATTACCAGAGCGTCGATGCGGTGATTGATAAAGATCTCTCCACCGCGCTACTGGCGCGCGAGATCCGCGCCGACGTGCTGGTGATTACCACCGGCGTGGAGAAGGTGTGCGTCAACTTCGGCAAGCCAAACCAGCAGGCGCTGGACACCGTCAATGTAGCGGAGATGACGCGCTACAGGGAAGAAGGTCATTTCCCGGCGGGCAGCATGCTGCCCAAAATCGTCGCCTCGCTGGAATTTTTACACCACGGCGGCAAGCGGGTGATCATCACCTCGCCAGACTGCCTGCCCGCCGCGCTGCGCGGGGAAACCGGTACCCATATTGTGAATGAAGGAAGATGAGATGAGTGAAAACAAAAGCCGCCGTGAATTTATCAGCCAGAGCGGCAAAATGGTGACCGCCTGCGCGCTGTTTGGCGCGACCGGATCCGTCGCGTATGCTGCTGACTCCGCAAAGCCACTCTGCGAGACCGGTAAGCCTATGAATATCACCGCGAAACATTACTATCTGGACAACGTGCTGCTCGAAGCCGGGTTTAACTTCGATGGCGGCGTGGCGACGAGCACCCGTACCGAGCTGAAAACGCTGGAGATCAAGGACGGGAAGATCGTCGCCCTGCGCGACAACAAGCGCCACGCCGACGCCACGCTGCCGCACTACGATGCGGGCAACAAGCTGATGCTCCCGGCAATGCGCGACATGCACATCCACCTGGATAAAACCTTCTACGGCGGCCCGTGGCGATCGCTCAACCGCCCGGCGGGCACCACGATTCAGGATATGATCCGCCTGGAACAGAAGCTGTTGCCTGAGCTGCAGCCCTACACCCAGGAGCGTGCGGAAAAGCTGATCGACCTGATCCAGTCGAAAGGCTCCACCATCGCCCGCAGCCATTGCAATATCGAGCCGACCTCCGGCCTGAAGAATCTCGAAAACCTGCAGGCGGTCCTGGCGCGCCGCAAGCCCGGATTTGACTGCGAGATCGTGGCGTTTCCGCAGCACGGCCTGCTGCTGTCGAATTCCGAAAAGCTGATGCGCGAAGCGATGCAGGCCGGGGCGCACTACGTGGGCGGGCTGGACCCGACCAACGTCGACGGGGCGATGGAGAAATCTCTTGATCTGATGTTCCAGATTGCGCTGGACTACGACAAAGGGGTGGACATTCACCTGCACGAAACCAGCCCGGCGGGCGTGGCGGCGGTGAACTACATGGTCGAAACCGTGGAGAAAACGCCGGCGTTGAAGGGGAAACTCACCATCAGCCACGCCTTCGCGCTGGCGACGCTCAACGAACAGCAGGTGGATGAGATCGCCACCCGCATGGCGGCGCAGCAGGTAACCATCGCCTCCACCGTGCCGATTGGCACCCTGCATATGCCGCTGAAGCAGTTGCGGGACAAGGGCGTGTTTGTGATGACCGGCACCGACAGCGTGATCGACCACTGGTCGCCGTACGGTCTGGGGGACATGCTGGAAAAAGCCAATCTTTACGCCCAGCTCTACATCCGCCCGAACGAGCAGACGCTCTCCCGCGCGCTGGGGATTGCGACCGGCGACGTGCTGCCGCTGAATGACAAAGGGGAGCGCGTGTGGCCGAAAGCGCAGGATGACGCCAGCTTTGTGCTGGTGGACGCCTCCTGTTCCGCCGAAGCCGTGGCGCGCATTTCCCCGCGCACCGCAACGTTCCATAAAGGAAATCTGGTCTGGGGTACGGTGGGCTAAAAGCGAGCCGGGTGGCGCTGCGCTTACCCGGCCTACGGTTCGGAGATTTTGTAGGTCGGGTAAGGCGAAGCCGCCACCCGACAATGCAGTATACTGCTGTGCACATTCTTAAAGAGGGATCTGCCATGGCACAAAACATCTACGACAATCCGGCGTTTTTTGAAGGCTACGCCCAGCTTCCGCGTTCGGTGCAGGGGCTGGACGGCGCACCGGAGTGGCCCGCGCTGAAAAGCCTGCTGCCCGATTTAACCGGTAAATCGGTTGTCGATCTCGGCTGCGGCTACGGCTGGTTCTGCCGCGCCGCGCGCGAGCTGGGTGCTGCTCACGTCACGGGGATCGATATCTCAGAAAAGATGCTCGCCCGCGCAGCGGAGCTTACCGCGGACCCACTGATTCACTATCAGCGTAGCGATCTGGATTCTCTCAGCCTCGACGAAAACAGCCTCGATCTGGTCTACAGCTCGCTGGCGCTGCACTATCTGCCGGAACTGGACACGGTATTTGCCGAGGCTCAGCGCGCGCTTAAGCCCGGCGGCAGCCTGGTCTTTTCGATGGAACACCCGATTTACACCTGCGCCTCGCGTCAGGGCTGGCTGACCGACGATAACGGCGAGCGGTTCTGGGGCGTGAATCATTATCAGGACGAAGGCCAGCGCGTCAGCAACTGGCTGGCGGATGGGGTGATCAAATACCACCGCACGCTGGGCACCACGCTTAACGCGCTCATCAGGGCCGGATTAACGATAAGCAACGTCAACGAGTGGGGACCAACGCAGGCGCAGGTTGACGCCTGGCCCGCGCTGGCCGAGGAGGCGGAGCGCCCGATGCTGGTGCTGATCGCCGCCCGCAAGGATCAGTAGCCGACCTTGTATACGCGCCCGGTCTGCACGCCTTCCACGCTGCGACGATAGGCTTGCGCCACCGTGGCGGCAGGCACGCTTTCGAAGCCCGGGAAGAAGCCATCGTACGTGTCGACCGATTCGGTGAGCACCGTCGGGCTGATCAGGTTGATGCGGATCCCGCGCGGCAGTTCGCAAGCTGCGGCGCGAACAAACCCTTCCAGCGCGGCATTCACCGTGGTGGCGTTCACGCCCTGCGCAATCGGCTCGTGTGCCACGATCCCGCTTATCAACGTAATCGAGCCGCCTTCATTCAGGTAGTGCTGGCCGGTCAGCGCCAGGCGCACCTGCCCCAGCAGTTTATCCTGCAGCCCCTGGTTAAAGTCGCTGTCTTTCATGGTCGCGAGCGGGCCGAAGTAGAGGCCACCACTGGCGGACACAATCGCATCCACCTGGCCGATTTTCTCGAAGAGCGCCTGAACGCTTGACTGCGAGGTGATATCCACCTGCTCGTCGCCCTGCGTGCGACCGACGCGGATGACCTCGTGGCGACGACTCAGCTCTTCCGTTACCGCACGACCGACCGTACCGCTGGCACCAATAATGACGATTTTCATAGCCGACTCCTTATGTTGTGAGCCTTCATTCTTTAATAAATTAAAATGCGGATAAACTGGGCTAAAGTTAGAAGATTGCTAACCAGAGGTTTGGAATATGGATAAGCTCCGCAGCATGGAGACGTTTATTGCCGTGGTGGAAAGCGGCAGCTTCACCGGTGCGGCGGCACGGCTGGAGATGTCGGCGGTGATGGTGGGCAAGTACGTTGCGCTGCTGGAAGCACAGCTCGGCACACGCCTGCTGGAGCGTAACACGCGCCGTCAGAGCCTGACGGATGCCGGACGCGTCTATTTCGACGAGGCGAAGCGGGTGCTGGAGCAGGTCATGATTGCCGAAAGCGCGGTTGAACGGCTGCGCGCCGCGCCGTCTGGCACCCTGCGCGTGACCGCGCCCACGTCGTTTGGCGGCTGCGTAATAGCCCCGCTGACGGCAACCTTTTTACAGCGCTACCCGGAGGTACGCATTGAGCTGGATCTCACCAACCGGATGGTCGATCTGGTGGAGGAGGGCGTCGATCTGGCCATTCGCATTGGCGACGTTCGCAACGACGATCTGGTGGCGAAATACCTGTGCCCCTACAACATGGTGATCTGCGCCGCACCGGATTATTTAGCGCGACACGGCACACCGCAAACGCCAGACGATCTGGTGGATCATCTCTGTCTTTCACACACGGTGTGGACCGCACGTAACGAGTGGCGGCTGCCGGGCGTGGAAGGGGAGGTGCGCTGGAAGCGGGATGCGATCTTGAGATGTAACGACGGCTACGGCTTACGCATGGCGGCGCGGGCCGGGGCGGGGCTGTTGCTGCAACCGGAAGTGCTGGTGGCGGAAGAGCTGGCAAGCGGCAGGCTGGTGCGCGTGCTTAAGCCGTTCACGCCCGCGCCAAGGCCGGTGCATTTACTGTGGCGTCAGGATTTGCGGCCGCTGCCTAAACTCACTCAGTTTATTGCGCACATCATGCAGAATGGGCATATCAGCGTTAATTAGGGCAACGTCCGGTTGGCGCTTTGAGGGGGCCACACTCGTCATAGCCGTAGACGGTATAGCCCTTCTGCTTCATGCAATTCGATATTTTGTCGTTTCTGGCAACGATTTCCTGAAGTGTTTGGTCAGGTCTGCTGCTGCCCCCGTTATAGCTGCCGTCATCAAGATTGGCGTCTTTGTCTACGCCACAGAAGTAAAGATCTTTCTTGCGCTGCTCATTATCGGTGTAGCCTCCCGGCCCCGGCTTCTGGAAGGTTTGAGCATAGCGAACATATTTATAGTCGGTAGAGTCCATGTTACCGACAACACAGCCGCTCAGCAGGAAACAGGATAACGTTACGATGATTTTCATTATTGATGCCTTATGAGAATGTGCTGGCAGAGAAGCCTACACCGAGCAGTTTAGCGAGGATCCTACGAAGCGCATGAAAAATCCGGGGACTTGTGCTAGTAAGAGTGGTCATTTCATAAAAAAAGAAGGTAACAAGAGAATGTCCGTGAGTAAACTCGCCAGCAGCGCGCAGGGCCTGCAATCATCTGCCATCCGCGAATTATTAAAACACAGCAAAATGGCGGGCGTGATCTCGCTGGGGGGCGGTATTCCAAACCCTGACCTGTTCGATCGCGAAGGGCTGAAAATCGCTGCTGATGCCGTATTATCTCAGCATTTTGGCGAGGCGTTTCAGTATGGCCTGACCGAAGGCGTACCGGGACTGCGGGAAGAGATTCAGCGCATTTGCGAGGGGCGAGGCATTCGCTGTAAGGCCGATGACGTGGTCGTAACCTCCGGTTCACAGCAGTCTCTCGACGTGCTGGCGCGCGCGTTAATTAACCCGGGCGATATTGTTGTCGTCGAGCGTCCAACCTATCTCGCCGCCCTGCAGGTATTCGGCCTGGCGCAGGCGAGTTTTGAATCCGTTGGCACCGACGGCGACGGTATGAAGGTGGACGAACTTGAGGCCCTGGTGGCAAAGAAAGCCATCAAAGCGGTCTATATCGTTCCAACCTTTGGTAACCCTGGCGGCGTGACGCTTTCTGAGGCGCGTCGTAAACAGCTGGTGGAGCTCTCGAAGCGCTATGACTTCGTAATCATCGAAGACGATCCGTACAGCGAAATTAACTATACCGATGAGGTCTTCCGTCCGTTAATTGCCCATGCCAAAGATATCGGCAATGAAGAGAACGTGGTGTATACCTCAACCTTCTCTAAAATCCTCGCGCCGGGCACGCGCGTAGGCTGGGTGGTGGTGCCGGAATGGTTGAAGCGCGCGGTGGTGAACCTGAAGCAAACCACCGATCTGCACACCAGCACGCTGTCGCAGCTGATGACGTATGAGTACCTGAAGACCGGCCGTCTGGCCGATCAGATTAAAACGATCCGCGAAGCCTATCGCCAGAAATACCAGACGTTCGCCACGGAACTGGAAGCCGAGCTGGGCGACGTGATGTCGTTCCACAAGCCGAAGGGCGGCATGTTCCTGTGGGCGAAAATGAACAACGGCATGAACACCACCCGCTGGCTGGAAAAAACGTTAAGTAACGGCGTGGTATTTGTGCCGGGCGAATTTTTCTACTGTAATGAGCCGGACCCAGCGACGCTGCGCATGTCGTTTGTCACGCCAACGGATGAAGAACTGAAAGAAGCCGTTCGACGCCTGAAAGCCTCTTTATGACAGAATGGCGGGGTATGATTCTGGACGTTATTTAAGCGGTGAAGCTGAAAATGCAGATCAGGAACTTCACGTTAACTTGCGCAGGATCATACCCGGGCCATGTTTTTGGATTGTATTCGAAAAGTAATACCAAAATTAACATTAACTAACTCATTAATTATTAATGCATTTCTTCCAAGAAAAGCATTTTTTGTATTATCCTTTTTCGGATTGCTCTTACACTTGTTGCCCATATTCTTATTTGCATCTCATTCATTTTGATCTGAATAATGTCTCATGGAATAAGCGCAGTCGTTGGATGATTTTTTAGCGTTCGCTCAGGGTTAAATCACTTCACAGGCTCTATTCCCGGAATGTTATACATGGATCAGTATAAGGTTACGGATGATGATTATTTGTGTATCTGATAATGTCTGGTTCAGAATTGGGTTGAGTGAAATCATACAAAATTGCCAGAGAGATAAGCAGGAACTGAAGTTTTTAGCATTTGAAAAAGCCAGCGTAACGCTGAGCACGATGGTAATGAGATCACCGGTCACGATAATCATTGACTATTATATTGCTGACCACGGTTTACTGTTGTTACTTTTAAAGATGAAGCGCCAGAATGTTTTTGACAATATACTTATTATTACGACTAATGCGCGAATTGTGGAAGTGACTGAAAATATTTTGCTGGACTCGGTTGCGGATATCTTAATTGATAACAGCGAATCATTTGATAAACTCAGCACTTTTATGGTCAAAGATAAGGCTGGCCAGATTATTTCAAAATCCGTGACCAATAAAACCTGGGCGATGATTAAGAAAAATTCAAATCTCACCCACCGGGAATTAGACCTGATGCCATTTTTTATTACAGGGAAAGGTAATAAAGAGATCTCCCGGCAGGTCGATATTAGTGAGAAAATGGTCAGTATTCACCGGCGTAACATTTATTCCAAACTCCAGGTTGAGAGTCTTACCGGGCTTTATCATTACCTGACAACGGATATAAAAGTGACATAACGTTCGCCGGGAAATGAAGCGTTTTATGCGGGTGTAGTATTCAGGCAGAAACGATGCACTGTTATTCATAATATGTTGTATAAACAGAAGGAGCTGTATATGAAATTGAAATCTCTTTGCGCGGCGATGGTTGCCCTGGGGCTTTTTACCTCTTTTGCCCATGCGGCAGACGGTAAGTTAAAATTTGTAGGGCAAATTGGCTCATCATCCTGCAAGCTCTCCGGGGAAAGCACTGCCGAAATTACGGTTCCGATGGGAACTATTCCGATGGAAACCTTAAAACAAGATGCCAACGGTCCGGAGGTGGGCTTTGCCATTAACCTGACGGGCTGTCAGCCGGGCACCTATTATCTGGTTCTTGACGGCGTCAGCCCGTCCGGTCAGCCGAACGTGCTGGACCTGGATAACGCGACCGCCAGCACCACGGCAAAAGGGGTGGGGATTCAGATTAAAGATATCTCCGACCAGAACATTACCTTATCCAAAACCCTTGATAAATCCGATGCCAGCATCACCATTGCTGAAGGCGACACCTCGGGCAGCGGGACGTTCTTCCTGAAAGCGAACTATTACGCCTATAACAAAGATGCGGTCACCACCGGGGAAGCAAACGCAACGGCCACCTTCACCATTGTTCAACAATAACAGGAGCAGGCCTTCGGGCCTGCTTTTAAGGTGGTATGATGAAGTCACTTATTATTGCGCTATTCGCGCTGTACTCCGCATCGGCTATTTCAGCTATTCAGATTGAAAGTTCACGGGTGATTTATTCCGGTGAGAATAAATCGGCCTCGTTAACGCTGCATAACGCGTCGCAAAAAAATTATATTATCCAGACCTGGCTGGACGAAGATTCAGACAAGCCCGGAAAAGAGATGGTGGTGACGCCGCCTATTATGAAGGTGAAACCCGATCAATCCGCCGTGTTACGTTTTATCTATTCCGGTAAAGGATTACCGACCGACAGAGAAAGCGTTTACTGGATTAACGTTCAGGAAATACCGCCCCGGGCCAGCGAGCCTAATGTGATGCAGCTGGCGATTCGAACGCGCCTTAAGCTTTTTTATCGCCCGGTTGGGATGAAGGCAAAACTGGACGAGCAGATAGGTCAGTTAACGCTGACGAAAAGCAGTGAGGCACTGGTCGTCAGCAATCCGGGGCCTCTGCATATTAGCCTGAGCCAGTTAATTATTAAAACCCCGCAGGGAAAAGAACAAAAAATAACGGCCCCGATGATCGCTCCCTTTGGCAGCGAAACGATTCCTTTTCCCAAAGGCTCGCGAGTGGTTGGCTTAACGTACATTAACGATTACGGCGGCGTTGCCGACGTGAAAATGCACTAAGCCCACGGTTGCAGATTATTAAATAATGTCATGGATGAATCATTATGCAACGAACATGGATCCCTCTGTGCGCGCTCACCTCTTTACTGGTTTCCGGCAGCGAATGTCTGGCGCAAAGTGAATATAACACCGCATTTTTTCATGGAGCGGGCGAGCAATCGTTCATTAATTTGATCGACCCTGATTCCGGCATTATTCCCGGAACCTATTCCCTCGATGTTTACGTTAACCGAAAGCTCGTTGAACAGCGTGACGTTGAGATCGTCCGCGATAAGCCCGACAGCGCGCTGCACCCGTGCATTAGCGCCGATCGGCTGCGCGCGTGGTCCGTCGCTCTTCCCGCTGACGATGACGAGTCGTGCTATCCCCTCGAGCGCCGGATTGCGGGGGCGTCCATGAACGTTACGATGACCGAGCACCGGCTGGATATTCAGGTTCCCCAGCTCAATATGCTGACGCAACCGCGCGGAACGGTACCCGCCACGCGTTACGACGAGGGCATCAATGCCGCTTTTGTGAACTACAACCTGGCGGCGAACACCATCAGAAGCTTCGGGCAAAACAGCCAGTACGCCTACCTTTACCTGAATAACGGCATCAATATAGGGGCGTGGCGCTTGCGCCAGATGGCGAACCTGACAAAGCGGGATGGGGACTCGGGCCACTGGAAAAACGTCTCGTCGTGGGCTGAAAGGGCGCTTCCGTCAATCAGGAGTCGTCTGCTGCTGGGACAAGGAAGCACCGGAACAACCCTCTACGACAGTATTCCGTTTCGCGGGGTGCAGCTGGCCTCGGAGCCCATGATGCGTGCAGACAGCCAGTCGCGCTATGCCCCTGTCGTCAGAGGCGTCGCGGAAAGCAATGCCCGCGTGGAGGTTCGACAGAATAAGTATCTGATCTACTCTACCAACGTGCCGCCGGGACCGTTCGCGTTTGATGACATTGTGCCGGTCAGTCAGAGCGGGGATCTGTTTGTCACCATCATTGAAACCGACGGACGGAAAACCAATCTGGTGATCCCCTATACCGTGCTCCCGGGACTGGTTCGCAAGGGGCAGTGGAACTATGAAATCACGGCCGCAAAATATCATGACGGTGCCGACGGCTATGCCCCTGCGTTTGTTGAAAGCCAGCTCGCCAGAGGGATGAGCGATACGGTGACCCTGTCGGGCGGCCTGCTTTCGGCGGAACACTACCGCAGCGCGGCGATGGGCGTGGGCAAAAACATGGGGCATTTTGGCGCGGTGTCCGTCGATTTGGCGTTATCCGACACGCGGCTGGCGCGGGGCGACGATGAGCAAGGGGGGAGCGCTCGCTTCCTGTACGCGAAATCCTTTCTCGATTCCCGCACCGATTTCCAGGTGGCGGGCTATCGTTACTCCTCGTCCGGTTATTACGATTTCCAGGAGTCGGTTCAGGAACGTCGCCGCTGGGATAATGGCCGATATAAAACCTATTACTGGGATGACGCCGATCAGGATAACCCTGACTGGGTCGCGTCAAAGCCTGAAATCCATTACGACAGCCGCTACGCAACCAAAAAAGCGCGGCTGGATATCTCAATGAGCCAGCAGATAGGTGAGATCAGTCAGCTTTATCTCACCTTCAGCAAGCAAAGTTACTGGCAGGATGCCGGTTCTGATACCACGGTTCAGTCTGGCTTTACCTCACGGCTGGGCAATGTGACCTGGAGTCTGTACTACCAGAATACGCGCAACCACTACATTGCACATGACAGCAGCATTAACCTGCGCCTGTCTCTGCCGCTCAGCTTTGGCAGCCACCCGGCGACGGCGACGACAGACCTTCACGCCGATCGTGCCGGAAACGTGTCCTCCTCTGCGGGGCTGAGTGGCTCCCTGCTTGAGGATAACCGCCTTAGCTACGCCATGCAGGTGCAGCAAAACGATGCCGAGGGGACGGCGGGCGATCTGAGCATGGGCTACAAGGGGGGCGCCGGAAATCTGTGGCTGGGCTATTCCAGAGCGGAAGATGTGCAGCAAAGCAGCATGAACCTCAGCGGCGGCATTCTTGCTCACGCTGGCGGCGTGACGCTGTCCCAGCCACCGGGCAGTACCTTTACCCTGATTGAGGCTCAGGATGCGCAGGGGGTGAGGGTAGAGAATCAGGCCGGAGTGCGGATCGACGCTGCGGGCTATGCCGTTGCCCCGCATGCGATTCCTTATCGCAACAATACCTGGTCGTTGAACACCCAGGACTTCCCGGAGGGGCTCGACGTGCCTGTTGCCACCCAGAATAACGTCCCTACCCGCGGCGCGATTACGCGCGTGACGTTTGAAACATATCGGGGTGACAGCGTGCTGATTCACAGCAAACGACCCGACAACAGCGTGCCGCCGGTTGGCGCGCAGGCCTACAGCCGGGGCGAGCGTAACAACGGCATTGTCGGGCCTGACGGGGATATTTTTGTTTCAGGCGTGCTGCCGGGCGAAGCGATCGCCATTCGCTGGGGGGAGGGGGATGACGAACAGTGTCGCATCCAGCTTCCGGATGAGGAACGGCGTGAACAGGATACCGCGGGCTATCGCGAGATCAGCGCAATTTGTCGATAAAGGAGAGGACAATGCAATTTCAGGGACGACATATGCTGTACGCCGCGGTGATTTTTTGCTTCGGCCTGTTTTCTTCCACCGTTATGGCGCTGACCTGTAAAGCCCAGGGCTCGGTCAGCCAGTACGTTGCCATTAACAGCATCATCAAAGCGTCAATCGGCGACTTCGGCACCAACACCAAAATATGGGTATCGTCACCGATCACGGCGACGTTTACCTGCTCTGACACGGACGCCTATCCAAACGGCGAGAGCGCCTATTTATGGCTCGATCCGAAAGATGCGGTGAAAAACGTGCACAACTCTCTGGAGATTGGCATCACCTTCAGGAACGTCGATTACAAGCTGAAGAAAGGCGATAAAATAGAGATTGGTCCCGGTACCGTGTGCCGTCCTAACGGCAACAAAGGCTGTCTCTCCCCGGCGGCCCCGCAGACGTTCACGCTCACCTATCAGGTTTACATCAAAACCACCGGCCTTCCGGCGGCCACCAATGGCAAAGTGATGGGGGATGTCAGCCTGTCGCTCTTCCAGGTAGATGGTGTGGGCGGTCTGCGAGGTGGCACGGTGACTCAGGACGGTAACTTTAACCTGACCATTACCGGGCTGGATAAAATCACCTTTCTGGCCTGCACGCCAAAAGTGCTGCTGGTACCCGATACCCTCGACTTTGGCGTCATCAACGGCAGCTGGGCGACGCCCGGTAAGATTGAGAAAACAAAACCCTTTACGTTACAGGTCGATTTGACGCGTGAAGCCAGCGGTAAAACCTGCACGGGGGAGACGTTGCTGATGACGTTAAGCTCGACGAATACGGTCAAAGACGGGGCAATCATCATGCCCGCGGCAGACAGCGGCTTTGGCTTTATCATTTCCGCCAGCAGCCTGATGGAGCCGCGCATTGCGCTGAACACGCCGCAGGAGATAGGTACGATCGGTGGAGACCGGCTCACGCATGATTATCACGCAGGGTTTATATGGACGACCACGACGCCGAAGCTTGGGGATTACAGTGCGACAGCCACCTTTACCGTGACGTTCAAGTAACAAAAGTGGGGATTGCGCGCGGGCTATTTTGCGTAATACTTATCCCGCGCGATAACGGCCGCGTGACGCCCACGGTAAACAGCTATGTTTGAACAACTGACTGGTATTCTGACGCACACCCCCATCTGGGTCTGGGTGCTGTTTGTGTTTCTGGTTTCTCGTGGGCTCCGGGCCCGCCGGCCCGCCATGGTCACGCTGGAAAAACTGGCGATAATCCCGGCCATTTTTCTGCTATGGGATATTTACGATCTGGTGATGTACCGCTCTCTCAGCGTCGCGACGCTGTCGATGTGGCTTGCGGGCATTCTGGCTGGCGCTGCGCTGGGTTACGCATTGATTCGCCCGACGGCGGTAACTCGCGCCGCCGCGCCGCGCACCCTTTGCCGCCAGGCTGACTACACCGCGCTGCCGTTTATGATGCTGGCGTTCGCGGTGAAATACGTGCTGGGGGTAATGAGCGCCATCGCGCCGCAGACGCTGCAGCAGCCCGCCATCAGCGCCCTTGCGATTGTATCTGGCGGGCTGTTTGCCGGGGTGTTTATCGGCAAGTTTACGCGGTATGTTGAGGTGTTTAGCCGTACCGCGCCGCGCCCGGCGGAGTGACGTTATTCTGTCGCGTGTGCCAGGGTGCGATCTGAAGCATCGCCGCTGAGGGCTCGCGTGACTTCATGGATCCGCCAGATTTTCCCTTCACGCAGTGCGGCAAACAGGTAAACCTCTATCTCTGCCTGACGACCATCAGGATACGTGACCGTCACGATATGCCGGTCAGCCAGCAGTTCGTCATGACAGGCTATCTCCGCCACGGTAAAGGCGAGCGCGCGGATCTGCGAGCGGACGTGGTTCAGGTGCTGAATAAAACCCCGGTAGTCAAGGGCGTGACCGTCCGTAACCTGTTGGTAATCGGGCGTAAATACCTCTGCCGGATCGATATCGCCGTTGAATAAGCGGGTTAACAGGTACGCCATTTTTTCGCGCTGCGCGGCGTTGTCAGGCTGGGCTACCAAGGACGTGATAATGCTCATATGGGCTCCTTAATGTGGTTGAGTCCCCATTATCCTTGACAGCCGAAGACGTGGTTTCTGTAATAGGTCGATGAATAACGATTTTCGGTCAAAATGAGATGGTCAGTTTTGAAACGCTCCGTCATCCCGGCGGGTATCGAACACCGTGGCACAGTCATCGCACCGGCCAGCTGTGGCGCATTGCAACGGGTCTGCTGGTCATTGAGACGCAGCAGGCGCGCTCGGTCGTACCGGCAAAACACATCGGCTGGATCCCGCCAGGTCAGCAGCATGCCGCCTTTTCTGAAAGCACAATAGAAGGCTGCGCCATCTATCTTGACCCCGCCTGCTGTGCAGGGCTTCCCGATGCGCCCGCGCTGTTCGAGCCCGACGATCTCACTCATGCACTGTTTTCCCGTTTATGTGGTGCAGAGAACGAGTACGATCCGCGAAAGCTGACTTTGCTGCTGGATGAGCTTGTCCTGACGCCCCAGGTTCACTTTTCTCTGCCCGTGCCGACGGATCCGCGTCTGAAGAACGTGGTCAGCCATTTGCTGCAGTTTGTCGATGATAACCAGACGGTCGAGAGTCATGCTATTCATGCTGGGATGAGCGTGCGCACGTTCAATCGTCGGTTTAGTGCCCAGACCGGAATGAACTTTGTTAACTGGCGGCAGCTGGCGCGCGTCATGCAGGCCATGGAGTGGCTGGCGGCGGGGAAGCCGGTAGGGTGGATTGCGCTGTCCTGCGGCTACAGCAGCGTCAGCGCATTTATTGAGGTTTTCAGAGCATGGACCGGTAAAACACCGGGGCAGTGGGCGATTAAAGAAGGCCCTTTTGGGCGAAGGTAATACGCGTGGCGTCGTTGAGATCCAGCTCTTTTAACGATTCTGGATAAACCCAGGCGATATCCAGCGCCTCGCCCAGCTCTTCGCGGATCTCACGGCGCAACGCCTGTTCCATGGTTTCGCCCGACTCCATTCCACCGCCGGAGAGAGCCCACTGGCCGGGAAACACACCGCGATCGTCGGCCATTTTACACAGCAGGTAGGCACCGTCGTTCTGAATGATGGGGCAGACAATGGTTCGTTGGCGCATGATTTCTTCCTGAAAAAGTATTGAGTAGGTAAATTTTGTGCCGAATCAGGCAACATCCGGCTGGCCAGATTTTCGCTTAGCCATGACTTCTGCAACGGTCTTTATACGGCTTAACTCCTCCTGCGTCCGGGAGTTAGATTGCGCTTCCCAGATATCGACGTTCAGCTGTAAGTTCAGCCAAAATTCTATGGTTGTATCAAAAGCTTTTGCCAGTTTGATTGCCATATCGGCAGTAAGCTTACGATTGTTATTGACCAACGCGCTGATGGTATTGCGGTGTACATTAAGCATCTCCGCCAGATCGCTGATTTTCAGATTGAGTGGTTCAAGATATTCATACTGCAACACGTCGCCCGGCGTGGTGGGTTTGCGCAGTGCCTGTTTGAGTGTCATAAGTGATGCCTCATTTGTGTCGCGTGTACTTGTGTGGCGAGAGGTAGAGATCTTCTGCCTTACCCTCTTTCCAGCGAAAGACGAGTCTGAAATGTCTGTTCACCCGAATTGAGGAATAGCCCTTTAGCGGAGGATTCAATGCTTCATACATATTGCCCGGCGGCGATCGCAAATCCCGGTGCGAGGTTGCTGAATTGATGATGTCGAGCTTTCTCGCAAGTGCTGTTTCCAGGTTTGCAGGAATAACATTGCTCGATCTGCCATAAAGGAAAAAATCCTCAAGCCACTGATCCCGAAAATGCTTAATCATAATGATGGTGAGCTCCAGTCCTTGAAGCTGAATGAATAATAATGCACTCCTGCACTGTGCGCAAGTGCATTTCTGTCTGCGGTTGATATTACCAGGGCAACGGCTGAAGGGAAGTGAGATGGATGACTAAAGGTTAATTCTTCGAGTTGGCTTCCAGTTCTGGCGTGCGCTTGCATGTACCTGGGGGAGTGTAGGCCGGGTAAGGCGAAGCCGCCACCCGGCGATTGACTACCGCTCCCTCAGCGCCTCTTTCGCCCGGTTAAACGGCTTGATCAGATAATCCAGCACCGTTTTCTCGCCGGTCTTAATGTCCACCGTGGCAATCATCCCCGGCACAATCGAGAAATGCCTGCCTGCCTTATTGACCAGGTAATCCTGGCTGGTGCGGATAAATACCCGGTAGTAAAACACCTCCGGCTTGGCCTCGTCCTGAATAGTGTCCGGCGAAATCGTCTCGACCACCCCGTGCAGCCCGCCGTAAATGGCGTAATCGTAGGCGGTGATCTTCACCAGCGCCTCCTGATTCGGGTGGATAAAGGCGATATCGCGGGGCGACAGGCGGGTTTCAATCAGCAGATGATCGTCCACCGGCACAATCTCCATCAGCTCGCCGTTGGGCGGGATCACGCCGCCGATGGTGGTGACCTTGATGTTTTTGACGATCCCGCGCACCGGGGATTTTACCGTCAGACGGGTGACGGAATCCTGACGGCCCTTGAGGATCGCCGAAACCATATCCACCTCCGCGTTGGCCTTGGAGAGCGCCTCGCGGGCCTGGACGTAATACTGCGAACGCACGTCGGTGAGCTTCAGTTCCAGATCGCTTTTCTGCCGCTGCAGGCGCAGCACCTCCACGTGGCTGGCGGCCCCAGTTTTCACCAGCCGCTGGGTAATGGCCAGCTCTTTATTCGCCAGATCTAACGCGGCGCGAAGCTCCCGCTGGGTATCCTCCAGCTGCGCGCGGCGCGAGTTGTACAGCCGCGTTTCGTCGGCAATCAGATCCGGCCATTTCGCCAGCGAAGGAGGGAACTTCAGCGGCAGATCGTTCACCTCGGCATACAGGCGGGCGCTGGAGGCCAGAGAGGCGCGGTAGCGCGCCGCGCTTTCGCCGACGTTTGATTCGGAACGGGTAGGGTCAAGCCGCGCCAGCACCTGTCCGGCCTGCACCTGATCGCCCTCGTGGACGTTCAACTCGGTGAGGATCCCCCCGTCCAGCGACTGTAAAACCTGCTCGCGCGAGCTGGGGATCACTTTCCCCGATCCGGTTGACACCTCATCCAGCACGCCAAACCACGCCCAGACGCCCAGGACCACAAACATCAGCAGCGAGAAGATCACGATCCGACGCGCGCCGGTGTAGCCGCTTTCGGAGTCGAGGGCATTATCCAGATCGTCCATTGCCGCCACGTCACGCTGACTGATTTTCATTTTTCCACTCCCGTCCGGTTGCTGCCTGCTGCTGTTGCTGCTGCATACGGCTGTTGCTCAGCGCCTGGGCTTTTGGCGCGTCCATCACCAGCATCCCATCTTTCAACACGACCACGCGCTCCACCAGCTCCAGCACCGGTACGCGATGGGTGGCGACGATCAGGGTGCGGTGCCCGAGCCAGTCGCCCAGCCGCTGGATAAATTCCCGCTCGGTGTGCTCGTCCAGCGAGGCGGTGGGTTCATCCATCAGCACGATATTCGGATCGCGCAGCAGCATTCGCGCCAGCAGAATCGACTGACGCTGCCCGCCGGAGAGCCCCACGCCGTTTTCCATGATCGGGTAGTCCAGCCCCTTGGGCAGCTTCTGCACGAAACTTGCCGCGCCGGTCAGTTCCAGCGCCTCGAAGATCTCTTCGTCGGTGGCGCGCGGCATGCCGAGGGTGATGTTCTCGCGCAGGGTGCCGTAAAACAGCCGCGCGTTCTGGGTCATAAAGCCGACGTTGCGCCGCACGTCCGCCACGTCGAGATGCGGCAGGCTGAAGCCGTCGAGCCGCAGCTCGCCCGCCGCCAGATCCATCCCGCCCGCCATCGCCTGCAGCAGGGTCGATTTGCCCGCGCCGTTGCGCCCGAGGATCGCCACTTTCTCACCCGGCACGATCTCGAGGCGGTTAATGCGCAGCGCCATGCGCGGATCGTCCGGCTGATAGCGGAACTGCGCCTGTTCAAAGAGGTAGTGACCGCGCAGCACGTCCTGGCGGATCGGCGTCTCCTCGCGCTGGTTTTCGGTGGGGAGCTGCATGATGCTGTCCAGCCCCTCTTTTGCCGCTTTGACCTGCTGCCAGCGGGCCAGCACGCCGCACAGCGTCGCCATCGGGGCGATCATGCGGGAGGCCAGCATCGAGGCGGCGACCACCGAGCCGGTGGTCAGGGTGCCGTCGATGACCATCGGCGCGCCGACCACAATCACGGCGGCGTAAACCAGACTCTGAATGGTCATCCCCCAGCTGATCAGGTTCTGCGTCAGCTCGCGGGTGCGCAGGCCGGATTCGGCGGTGATCTGGATATAGCTGTTCCACTGCTGCAAAAAGCGGTTTTCCGCCTGCATCAGCTTGATGTCCTCCAGCCCCTGCACGCTCTCCACCAGCACCGCATTGCGCAGGGTTGATTCATGGGCCGACTGCTTTGCCAGCTCCGCCAGCTTTTTCTGCAGCAGCAGGCCGGGCAGGACCATAATCACCGCCGCGACCGGGGCGATCCACGCCAGCTGTGGGGCGATGATCGCCAGCACCACCACGAACAGTAAAAAGAAGGGCAGGTCGACAATCGTCGAGATGGTGGACGAGGTCACCATCTCGCGGATCTGCTCCAGCTCGCGCAGCTGTGAGATAAAGCTCCCGGTAGAGCGGGGAATCGCGCTGTTGCGCAGCCGCAGCGCGTGGCCGAAGACGCGATCCGAGACGCGCATATCCGAGCGCTTGCCGAGCAGATCCATAATGTGCCCGCGCGCCACGCGCAGCACGAAGCCAAACAGGGTGGCGATCAGCACCCCGATGGTCAGGACGTACAGCGTCGGGTAGGACTGGGCGGGGATCACCCGGTCATACACCTGCATGGAAAAGACGATCCCGGAAAGCGACAGCACGTTGATAAACAGCGCGGCCAGCATTACCCAGCTGTAGGGGCGGAGATCGCGCATCACCAGCCGGTAGAGCCAGTCCGGGCGATATTTTGAGATATAGGCATCCACGCGGCTGTCCTTCAGCGCGGCGAGTGGCCGCAGGGCAATGACGTGGCGGATGGCGGGCAGCATGGCCGTCATCGACAGCCGGTTAGTGTAGGTCTGGTCGTCGAAGAAGCTGACTTCCAGCGTGTCGTCGCCGTCGAAGTGCTCGATCGCGCCGACCCGGCCGTCATTCAGCGCCACCACCACCGGCAGACGCCAGCTGTTGATTGATTGCTGGTCAGCGGTGAGCAGCTGAAACGACAGCCCCGCCTCACGCGCCAGTTGGGTGAGGGCGGGCACCATCGGTTTGCCTTTCAGCCACGGTGCGCCTGCGATCAGCGCGCCGGGCGAGCAGGCGACGCGGTAGCGCGTGGCGATAAAGCCAAAGGCCTGCGCCCACTGCGCCAGCGCCTCATCCGTCATGTTTTCACCTTGCGGGATATCACGCTGCTTCATGGCTGGATCTCCACGGTCTGGATGGTGCGGTTATCAAGGTCGAACGCATGACGCAATTGCCCGGTGTTATACAGGCAGTTGAGCTGCAGCTGGTGCAACTGACCGAGGGTCTGCTGCTGGGTGAAGCGCGCCTGATAAACCTCCTGTTCGGCGTTGAGCACGTCGAGCAGCGGGCGCGAGCCGAGGTCAAGATACTGCTGCTGGTACAGTTCGCGGGTGCGGGCGCTGAGCGCCTCCTGGCGGCCCTGAATTTGCAGCGTGCTTTGCAGGCTCATCACCTGACTGCGGGCTTCCAGCAGTTTCTGGCGGACATCCAGGCGCGTGCGCTGAATGGTGGACTGTGCCGCTTCCACCGCGTGTCCGGCGGCGTTACGCCGGGCGGTGAGGCCGCCGCCCTGATAGAGCGGCATCTGCACTTTCACCCAGGCGGAATACTGGGTGCGATCCCGAGTGTCGCTGCCCGCGTAGCGATCGTTCATGTAGTGGCGCACCTCCGGCTCCAGCGAGACGGTTGGCGTCATCTGCGCGTCGGCGTAGTCGAGGTTAGCCTGGGCGACGTTAGCCTGCGCCCAGGCGGCGAGCACCGCAGGGACCAGGCGGTCATCCGGCTCGGCGACATCGCAGCTGCGGGCCAGTTTTTGCGGAAAGTCGTTGCTGATCGCGTTCAGGCTGTTCCAGCCGAGAAAGCTCATCAGCGTCGCGCGGGCGCTCTCCAGGCTGGCCTGGTACTGCATCAGTTGGGCGCGCGCGCCTTCGATACGGGCATCGGTCTGCACCACGTCAGAGAGCGACGTGGCGCCCTCGTCGTTACGCTGGCGGGTCAGCGTGCCGATGGAGGAGAGGGCCTCAAGCTGCTCTTTAGCGGTGTCGACCATCTGCTGCCAGGTCTGCACCTGTACCATGGCGACGGCGGTATCGTGGGCGATGGTGTCGATACTCACCAGCACGTTAGCCTGCTGCTGGGCAACGCCAGCGCTCTCGGCGCGCACCTGGCTGGCCACTTTGCCGAAGTCGTAGAGCATTTGAGAGAGAGAAAGCACCAGCGACGGCGTAAAGCCGTTCTGGTCGCCGTCGTGGGAATATCCGTTGTCCACGCCGGCATTAATCTGCGGATAGTATTTTGACTTCGCGACGTCCACCTCTTCGCTCTGCTGGTAGAGTTTGCCCACGGCTTCGCTGATGGCCGGGTGCCACGTGACGGCACGGTTAACGGCTTCGCCAAGCTGTAATGAACCGGGAGCGGCATTGCCAGCTACCGGGGCCACGCGGCCGTTGAGTGAGGGGAGTTCCTGCGTTTCGCGAAGCTGTCCGGTATTGATGGTTGCCGCCGGATTTGCGCAGAAAGCGGGCACAGATATCAGGCAGCACGAGAGCCACCAGTAAGGCATCTTCATTCCCATGTCATGTCCCTAATAAAAAAGTACAGCTTTATTATTAATGCCCGGGCGCTGTGCGCCCGGGTCATCTCTTGCAGGTGCTATCAGGTAATGATGTGTTGCTGGTTAACGAGCTCGTCGTACGTGGTCTGAACGTTATCAAGCGTAACGAGTGCAGTATTAGTGTAGGTGGACCCTGCACCATCACGGTCGATGGAGATCACAGTGTTGCTACCGCTTTGTGTGACATGGATATAATTCCCCAACGAGGCGGTATTACCGTCCCAGCCCACCAGCAGATCGCCGATGTCGATCTTGTCCCCCTGCGCCAGCGAGAACCCGGTCCAGTGATCGCCTCCGGCGCTGCTGGTGTTACCCGCCGTGGCATTTCCCACCGTACTGTTCAGCACCTGGTAAATCAGCGTATCGCCGTAGGCTGTACCGGTGATGGCGTCGTTGTGCTCAGAGCTGATGAACTGCGGCGCCATATTGATGGTCAGCGTGGCGCTGTCCGTTCTTCCTGCAGAGTCGGTCAGGGTGTAGTTGAAGGTCTCCTTCGAAGTCATGGTTGAGAGCGATACCCCGCTGTTGAGGGTATAGGTGTAATGGCCGTCTGCGCCGATCGCCAGGATGCCGTAATGGCCGGTAATGTTCACCGTTGCGCTGCCGGTGTACGGATCCAGCGTGGTGGTCACGCCGTTGTAGCCGGTCACGCTCAGACGGGTATCCACCGAGTGGAGCTGATCCAGCACGCCGCCAGAGTCGGTGCCGTCAAAGATATTGCCGTTGACGGTGTGGCTGCCGGTGACGTCGAAATCACTCAGCGAGTAGGTGGTGCCGTTCACGCTTGGCGTGATGGTGATGGTCCCGACGCTGAGCCCCGGGACGCTACCGGTAAAGTTCAGCGTATAGGTCCCGGCGTTCAGATCCAGCCCGGTCAGCGGGACGTCGATACTGCCGCCCAGCAGCGAGCCGCCGCTGAAGGAGCCGCTGCGGATCACGCCGTTGGCATCGCTAATCGTCCAGTTGACCGTCAGCCCGCCCAGCGCCAGCAGCGAGGCCACGCTAAAGTGCAGCGACGCGTTGTGCAGCGCGGTGTTCGGGTCGACCACGAAGGTTCCGCTGCCGCTGCCCTGGGTTGATGAGAACAGGGCCGTCGTCCAGCTGGCGACGCCCACGGTGGTATCCGAGTAGACCGACGTGTGGTGCACCGAGGTGAGGTCCATCGTGGCGCTGACATCGTTGACCGCATTCATTGCCTGCGCGGTTGGAGTGATGTTGAGCGATGCCGTATCCTTCGAGCCGTCAGGCGCGGTAACGGTGTAGACGAACGTATCCGGCGTGCTGATATGGTCCGCACCCACGCCGCTCCTCAGGGTATAGGTGTACTGACCGGACGCATTGATGGTCAGCGTGCCGTATTCCCCCTGAATGGTGGTGGTGCCGCTGCTGTTGACCGCCACGCCGTTCACTTCGGTGACCAGCGTGCCCGCCGGAACCGGATCATTCGCCAGCACGTCGCCCGTGGTCGTTTCGCTGATGCTTGCCACGCTGTAGACATGATCCTGCAGGACGCTCAGCGTGTAGCCCGTCAGTACAGCGATCCCGGACGCGGTATTCAGCAGGAACAGGTACTCCCCGGCAGGCAGGTTCAGTGTCAGCTGTGGTGACGTTCCCCCCAGCAGCGGCGCGCGCAGCCAGCCCGACTCGACGCGGACCTGCTCGAAGGTCTGGGTCGCGTTGTTGAACTTATAGACGTACAGATCGAACACCGACGCCAGCGCCACGCCGCCTACGGAGGCCTGGATGGTCATGGTACGGGTCGTGCCTTCCTCCACGTTGTAGATGATCGGATTGGTCATGTCGTCCAGCAGGTTAAGCCCCAGCGTGCTGCCGAGATTAATGCCCACCACGGTAAAGCCACCCTGAGACGAGGCGCCGTTATTAATCTCACTTACGGTGGTGTCAAAGGTCAGCGAGGCCGTGTCGTCCACCGCCACAATGCCGTTGAGTACCGTACCGGCACCCAGAGACAGCACCAGGTTCGCCGACGCGCTGACGCCGTTATGGGTGATGGTGTAGGTGAAGCTCTCCGTCCGGCCAATGACCGCGGCGCTGGTGTCGGTCAGGTTGTAGGTGTAGCTGCCGTCGCGGTTGATGGTCAGCGTACCGTATTTGCCCTGGATCACCGTGCCGTCGGCGTTCACGCTGGTGGTCACGCCCTGCGCGTTAGTGACCGTGGAAATGGTGGTTCCGGCCGGGGCATTGTCGCTGCCGGCGGTCGGGTCCGTATCGAGGATCACGTTGCCGTTGAGGCTGGTATCGCCCGTGACCGTACCCGGACCGGTCTCTTTCACCGCCACGTCGAGGCTGGTGTAGGAGCCGGTCGCCAGCAGGTTGGTGTTATAGCTGAGTACGCGGTAGTTGCCGTCGGCCAGCCCGGTCAGGTTCAGCGAGACGCCGGTAGCGCCGAGGGTCAGGAGATCGGCAAACTGCGGCTGGCCGGTATCCACCACGGTTGTCCAGACACCGTTGACGTAGTGCTGCACCACCAGCTCAAGGGTATTGAGCAGAGAGAGCACCGCCCCTGTGGCGTTGGCATTGACCACAATATCCGCGCTGCCGCCGCTGCCCACCGTGAAGTTCACCTGCGCGGTGTCATTGCCCAGCAGCGTCAGGACGTTGCCCACGGCGCCGACCAGCAGGAAGCCGTAGTCGCTGTACTGACTGTTGGTCACGGTTGCCGTGGTGCTGAGGTTCAGCTCTTCAACGTTATTGCTGGCAGAGAGCGGCACCACCGGCGCAAGGGCAGAGCCCGGCAGGGAGGTGTTGCCCGCGACGTCGGTCGCGGTGATCTGCAGCGTCTGGCCTTCGGTCTGTTTGTTAATGAAGGTGTAGCTGTAGGTGCCGTTGCTGCCCGCAATGGCGGTTACCGTTGAGCCGTCCGCAAGGCGGATTGTGACGGTGCTGCCCGCTTCCGCACTTCCGGTCAGGACGCTACCGTCGGCGTTGAAGGTGCCGGTCGGTGCCGTTGGCGCGGTCGTATCGACGATAATCGTTGTCACAGCAGACGCCACGCTGGTGTTGCCCGCCGCATCGGTGGCCGTGGCGGTGAAGTTATGCGTGCCCTGCGTCAGCGTGGTGGTTTGTGGCAGGGTCCAGTTGCCGCTGCCGTCGGCGGTGACTGTACCCACCAGCGTGATGCCGTCGTAGATCCGAACCGTGGCATTCGCTTCGGCGGTTCCGCTCAGCGTTGGGCGGGTGTCGTTAGTCGGGTTCGTACCGGTCACGGGGCCGGTGACGCTGCCGACATCATCAATGACCGAGCTGATGACCGGTGCGGCTGGCGGGAGGGTATCGACGTTAATCACATACCCGGCGGTGGGCGCGCTGGCGTTGCCCACCGCATCGGTGGCGGTAAAGGTCAACGTGTGCGCGCCGTTGCTCAGCGCCGGAGATGGCGTAAAGCTCCACGAGCCGCCGGTCGCCGTCACGCTGCCGATCTGGACCCCGTTATCAAAGATTTTCACCGTCGACCCCGCTTCTGCCGTACCGCTGAGCGTCGGCTGCGCGTCGTTGGTGAACCCACCGTTGGCAACCGGCGTCGCCGCGTTGCCCACGTCATCCAGAATACTGGTCAGCACCGGCAGCGCAGGCGGCGTGGTGTCGACGGTGAGGCTGAAGCTGGCCGACGACACGCTGGTGTTGCCTGCCGCATCCGTGGCCTGCGCGGTGAAGCTGTGCGGGCCACTCGCCAGCGTGGTGGTGAGCAAGATACTCCAGCTCCCGCTGCTGTCCGCGGTGCCCGTTCCGACAAGGGTGGTTCCCTCATAGATCTTCACGGTGGCAAACGGTTCGCTGGTTCCAACAAGCCGCGGTACGGTGTCGTCGGTCGTCTGCCCGGACGTGAGCGGTCCGGTGAGGCTGCCCACGTCGTCGATTGCCTGGCTGATAACCGGCGCGTTCGGTGCCGTGGTATCGACAATCAGGGTAAAGTTTGGCGACGCCGGGCTGACGTTGCCCGCTGCATCGGTGACCGTGGCGGTCCAGGTGTGGCTGCCGCTGGACAGCGGCGTTGACGGCGTAAAGCTCCAGTTGCCGCTGCCGTCCGCCTGTACGGTGCCAACCGGCTGCCCGTTCTCATACACGGTGACCGTGGCGTTGGCGCTGGCGGTGCCGTTCAGGGTCGGCGTGGTGTCGTCGGTGCTCTGCCCGGAGGAGAGCGGGGTTTGAATACTGCCCACGTTGTCACCCGCGGTCGAAATGACCGGTGCCGACGGCACGCCCGTATCCACCGTCAGGTTAAACGGTGCCGTTGTGGTGCCGGTGTTGCCTGCCGCATCGGTAGCGTTGAAGGTGATCGTATGGGACCCGTCGCCCAGATCGGTGCCCGGGGTGAAGGTCCAGTTGCCCTGGGCATTCACCGCCGCCGTACCTATTTCGTTCCCGTCGACAATCACGTGCACTGTGGCACCGACGTCGCCCGTGCCGTTGAAGGTCGGACGCGCGTCGTTAGTGCTGTTGCCCGACGTGAGCGTCCCGGTGACCGGACCGACATCGTCAACCACGCTGGTGACTACCGGTACACCAGGGGCTGCGGTATCCACGGTAAAGGCGAAGACCGATGAGTTAGCCGAGGCATTGCCTGCCGCATCCGTTGCATAGACGCGAAGGGCGTAGCTGCCGTCGCCCAGCGGCGTGGTCGGGGTAAAGGACCAGTTCCCGCTTCCGTCAACGGTTGCAGTACCAATCTGCGTCCCGTTGTTCATGATGTGAACAGTGCTGCCTGCCTGTCCGGTGCCGCTAATTGTAGGGGTGTTGTCGTTGGTCACCTGCCCGCTGGTGAGGTTACCCAGGACGCCGCCTGGGACGTTGTCATTTACCGTATCCAGCGTTGGAACCGTCGGTGCCGTCAGGTCAATCACCACGCTCCAGGGCGCGGAGACCGCGCTGAGGTTGCCCTGCGGGTCGGTCGCCTGGACGGTGAAGCTGTGCGAGCCTTCGCCGAGAGCGGTATCAGGGGTAAACGTCCATGCGCCGGTACTGTCAGCCGTCACTACGGCAATCTGCGTGCCGCCGTCGAAAAGGGTCACCACGCTGTTTGCGTCCGCTGTCCCCGAAAGGGTAGGCGTGGCGTCGTTGGTGAGACCACCGCTGACCACCGTGGTGGCGTCATTGCCCACATTATCCGTGACGTTGGTGATGACCGGCGTGGCGGAAACGGAATCCACCACGACGGTGAAGCCCGCCGAAGGACCGCTCTGGTTCCCTGCCGGATCGGTCTCGCGGATGGTCAGGACGTGATTGCCCTCTGCCAGGACAGGCGTGGTATAGCTCCAGGTGCCGGTGATGCCGACCTCTGCGGTCCCCAGCAGCACGCCGTTGTTGTAGATGGAGATGATATCACCCACCGCACCGGTGCCGGTGAGGGTCGGCTGGTTGTCATTGGTGATCTGGCCGCTGGTCAGCGGGCCGGTGCCCGGACCAACGTCGTCAATCACGGCGCCGATGGTCGGCGTGCCCGGCGCGGTAAGGTCAACGGTGACGCTGGCCGCCGGAGAGCGACCGCTGGTCTGACCGTTGAGGGTGGCGGTCACCTCAAAGGTGTGCAGCCCTTCGCCAAGCGCGGCTGGCGTATAGCTCCAGTTGCCGCTGCCGTCAGCGGTGACCGTCGTCAATGGCGTCGCGCTACCGTCCAGGTAGATAGTGATCTGGCTCCCCGCCTGAGCCGTACCGGTGAGGGTTGGGGTGGTGTCGTTGGTCGTTTTGCCTTTCACGTCGCCAATGATTGGGTCGACGTCATCGTTGATTGCCGTGATGACGGGTACATCAGGAAGATTCGGCAACGTACCGATGACATTGTAGGTGGCTTCTGGGCCGGTACGTCCTGCGGCATCGGTGGCGCTCACGATCAGCGCCGCACCATCCTGCGGGGTCGGGCTGATCGCGATGGAGAAGCTGCCGTCGCTGGCGGCAACGCCAGTACCGATGACGGTAGTACCGTTTTTCACTGTGACGGTGCTTCCCGCTTCTGCGGTGCCGGTCAGCGGCGTGCCTTCTGGCGCCAGGTTCAGGTTGAGGGGAATACCTGGGTCGACGGTATCAACCGTAACGTTAAGCGCCGCAGAACTGCCTGAGGTGTTACCGGCCGGGTCTCGGGCCGATACGGTGAAGGTATATGTTCCATCCGTCAGCGTGCTGTCGGCGGTCCAGGACCAGGTGCCGTTCGGCTGGACCGTTACCGGTACTGCGGAGGGGGTGCCGTTCACGGAGACGATAACCGTGGATCCCGGTTCGCCGGTTCCGGTGAGCGTGGGTACACCATCGCGAGTGTAGAGGACAGCGTTGGTGAGCTGACTATCTGAGACGGCACTGATCTGCGGGATCCCTGGCGCAACGGTATCGAGCGTGACGGTAAAGACCGAACTCGGCGCGCTGACGTTGCCCGCTGTGTCCACGCCCGCCACGGTAATGTTCAGCGGGCCGTCCGTTTGCGCTGGAAGCGTCAGGCTCCATTCTCCGTTCACCACCACGACACGGCCCAGCTCGACGCCGTTGTTGTAGACGATCACCGTCTCACCGTTAACGCCGGTTCCGCCCACTGTCGGCGTGGTATCCGTGATGTAGCCTCCGTTCGGTTCACCGCCCACGGCGCTGATCGCTGGCGTAGCCGGTGCCACGGTATCCACGGTGATCGCGATCGCCGGGGAAGCGTCAGAGACGTTGCCCGCTTCATCGGTGGCGGTGGCGGTATAGACGTGGCTGCCCTCCGCAATATTACTGTCAGGGCGCCAGCTCCAGTTGCCGTTGCTGTCTACCGTGACGGTACCAACGATAGCTGGCGTGCCGCCGTTGACCGTGTCAGTGATGTTGATAACGTCGTTCGGCGTACCGGTGCCGCTCAGCACCGGGCGCGGATCGTTGGTGGTGCCGCCATCGGGAACGGGACCGGTGATCTGGGTGACGCTGTCAGTAATGACCGGTGCTGCAGGCGTAGCCGGCGCCTCGGTGTCAATGGTGATGGTGACCGGCTGCGACGGGGCGCTTTCGTTGCCCGTGCCGTCCACGTTGGTGACGGTCAGGGTGATGTCATAGGTGCCGCCAGCCAGGGGGGATGGCGGTGTCCAGGTCCAGTTGCCGGTATTGTCCACGACAGCGTCGCCGATTTTGACGCCGTTGTTGTAGATCGTCACGGTATCACCCGGATTGCCGGTACCGCTCAGGGTCGGCGTGGTGTCGCGGGTAATTTCGCCCGGGTTCAGCGGCGTTGCTGTGCCGTCAGGATTGACGGTAATGGCCGGGATATCCGGCGTGGCAGGCGCAACGGTATCCACCGTCAGTTCAAATGGCGTTGAGATGGTGGTATTGCCCGCGGCGTCCGTGGCGTGCACCGTCAGGGAATGCGGACCGTCGGTAAGCGGGGTCACGGGCGTGAAGCTCCAGCCGCCGCTGCCGTTGAGGATGGCGGTGCCAAGCAGAGTCGTGCCGTCATAGACGGTGATCACCGTGTCTGCAGGGGCGGTGCCCTGCAGCAGGGGGCGAGTGTCATCCGTGGTATCGCCGCTGTTGAGCGAACCCTGTACGCCGCCGACATCGTCGATCACGGTGGCGATGGTGGCCGCCGCTGGCGCAGTGATATCGACGTTCAGGGTGAAGTCGTCTGACGGTTGGCTGGTGTTACCCGCCGCGTCGGTGGCGACGACGCTAAAGGTATGAGGACCTTCGCCAAGCGGCGTGGTAAGGGTATAGGTCCAGGTGCCGCTGCCGTCGATCAGAATCGTAGTGAGATCGCCGCCATCCAGGCGAATAGTGACGGTTGAACCCGGTTCAGCCGTACCGTTAAGCGTTGGCGTGGTGTCGTTGGTGCTGTCGTTGGGATTGAGCGCGCCGAGGCGCTCCGGCACATCATCGAGCACCTGGGTAATGACCGGCGCCGCAGGCGCGACGCTGTCAACCGTCAGGGTCCAGGTGTTGGAGACGGGGCTGGGGTTGCCTGCCGCATCGGTTGCGACGGCGGTCAGGGCGTGGGAGCCTTCACCGATTGAGGAGGAAGGGGTAAAGCTCCATACGCCGAGGCCATTGGCAACGGTTGTACCAATTTCAACACCGTCCACGCGCAGGCTGATCGTCGCGTTTGCTTCGGCGGTACCGCTGAGCGTCGGGGTAGCGTCGTTGGTGGTCCCGTTCAAGTCGATCGCGCCGGTCTGCCCAGGGATATCGTTTGCAACCTGTAAAATCACCGGGGCGGTTGGCGCCGTCCCGTCAACGTTAATTGTCCACGCATTTGATATCCCGCTCGGGTTACCGGCGGGATCCGTCGCCTTCGCGGTCAGCACCCAGGTGCCATCGGTGAGCGGTGTGGGCGGCGTAAAGCTCCACTGGCCGGAGGAGGGAACAACCACCGTACCGAGGGCATCGCTGCCGTTATAAATCGTGATGGTCGAGCCTGCCTCGCCTGTGCCGTTCAGGGTCGGTGCCCGGTCGTTGGTCAGCCCATTCTGGGCCACGGGGCCGGTGGTGGCCTGCACGTCATCAATCACCGACAGGATGACCGGGGTCTGCGGCGGGGTAATGTCCGGTGCCGCCGCGGAGGTGGTTGGACTGGTGTTGCCCGCCGTGTCGGTGGCGTCAGCGGTCAGGATTTCGCCGTTGATCCTCGGCGGGCTCAGCGTCAGGCTGAAGTTCCCCTGGCTATCAACAACCACTGTGCCAAGAGTGAAATCGCCTTCACGGATGGTCACCGTGCTGCCTGCTTCTCCGATACCGCTGATGGTACCGCCATCATTTGACACCACGAGGTTTCCTGGGGCAGACGGCGGCGTGGTGTCCACGGTAAAGGTGATAGGTTCAGAGGCCGTACTCTGGTTTCCGGCGGCATCGGTTTCAGTGACGGTGATCGAATGCGTACCGTCCGGAAGCGGGCCCCCTGGGGTAACGCTCCAGGTACCGTTAGGCAGCACCGTCGTTGTGCCAATCGCCACGCCGTTATCGTAAATGGTGATGGTTCCACCGGGCTCGCCCGTTCCCGCCAGAATCGGCTGCGAGGCATCGGTAGGCACGCCCGACGTGATTGTTCCTCGGATAATGCCCGTATCGTCGAGCAGCACAATCGCGGTGGGCGCTGTCGGAGGGGTGAGATCGACGGTGAGGGTGAATACCGGTGAGGCTGGTCCGGTGTTGCCGGCGGCGTCGGTTGCCCGTACGGTAATCTGGTGGGTGCTTTCATTCAGGTCGACGGACGGGGTGAATGTCCATGTGCCATTGCTGGCGACGACCGCGGTGCCAATGGCTATTCCGCCGTCATAAATCGTCACGGTGGAGCCCGCTTCGGCGGTGCCGGAGAGCTGCGGCCGCTGATCGTTGGTGCTGCCGCCGTTGGTCACCGTCCCCGTCTGAGGGGCGATATCGTCGATTACGCTGCCAATCGTTGGTGCATCGGGTGCGGTGAGATCCGGTGCGGTGACGCTTGAACCCTGGCTGGTATTCCCGGTGCTATCCGTTGCGGTGGCAGTTACCTGCTCGCCGTTGGTCAACGGTGTCCCGAGGGAGACGCTAAAGTTGCCGTCGCTGCCCGTTTTTCCTGTACCAATGACGTTGCCATTCACGTCTCTCAGCGTGATGGTGCTGCCGGGTTCGGCGGAACCGGTGACGGTTTTACCGTCTGACGAGAAACGAAGGCTGGATGGCGCATTCGGCGGTGTCGTATCCGGATCGGCGGGGTCGACAGGGGTGTTGGGGTTGGTGCTGTTGTTATTACCGTCATCGCCACCACCACCTCCTCCGCCAGTACTTGCCGCGGCCGCGATGCCGCCCGCAGCCGCAATACCGCCCAGAGCCCACGGCCAGATGGCGGCGCCACCGGCATCACTTCCTGATGCCGCAAGCAGCATGTCCGTGGACGCGATAGATTCGTACGTGGCGGCACCAGCCGGATCTTCAATCCACCATAACGCGCCGTTGCTGTCCTGCAGAACCAGCTGGCTAACGCCCTGCGCATCCGCGACGTAGAAATTTTTAAGGGTGATCACCTCGCCGGAGTGCAGTGTCACCAGCAGGTCGTTACCGCTTCGCGCGAAGTGGGAGACGCTCGCTCGCTCGACGTGAAGCTCAACGACAGAGGAATGGTTCAGCGTAACCTGTGTACCTTCCAGGGTCGTTTCTACGCCAGTAAGTTTTGAAATAACAGAGATTTGGCTCATTTTGTTATTACTCCAGCAGAAGTGTCATGAACGGCGAGCAAGACGAGCCATCTCTGCTGAAGGTAAAGGGCGCCCCCGGCGTAGTTGCTGTTATAAAGCAGCTCTCACCGTAGAATTCAGCGCGCACGATGCCCGCCATGCGTCAGAGTGGCAACATCAGAGCGAATCTAATGACTTATGAAAAAACGTTTTAATGGGTGTTTTGTATTTTATAAAACCCTGTAATTAATAGAGGAATTGGTTTTTGGAATATAAAAATGATATAGACAGAAAATGCGTGTTGTGCAAATTAAGCTTTCGTAAATAAAGGCGCAAACAATGAAGGGGGCATTAATCTATTGATGTATTTTATAATTACCTTTTTCTATCTTTTTGTTTTTGCATGTTTTTTATTTATTGTGATGGCGCTGTTATTTAAGGTTTACGACCCGGTATGATAATTGGTAGGGATCATTTTAAATAACATGTTAAGCGTTATTGTTTAAGCGGGCTTAACGTGTGTTTAAGTTAGGGTAACGTTTTTGATGTAAGATATATTATGTCATCGAGGTAATGAAATATATTCTTGTACAGGGTTAAAACTCTGCTATCACGCGTAAGCAATAATAACGGGCAAGCAAAGAGAAAATAAGCTGATTTATTTTCTTTGGGACTGAGGCGCGGGCAGGACTTCAGGACAGTAAAAAAATTCACCGAAGAATGAATAAAAATCGTCAGCCGGACGTTTACTGACGTCACTCCCCACTTACCCTGGAGTTTTGTATGAACACGACCTCGTTTCGTTTGATCCCGGTGCTGATTTTTTCCCTGCTGTCTCCACTGGCGCTGGCCATGGGCAATAATAGTACCGAGAGCAAAACGCCTGATTGTCCTTCCGGACAGGTGTATGACAGCGCCACGCAGAAATGCGTGCCGGACAAGAGCAGCAGCCTCAGCGACCAGGACAAAACCAACTACGCGTACCATCTCGCGAAGAAAGGGGAGTACCAGGCGGCGCTGAATCTGCTTGATTCGCTGAAAAATGGCAATACGGCTGAAGCGTGGAACTATCGCGGGTTCGCCACGCGCAAACTGGGCCGCACGGACGAAGGGATTGGTTACTACCAGCGTGCGCTGGCTATCGCGCCGGATTATGCCAAAGCCCGGGAGTATCTCGGTGAAGCATGGATGGTAAAAGGACGCCCGGACCTCGCGAAAGAACAGCTGAAGGTGATTGCCGGTATCTGTGGCCAGTCCTGCGAGGAGTACCGTGACCTGCAGGCCGCCATCAATGGGCATCCGGAATCCTGATTTTCTCGTGGAGGGAAAACCCATCGCAACCCGTGAGGTTCGTCAACAGCTCGCCGCACTCCTGCCGCGTCTCTGGCGCTATGGGCTGGTGCTGTCGCGAAACAGGGATATCGCCGAAGAGCTGGTTCAGTCCACCTGCGTGCGTGCGCTTGAAAGAAGCAGCCAGTATACGGCTGGCACGCGCATCGACAGGTGGCTGTTCGCGATCCTGCACTCCATCTGGATCTCTGAGCTTCGGGCACGACACGTTCGCCAGGGGCAGGGATTTGTTCCCAGCGACGAGCTGCTGGCACCGGACACCCACGAACAGAATGAGACGCGCCTGCATTACCTTCAGATAATGCAGCGCGTTAACGCGCTGCCTGAAGCCCAGCGCAACGCGGTATTTTTGGTTTATGTCGAAGGCTTTACCTACCAGGAGGCGGCGGAGACCCTGGCGGTGCCGATCGGTACCGTGATGAGCCGGCTGGCGACAGCGCGGGCTCGGCTTGCCAGATCCGCTGACGCACTCCCTCCGGTAAAGGAGAAACGCTCTTGAACGCGCACCGTTTTACACCGCCCTATAACGACGACGCCATCGTGGCCTGGATAGATGGCGAGATGTGTCGCGCCGACGCGCAGCAGTTTGAAGAACAGTTAAAGCGTGACGAACGCCTCGCCGGGCGAACCGATGAACTGATGAAAAGCAGCCAGGATTACGCCGGGGCGTTTGCTTCCCTGCTGGATGACGCGCCTCTTGAGACGATGCAGGCGCGTCTTGCGGCACTTCCCGACCCGCAGTCCGCCACGCCGACTGGCGTCAGCCGACGGGCGCTGATCGCCGCCTCGGTCAGTTTCTTCCTGGTCGGCTCCGGGCTGGGCTACCTGCTGCGGCCTGCTGCTGCACCAGAAGATGAGAACGCCCATATCCGCGACCTCGAAGCGCAATATATGTCCCTGTACAGCGTCGAGACGCTGCTGGATATGGACAGCGCAACGCCGGTTCTGCAGCGCGGGCTGGAACGGGCCGCGCAGGACATCGGCATGAGGCTAAACCTGTCGCAGCTTACCCTGCAGGGGGCAGAGCTTAAAATGGTGCGCATGCTGCGCTATGAAACGACGTCTATCGCGCAGATTGCCTGGATCAACCCCGACTACGGCCCGATGGCCCTCTGTATTTCGCCTGTTGATGAGAAGACGACGGCCTCGCTCCAACAGGAGCAGCGGCACAGCATGAACCTGGCGTGGTGGCTGGAAGCGGGCTACCAGTTTGTCCTGATTGGCCGCAACCCGCCGTCCTATCTGCGGCAACACGCGGAGCAGCTACAGCGCCTGATCTCAGGGTGACGGCACCTTGTTCGTCTGAATCGCAATGGCGATGGCAATACGATCGTCCACGACCAGGGCAAACTTATCCATCCCATAGGACGCGCGCGAGATCGCCGTGGTGGCGTCCAGCGTGGGGGCCTGCGCATGCGGGTCTTTCAGCACGGCCTCCAGAATCACCGGCCGGGCAATGTTTCGTACGGTCAGGGTGCCGAACACCCTGAACCGTCCGGCGCCCTGGGCGACCACGCGAGAGCTGATGAACTCGATGGTCGGATAGTGCTCCGCATCAAAAAACATGTCGCTTTTTAATTGCCAGGTGAGCAGCGTGTTTGAGGCCACCAGGGTTGCCACAGGAATGGTGACGTGGATGTGGTCGTCAACGTCGTTATCCGGATTGAGCGTCACGGCACCCGTTACGCCGCTGAACGTTGCCCAGGAGAGGATGCCGCCGAAGGCATGCCACGAGAGCCGAATGGCGGTGTTATCGGTATCGATAAGGTAGCTTTTCGGGGCAGCATGCAGGGAAGGGCACAACAGCAGAACGGTCAGAAAGGCCAAAAGGCGGTACATAGTGGTTTCTCCGATAAGTGCGCACTGCGTAAACGCCTGAGGTGCTAATTATATTCGAAGAAATAAAAAAGGCCGCAAGCGCGACCTTTTCGTGAGTATAACTAATTACTCAGTGACTTTCTTTTCCAGCTCGCTGGCACCTTCTTTGGTTTTGTTCCAGCCTTTCTCAGCGCCTTCTTTGGTGGCATCCCACCCTTTCTCGGTGCCTTCTTTGGTTTTATGCCAGGCTTTCTGGGAATCTTCGCTGACCTTGCTGCCCAGACTCTCGCTCTTGCCTTCCGCAGCATGCTTCTGTTTCAGCTTCAGCTCTTCACCTTTGTTCTGCTCTTCGTGCAGTTTTTGCTTCGCCTCGTTGGCGTTTGCGTTCGCCGCCGCGACGGTATCGTCAGTTGCATGTGTGGTCGCAGCAAATACTGGGGAAGCCAGCAGAACGGCAGATAATGCGATAATTGTTTTTTTCATAATATCCTCATTTAACGTTATCGGTTATGAGCGTGATTCAGCATGGCACAGGCGAAACGGGATGGCTTTAGGAAAAAACTGTAATGAGATCAACATGCCCAGATGAGAGGTATTTAGCCTGAGGATTATCCAAAGGATAAAACGCCTATTTCCGCGAGGGCGGCGAGCGTCAGAAGAATGAATATGATGACGGTTATGGGTCTGTACATGGTGGGATTCCTTCCGGGTTGAGCGGCTATTCCGTAGCGCGGGGTGGTGTGGGTAATTTTGCACAGGAGGGAGGAAGAGGGTGTTGATATTTGTCAATGTCATGGGGTTAACAATACAACTACTGGCCCGTAGGTCGGTTTTTTTTTGCAAAGATCACGGTATACTTGCTCTGATTAGAAGGAGAGGAATGTCATGGCGATAACAGAAGAAGCGTTGCTTAGGTCGGGTTTCACAAAAGAAGAGCTGCAAAAGCTTAAACGTTATGTGGATACTCAGCATTCGACGCTGGATATTTTGCTTCCTGCGCTTTCAAATCGGTTTAAAGGGACAATCATTCTTTCCGTCGTACTTACGGTTCTGTTCATCCTGGCGGTATGCTTTGCTTCCCGAGAAAATATCATCTCATCAGGCATTGCTGTAGTGTTTATCTTTGGTATCTTCTGTTGGATGACTCCCCTCAAATTAACGTATAAAGCCTGGCGTTTTAAGCAGGATTATTATCAATAGATAGCAAGTCAAAAACAATTTTTGCGTTTATGCCATATCCGATGATTTTCATGGTGAGTTTTGGCCGACTCATAGAGTCCATTATTCTGTAAAAATCTGAGCGCATAAAATAAAAAAGACGCCAGGAACCCGGTTTGCGAAGTAAGCCGAATACGCTGTACGCATTTGCAGCAAGGCTTACCGTTTTATACGCAGCCAGACCAGTCTCACCGCGAAATCCCATAAACTCTGCAACCGACATTGCTGTATCAGCAACAAATCCCTGCGAATCAGGTTTGTTCAGTAATTGATTATTCACTTCTCTGGATACGGTATTAGCCGCATCAATCACCAGTGTGGCACCTAACAACACACCGACAGGCGTCATCGAGCTCGCAAGGAGTAATCCACCTGCGGCTTGTAACCCAGCAAAAACAACCTGTACAGCGGAAATGATATAGCCAACAATTTTATTGTTTTCCTTAATGAACTCAACCCTTGCATAAAGCTGCGCTGCTTTCGTTCTGAGCAGGCGATCTTGTTCAAGAAGATTTTCGTTCTCTGCCCTGAGATTTTTTATATAGGAAATCCCTTCTTCGTCGGATGTCGCTCTGCGGGCAAGAGAAAATTGCTCAGTGATAAAAGACTTAATGTCTTCCATAAACTGAATTCTGGTGAGCCCATCTTTGAGATGGTCAGCAGCTACCCTATTTGCGGTATTAATGAGTTTACGTGCTTCCAGATTAATCATGGTCGCTGACCATGCGTTTGTCTGTTGTCCTGTAAGCAGTGAAATGTCCATATATATCCTCATGAACGCGTTATGCCAGCACCGGCCAAAAGCATATAACAATGTTTACTCGTTTGCATATGTTCTTGCAGAGCAAGGGCTACGCAGAGGGCCGTGTCATAATCTCATAAGGACTGCTTTGTTACCTTTACTGGTACGACTATGTTAGTCAGATATCCGAGTAATCGACGATGGTAAGAAATTTCTCCGAGTTTACAGGGCAATATAACGCATCGGGAGAACCCTCTCAGGACATTATTGTTCCTGCAAAAAATATCTGGCCTGCCTATAAACAGCGCGATACTCTGTAATGCTTTGTCTTTTTTGTGAATAGGAAAAAGTATGCTTAGTACGTTACCCGATTTACACAGAAGTTTTGCAGAGCAACTCAAGCTTAAATTTCAGGCTGATTCGCGGATTCACTCCCTTCTCGCTGGCGGCTCGCTTGTTCATGGCGGGTTCGATAAATACTCCGATCTCGATTTTGTCGTTGTGGTAGACCCTCTCTATTATGACGAAATCATGGCTCAGCGTATTGTGTTCGCCGGAACATTGGGTCACCTGCTCCATGCTTTCACCGGGGAACATGTGGGAGAGCCTCGTCTGCTTATCTGCCTGTATGGCCCCGAACTTCTTCATGTCGATCTGAAATTTGTCACCCTCGAAATGCTCACTCAACGCGTTGAGGAGCCAGCGGTGTTATTTACCCGTGATAACCTGGCTCTGGAGCGCCAGCTGGCAAAATTTAGCGCTCACTGGCCCAACATGACGCCGGAGTGGTTTGAGTCCCGAGCCTGGATCTGGCTTCATTACGCGGTCGTGAAGCTGGAAAGGGGAGAACTCTTTGAAGCGATAGGCATGCTGGCATTCTTCCGGGAGCAAGTGCTGGGGCCGATGCTATACCGTCGAGCAAATCTACCGCAACGTGGGGTTCGCCGCATCGAATTCCTCAGCATTGATCCTGATGCCCTGCTGACTTCGACGCTGGCAACGCACGAACGTGATTCCGTTAGCATGGCCATCAGAAAGGCTGTTGATGCTTATATCACTCTGCGGGCTGATGCGCTGCCGGAAAATATCGCAGACGATGCGGCACGTTGGGCGGTTATTGCCATGCTCGAAGCCAGAACCTGACCTTAAAAGGTTTGGTCTGTTCCGCACCCATGTTCAGACGACGTTTGCTAAAAAATGGTCGTCTGAATTTCGGTTGTGAGGTTCTTCCTGAGTGCTTAGATTCATTTTCAATCTATCGAGAGGATATGAATATGAACTTTGCAGAACGCCACTATCAGCATGAGCCTCTTCTTATTGCCAACGTCTGGGATGCCGCCAGTGCTGTCGCTGCGCAAAAAGCAGGCTATCAGGTACTGGGAACATCCAGTGCAGCTATAGCGTCCACACTGGGATATGACGACGGGCAGGGAGTGCCGTTTGATGAGTTGTTTTATATGGTCACCCGGATCCGGGCTGCCAGCAGCCTGCCATTGAGCGTTGACATGGAAGCAGGGTATGGTGATTCAGCCGAAGAGATAGCAGACAATCTGCGGCGCCTTGCTCAGACAGGCGTCGCAGGCGTTAACCTCGAAGACAGCCGAGTCATAAACGGGGGGCGTCAGCTTGACGATGCCTCTGATTTTTCCCGTAACCTGAGAACAGTATGCGATACGCTGAGAAGCGAAAATTACAGCCTGTTTCTGAACATCCGGACTGACACGTACCTGCTCGGGCATGAAGACGCGTTGCAGGAGACGATATTACGGGGTCAACGCTATAAAGCTGCAGGTGCTGACGGCCTTTTTGTTCCCTGCCTGACGTCAGAGAAAGATATCAGCCTCATTGCAGAGGCAACGGGATTGCCTTTGAATGTCATGTGTATGCCCGATCTTCCGTCATTCGACAGGCTGAAACGGGCAGGGGTAAGCCGCATTTCAATGGGCAATTTTGTTCATTCAGCGATGCAGTCAACGCTGACTGATGTCATGCATGCGATCCGATCTCGTCAGACGTTTGAAGGACTTTTTGGCGATGAAAATAATCGATAAAAATCTGTGTGATATCTGGTATCAGGCATTACTTGAACGTGCTTCAGACTACACTGGCGTGTTTTTTGTTGGCGTCAAAACCACTGGCGTATTCTGCATTTCGGTATGCCGGGCGCGAAAGCCCAAGCGCGATAATGTTGAATTTTATAAAGATGCCAAATCTGCCCTGGCGGACGGCTTTCGTCCCTGTAAGGTCTGCAGACCTGCGGAAAATGCGCACAGCGCGCCATTATTCGTTGAGCAGGCGCTTGCGCTTGTCAGGCGCGATATCAAATCCCGTGTAGCAGACGCGGAGCTTCGTCAGCATGGCATCAGCCCGGAGCGGGTAAGGCGCTGGTTCCTGCAACATCACGGCATCACTTTTCAGGCTTTCCAGCGAATGCAGCGGGTGAACGTTGCCTTGCAGGAGCTGAAAAGCGGACGAGCGGCGACTGACGTTGCGCTGGACAATGGCTATGAATCGCTTAGCGGCTTTGGTTATACCTACAAGCGTCTTACTGGCGCAGCGCCGACTCAGGCAACCCAGGTGATAGTCATTCACCGGTTTACCACGACGCTTGGACCGATGTTTGTCTGCGCGACAGAGCGGGGAGTCTGTCTGCTGGAGTTTACCGATCGCCGGATGTTAGAAACAGAATTCCGCGATATTCAGCGTTTATTTAACGCCAGAATCGTCACCGGCGAAAACAGCCATACCCGGCAGACAGTAAAAGAGATCGGTGAGTATTTTGCCGGAACGCGCCGACAGTTTGATCTGGCTTTAGATGCTCCGGGCAGTGATTTTCAACAATCCGTCTGGCATGTGTTGCGTGCTGTTCCCTATGGACAGACCTCACACTATCAGGCCATTTCACTACGGCTTAATAAGCCAAATGCTGTGCGCGCCGTCGCTGCAGCTAACGGTGCCAACCGGATTGCGATTGTGATCCCCTGTCACAGGATAATTGGAAAAGATGGGGCGATGACAGGTTATGGAGGGGGGATTTCACGCAAAGAATGGCTCATTGAGCATGAGAAAAACAATGTTTAATGGCGTGATGTTGCTGTGTCGCCGGGAAATTTTACGGACTTCGCGGGACATATTGAGGGTACAAAAAAGCCCGCAGGGCTTGCGCCATGCGGGCTTTCAGGACTTCATCAGTCGACTCTGGTGATCGCCGATGGAGAATTTTGGCTGGCGTCATTGTAATTGGTGGGGGAGGTGGTTGAGTTTGTTGGCGATTTTGATTTTTTGCGCGAAGGGGAAGGCGCAAAATGAGTGGCGATGATGTTGATATGGAAGAGGTTTTTATAAATAATTGATTTTTAATATGATTGTTGGGGGCGGGAGTTTGCGTGTTGGTTGAGGCTCTGATGGAAGATGTAGGCTTGTCGCTTATAGCAGATCTGACTGGTCTTACAAACAGGCCGCTCTGTGCCAGGAGCGGACATTTAATGATTCTAAAACTATGATGTCGCAGCCAAGTTTTGCCGACCGTAGCTTGGCAACAAATGACGTGATTGACTATTTTTGTTTAAACAGAGAAGCTTTAAGGATAGCCTCTTAAGGAATAGATTCTCATGTTACGAAAAGCATTGAAGCTAAGAAGAGACACCATTATGTTTGGGCGAATTACCTAACGCGCTGGGGTAATGGTACAAAAAATGTTTTCTACACAACAAAGACTGGAAAGATTGCCTGCGACAGTGTACGTGCAATAGCTGCTGACGACTTTTTCTATAAAACAACAACGCATACTAGCGAGAACGTTGATATAATTAGGGCCTTCTCTCGAAAAAGCCCCAGCCATCTCCATACTCAACACATTTCCTACCTAGATGACGTCCTTAAACTGCAAAGATTAGAGGCTATGTATAGGGCTTCTGGTAAACAAGATCAGGAAGCGGAAGCACTTCTTCATGCGACAAAGTGCAACCTAATGGAGAATCTCCATTCATCTCATGAATTGGAGGCACTATCGATATTAGAAGCGCTCGCAAATGAAAGACTTGATATACTTCATGATAAACAGCACATGATTGAATTCATGATGTTTTTGGGTCATCAAATTACGCGTACAAAGCCTTTCAGGGACGCAGTGTTTCATGCTCAGCCTCGTCGTAATAATCTTGAAACAAAAGTATCTGACACGATTGTTCATGCCTGGTGGTTTATAAGCTACATGTTTGGGATGAATGTTGGGTGGAGTTTATATTCAAGTCGCAATGAAGATGTACATTCATTATTGGTAAACAATACCGGGCTACCTTTCATAACATCAGATCATCCAGTCGTTAACGTGCACTCATGTGTCTCAGAGACAGATTTTATCGCGCCTGAGTATGCTGACTTTTACTACCCAATTTCACCACGCATAGCCTACATCATATGTAATTCCAAACGATTTTCTACAGGCGTGAACTATATCGATAAAGATACTGTTGAGGAACTAAATATAAAAACAGCAAACCAAGCCATGGTGCATATTATAGGAAACACAACAAACGCTCTACTCCCTTATAAAAAACACCTGGGTTTAAGATATAAAAAAGGGCCTCTTTTTTAAGAAAGGTATATTTTTATATAAAGCTAAATATAAGCATCAACCTTAAACTCATTCATCGCAACATTGTACCAATGTCCGATTCTCGCTCTATACGGACATCGTGCCCAGAGGAGATGCAAGCGCCCTCCTCAGGTATATACCAGTAGTCACTACTTCCTTGACGTCAGACCCGGTACGCCGGGGAGCCGAAGGAGGACACCTGACTTTAGAGAGTTTCAGGTTTAATGATCATGAAACCGGGGACGCAACTCCATTTATCGCGCGGGTTTTAAACGTGAAATATTTCCGGTCGCCATAACGGCGACCGATTTAATTAAAACGACCAGCGCACACCCGCGTTGTAACGCCAGCCTTTCGCGCCGTTGCCGTCGATCTCTTTGCGGTAAACCGCGCAGCGTATGAGTCAAGCCATTGCATAATCAATAAACCCCGACTTTATTGTCATTAATCTCTGGCGAATAAGGCTTTAACTCCGCCGTCCTCGACAGTAAAATAGGGAACATCAAACCTTGCGCAGCCACAAGGCTTAGTAACAACGGATTTAATTTGAACACAAAGTATTCCTCAACAAAGTAAGAGAATGCGCGCAACGGCGTTCCGCTGCGCTGGAAGTTAAGTCGCCGATATAATTTACTTCAGAAATTTAATGTTTGGCGTCTGGTGTAATGAGTATCTACGTATTGCGCGGGAAACGTTTAATTTGAGTTAAGTAATTGTGAGGCGGGAGATGGGGTTTAGGAAGTTGGCTTGGAGCAATAATATAATTTTTGAACTAAAAATAAGTAAGGCTGGTTATTGAATATTCTAAACAGCCCAACTTATAACTCTGAAAACTATCTGGCAGGCTTCAAGGCGAAATTAGCAGGCATTGCTTCCTTCTTCTCTGAATATATCCCATTATAAGTCTTAGTAGCTGGCGTGACATGATCATGAAATCTTAAATGACAAAATTTTACACCCGGATATATTTTAATTGAATTGCAAGAGTTATTAATTATTTCAAAAGTAATTGATGATGGTTTATTTTCACCAAAAGATGCCGCAACATGACATGAGCTAAAATTAACTCCAAGACCTATACGAGCATAGCAAGATAGTTGGTAAAGTTCGGCACAAACTGTATGATCCAATGAAATCATTTCGACTGATGATGCTAATACAAACTCCCCGGGATGAATTATTATCCCATTATCGTCCAAGTCAATCTCATCAAAAAACACTGAAGTATCTGTATGTTTAGTATCTATGAATGACTCAGTTTTTTTCATCCGGAATATTTTTTTGTCCATCCTGAGCAAATAACTTGATGGCCTCATACATTCATCAGAGTAGTTAGCAATCGTTATCGATCCTGCCTCAACTTTTGAAATGATGTCTATATTGGAATAAATCATGACTTAATCTCCGTGTAGTAATCTTTACTACCAAAACCATAAGATTCTTTCTTAAAAGAAAAGTTAGAAAATATCTCAGGAGGAATAATTAGTGCTTTTGGTTTTGCATTTTCTAATATATCTAAAGCTTCAGAGTCCAGTAAATAATTCCCAACCACCTCTACAGATTTCAACCTAATGTTCTCTATACTCCACTCAGTCACTTTGGTGGGGGTATCAAAACCTACATAATATGTTGGCGCACCTTCCTTTATAAATAGGATAAGATCGGCTTCAACTATTGGTACAACACTGGCAGCAAGGCTATCAGTTGATAGAGTGTTGGGATTGGGCTTAATGAAATAGCATGAATAATTACTATAATTTGGATCATCCAAGCCGTCCAGACCGACTTCCACAGGACAAACTTGTACATCACGTTCAATTAAACTTCCAATAAGAATTTTATGCAGGACGCTCACAATTTCACATCCAACTTCCGATGTTATTTTATCATCCAGATTAATTGCATTAGAGAAGTTGGTATACATGAAAGCACCGACTCCTCCAGAAATAAAATAAAAAATACAATCAGGATTAGATTTTATAATACTGGATATTCCTAAGTAAAATTCAGGGTCGATATGAAAACCCCTATATCCCCACCAAGAAATATCTTGATGTTGATTTTTTTCTTTTATTCTTCCACCACCAGGAAGTCTTATGATTATCTTATTCACTTATATACCCCAATCTCTCCATGATTAATGATGCACCTTGAGTGAACTCGTGCTTCATTGAACTTAATTTATCTAAAGGCACCCATTCAAGATATTCTATTTCTGTACCATCAAAATCAATATTGCTAATATCTTTAATTTGATTTGAATAGAAAATATACCAGTCATGCAAGTCTAAACCATGTCGACACTTATCGTGAACTTCTACTTCTTTTTTAATGAAACAATAGCTATCCAACTTAATCCCAATTTCTTCTCTAACCTCTCTTATTATCGCCTCTACTGGACTTTCACCATTTTCTAAATGACCGGCTACTATACTTAATTTATTACCATAAGCCTTGTCAGATTTCCTAATCATCAACAAGCTGTTATCTTTAACAAATATTGTAGCAACAGTTATATGATATAAATTCCCAATATTGTTTTGTCCAACAAAGATCCCCGGAGTTTTACATGAGTTATACCTTTTCGTATATATTTCGCATAAGTCAAGATTTAATCCTAAGCTAATTTTCACTTCATCTCTGGCTTTACGAAGAGAATTAGTTATTTTATCAATTCTCAAAAGAAATTTGTCATCAACAATTTTTGCCATTAACATATCTCTATGTTTTAGCATTTTTTCAGGTGTCACTCCTCTTTCTAGAAGCCAAAGAGTTAGTTCAGATAACGCTTCATTTTCAAAGTTATTCAACCTATCAGAAATTAAGGGTACTTCCTCAACAAACTCACTATTCTCTTTATATATGTTAACTTTATTTAAAACATCATTAAATAGACTTGATGAGTCGGTCTCAACTCCAAACCTATATAAGTTATTTGCGTATGAAAGATTCCCTGGTTGAATCTGTATAAACTTGCTATTTTTTAGCACCTTCAACTTAAGGCCTGGATACTCTTTTTTAAAAATATTCACTTCTATTGAAACTTTTTTTTCATTAGAAAACTCAACCAAATTATGAATTGAGCTAATTATTTTCAATACACGCCTCGTCGCATCCATTTCGATATCAACAGTCCCTTTTTCATTTTGGATAAACTGCATTTTTGGCGTTGCAAACGAAGGGTTATTATACTCAGAAAACATACTTCTTATTGCACCATGCTTCAGTATAAAAGGACTGCAAATATAGAAATTAAACTTTTTTATACTAGAATGATGACTCGATATAATATTTACCATTCCAGAAGACACTTGCGATGTAGTGCTAAAGATAATTATCTCGTCATCTTTAGAAGCTAAGATCCGTTTATAAAATGAATCATCCGATTCACTTTTCAATTCTTCAGCTACATGATATTTATTATCATTTAAAAGTAAGATTTCTTTATTATTACACCCTAAGTTTTGCAAGGAATTAGACAAAAGTATTGTCCTATACTGAATATTCATAGCTGCCTTTCTAGCTATTTCTCTAAAGTCACTAACAGAAAGATCAGGTGCTATCGTGAATGGATTTTTTTCATCCTGCATTGCAAACATTAGCGCTGCACACTCATAGTCAGAAGACTTATCAATGAATTTTTTATCAAGAATTTCTTTTTCGAAGTATTTTTTAACATCAATTTTTAGTTTCGAAACTAGACTTGGAATGTTAAAGCTTTCTTGATAACTATCAATAGTTTTCTTTAAGTTTCGTTTAAACACCTCTCTCTTACTGAAGTAAATTATTTTATCTAAAACTTTAGGGTCTGCTATTGGTATTGAAATTAGCGAAATTATAAACGATCCCAGACAACTGTATAGAACTTCTTGATTTAAATATAACTTAAGAAAACCCATGGCACATAGAAATATAAAACAATATGTAATAACACGCCGAGTTACAATTGACATAAGGCATCCTTTTTTGAAAAAAAATCTATAGAATATTCAGACTACTGAACGCTAATCGGCCAAGCCGCCACTTCCTATATCTCCTTCAACACAAACATACTCTGCATCTCTTTAATCACTGACAATCTAAGAATCACCGACATCGCGAAATCCGCATACGCACCCATATCTGCCGCGACCACTTGAAATAAGAAATCCGCATAGCCAACGATGCTGTAGCAGGAAACCACATTATCTAGCGCCATCACTTCTTGTTCGAATTTGCGTGCTTCGGCTTCGCTGTAGCTATCAATGGTGACGCGTACAAATACCATAACATTAAGGCCAATCTTTTTTCGATTAAACACGGCGCGATAACCTTGGATCACATCGTCCTCTTCCAGCTTTCGGACTTTGCGCCAGGTCGGCGATGCGGAGAGACCAATTTCATCGGCGAGGTGTTGATTGGTGATGCGTGCGTCCTGCTGCAACTGTTGGAGGATTTGAATATCTGTCATGCTCAAGCTCATTAGAGGAATATCCTTTCCATATATTTGCGGTTAGCGAATGATTTATCACTAATTAACTATTTTTTCACTGCATTACGCAAGCACCTTTCTCGCGCCCTGCCGCATACTGTTTGCACATTAACCGCTTAAGTGAGAAGCCCATGGAATTCGACGCAAACACGCATCGCTGCACTATCGTGATCGATCAACAGCTGCCCGCTGGATTGGCAATGAATGCTGCAAGTGTTATCGGCATCAGTTTTAGAAAGTTGATGGGTAATTATAAAACGTCCCTCGCCCAAGCCCGTCTGACGGCAATTCCCGCTCCTGCGCTAGCGCTCTCAGCTTTCGAAGTATCCTATCCGAAGCCGATTTATCAGACGTCCCATAACGCCCGTCAGTCTCCTCAACCAGAAGCTGAACCAGTAGCCAGCAGAGCCTGGCAGTATTCTCCCGCGCTTTGTCGCGTTTATGCATCCCACGCTGGGAAGGTTGTGCTGAAGTAGTGAGATCTGGTAGCGCGTCGTCACCGAGCGTCTTCAGCCACTTGCGGCCACGGCTGTTGCGTGACAGTTTCATCACTGCCTTCAGGCTGCGGGCCTTAATTTCTGGCGGCGTAAGTTCGTCATCAATAAGCCGCCAGGCCAGGGCAAACATTTCATCGGCATAGAACATGCGTTTGTTCGCCGGGGCGCTGACCATGCCCGTTGCTTTGATGGTGCGGCTGATGGCGTCGTGCAGGATACGGTAATTTTCCTGATGTTCTTCCGGCAGGGCGTTTGCAGGTTGGGAAGCATCGAGGCCGAGAAGCAGGAGGGCAAGATGCCGCGCTTCCAGCAGCGGCATATCGCATTCCCGTTCAAACAGATTCTGACGAATGGGACTGGTCACATTATTCTCCTTCCACGATCCGCAGCGGTTCTTCCTCACCGAGCAATGCCTGCCGTCTGGCAGCATCAACGTAGTTTCCCCACCACTGCATCAGCGGTCGCCTTTGTTCCAGGTAATCGCTGCGGTTGTAGGCCGCTTCGATCTCATCTTCTTTCTGGTGCGCCAATGCCGATTCCAGTACTTCACGGGGAAAATGGCCTGCTCCCGCCGTTCTGGCGATGCTGCGCATACCGTGGGCAACCAGTTCGCCGCCGAACCCCATGCGGATAAGCGCGGCGTTTGCGGTCTGCTGGTGCATATGCTCCAGTGGTTTGCGGATGCTGGGGAACACCCATGGGCGATGGCGGCTGACCGGCTCCATTATCTGAAGAACGCGCAGCGCCTGTTTGCTGAGCGGCACCGTGTGCGAACGGTTCATCTTCATAAAGGTGTCGGGGATGCGCCATTCCGCTTTTTTCATATCGATGTCGCACCAGCGGGCGCTAACGGCTTCGCCGGGGCGAACCCAGGTCAGTAGCTCCCATTCGATAAGGCAGCGGGTTTCTTTGCGGATAGAGGCGTTCTGTAGCGCCAGCATCAGCCTGCCCAGCTCGCTGGGGTGGAGGGCGGGCATGTTCTGCTTTTTCGGTTTTTTGAAGCGGGCGACCAGGTTGTCAGCCGGATTGAACTCGATGAGCTCTTCGGAGATGGCGAAGCGGAAGATTTCATTAAGCCGTGAAATGACTCGTCGCAGTGTTTCGAGGATGCCTTGTTCTTCCAGAGGTGTGAGGTGCTCCTTGAGCATCTTCGGGCGGATCTAGGTGACGGGCGTGTTACCCAGAGAAGGGAAGACGTGCATCTCCAACGAGCGCCAGACATCTTTGGCGTGATCTTCGCTAAGATCGCTGGTCCGTTTCTTCTCTTCTTTGAGCCACTGTTCCGCAACTTTTTCCAGCGTGCATTCATTCTGGATGCGTTTTTCTTCAGCTATCCCTGCTAAATGTTGACGGGGATCGATGCCCTGCCAGAGCAGTCGTCTGTATTTCGTGCGAGTTTCGCGAGCCATGGCCAGTGTAACGACCGGGTAAGGGCCAAGGCTGGTTTTGGTGCGCTTTTTGGTGACGGGATGATAATACTCGAAATGCCAAGCCTTCCTCCCTGAAGTCTTAACCAGCAAGTACAGGCCTTCACCGTCCCGTAGCTCATAGTCCGTGCTACGGGGCTTCGCGCCAGCGATCTCCACATTTGTTAAGGGTTTCAGTTGCTTAGGCATGTTTTAGCACCACGCTTTTTTAGCCCCACGATACCGTGGTGCTAAACATGGTGCCAAAAGGTCAAGATTCATACAGAGATCATGACCACACATGCAACAAAAAAGCCTGCAACTCGTTGAAGTTACAGGCTTTTTTAAGGTTCATGATGCATCATGAATGAATGTTTGGTGGAGCTGGCGGGAGTTGAACCCGCGTCCGAAATTTCTACATCCTCGGTACTACATGCTTAGTTTGTCTTTACATTCGCACGCCAGCTGCGGACAGACACGCCACTAACGAACTAGCCTGATTAGTTTTAACGCTTCAACCCCAGGCAGGGCTTCCACGCGATCTCTTTTGGGTTTGACCTCTCTTTGATCCCCGTCTTAAGAGCGGAAGCTAGGGAGAGAGGGCTCAGAGCAGGTTATTAAGCTGCTAAAGCGTAGTTTTCGTCGTTTGCGACTATTTTTTTGCGGCTTTTAACGAGGCAAACCGCCCCTCGGCATGCACCTTGGGTTTCGCAAATCCCGTCGAATCCAGAATCAGCCCCAATAGTGTTGAACTGAGTATACCAGATTTCACTTCCTGGATACCAGCCCGGAACGCTAACTTATTGAATAGTACAATAAGTGTGCAGAATCAACGTCCTGCGTTTTTCATAATGCGCGCTTTGTCGAGCTGCCATTCGCGCTCTTTCAGGTCAGTACGTTTGTCGTGCTGTTTTTTACCCTTCGCGACGCCAATTTTCACTTTGCACCAGGCGTTTTTCCAGTACAGCGACAGGGCGACCACGGTGAAACCTTCGCGGTTGATGCGTCCGTAGAGGGATTCCAGCTCACGCTTGTTCAGCAGCAATTTGCGCGTGCGCGTTGGGTCACACACGTAGTGTGAAGAGGCGACGGTCAGCGGCGTAAAGTTCGCGCCGAACAGGAAGGCTTCGCCATCTTTCAGGATCACGTAGCTATCGCCAATGTTAGCTTTCCCGGCGCGCAGCGATTTTACTTCCCAGCCCTGCAACGCAAGGCCAGCTTCGAATTCTTCTTCAATGAAATACTCGTGGCGAGCACGCTTGTTGAGCGCAATGGTCGCCGAGCCTGGTTTATGTGCTTTTTTCTTCGTCATAAGTGTCGTAAAGCCGTCGGTAATCTGATTTCAAAAAGTCACCTCATTGCGTCCTGTGAGGTCTAACGCGCTATCTTAGCACGAGATGAGGCTTAGCGTTTTTTTAACAGGTGATAAATGTTATTATTTGTCCGTTGTGTGACCATGGGAAATGCTATGCCTCAGATTAGCCGTACTGCGCTTGTGCCTTACAGCGCGGAACAAATGTATCAGTTAGTGAACGATGTTCAGTCTTATCCAGAATTTATTCCGGGATGCACCGGGAGCCGCGTTCTGGAGTCCGGCCCGACGCAGATGACCGCGGCGGTGGATGTCTCCAAAGCGGGGATCAGCAAGACGTTCACCACCCGTAATACGCTGACGAGCAATCAGAGTATATTGATGCATCTGGTGGATGGTCCCTTTAAGACCCTGATGGGGGGCTGGAAGTTTACGCCGCTGAGCGCTGACGCCTGCCGCATTGAGTTCCATCTGGACTTCGAGTTCACCAATAAGCTGATTGAGCTGGCGTTTGGCCGCATCTTTAAAGAGCTGGCATCGAATATGGTTCAGGCGTTCACCACCCGCGCCAAAGAGGTTTACAGTGTCGCATAAGATTACTGTAGAAGTGGTGTACGCGCTGCCGGAGAAGCAGTATCTGCAGCGCGTGACGCTGGAAGAGGGGGCGACCGTTGAGGCGGCCATCCGTGCTTCCGGCATCCTCGAGCTTCGCAGCGATATCGACCTGGCGAAGAATAAGGTCGGGATTTACAGCCGTCCGGTGAAGCTCGGCGATGTGCTGAAAGAGGGCGACCGGGTGGAGATTTATCGTCCGCTGATTGCCGACCCGAAAGAGTTGCGTCGTCAGCGCGCGGAGAAGGCCAGTAAGTAGCGCTTTCTTCCCCTCACCCTGACCCTCTCCCCAAAGGGGCGAGGGGATCAACACAAAACAAAAAAGGTGCTCAATGAGCACCTTTTTGCTTTTCTGACACCGGATTATTTGGTCAGGGCAGGCTTGTTGTCGATGTTGGTCAACACACCGGCGCTGCTGAAGGTCAGCGTCAGGGTCTGCTGGGTCGCATCTTCATGGCCCGGCTTCTGACGGAATACATAGAACCAGGTGTTAGTGCCGAACGGATCGGACATCATCGGGGTTCCCAGTGCATAAGCGACCTGCTGTTGTGTCATCCCCACGCGGATTTTGGACACATCGTTAGGGGTAAGGTAGTTCCCCTGGTTGATGTCAGGACGGTAAACCACTTTCTCCAGAGTGGAACAGCCTGCGGTCAACATCAGAAGAACCGCTGCGGCAGCGGTCAGCATTTTACAACGCATAGTGATTTGATTCCTTTTCGGGCCCGAACAGAACGCGGCTCATATGTAATATGCCGATGATAATAGACCTTGCCCCACTTTGAAACCGGTCTGGCGGCGTTTTTGTTGTTCTGTATGACCCTGAGATCCCGAAAAAGTTTATGCCGCCAGCAGTTCTTTCGCGTTCGCGAGCGTGTTACGTGTGACTTCGCTGCCGCCGAGCAGGCGTGCCAGCTCCTGTAGACGCGCACGTTTATCCAGCGGCTTCATGTGCGTTTCGGTCATTTCACCGTCGGTTTCTTTGCTGACGATAAAGTGATGATGACCGCAGCCCGCGACCTGCGGCAGGTGGGTGACACACATCACCTGCGTGGATTCGCCGAGCTGGCGCAGCAGTTTACCCACCACCGCCGCCGTCGGGCCGCTGATGCCGACATCCACTTCATCGAAAATCAGCGCCGGGGTGTCCATTTTACGCGCGGTGATCACCTGAATCGCCAGCGCAATACGCGACAGTTCACCGCCGGAGGCCACTTTGGAAATCGCCTGCAGCGGCTGCCCCGGGTTGGTGGTGACGCGGAATTCGATGCGATCCGCACCTTCCGCCGTCAGGTGATTCTCTTCAAAGCGAACGTCAATGGTGAAGACGCCATGCGGCATCGCCAGCGTGTGCATGCTGTCGGTAATGTGCTGGCTTAACTCCTGAGCATAGTGCTGACGAATTTCATGCAGCTTTTGCGCTGTCGCCAGCGCCTGTTCATGGTGCAGGCTCACCGCCAGAGAGAGGGTTTCCAGCGAGTCAGCCTGATCGTCAAGCTGCTGCTGCTCGTCCAGCAGAGACTGATAGTAGCCCGGGAGCTCTTCCGGCGTAACGTGGTGCTTGCGCGCCAGCGAGATCTGACGGGAGATACGCTGTTCCAGCTCAAACAGACGGTTCGGGTCGAGATCCAGACGCTCACAGTAGTGGCGCAGTTCGTCACCAGCTTCAGAGATCTGAATGGCCGCCTCTTCCAGCATGTCCAGGACGCCAGACAGTTTGCTGTCCATACCGACCAGTTCGGTAAGCAGCTGACGGACGTTATACAGCTGGCTCTGCAGGTTCACGTCTTCGCCATCCGCGAGCAGGTTGAGCGCATTCTGGCTGGTTGAGAGCAGATGTCCGCTGTTCGCCAGGCGCTTGTACTCTTCGTCGATTTGCTCAAACTCACCCGCCTGCGGGTTAAATTCGTTCAGCTCTTTGAGCTGGTATTCCAGCAGCTCCGCACGGGCGGCGCGCTCCTGGCTTTGCTGCTGGTGCTGAGCGAGCTCGCGGCAGCTCTGATGCCACTGGCGATAGTGCTCCGCCATAAGTTGAGTAAGCGCGTACTCACCCGCATAGCCATCCAGCAGCGCTTTCTGCTGTTCGGGTTTAACGAGTTGCTGATGCGCGTGTTGACCGTGGATCTGGATAAGCAACTGACCGAGTTCACGGAGCTGGGAGAGCGGGACCGCCGTGCCGTTGATAAAGCCGCGTGAGCGACCGTCGCTGCTGATCACACGGCGAAGTAAACACTCACGTCCATCTTCAAGCTGATTCTGCTCCAGCCAGCGCTGGGCAGCAGGAGTGTCTTTCAGGGAGAAGCGGGCGCACAGGTCGGCACGGTTTGCGCCCATGCGCACCATGTCGCCCTCGGCGCGGCCACCAAGGCACAAGCCGAGGGCATCAATGGCAATGGATTTACCCGCACCGGTTTCCCCGGTGATCGCCGTCATGCCGCTGTGGAAATCGATCTCAAGCTCACGAACAATGGCAAAGTTGCTGATGGTCAGTTGTGCCAGCATAATTGTTTTCCTGTATGAAAAACCATAACTGTGTTTTCATACAGTATAAACTGGTTTTATATACAGTAAAGTCCTGGATGCAAAATCAGAACAATTTTTTTGACCAGCCAAGCTTCGAACTTAATGTATTGAAATAGCTGTAATCTTTCGGATGAATCAAATTCAGGTGGTAATCACACCGGCGAATAAGCACATCTTCACCTTCCTGGATCGGCAGCGCAATCTGGCTGTCGCAGCTGATCTCCAGGTCGTTACGGCGGTGCGAGAAGCGCAGACGGATCGTGCTGTCGCCGTTGATCACCAGCGGGCGGGCGGAGAGCGTGTGCGGGAACATCGGCACCAGGGTTATGGCGTCCAGAGAGGGGGTCAGGATCGGGCCGCCGGCAGATAGCGAGTAGGCGGTTGAACCGGTCGGTGTCGAGATAATCAGCCCGTCAGAACGCTGGGAGAAGGCAAAGATTTCGTCGATATAGACTTCGAACTCAATCATGTGCGCCACTTTACCGGGGTGAAGGACCACCTCGTTAATCGCGGTGCTGATGCGCTTCTGGCAGTCCTGCTGGCAGACCTGCGCTTCCAGTAAAAAGCGTTTTTCACTGATATAGTGGCCTTCCAGCACGTCGGCCAGCTGCTGCTGCGCATTGTCCGGGTCGAGGTCGGTTAAAAAACCGAGATTGCCACGGTTGATGCCGATGACCTTGATGTCATAACGCGCCAGCGTGCGGGCCGCGCCGAGCATGTTGCCGTCGCCGCCCACCACCACCGCGAGATCGGCCTGTTGGCCAATTTCCGCCAGCGTGCCGGTTTTGACGCTCTTCAGCTGCAGCTCCTGGGCAATCTGCTGCTCGACCATCACTTCATAGCCTTTGCTACACAACCAGCGATACAACATTTCATGTGTCGTTAGTGCGGTAGGGTGACGCGGATGCCCGACGATCCCAATACACCTGAAATGATTATTCATTTTCTGGAGGTCCTTGTGCCTGATGAATGATGACAATCTGTCTTGTTCCCTTGAATCCCGGAAACTGATCCCCATAATAAGCGAAGTTAGCGAGATGAATGCAGAAAAACGCGGAGAAATTCATGAGTAGTAAAGAACAGAAAACGCCTGAGGGGCAAGCCCCTGAAGAAATTATCACGGAACAGCACGATGAAGTTGAGGCTGTAGAGCCAGACGCATCTGCTGAGCAGGTGGACCCGCGCGATGAAAAAATTGCGAATCTGGAAGCCCAGCTGGTAGAAGCACAGAATCGCGAACGCGATGGTGTTCTGCGCATCAAGGCGGAAATGGAAAACCTGCGTCGCCGTACCGAGCAGGACGTTGAAAAGGCGCATAAATTTGCGCTGGAGAAATTCGTCAACGAACTGCTGCCGGTGATCGATAGCCTCGATCGTGCGCTGGAAGTGGCTGACAAAGCGAATCCGGACAACGCCGCAATGATCGAAGGTATCGAACTGACGCTGAAATCCATGCTCGACGTGGTGCGTAAGTTTGGCGTGGAAGTGATTGCCGATACCGACGTTCCGCTGGATCCAAACGTTCACCAGGCGATTGCGATGGTTGAATCTGAAGAGATTGAAGCCGGTAAAGTGCTGGGCGTAATGCAGAAAGGTTACACCCTGAACGGCCGTACCATTCGCGCGGCGATGGTGACCGTGGCGAAAGCGAAAGCGTAATTCGCTATCCGTAGTGCCGGGTAGCGGCGTTCGCCTTACCCGGCCTACAACCTTACTCCGCGATACTTTCGCGCAGGGGTTTAACGGGCAGGACTTTCACCTGCTTGATCATATTGTCCTGCACGTCCAGGATATCAATATCGTACTGCTCAATGCGCACCCGCGTGCCCGCGGCCGGGATCTCTTCCAGCGCTTCCAGAATCATCCCGTTAATGGTGCGAGCCTCATCTTCCGGCAAATGCCAGTTAAAGGCTTTGTTGAGTTCACGAATGTTTGCGCTTCCGTCAATCAGCACCGAGCCATCGTTTTGCGGGGTGACCTCTTCCGCGAGGGAAGGAGACATTGAGGTGGTAAAGTCCCCGACAATCTCTTCCAGAATATCTTCGACCGTCACCAGCCCCTGGATATCGCCGTACTCGTTGACCACCAGGCCGACCTTCTTCTTGTTGCGCTGGAATTTCACTAGCTGCGTGCTGAGCGGCGTTCCTTCCGGCACGTAGTAAATCTCGTCGGCGGCGCGCAGCATCACCTCTTTGGTGAACTCTTTTTTCTCGGTCATCAGACGGTAGGCTTCGCGCACGCGCAGCATGCTGATGGCGTCATCCAGCGAGTCGCGGTACAGCACAATGCGCCCGTGCGGGGAGTGCGTCAGCTGGCGAACGATGGCTTTCCAGTCGTCATTAATGTCGATACCGACGATTTCGTTACGCGGCACCATGATGTCGTTCACGCTCACCTTTTCCAGATCCAGCACCGACAGGAGCATGTCCTGATTGCGCCGGGAAATCTGCGAGCGGGATTCATTCACGATGGTGCGCAGCTCCTCTTTGCTGAGTGCGCTGCTGATGGTGACGTCGGCTTTGATTCCCACCATCCGCATCAGGACGCGCGTCACCATGTTCAGCAGCCAGACCAGCGGCATCATCAGGATCTGCAGCGGTGCCAGCAGGAAGCTGCTCGGGTAGGCGACCTTCTCCGGGTAAAGCGCGGCGATGGTTTTCGGCAGCACTTCGGCAAACACCAGCACCACGAACGTCAGCACGCCGGTGGCAATCGCCACCCCGGCGTTACCGTACAGGCGCATCCCGACGATGGTGCCGAGGGCGGAGGCCAGAATGTTGACGAGGTTGTTGCCGATGAGCACCAGGCTTATCAGGCGATCCGGCTTGCGGAGCAGTTTTTCAACGCGACGGGCGGCGCGGTTACCCTGTTTAGCACGATGCCGTAACCGGTAGCGGTTTAAGGTCATCATGCCGGTTTCCGAGCCGGAGAAATAGGCGGAGATGACCACCATGACGATCAGCGTAATGATCAGCGTGGTGGTAGAGATGTGTTCCAGGGGGAACTCCTTTGTTTCTTAGCCAGCAAATTGCTGTATGAAGCGGCTGCCAAAATAGGCAAGGGTGAGAATGCCCGCACCCGCGACGTTGAACCAGACCACGCGACGACCGCGCCAGCCTTCATGATAATGGCCCCATAACAGGACAATATAGACAAACCACGCGATGATGGAGAGCACTGCTTTATCGATATTCTCCACGCTGAACAGGTTCTTCATGTAAAACAGGCCCGTGCAGAGCGTGAGCGTCAGCAGCACCACCCCCACCTGGGTGATATGGAACATCTTACGCTCAATGACCATCAGCGGCGGCATTTCATGGTTAAAGGCCAGCTTTTTGTTTTTCAGCTGGTAGTCAATCCAGGCGAGCTGCATGGCGTAAAGCGCGGCGATAATCAGCGTCGCGTAGGCAAAGAGCGACAGGCCGATATGCACCAGCATCCCTGGCGTCGCCTCCAGATGCGTAATGAACTCATTAGGCATAAAGGTGGCGAGGGCCAGATTGATCAGCGCGAAGGTGTAGACAATCGGCAGCAGCAGCCAGCCGCGATTTTTAGACGCGACGATGGTCATTACCGTACAGATCATCAGGCTGACCAGCGAGCCGACGTTGAGGACGCTCAGGTTTTGCACGCTGCCGTCGCCGGGAATGATGCGTGATTCCAGCGCAAAGGCGTGGCTAATCAGTGCGATGACCGCAGAAAGAATAGCCATGCGCCGCCAGCCGCTGTTTTTTTGCAGCAGTCCGGGAACGATCAGCGCGAGGCTGACAGAGTAGGCAACAAGGGCGATCAGTGCGAAAACAGGCATATAGGCATCGACAGTTGTCTTAATAAGAAAGAGAAGCAGTATAACGTTACGTGACGCCTGCTCCAACCGTTGCATAACAACAAAGGCGCCTTCATGTTATACTCCGGCAAAATTCTGTGTATGTGTCGCTCATGGCGGCCCAACGTTTCTACTCAGGCGAGAGACAATGTTTGATAATTTAACCGATCGTTTGTCGCGCACGCTGCGCAACATCAGCGGCCGCGGACGCCTTACTGAAGAGAACATCAAGGAAACGCTGCGCGAAGTGCGCATGGCGCTGCTAGAAGCAGACGTCGCGTTGCCGGTTGTTCGTGATTTTATCAACCGCGTAAAAGAGAAGGCGGTTGGTCATGAAGTTAACAAGAGCCTGACCCCGGGTCAGGAGTTCGTCAAAATCGTTCGTAATGAACTGGTTTCGGCGATGGGCGAAGAGAACCAGGTGCTTAACCTGGCCGCTCAGCCACCGGCCGTGGTGCTGATGGCGGGCCTGCAGGGTGCGGGTAAAACCACCAGCGTCGGTAAGCTGGGTAAATTCCTGCGCGAAAAGCACAAAAAGAAAGTGCTGGTGGTCTCTGCTGACGTCTATCGCCCGGCGGCGATCAAGCAGCTGGAAACCCTGGCAGAGCAGGTTGGCGTGGATTTCTTCCCGTCCGACGTGGCGCAGAAGCCTGTCGACATCGTTAACGCCGCGCTGAAAGAGGCGAAGCTGAAATTCTACGACGTGCTGCTGGTGGATACCGCCGGTCGTCTGCACGTTGACGAAGCGATGATGGACGAGATCAAGCAGGTGCATGCCTCTATCAACCCGGTAGAGACCCTGTTTGTTGTCGACGCCATGACCGGTCAGGATGCGGCGAATACCGCGAAAGCGTTTAACGAAGCGCTGCCGTTAACCGGCGTGGTGCTGACCAAGGTGGACGGTGACGCCCGCGGCGGTGCGGCTCTCTCCATTCGTCACATCACCGGTAAGCCGATCAAATTCCTCGGCGTGGGAGAGAAAACCGAAGCGCTGGAGCCGTTCCACCCGGATCGTATTGCCTCTCGTATTCTCGGCATGGGCGACGTGCTGTCGCTGATCGAAGATATCGAGAGCAAGGTTGACCGCGCGCAGGCCGAGAAGCTGGCCAGCAAGCTGAAAAAAGGCGACGGTTTCGATCTCACCGACTTCCTTGAGCAGTTGCGTCAGATGAAAAACATGGGCGGCATGGCCAGCCTGATGGGCAAACTGCCGGGCATGGGCCAGATCCCTGACAACGTGAAAGCGCAGATGGATGACAAGGTGCTGGTGCGTATGGAGGCGATCATCAACTCGATGACGCTGAAAGAACGTGCTAACCCAGACATCATCAAGGGTTCCCGTAAACGCCGTATTGCAGCCGGTTGCGGCATGCAGGTGCAGGACGTTAACCGCCTTCTGAAACAGTTCGACGACATGCAGCGCATGATGAAGAAAATGAAGAAAGGCGGCATGGCGAAGATGATGCGCGGCATGAAAGGGATGATGCCTCCCGGTTTTCCAGGGCGTTAATCGCTTTTGAGATTGCTTTTTGCCCGAAAATGAGTAAAATTTTCGGGCTTTTAATATGACACCCGGGCTCCGTTCCTCGATGGGGCCCGGTTGTTTTATTCACACAAGAGGATGTTATGGTAACTATTCGTTTAGCACGTCACGGCGCTAAAAAGCGTCCGTTCTACCAGGTTGTTGTGACTGACAGCCGTAATGCACGCAACGGTCGCTTCATCGAGCGCGTTGGTTTCTTCAACCCACTGGCCGCTGGCGCAGAAGAAGAAACTCGTCTGGATCTGGATCGTATCGCTCACTGGGTTGGCCAGGGCGCTACTGTTTCCGATCGCGTTGCTACGCTGATCAAAGCAGCAAACAAAGCAGCTTAATCTGTCACGGTGGTCATGATGAGCAATAAAGCACCTGTTGAACCGATCGTATTGGGAAAAATGGGTTCTTGCTACGGTATCCGTGGTTGGCTCAGAGTGTTTTCCTCCACTGAAGACGCTGATAGCATTTTTGATTACCAGCCCTGGTTTATCCAGAAAGGCGGTAAGTGGGAAGAGGTCGAGCTGGAAAGCTGGCGTCACCACAATCAGGACATCATCATCAAGCTGAAAGGCGTTGACGATCGTGATGCCGCGAATGCGCTGACTAATTGTGAAATTGTCGTGGATTCGTCGCAGTTGCCACAGCTGGAAGAGGGCGACTACTACTGGAAAGACCTTATGGGTTGCCAGGTAGTCACTACCGAAGGCTATAGCCTGGGGAAAGTCATCGATATGATGGAAACCGGGTCAAATGACGTTCTCGTCATTAAGGCAAACCTGAAAGATGCATTTGGCATCAAGGAGCGGTTGGTCCCGTTCCTCGATGGACAGGTTATCAAGAAAGTCGATCTCACTACTCAAACCATTGAAGTAGATTGGGATCCTGGTTTTTAAATTCTCCGGATAAACGGTAAAAGACGGCGCTATGTGGATTGGCATAATTAGCCTGTTTCCTGAAATGTTCCGCGCGATTACCGATTACGGGGTAACTGGCCGGGCAGTAAAGAATGGCCTGCTGAGCATCCAGAGCTGGAGTCCTCGTGACTTTACTCATGACCGGCACCGTACCGTGGACGATCGTCCTTACGGCGGCGGACCGGGGATGCTAATGATGGTGCAACCCTTACGGGACGCCATTCACACAGCAAAAGCCGCGGCAGGTGAAGGCGCAAAGGTGATTTATCTGTCACCTCAGGGACGCAAGCTTGATCAAGCGGGCGTGAGCGAACTGGCGACGAATCAAAAGCTGATTCTGGTCTGTGGGCGCTACGAAGGGATAGATGAGCGCGTAATTCAAACCGAGATTGACGAAGAATGGTCTATCGGCGATTACGTTCTCAGCGGTGGTGAGTTACCGGCAATGACGCTGATTGACTCCGTCGCCCGGTTTATTCCGGGTGTTCTGGGCCATGAAGCTTCGGCAACGGAAGATTCCTTTGCCGATGGATTGTTGGACTGCCCACACTATACTCGTCCTGAAGTGTTAGAAGGGATGGAGGTCCCGGCAGTGTTACTGTCTGGAAACCATGCCGAGATACGTCGCTGGCGTTTGAAGCAGTCGCTGGGCCGAACCTGGCTTAGAAGACCTGAACTTCTGGAAAACCTGGCTCTGACTGAAGAGCAAGCAAAGTTGCTGGCCGAGTTCAAAACTGAACACGCGCAACAGCAGCATGAACATGATGGGAATGCGTAATACGCTCCCGAATATCAGTTTACCCAGGATAAGAGATTAAATTATGAGCAACATTATTAAGCAACTTGAACAAGAGCAGATGAAGCAGGACGTACCTTCCTTCCGTCCAGGTGACACCGTGGAAGTGAAAGTATGGGTTGTTGAAGGTTCCAAAAAACGTCTGCAGGCATTCGAGGGCGTGGTTATCGCTATTCGTAACCGCGGTCTGCACTCTGCATTCACTGTTCGTAAAATTTCCAACGGCGAAGGCGTTGAGCGTGTCTTCCAGACTCACTCTCCGGTAGTTGACAGCATTGCTGTTAAACGTCGTGGTGCTGTACGTAAAGCTAAACTGTACTACCTGCGTGAGCGTACTGGTAAGTCTGCTCGTATTAAAGAGCGTCTGAACTAAGATTCGCTTAAGCGACATCCTGTTAGAAAGGGCTGGCCGAAAGGCTGGCCCTTTTTTTATCCCATCGCACCTCTCGCGTTAACCCTTTCGTCATAAATCATTTACAATGCTTGCCTCTTGAATGGAGGGGACGTGGATAACGTACTGCATCAGCCTGATCGGAAACGCGCAGCGGCTTTGACCGCGCTGTTCGCGATCCTGCTGATCGTGGTAGCACCCCTTATCTCCGTCTCGTTGCAGAAAGATCCCATGAGCGCCATGCCGGGCATGCATCATGACATGAGCATGATGTCGATGGACGAGCATCACGGCGATACGCCGCACACGATGCCTGTCGACCATGCGGAAGCGTGCGGCTACTGCGTGCTGTTAGCGCATGTCCCTGGCATGATGCTGGCGCTCATCGTCCTGCTCAGCGTGGTGCTGCAGAGGCTTCGCGTTAAGCCGCCGCGTCAGGCGGTCAACCACTGGCACTTCTTCCCCTGGCTTTACCCTGATACCCGCGCGCCGCCGCGGCAGTCTGCTTTTTCCCAATAAAAAATATCGATAACTTTTTGCCTTAAAAAGGAAAAGTATGACTACCTGCACCTCGCGCGCGGCATGGGGAAACCTGCTGCGTCGCCTTCATTTCTACGTTGGGCTGTTTGTCGGCCCGTTTATCTTCTTTGCCGCGCTGACCGGGACGCTGTATGTGGCGACCCCACAGTTGGAAAACGCACTCTACCGGCACGCGCTCCACGCGGATTCCGTGGGCGAGCCGCAGCCTCTGGCGGAACAAATCGCCGTGGCGGAAAAAACCGTTGGATCAGATTTACGTTTGCACGCCGTTCGTCCGGGGCTGGTTGCGGGCGAAACCACCCGCGTGATGTTCGCTGACCCGAAACTTGGGCCATCGGAGAACCGGGCTATCTTTATCGATCCGGTGAGCCTGGCGGTGCTGGGAGATCTGACGGTATACGGCACCAGCGGGATTTTACCCCTGCGTCAGACTATTGATTACCTGCATACGTCCCTGATGCTGGGCGACATTGGGCGCCTCTACAGCGAGCTTGCGGCCTCGTGGATGTGGGTTGCCGCGCTGGGCGGTATTGCCCTGTGGTTTTATACCCGACCCAAAAGACGGATCAACAATCGCTTCCAGAACCGGCGTCGGGTGCACGTGACGCTGGGCTGGGTTCTGCTGGGTGGAATGCTGCTGTTCTCCGCAACCGGCCTGACCTGGTCCCAGTGGGCTGGCGGGAACGTGGATAAGCTGCGTGCAGAGATGAACTGGCTCACCCCGCAGGTGAACACGACGCTATCCGGCCAACATGAAATCGTGGATGAACATGCCGAACATCGCGGTCATCACGGTGGGATGATGATGCCGGAAATGGCGATGGATCTGACGCAGTTTGACGGGGTGTTAAGCGCGGCGCGTAACGCGGGGATTGATGCCAGCAAGCTGGAGATCCGCCCGGCGAAAACGAGGGATCGTGCCTGGACCGTGACGGAAATCGATCGCAGCTGGCCGACCCAGGTGGACGCCGTTGCGGTAGATCCCCATACGATGCAGATCCTGGACAGGACCCGATTCGAGGATTTTCCGTTAATGGCTAAACTGACCCGCTGGGGCGTGGATTTCCATATGGGGATCTTATTCGGCCTGGCAAATCAGCTGCTGCTCATGGCGTTCGGCCTCGCCCTGTGCGTGCTCATTATCTGGGGATACCGGATGTGGTGGATGCGTCGTCCTGCGCAATCGGCAGTGAGTCCTGTACAGACGCTTTGTCAGAGCTGGCTGGCGCTGTCAGGATGGGGAAGAGGCGTTACGGCGATGGTTAGCCTGCTGCTGGGGCTGTGCTTGCCCGTTATGGGCGTGAGTCTGGCGCTGTTTGTTCTGGTGGACTGGCTGCGCTGGCGAGCGGCAACCAGGCTGACGCTCGCCGAATCATCCGCTAAATAACCCTATGGCGTGCTGATCACCACTGCGACGCGGCGGTTTTCAGCGCGCCCTTGCGGGGTACTGTTGCTCGCAACAGGGTATTTTTGACCTAATCCCCGCGTGGTGAGATTGCTGCGCGGGATATTTGCCCCCTTCGCCCAGGCGTCTGCCACGGCGTTGGCGCGTTTTAACGACAGCGCTTCGTTGTAGCTTTCTTCCCCGTAGTTATCCGTGTGACCGTCCATTCGCGCGTGGTTCAGGCCGGTTTCCGCCAGGCGAGAGGCCATGGACTGGATCTGCGTTTCACTTTCCGGGCGCAGTCGGGCGTCATTTTTATCAAACAGGATGGTGTCCGACATGCCAAGCGACCAGTCACCGTTCAGTTCGTTAAAACCGTAAGACTTCATCGCCGCAATTTGCTCAGGAGTGAATTTGCCTTCCGGCGGCGACTGACAGCCTGCCAGAACCAGTGAGGCCAGTACTAACGGCGCGAAGTAACGTTTTAACATAGTGTATCCTTTCTAACTTATTGTTTTCGTACGCTGGTTTTTAACCTGGTACATATTGCGGTCAGCCCTCTCCAGTAATGCTTCCACGGAAGCATTTTCCCACGCCAGAGCAAAGCCAATGCTGAGTGACATCGATGCTTTTTGTCCGTTATGAAGATCAAACGGACGGATAAACTGCTGCGAAAGCGCAGCACAAATGTGTTGAACCTCAAGCTCAGAGTGAACGCCGTACAGCACCATGGCAAATTCGTCTCCGCCAAGACGGTAAGACTGATGACGTTTGTCGCCAAACTCCATCATCCTGCTGGCGACTTCGATCAGCACACAGTCTCCTGCCGCGTGTCCCCAGGTGTCGTTAATAAACTTAAAATTATCACCATCGAGGAAGAGCAGGGCCGAGTTTGTTCTGGCTGAAGGGTCGTTCATTAATGCCGCAATGCTGTTACGAAACGCCGCGCGGTTGGCAAGACCGGTAAGCGGGTCGTGCATGGCGGTCCGCAACAGCTGAGCGTTTTTCGCCTGAAGCTTTAGCTGCCACTCTTCCATTTCATCCAGAAGACTGTTGAAGTCCTCGCCGAACTGGTGAAATTCTTCGATACGGCCGTCTTTCACCCGGCGGGAGAAGTTGCGGTTCGTGCGTACGTCATGCACGACGTCGGTAATGTTCTGCAGGGCCGTGACCATTCCACGATGCAAAGACTGGGTAATGATGAGCGCGACGACGGCGGCAAAGAGAATACAGCCGGTCAGTACGGCAAACGACGTCCAGATGAAATGGCTGATCAAACTGTCGCGTGCGGTAAGGCGGATTTCGCCGATCGTTAAGCCGTTATGCATGATGGGCTGCGCAACCGGTACGGGGAAAAGCCAGCGACTGACCAGCGCGCCCAGCGTGTCGTTGTTATCCTCCGGGTTCCAGGACCAGTAGGCGAACCGCTTTTTATGCGCGTTAATCACCTCCGCCGCGGCAAACTGCCCCTGTTTGCCCAGGGCGGCAAGCGTTTCGTTGGCCGCCAGCGAGTCGTTGAAAACCAGCGAGGCTTCCAGGCTGTGGCTCATTGTGGCGCCGGTTAATTCGAGATTCTTTTGCGCGTATTGTTTTAACGTCACGACGGAAGCAAAACAGAGCAACAGCCATATTAACGTCATGGTAATAATGACGCTTATCATGCTGTTTCGCCTCAACGTTCTTTTAAACGTCGGACGTGGCGTTGATGTGAAATCTTTATCCATGCTGCTTATTCCGTGCCAGCATTAATACATCCGGATTGACTCTTACGCCACTGCGCGTCAATGCATCCAGGTTGACGGAAAACCGTACCTGACCGCGATCGATCATCAGGCAAAAGGCACTGCCAATTACACATTCCGGATTTTGCTCTGAGATTAATAGCAACGCTCTGCCCTGATATTGACTTATTAATTCAAGTTGTTTTGCCGGTGATTCAGACCCGAAATATATCGCATCACACGTCGCGGCCAGGGCTTCCCGATCGTTACGTACAATAACGGGAGTATAGGGTAACTCGTTGTGCCCTTCGTCGCCGCTGAGCGCGTGTGTATAGTGAGAAGTGGCATAGACGCAAAGTCTGGGCTGCCCGGATAGTGACGGCCATCGCGTATAGCTCACAATGCCTGAGACAATCGAACGTACCGATTTATCCGTTTCCGTAAGCGTGCCTGCCGTCGCTGGGCCCACCATAAGGAACAGCATTATCACCAGAGTGAGTCGGAAAAAAGAGATCAAGAATAAATTTCTCACCAGAATCCGCCACATCGCTCCGGAAATAGATGTCCTTAAGAGTTGCGGGCAGAATACCATTGTTTATCAGAGCCGTCATTATGTCAGAAATAGCCTCAGGCCAACCTAAGCTAAATCCTACTGTTGTTTATTTTCCGGTGGTTAAAAGCAGACTTAATTGAGTCTGCTGGAACGCATACCGTCATCCATTCCTTTTTGCCATGACGCACGCAGTTTTGTCGCGTTTTCGACAGTATCGCAACTGGCAGGGAAAGATTTGCCCGCTAATCCCCAGGCGTGAATAAACCCTTCTTCGCAGACTCTCTTCTGACCATCGGCATAGCCGCGAAGATATTCGCTACGATCAACGTGGGTGTCGTTAAAACTATCGGCCAGGGTCTGGTTATCTTTAACCGGCAGGCCATTCATGGCGTCTTCTTTACCGGCATCAAACCAGGATGGACTGGTCCAGTCGGGCTGGAAGGTGTAAGGATTGATCTGGCAGCCCGTTAAAAACAGCGACAACAGCGTGAGAGCAATTGAACGCATAGCCATTCTCCTTTTTTCTTCAGCATAGCCTGGCTTAAGAAAATATGTCTGTAATTTAAACTTTACGTTTTTATCGGCTGATTTTTGCAATAAATCGGCTTCTGTAAACTAATGTGTACGTATTTTGGATTGAAATGTTTACTTTTTATGGTATCGTGGTCTCACCTCATCGAGGAAAACAACTATCGCAAACGAGCTTTACAGGATCGCCATCATGCAAAAAGACGCGCTGAACAACGTACATATCACTGACGAACAGGTTTTAATTACTCCGGATCAACTGAAAGCGGAATTTCCGCTGAGCGTCGCGCAGGAGGCTCAGATTGAGCACTCGCGTCAGACCATTTCAAATATCATCGCCGGCCGCGATCCGCGCCTGCTGGTGGTGTGTGGTCCTTGCTCCATTCACGATCCTGAAACCGCCATTGAGTACGCTCGTCGATTTAAAGCATTAGCGGAGGAGGTCAGCGATAGCCTCTATCTGGTGATGCGCGTCTATTTTGAGAAGCCACGTACCACCGTCGGCTGGAAAGGGTTGATTAACGATCCGCACATGGATGGCTCGTTTGATGTGGAAGCAGGTCTGAAGATTGCGCGTCGCCTGCTGGTAGAGCTGGTCAGCATGGGGTTGCCTCTGGCAACCGAAGCGCTGGATCCGAACAGCCCGCAATACCTTGGCGATCTGTTCAGCTGGTCCGCGATTGGCGCGCGTACCACGGAATCGCAAACCCACCGCGAGATGGCGTCTGGTCTGTCGATGCCGGTTGGTTTTAAAAACGGTACCGATGGCAGTCTGGCGACGGCGATCAACGCCATGCGCGCTGCCGCCATGCCGCACCGTTTCGTCGGTATCAACCAGGCGGGCCAGGTCTGCCTCCTGCAAACCCAGGGCAACCCGGACGGTCACGTGATCCTGCGCGGCGGGAAAGCCCCGAACTACAGCCCGGCGGACGTGGCGCAGTGTGAAAAAGAGATGGAGCAGGCGGGACTGCGCCCGGCACTGATGGTAGATTGCAGTCATGGTAATTCGAATAAAGATTACCGTCGCCAGCCTGCGGTTGCGGAATCCGTGGTCGCACAGATCAAAGATGGCAATCGTTCGATTATCGGTCTGATGATTGAGAGCAATATTCATGAAGGCAATCAATCATCTGAACAACCGCGCAGCGCCATGAAGCACGGCGTCTCCGTGACGGATGCCTGCATCAGCTGGGAGACCACCGATGCGCTGCTGCGTGAGATCCATAAAGATTTAAACGGCCATCTGGCGACGCGTCTGGCTTAAGAGGGTAGTTATGGTTGCTGAATTGACCGCACTGCGCGATCAAATTGATGAAGTGGATAAGGCGCTGCTGGATCTGCTGGCGCGCCGCATGGCCCTGGTTGCTGAAGTCGGTGAGGTGAAAAGCAAATACGGCCTGCCGATCTACGTCCCGGAGCGCGAGGCCTCCATGCTGGCCTCCCGTCGCAAAGAGGCGCAGGCGCTGGGCGTTTCGCCGGACTTGATTGAGGACGTTCTGCGTCGCGTGATGCGGGAGTCCTATTCCAGTGAAAACGACAAGGGCTTCAAAACCCTCTGTCCGACCCTGCGTCCGGTCGTGATTGTCGGCGGTGCAGGACAGATGGGGCGCCTGTTTGAAAAAATGCTGACCCTTTCGGGTTATCAGGTGCGCATTCTGGAAAAAGAGGACTGGGCCCAGGCGCCGGAACTCATGAAAGATGCCGGAATGGTTATCGTCAGCGTGCCGATCCACGTGACGGAGCAAATCGTCGGGAAGCTGCCTCCTTTACCGAAAGATTGCATCCTGGTGGATCTGGCCTCCGTCAAAAATGGTCCGCTACAGGCTATGCTGGCGGCGCATACGGGGCCGGTGCTGGGTCTGCACCCAATGTTTGGCCCGGACAGCGGCAGCCTGGCTAAGCAGGTGGTGGTTTACTGCGACGGTCGTCAGCCGGAAGCCTATCAGTGGTTCCTGGAACAGATTCAGGTATGGGGCGCACGGCTGCACCGCATCAGCGCGGTTGAGCACGACCAGAACATGGCGTTCATTCAGGCGCTGCGCCACTTTGCGACGTTTGCCTACGGCCTGCATCTGGCGGAAGAGAACGTGCAGCTTGAACAGCTGCTGGCGCTCTCTTCACCTATCTATCGTCTGGAGCTGGCGATGGTCGGGCGTCTGTTCGCGCAGGATCCGCAACTGTACGCGGATATTATTATGTCCTCGGAAAATAACCTGGCGCTGATCAAGCGCTACTATCAGCGCTTTGGTGAAGCCATTACGCTGCTGGAGCATGGAGACAAACAGGCGTTTATCGACAGCTTCCGCAAGGTCGAGCACTGGTTTGGCGATTACGCGCAGCGTTTCCAGAATGAGAGCCGGACGTTGTTGCGCCAGGCAAATGACAGTCGCCAGTAATGCGATGATGTATATACTGAAAGCCAGCATTGCTGGCTTTTTTCATTTTGGGGAACTGTCATGGCCGAACCGCAGCTGCTGTTGAATTACACCGGGCATTTGCCTGAATGCCCGACGTGGAGCGCCGACGAGCACGCGCTCTACTGGGCCGATATTCTGGAAGGAGAGATCCACCGCTACCATCTGCCGACGGCGGAACACACCGTACTTTCTTTCCACGAGGAGGTGGGCTGTTTCGCGCTGCGCGAGCGCGGCGGGTTTATCGTCGCCATGCGCAATGGCATCTGGCTTGCCGATAAGCATGGCCTTCTGCAGCGCAAGGTGTGCGACAACCCCTCTAACCCGCAGCTGGCGCGTTTTAACGATGGGGGCACCGACCATCAGGGCCGGTTCTATGCGGGCACGTTCTGGGGGCCGGGAGATTACAACGGCGCCCTGCTGATGCGCATCGACAACGACCTGACGCCGAAGGTGATCCAGTGCGATATTCACGGGCACAACGGCTTAGCGTTTAGCCCGGATAAGCAGTGGATGTTTACCTCAGACACGCCAAACGGTGTGATTTACCGTACCCCGCTTGATGAGCAGGGCGAACCGGGTAAGCGAGAGGTGTTTCGTCAGTTTAAAGAGGGCGAGGGGATACCGGACGGCGCGGCGATGGATGTGGAAGGTTGCTACTGGAGCGCGCTGTTTGACGGTTGGCGCATCGCGCGTTTTTCACCGCAAGGGGAGCAACTGGAAGAGTATCGCATGCCGGTACGTTGTCCGACGATGGTTTGCTTTGGCGGCGATGATATGAAAACGCTCTTTATCACCACCACGCGGGAAAATATGGATGCGGAGGAGGTGGCGAAATATCCGCTCTCCGGCGCCATCTTCACCCTGCCGGTGAGCGTGGCAGGGATGAAGAAAAGCCGCTTTATCGAACGTTAGATCGGATCGACCGGCACGACATTTTCGCTTGGGTAGCAGCCCAGCACTTTCATGGAACGCGTGATCTCGCCCAGCTCGCGCAGGGCTTTCTGCATGGAAGCAGACTCCAGGTTGGCCTGGATATCGAGGTAGAACATCTCTTCCCACGGGTTACCGTGGATTGGGCGCGATTCCAGCCTGGTCATGATCAGGTTGTGATTACGCAGTACCAGCAGGGCTTCAACCAGCGCACCGGCCTGTTGGCCGGTGGCCATCAGCAGCGTGGTTTTGGCCGGTACCTGGTCAGACACATTGATTGCCTTGCGGGCCAGCACCACGAAGCGGGTAATGTTTTGCGTCTGGTTTGCCAGGTTGCGTTCCAGCACCTGTAAACCATACAGCGCGCCGCCCGCTTCGCTGCCGAGCGCCGCGACGGTGGGAGAGTTCGCCTGGGCGACTTTTTCCATCGCCGCCGAGGTGCTTTCGGTGTACTCAATTTTCCAGTTCGGATAGCGGTTCAGGAACTGGCTGCACTGCTGGAACGGCTGCGGGTGGCTGTAGACGGTTTCGATCGTGTTCAGGTCCGTTGAACCGGAGACCAGCACGCAGTGATCGATAGGAATCGTCAGCTCGCCGACCAGCGACAGGCTGGTGTGCTGCAACAAGTCGTAGACATCGTTGATGGCGCCGGAGCTGGTGTTTTCAATCGGCACCACGGCGTAATCCGCCTGGCCGGTCTCGACCTGGTTAAAAATGTCGGCAAATTTCGCGCAGCCGCTTTCAATAAATTCTTCGAAATGGCGAGCGGCATACTGACGTGCGGCCAGGTGAGAATAGGAGCCCTTTGGCCCGAGGAAAGCGATACGCGCAGAGTGCGGATTGGTTTTATTGAGATGCTGCTGCAGTAGCGCTTGCTGGGTCAGAACGGAATCTTCGATGATGAGCTGGAACAACCGGGTGATGTAGTGAGCATCGAGGTGATGCGCTTTGCCGAGCTGAATGAGCCGTTCCAGCAGATCCCGCTCGCGGTCGATATCACGGACCGGACGATGGGAGTCCAGCTTGGCTTTACCCACTTCAACGGCAAGGGCGCGGCGTTCGGCCAGCAGCGCCAGCAGTTTCTCATCCAGCGCGCTGATTTTTACTCGCAGATCCAGTAACGGGTTTTCCGGTGTCATAGTGTTGCCTGTCTCATCTTATCGTTATCAATAAAAAAGGCCCCCCGGTGTGGGAGGCCTTGTTGTTCGTCTTCGCATTCTTTATCACACGACGAAACGCCTCCCGTTCAGGGGAAGGTAAAAAAGAATGCGAAGAAGAACGGCGTATGTTTCATAAAGTCATCCTGTGAGTGATACCGTTAAAGTACCCGTACTGTTTTCACCCTGTCAATAAAAAACAAAAAACGCGCCCGAAGGCGCGTTGGCGGTACACTCAATTTAAAGGATTACTCTTCTTCAACTTCTTCCGCGAAGCTGGCGTCTTTCACCGACGTTGTGGCGCGACGGGCTTCACCTTTGTGTTGCACTTTATTGAGCTGCCGTTCCAGCTTGTTGATCAAATCGTTAATAGCGGTGTACATATCCTCATGTTTTGCGCTGGCGACCAGATGGCCGTTTGGAGTATTGATAGTTGCGTCAGCGATGAAACCCTGCGGCTCCTTGGACAGGATGATATGTGGATTAATCAAATGTGTTTGCCATTTATCCAGTTTGGCGAGACGGTCTGCGACGTGCTGGCGAATTGCCGGAGTAATTTCCATTTGTTTACTGGTAATGTTCATTGTCATAAATTTTACCTCTTGTCTTTCCGTCTTGGTGATTCCAGCATACCCGACCTAATGTCAAAATGTGTGATTTAGATCACGTTATTTTGTCGGTTTTTGTCAGGGAATCTTTTTTGTGAGGCAGGGCAGGAAGAGGTGAGATTTACCTTGTAGAAGGCATAAATTGGGGCCATAGTTGACAGGATGTGTTGAGGCTAACGCGCTTCAGCGACGCTCAGAAACGAATAAAAAAACGGCAGCCTTCGGGCTGCCGTTTTGCATTGAGGCAAAATCAGGTGTTGCTGCTGTTCGCGGCGATGATTTTCGCCACTTTTTCCGCCTGAGCGGTCATCTGCATCTGACGGTAAGCATTTTCCATCAGCTTCAGGCCGTCGCGCGTTGCCTGAGTATCCGGGTAATCACGCAGCATACCTTCTACGCGGTTAACCACGGCAACCCATGCGCCACGGCGGGTATAATATTCCGCCACGGAGTATTCATATTTCGCCAGACGATCTTTCAGGAACACCAGACGTTTGGTGGCGTCGGTCACGTACTGGCTGTTCGGATAGCCGCGCACCAGCTTGGAGAAGTCATTGAAGGCATCACGCGCATGCTGCGGGTCACGGTCAGAACGATCCACGCCGAAGAAGCCCTGCAGCGCACTGTCGTCCAGCGCCATGTTGGTGAGGCCGCGCATGTACATCACGTAGTCGATGTTAGGATGAGTCGGGTTCAGACGCATGAAACGATCGATGGTTGCCTGAGCCAGCGGCAGATCGGCATTTTTATAGTATGCGTAGATGAGATCTAACTGTACCTGCTGCGAATACGGACCAAATGGATAGCGATTATCCAACGCTTCCAGTTGCGTTATCGCCTGTTTCCAGTTACCGTCCTGCAACTTTTGTTGTGCAGTCGCATAGATTTCATTCGGCGGATTGTCAGGGACCTGTTCATTTGAACCGGAGCAGCCCACCAAAGCCAGGCTCAACGTGGCCGCTGCCACCAGATATTTCATGCGCGTCATGACGTTTTGACTTTCCTCAAATGTTTGTCCGGGAGAAACTCTGTTCCTGCTCCCGATTAAGACCAGCTACAATAGCACACTATATTAAACGGCAAAGCCGTAAAACCCAACGTTAAACGAAGAAGCAGTTTATGGCACAACGAGTAGAACTCACCGCAACAGTCTCCGAAAATCAGCTCGGTCAACGCTTAGATCAGGCTTTGGCCGAATTGTTCCCTGATTATTCGCGTTCACGCATAAAAGAATGGATCCTTGACCAGCGCGTGATGGTAAACGGCAAGATCTGGGACAAACCAAAAGAGAAGGTGTTAGGTGGGGAAGCTGTCGCCATCAATGCTGAAATCGAAGAGGAAATCCGCTTCGAGCCGCAGGATATCCCACTGGACATCGTCTATGAAGATGATGACATTCTGGTGATCAACAAGCCGCGCGACCTGGTTGTTCACCCGGGTGCGGGAAACCCTGACGGTACGGTACTTAACGCACTTCTCCATTATTATCCGCCGATCGCGGATGTTCCGCGCGCGGGCATCGTGCACCGTCTCGATAAAGACACTACCGGTCTGATGGTGGTGGCGAAGACCGTTCCTGCTCAGACACGTCTGGTGGAGTCGCTGCAGCTGCGCGAAATCACCCGTGAGTATGAGGCGGTAGCCATTGGGCATATGACCTCTGGCGGGACGGTAGAAGAGCCTATCAGCCGTCACCCGACCAAGCGAACCCATATGTCGGTGCATCCGATGGGTAAACCGGCGGTGACGCACTATCGCATTATGGAGCATTTCCGTATCCATACGCGTCTGCGTCTGCGTCTGGAGACCGGACGTACCCACCAGATCCGCGTGCATATGGCCCACATTACCCATCCGCTGGTGGGGGATCAGGTCTACGGTGGTCGTCCTCGTCCGCCTAAAGGCGCATCGGATGAGTTCATCAGCGTATTGCGTAAATTCGACCGTCAGGCGCTGCACGCGACCATGCTGCGTCTTTACCATCCTATCACCGGCATTCAGATGGAGTGGCATGCGCCTATCCCGCAGGATATGGTGGACCTTATTGACGCCATGCGTGCCGATTTCGAAGAACATAAGGATCAAGTGGACTGGTTATGACCAAACTGATTGTCCCGGAGTGGCCATTGCCTGCCGGCGTCGCTGCCTGCAGTTCAACCCGTATTGGCGGTGTTAGCCAGGGCGCGTGGGCGTCGTTGAACCTCGGCGCACACTGTGGCGATAACCTGGAACACGTGGAAGAGAACCGCAGGCGTCTGTTTGCTGCGGGGAACCTGCCTTCAAATCCGGTCTGGCTGGAACAGGTTCATGGCAAGGCGGTGCTGAAGTTGACGGGGGAACCCTATGCTTCTAAACGTGCTGATGCCTCTTACAGCAATACTCCGGGAACCGTTTGTGCCGTAATGACCGCCGATTGTCTGCCGGTGCTGTTCTGCAACCGTGCAGGCACCGAGGTGGCTGCAGCGCACGCGGGCTGGCGTGGACTGTGTGAAGGCGTGCTGGAAGAAACCGTCGCCTGCTTTAAGGATGAGTCCGCCAATATTATGGCCTGGCTTGGCCCGGCCATTGGTCCTCGCGCTTTTGAAGTGGGGCCGGAGGTTCGCGAAGCCTTTATGGATAAAGATCCGCAAGCGGTGGACGCCTTCCTGCCTTCTGGAGATAAATATCTGGCCGATATTTATCAGCTTGCTCGTCAGCGCCTGAACAGCGTCGGCATAACGCAGATCTTCGGCGGCGATCGCTGTACATTCACCGAAAAGGGTGATTTTTTCTCTTATCGCCGCGACAAGACGACGGGGCGTATGGCAAGTTTCATTTGGCTGATATAACCTAAAGAATCAAGACGATCCGGCACGTGCCGTTTTCTTTTCACATAATTCAGGTCATTAACCTTGAATAATTGAGGGATGACCTCATTTAATCTCCAGTAGCAAATTTGACCTGTTATGGGAGGAGTTATGCGTCTGGATCGTCTTACTAATAAATTCCAGCTTGCTCTCGCCGATGCCCAGTCCCTCGCACTGGGGCACGACAACCAATTTATCGAACCTCTTCATTTAATGAGCGCCTTGCTGAATCAGGAAGGGGGATCGGTACGTCCTTTATTAACGTCCGCTGGCATTAATGCTGGCCAGTTACGCACCGCTATCGATCAGGCGCTGAGCCGTTTACCGCAGGTCGAAGGGACCTGCGGCGATGTTCAGCCGTCGCAGGATCTGGTGCGCGTCCTGAACCTTTGCGACAAGCTGGCGCAAAAACGTGGGGACAATTTTATTTCGTCAGAGCTGTTTGTTCTGGCGGCGCTTGAATCACGCGGTACCTTGACCGACCTGCTGAAATCCGCCGGTGCGACCACCGCCAATGTGACTCAGGCGATTGAGAACATGCGCGGAGGTGAAAGCGTGAACGATCAGGGAGCCGAAGACCAACGTCAGGCTTTGAAGAAATTTACGGTCGATCTGACCGAGCGTGCTGAACAGGGCAAACTTGACCCGGTGATCGGCCGTGATGAAGAAATCCGCCGTACCATTCAGGTACTGCAGCGTCGTACCAAGAACAACCCGGTACTGATAGGTGAACCGGGGGTCGGTAAAACCGCCATCGTTGAAGGGCTGGCGCAGCGTATTGTGAACGGTGAAGTGCCGGAAGGTCTGAAGGGCCGCCGCGTACTGGCGCTGGACATGGGCGCGCTGGTGGCCGGTGCGAAATACCGCGGCGAGTTCGAAGAGCGTCTGAAAGGCGTGCTTAATGACCTGGCGAAGCAGGAAGGCAACGTTATCCTGTTTATCGATGAGCTGCACACCATGGTCGGTGCCGGCAAGGCAGACGGCGCGATGGATGCCGGGAACATGCTGAAACCTGCGCTGGCGCGCGGCGAACTTCACTGCGTCGGTGCCACCACGCTGGATGAGTACCGTCAGTACATTGAGAAAGATGCTGCGCTGGAACGTCGTTTCCAGAAAGTGTTTGTTGCCGAGCCAAGCGTTGAAGATACCATCGCGATCCTGCGTGGTCTGAAAGAGCGCTATGAACTGCACCACCATGTGCAGATCACCGACCCGGCCATCGTTGCGGCGGCGACGCTTTCGCATCGTTATATTGCTGACCGTCAGCTGCCGGATAAAGCGATCGACCTGATTGATGAAGCGGCGTCGAGCATTCGTATGCAAATTGACTCGAAGCCGGAAGAGCTGGATCGACTCGACCGACGCATCATTCAGCTCAAGCTGGAACAGCAGGCGCTGAAGAAAGAGTCTGATGAAGCCAGTAAGAAACGCCTCGATATGCTCAATGAAGAACTGGACGATAAAGAGCGCCAGTATTCTGAGCTGGAAGAAGAGTGGAAAGCCGAGAAAGCCTCCCTTTCTGGTACGCAGACTATTAAAGCTGAACTCGAACAGGCAAAAATTGCCATTGAGCAGGCGCGACGCGTGGGCGACCTGGCGCGAATGTCAGAGCTGCAGTACGGCAAAATTCCTGAGCTGGAAAAACAGCTTGAGATAGCGACGCAGTCAGAAGGTAAAACGATGCGTCTGTTGCGTAATAAAGTGACGGATGCCGAGATCGCGGAAGTCCTGGCGCGCTGGACCGGTATTCCCGTGGCGCGCATGCTGGAAGGCGAGCGTGAAAAACTGCTGCGCATGGAGAACGATCTCCACAATCGTGTGATTGGTCAAAATGAAGCGGTTGAAGCGGTATCGAATGCTATTCGTCGTAGCCGTGCAGGGCTGTCCGATCCGAACCGCCCGATTGGTTCGTTCCTGTTCCTGGGGCCGACCGGTGTCGGTAAAACCGAGTTGTGCAAAGCGCTGGCTAACTTTATGTTCGACAGCGACGATGCGATGGTGCGTATCGACATGTCCGAGTTTATGGAGAAACACTCCGTCTCGCGTCTGGTCGGGGCGCCTCCAGGATATGTGGGCTATGAAGAAGGTGGGTACCTGACAGAAGCGGTGCGTCGTCGTCCTTATTCCGTCATCCTGCTGGATGAGGTGGAAAAAGCGCATCCGGATGTGTTCAACATTCTGCTTCAGGTGCTGGATGATGGTCGTCTGACCGACGGGCAGGGGAGAACGGTCGACTTCCGTAATACGGTTGTCATTATGACCTCGAACCTGGGTTCCGATTTGATTCAGGAACGTTTCGGTGAACTGGACTACAGCCATATGAAGGATTTGGTGCTGGGTGTAGTAAGCCATAACTTCCGTCCGGAGTTCATCAACCGTATTGATGAAGTGGTGGTATTCCATCCTCTGGGTGAGAAACACATTGCGTCGATTGCGCAGATCCAGCTGCAGCGTCTGTACAAACGTCTGGAAGAGCGTGGATATGAAATTCACATCTCCGACGATGCGCTGAAGCTGCTGAGTAAGAATGGTTACGATCCGGTGTACGGTGCGCGTCCATTGAAACGCGCTATCCAGCAGCAGATCGAAAACCCGCTGGCGCAGCAGATCCTCTCCGGGGAGCTGGTTCCTGGCAAAGTTATCCGTCTGGAAGCCAACGACGATCGCATTGTGGCAGTGCAGTAAGTCACAAAACGCAAAAACGAGCCGCTTGCGGCTCGTTTTTGTTTAAAAACCAGGCGAAAATTGAGGTCTGGAGTCGGTTTTGCCTGGAAAGTGAGCGGTCAGTAAATAATTTTCACTTTATCCTTGCAGGTTCAGAATTACTCCCTATAATGCGCCTCCACTGACACGGAACAACGGCACACACGCCGCCGGGT